>Ga0209686_1001467_pt1 | contig 11609 bp, 7 predicted proteins | sample GraSoiAngelo_126_FD_185883 | JGI IMG/M metagenome (GOLD analysis project Ga0209686, IMG submission 185883) | Grasslands soil microbial communities from the Angelo Coastal Reserve, California, USA - 14_0927_09_20cm (SPAdes) (version 2) | ecosystem: Environmental > Terrestrial > Soil > Grasslands ...
CGGCGGTGCGCGCGGACTCGAGGCCCCAGTGCGAATCTTCGATCGCGACGCATGCCGCGGGAGGGACCCCGTGCAATTCGGCCGCGCGCAGATATGGATCCGGCGCCGGCTTCGTGCGGTCGGTCTCGCCGGCCGCCACGATGAACGTGAACGTGTCGAGGAGCGCCGCGCCGCGGAGCATCAGCTCGATCTCATGACGGAGCGCGCCCGATGCGACGCCCACGGGCCAGACGGCGGACAGCGCGCGCGCGCACGCGGCCGCGCCGGGATATAACACGTTCACGCCGGAGACGAGCGCTTCGAACCGCCGCGATTTCTCCCGCAGGAGCAGCTCGATCTCCTCGTCGCCGAGCATCAGGCCGTTGTCATCGATGATCTGCCGGAATGCCCCCTCGTCATCGAATCCGAGATATCGATCGCAGTACGTCTTGGTATCGAGCTTCACGCCGTGCGGCTCGAAGATTTCCTGGTAGCTGCGCAGGTGCAGAGGCTCGGAATCGGCGAGCACGCCATCGAAGTCGAAGACGATGGCTTGCACCGCGACCGCCGGACCTCGGGCCTCGGACCTCGGACCTCGGATCTCATTCATCGGTTCGGCCTGGGCAACCGTTCACCAGCCCGAACCGGTACCTTCAATCGATTCTCTGCTGGTGGATAGGGACAGTCGTAGCTGCTGTTGTAGAAGCAGTACGGGTGGTACGCGCGGTTGAAGTCCAGATCGTAGATGCCGCTGGGCGTGCGATCGAGATCGATGTAGCGGCCGCCCGGATACGTCTCGGTGCCGTTGGTGAGATCGCCGAACGGGACGAACAGCCGCTTCATGTCGGTCTCGTTCGCCTCGACGAACGCGCCGAGCGTCATCGATTGTCCCTTCAACGTGAACGAGAGCGTTCCGACGCGCCGCATCTGCCGGACCTGGCCAGTGGAGGTCGGCATCGGAACCGGAGCCCCTCCCTGCGCCGGTTCCAACGCTGCTGGGACGCGATACGCTTCATCGATCGCGAAATACGTGATCGGCGGGAACGTTGCGCGCTTTTCCACCGGGACGGGCGACTCCGCCGACGTGCGCATGAATTGGTCGTACTCGGCGCGATGCGCGGCGATCTGCTCAGGATACGGCAGAGGCGCGTTCGTGCAGCGGCCAGGCAGGACACCCAGCAACAGCAATGCGCCGACGTGACGGGCAATCCGCATCGGTGTGATATCTTCTCTCATGAAGGCCTTCGCCGTTCCCTGCATCCTGGTTCTCATGCTGGCGGGCTGCGCGCGCGATCGGGGCGTGCAGGCGGCCGAACAGCAGAACGCGCGCGCCGTCACGACTGAAGCCGCGCAGCCGCGCGACGTCCGCCGAGACATCGACATCGTGGGCACGCTGGCCGCGCGCGAGGAAGTGGTCGTCAGCGCAGAGGTGGCCGGGCGGGTTGCGCGCCTTGCGCGCGATTTAGGCGATCGCGTGACGGCCGGTGCGCCGCTCGTCGAGCTCGACCAGGAAAAGCTGCGGTATCGCGCCGACGCCCAGCGCGCTGCGCTCGACCAGGCGCGCGCCCGCTACGGCGCAACCGGTTCCGGCGAGCTGCCCCCGCTCGAACGCGTGCCCGAGGTCGTGAGCACCGCGGCGAAGCTGTCGGACGCGCAGCAGCGCCTCGATCGGGCGAAGAGCCTGGCCGCGCGCAAGCTGTTGCCGCAGTCCGATCTCGACGCGGCGCAGACGAGCGTCGATACCGCGCGCGCCGCGCACGAGCAGGCCCTCGCGTCGGCGCGCCAGCTGCGCGCCGACATCGAGGCCCAGGGGTCGTCGCTTCGCCTCGCGGAGCGCGAGGTGCGCGATGCCACCGTGCGGGCGCCGTTCGAAGGCTATGTGGCGGAGCGGCTCGTTTCCCTCGGCCAGTTCGTGCAGCCGCAGACGCCCGTCATGCGGATCGTGCGGTTGCACCCGCTCAAGGTCACGGCGGAAGTCCCTGAGAAGTTCGCGCCGTGGATCGAGACCGGCCGCGAGATCGCGCTGAGGGTCGACGCGTTTCCGGGACAGGTGGTGCACGGACGGGTCGTGCGCGTGAGCCCCGCCGTCAGCCTGAAGTCGCGCGCGTTCGCCATCGAAGGGGAAGTCCCGAATGCGGACGGTCGTCTGAAGCCCGGCACCTTCGCGCGCGTCCAGATCACGACCGATCACGTCGATCGCGCGATCACGATTCCCGCCGCCGCGGTGCAGAGCCGCTACGGCACGAACCGCGTGTTCCTCGTCCAGCAGGGCCGCCTCGCCGGACGCGAAGTGATCCTCGGAGACCGTGTCGGCGATCGCGTCGAAGTCACGCAGGGACTCGACGCCGGCGTGACCATCGTCGCGAAGGACGTCGAACAGCTCACGGATGGAATGAAAGTCAAACCGGCTCAGGGCTCATGACAGAACGGGGACACTCACACTTTTTCGCGACAATGGGACGAACTGTGAGTGTCCCCCTTCCAGAAACGGGGACACTCACACTTTTTCACGATAATGCGACGAACTGTGAGTGTCCCGCTTTCAGGCTGCGTGCCTGAGCCAGCATGAGCCGTGCGCCCGTGAGCCATAAGCTCTAGCCATGTCCTTTGCAGCATTTTGCGTCCGTCGCCCGGCCTTCACGACGATGCTCGTCATGATGTTCGTTGTGACGGGCATCTTCTCGTTCCGCGAGCTGAGCGTCGACCTGCTGCCGAAGGCAGACCCGGCGACGGTGCAGGTCTCGATCAACCTCCCCGGCGCGAGCCCGGACGAGTTGAACAGCTCGGTCGTCGAGCCGACGGAGCAGTCGCTCAGCAGCATCGCCGGCATCGACGAGATGAACGCGCGCATTTTCGAGGGACAGGCGCGGATCATCCTGAAGTTCATCCTCGAGCGCGACATCAACGATGCGGCGCAGGACGTGCGCGAGAAGGTCGCACAGGCGATCAAGGATCTGCCGCCGGAAGTGGAGCCGCCCGTCATCACGAAAGTCGATCCCGATGCCGATCCGGTGATCAGCTTCGCGCTGTCAGGGCCGCTGGGGATCCGCGCGCTGACCGAGATTGCCGACAAGCAGATCCGCCGCGGCATCGAAACAGTTGACGGCGTCGGCGAGGTGACAATCTCCGGCGGCCACGCGCGCGAGATCCACATCGTCCTCGACATCGGCAAGCTGAACGCGCACGGCCTGACGGTGGACAAAGTGCGCGACGCGATCGTCTCGGAAAACGTGGAAATCCCCGGCGGGCGCATTCAGCAGGGAGACGCCGAGCTCACGCTGCGTACGCTCGGCCGCCTCGAATCATCCGAGCAGTTCACCAATGTCGTGGTCGCGACGGTGGCGGGGACGCCGATCCGCCTGCGCGATGTGGCCACGGTCGAGGACACGACCGAGGAGGCACGCACGTCCGCCTTCTTCGACGGCGCGCGCACGGTTGTCATGGATGTTCGCCGGCAGTCGGGTCAGAACACGGTTCAAGTCGTCGAGGCGGTTCGCGACAAGCTCGCGCAGCTCCAGCGCGCGCTGCCGCCGGAGGTGAAGGTCACCGTCACGCGCGACGACTCGAACTTCATTCACGCGTCGATCTCGTCGCTCGAGGAACACCTGATCCTCGGCAGCCTCCTGGCAAGCCTCGTCATCATGGCGTTCATCAGGAACCTCCGGGTGGTGTTCGTCGCCTCGCTGGCGATCCCCGCCTCGATTATTGCCAGCTTTGCGCTGGTCCGAGCCGCCGGGTTCACGCTGAACAGCATGACGCTCCTCGCGCTCACACTCGCCGTCGGCATCGTCATCGACGATGCGATCGTGGTGCTGGAGAACGTCTTCCGTCACATGGAAGAGGAGGGCACGCCGCCGTTCCAGGCCGCGATCGATGGAACACGCGAAGTCACGCTTGCCGTCGTCGCGACCTCCGTGTCGCTGATCGTCATCTTCCTGCCGGTCGCGTTCATGACCGGCTACACGCAGCGCTTCATCTACCCATTCGGGTTCACCATGGCGTTCGCCGTCATGGTGTCGCTGCTCGTCAGCCTGACGCTGACCCCGATGCTGAGCGCGCGCATGCTGCGCAGCGACGGACGCGTGCATCGACATGGAGAAGGATTCTTCGGGCGCGTGGACGCCGTCTACCGGCGCTGCCTGGAATGGTCGCTCGATCACCGCGCGGTGATCGTCGCGGTGAGCCTGCTGGTGTTCGCGTCGACGTTTGTCTTGAGCCGCATGATCGGGCGATCGTTCCTGCCCAACGAGGACATGGGCGAGTTCCAGCTGGTGGTCGATTCGCCCGAGGGGACGTCGCTGCAGGGCATGGAGAAGATCGTGCTCGGCCTGACGCCAAAGCTGCTGGCGCTGCCCGGCGTCGCGCACGTGATGCCGACAATCTTCGAGCGCGTCAATCACTCGCACATCTTCATCGAGCTGCGGCCGCTCGGCGAGCGCAAGATCACGCAGGACCAAGTTGCGGACAAGGTCCGCACGCTGATGCTCGAGTATCCGAGCTACAAGCCGTCGGTTCTGATCAGGACGCCGCTCGGAGGCGGTGAGTCCTCGTTCTATCCAATCCAGCTGAATCTGATGGGGCCGGATCTGCGCCAGCTCTCGAACTATTCGCTGCGGGTTCTCGCCGACGTGCAGCGCATGCCGTTCATCAGCGACTCGAAGTCGGCGGTGAACCTGAGCAACCCGGAGCTGCGGGTCGCAGTCGATCGCCAGCGCGCGGCGGATCTCGGCGTGCGGATCTCGGATCTCGCGCGCGCGCTGCGGCTGATGGTGAGCGGCGAGGATGAAATCTCCAGCTATCGCGAGAACGGCGAGCGCTACCCGGTGAAGATCCGCGTGCGCGAGGATCAGCGCTCGGATGCGGCAGGCATCGGGAGCCTGATGGTGCCTTCGTCACGCGGCGAACCCGTCCGGGTCGACAATGTTGCCCGGCTCGAACGCGGCTTCGGCCCGACCGTCATCCAGCGGTTCAACCGTCAGTTCTCGGTTGCCGTGTTTGCCGACGTGAAGCCGGGTCAGCCGCTCGACGCCGCGCTGCGCGCCATCACCGCATCCGCCAGCACGCTCGATCTGCCACCCGGCTACTCGTTCAAGCTGACGGGTCAAGCCAAGCTGCTCGACGAGACGACCAACAACATGGTGCTCGCGCTGACGCTCGCGAGCATCTTCATTTATATGGTGCTGGCCATGCAGTTCGAGAGCTTCGTGCAGCCGCTGGTGATCATGACGGCGCTGCCGCTGTCGGTGCCCTTCGCGCTGCTGACGCTCTGGATGACGGGCCGCGTGCTGAACCTGTGGAGCGCGCTCGGCGTGCTCCTGCTGCTCGGGATCGTGAAGAAGAACTCGATCCTGCAGGTGGACTACACCAACGTCCTGCGGCGGCAGGGGATGCCGCTGCGCGAAGCGCTGGTGCAGGCGTCGGAGACGCGCCTGCGGCCGATCCTGATGACGACCGCCGCCATCATCGCGGGCCTCATCCCGACGGCGCTGGGCGTCGGCGCCGGCGCCACCGAGCGCGCCGACATCGCCGTGACGATCGTCGGGGGCCAGTCGCTGTGCCTGTTCCTGACGCTGCTGCTCGTCCCGGTGAGTTATTCGCTCGCCGAAGAAGGCGTCGAGCGCGGGCGCCATCCCTGGCGCGCTCGACGCAATCGTCAATCCCTGATCCCTGATCCGGAATCCCTTATCCCAAATCGCTAATCCCCAATCGACGATCGACGATCCAGGATCTTGATCGACGATCCGGGATCACGATCGACGATCGCCGATTCAGGGATAACGATTGAGGATGAGGGATCCCGGATCAGGGATTGACGATTGATGTCGTCAATTCGACGCCGTCGGGCGTCTTCACCGACTTCGCCAGAATCGCCGCTTTGATTTCGAGGTGCTTGACCACATCGGGCGTCAGCCCCGCCGGCCATGAGCCGTCCGCGCTCACCTGCATTCCGAGCAACGTACGGGCGACCCCAGAGATCGTCACGGTCGCGCCGACGAGCAGCGCCGGCGAGACGCGCAGCGTGGTGCCCCTGGTGAACACCAGAACGCGGGCGCGATTCCCGGTGAGTGGGGGCAGCTCCCTTTGCGAGTCGACAAGAATCACGCTCGGCGCCAACACCCCCACGACGCGGGCATAGGGCACTTCAACGGACTGTCCCGCAATGGAATCGATATGGTACGCCAGCATTTCCGGACGGACGGCAAGGGGCAATTGTTCAGCGCGCAGCTTCGACGGACGGCGTTCCCGGCACTCCGGCGGCGCGGGAACTGGCGCGATGACGATACGTGCGTCCTCCGGACGATCGCCCGGGATCACGTGGCCGATGACAATCACGTCGCACGGGTCCTGTTCAGCGCGCACACGGTCGCCTGGAAGACCGATCAACAACAACGCCGCAATCGCCGGTCCAGGTGATCTCATGACGACCTCCTTTGGACTCTGCGGATCATTGGTTCGAACCGCTCAACGCGGTATGATGACTCTCTCGTTGCCGGTGCGAAAGGTGGTTCACCATGCGTCCGGCCCGGCTCACCCTCTGTCTGCGTATTGTCACACTGTTGCTGCTTCCGGCGACAGTCAGCGCTCAGGATTGGTCCCAACCCTGGGCTGATCCGCAGGACCGACCGCCACGCGTGGACCTCAGTGCATCAGGTGGGTTTCTCGTGCCGACGGGCTGGAGCAACCTCGTGCTCCTCGGATCGATTTCCTCTGCAACGGGCATTCTCGAGCAGGTCCTCACGCGCGATCTGCGGGTCGAGCCGAAGACAGAGTTCAACGGTGCCGCGACCTACTGGAGAGGCCGGTACGGATTCCGAACACAAGTCGGCTTTTCACGTTCGTCTCTCACCATCGGCGGAGCCCCGCTCGGGACAAGCCAGTCGCCGCTGGATGGTACAGCATCGATCGGCATCGAAACCTGGCTCTATGACGTGGGAGGGTCGATCGGGTTTGTCGACTACCGACCGGAACGGATGGTCTGGCCCTATGGATTCTTTGGGGTCGGGGGTGTGACGTACAACCCGAAAACACCGGTGAGTCCGCCGCTCACGTTCATCGAACACAGCCCGACGCTGCCTCCGAACACCGTCATCGTCATCAGGGACAGCAGCCGTCAGTTCGTCCTGGCCGTCGATGAACTGGGCGTTGAGACCGAGTTCGCGTTCAACTTCGGTGTCGGCACAGACTTCCGGCTGCCGCTCGGCCCCGGAGGTGTCGGATTGCGGCTCGAGATCTCGGATCACGTGGCGCCATCGCCGCTGGGGCTGCGCATTCGCGAATTGTCAGCGTTCGGAGGGCTCGGGCCCGACGATAGCGTGCGGTTCGGTCTCGTGCATCACCTCAGCGCTACGGCAGGATTCGTCGTGCATATCGGCCGATGATCCGCACCCGGCATTCGCTCAGCAGGTCGTACACCGATGGAATGACGATCAACGTGAGGATCGTCGACGTCAGGACCCCGCCAATCGCGACGCGGCCGAGCGGCGCGCGGAAGTCTCCCCCTTCGCCGAGACCGAGTGCCACCGGCACCATGCCTGCCATCAGCGCAAATGTCGTCATGAGGATCGGGCGGAGCCGCAGCCGGCCGGCCTCGGCAATGGCGGTCCGTCGATCGACGCCGTTCCGTTCGGCGGTTTTGGCGAGATCGATCATCAGGATCGCGTTTTTCGCGACGATGCCCATCAGCATGAGCAGACCGATCATGCTCATGATGTTCAACGTCGAGCCGGTCAGCGCCAGCGCCAGCATCGCGCCGACGAGCGACAGCGGCAGCGAGAGCATGACGGCCAGTGGATCGAGGAACGATCCGAACTGGACCACGTGCACGAAATACATCAGCACCACGCCGATCGTCAGCGATATGAGGATGCGGCGGAACACACCGCGCTGATCTTCGCGCTCGCCTCCATGTGACACGTCGTAGCCGCGGGGAAAACGCACGGCTCGAGTGCGCTGGTTGAATTCCCCGATCACCGCGCTGAGCGCGCGTCCTTCCGTATTGGCCTGCACGTAGATGACGCGCTCTCGATTGAGATGATCGATCCGCGCCGGTCCGGTGGCGCGCGCCACGCGCGCGATGTGGCCGAGCGGCATCAATGTCGGCGCGCCCTCGGCGCGCGCGACGTCGATGGGCATCGACTCCAGGCTGGCCACGCGCTCGCGCGCCTCGGGATTCAGGCGCACGGTGACGTGGCGGATCTCGCCGATCGGATCGATCCAGTCGCCGGCATCAACACCGGAAAACGCCGTCCGCAGCGCCCGCCCGACCTGTCCGGCGGTTATGCCGAGCGACCCGGCAAGCGGCCGATCGAGTTGCACGTCGAGCTCGGGCTGTTCTTCCTTCATCGACAGCCCGACATCGACGGCGCCCGGCACGCTGCACAGGATGTCGCCAAGCTGCCGGCCGATGCGCTGCAGCTCCACTGTGTCCGACCCCCGCAGCTGAACTTGAATCTGTTTGGCGTTCCGGACGATGTCGGCGCTCACCCATGCCGTCACGCCGCCGACGCGCTGAAGCTCGCCGCGAAGCTCCTGCTCCACGGCGCGTTGCTGTCGTTGACGCGCCGTTCTGGGCTTCAGACGAACGTACAGATTGCCCTCGTTCACCGCGGTCGCGTGCGGATCGAATGCGGTGCTGCGGCCGATCGTCGCGTACGTGTACTCGACCTCCGGCAGCGCACGCACGAGACGTCCGAGCTCCTGCGCCTTCGACTTCGCATACGTCAGGCTCGACCCGGGCGGCGTCTCGACGACAACGTTGAATTCAGAGATATCGTGCTCGGGCAGGAACGCGGCGCCGATCACGCCGAAGGCGGGCAGCGCCAGCGTCGCGACGAGTGCGAGCGCGGCAATCGCGATGGTCGACGCGCGATGATCCAGCGCCCACGCGACCAGCGCCCCGTAACGCTCCGCCTGATGGTTGAACCACCCATTGAAGCGATCGAGCGTACGGCGCATCCCTCCGCCGGCATCTCTGGGCCGCCGCGGATCCGCCCAATGGGCCGACAGCATCGGATCGACGGAAAACGACACGAAGAGCGAGACCAGCACCGAGCAGGCAATCGTCAGCGCGAAGGGCGCGAACCACTGCTGCGCCACTCCGCCCATGAACGCAACGGGCACGAATACCGCGATGATCGCCAAGGTCGTCGCTGCGACGGCGAGTCCGATCTGATTGGTGCCCTGGTGCGCCGCTGTCATCGGATCGGCGCCGGTCTCGAGGTGACGCACGATGTTCTCCCGCACGACGATCGCGTCGTCTATCAGGATGCCGATCGCAAGAGAGAGCCCGAGCAGTGACATCGTGTTCAGCGTGAATCCGCAGGCCCACACGGCGATGAACGCGGCCAATACCGAGATCGGCAGCGCCACCGCCGTAATCACCGTCGACCGCGACGAGTTGAGGAAGAGAAACACGACCGCAACCGTAAGGGCCGCCCCGATAATGAGCGCGAGCTCGACGTCGCGCACCGATCGGTTGACGTGCAGCGAGGCGTCGCGCACGACCCGGAGTTGCACGTCGCCCGGCAAAGTCGTGCGGATCTGATCGACGGCGCGGCGCACCCGCTCGGCAACGCTCAACGTGCTGGCCTCTTGCGACTTCAGGATGTCGATGCCAACAGCCTGCTCGTCGTTGAAGAGCGCGCTCGAGCGCGGCTCTTCGGTGCCGTCCCGCACGGTCGCGACCTCACCGAGACGAACGAGCCGGCCTCCCGCCTGTCCAATCGCGAGCTGCGCAAAATCTTCGGGACGTTCCAGCCGGCCGCGCAGCCGGATGGTGCGTTCTTCCATCGGGCCGGTCAGACGTCCAACCGGTGTCGAGACGTTCTGCGCCTGCAGTGCCTCGACGACGTGGCCGATGCTCATGCCGGAGGCCTGCAGCGCGTTGGGTCGCAATTCCACCGTGAGCTCCCGCGCGAGGCCGCCGACCACCTGCGCGGATGCGACGCCGGGAATGCCGCGGAGCTGCCGCACGATCCCTGGATCGACCATCCCGGTCAGCTCCGGCACGCCGCGCGCCGCCGACGACAGCGTCAGCGATATCACGGGCAGGTCCGTCGGATCGCCGCGCTTGAGCACCGGCTCTTCCATCTCGGCCGGCAGGTCGCGGCGGATCGGTCCAATCTCGTCGCGAATCCGCTGCATGGCTGCTTGCACGTCCGTGCCGAAGGCGAACCGGACGATCACAATCGCCTGGCTGTCGAGCGCGGACGAGGTGATCCGCGTGACGCCGCCGATGCCGGCCATGCGCTCCTCGAAGCGATCGACGATCTCGCGCTCCACGGTTTCCGGCGGCGCGCCTGGATACGCGGCCGTGACGACCACGACCAGCGGTTGCACGTCGGGGAACTCGTCGACGTGGAGTCGCGCCAGCGCCACGATGCCGAAGGAGGCGACCGCCAGCATCGCGACGATGGTGACAATCGGGCGGCGTATCGCGTAACCGGAGATCAACATGGAGTCACCGAAGCGCGGCGGTGCGCGAATCGCGCCGAAGCGCAACCGGCGTGCCCGACGGAATCGTCTGCGCGGGGCCGGTCAGGATCGAGTCGCCTTCCTCGACACCGAGCCGGATCTCCACGCGCGCGTCGCGCTCGTCGCGCAGTCCGACCGCGACCGGCACCCGCTCGACGCGCCCGGAGCGAAGCCGCGACACCCAGGCGCCCCGGTCATTCATCTCCACGGCGGTCGAGGGCACGACGAGGCCGTGGCGGCTCGCCGCGTCGATCCGCCCTTCCGCGAAGAGTCCGGCCACGAGCTGGCGCGACGTGTTCGGAACAGAAACGTAGATTCGCACCTGCCGCGTGACGGGATCGGCCGCCGGCGCGATGCGATCGATGCGGCCGGCAAATCGTTGCCCGGAGTCGCCGCTCGTGCGGAACTCGACCGGGGCGCCGCGGCGCACCGCAGACAACGAGTCCGAGGGCACCGACGCCTCGAACTGCATACTCGAGGGATCGATGATCGTGACGAGCGGCGCGCCGGGCGCGACCACGTCGCCCGCATTTGCGGCGCGCTTGCTGACGACCCCGGAGAGCGGCGCGCGCACGGTCCGCTTTGCTGACTGATCGCTGCTGGTCGCCTGCCGCGCCTGTGCGTCTGCGAGCCGCGCCCGCGCCTCCTCGACCGACTGGTGCGCCGTGTCGAGATCCCGCCGAGGCAATAATCCTTCGGCGACGAGCGCCGCGGTTCTCTGCTCTTCGCGTTCAGCGGCGGTCACTCCCTGGCTCGTGGATCGCACGCCCACTTCAGCGGATGCAACCGAATCGCGGAGCGCCGGCGCATCGATGCGGCAGAGCACTTGACCGCGCTGCACCGGCTGTCCTTCCTCGACGGTGACGTCGTACACCGATCCCGCAACCTCGGCGCGCACGGTTGCCTCGCGCGACGCGCGCAGCTCTCCGGAGACTGCCGGTCCAGTGCTGATCGGCTCGCGGGTCACCGTCACGACATCGTCCGGTTCGATCGCGGTCGCGGCGGGGGCGGGATCCGTCGCCGGGCGATCCGGCGCGTCGCGGCAGCCGGTTGCCAGCAGAAGGCCCGCGAGCGACAGCGTGACGAAGACGCGCGCTGCGCCGGCGGTCATCGGAATTGAGATGCGCGTCATGTGATATGCCTCCTGTTCACAACCG
>Ga0209686_1001474_pt1 | contig 11593 bp, 10 predicted proteins | sample GraSoiAngelo_126_FD_185883 | JGI IMG/M metagenome (GOLD analysis project Ga0209686, IMG submission 185883) | Grasslands soil microbial communities from the Angelo Coastal Reserve, California, USA - 14_0927_09_20cm (SPAdes) (version 2) | ecosystem: Environmental > Terrestrial > Soil > Grasslands ...
GAGCAGGGCGAAGTACGCAATCGCCGTGACCCAGAGCCAGACGGCATCGACGGTCGTTGTGCTGGTCAAGGACGAATAGCCACCAGTCGCCGATGGATCCACGATGGCATTCGTTATCCGGACGCTGCCGAACACGCCATTGACGACCGCCTGAATGACCGACACCACAAAGAGGTCGACAATGATCGCGAGCGTGCGCGACCAGAGGCTGGCGGTTTCGATAGTCATCGGCGGCGCCTGCGGCGAAACGGCGGCGCTCACGGTGGCTACTCTATCCTCCCGTAAGCTTCCGGACGTGCCGAACCGCGACTCGCCAATCGGTGTTCTCGATTCCGGCGTGGGCGGTCTCTCGGTGCTGCGCGAAATCCGGAGCCAGCTGCCGCACGAGCACCTCCTCTATGTCGCCGACTCGAAGCACGCCCCCTGGGGCGACAAGGCGGTCGAAGAGATCCGCCGGCGAGCCCGGACCATCGCGGATTTCCTGCTCGGGCAGGATGCGAAGGCAATCGTGATCGCGTCGAACACCGGCACCGCCGCGGCCGCCGAGACGCTGCGGACCACGTTGCCGGTTCCTGTGATCGCAATGGAGCCGGCGGTCAAGCCGGCGGCTGCCGCGACGAAGACAGGCGTGATTGGGGTGCTGGTTACCGTCGCGACCTCGGAAAGCGATCGATTTCGGTCCCTGCTGGAGCGCTTTGGCAGTCACGCCACGGTGATCACGCAGGCTGCCCCCGGCCTGGTCGAGCGAGTCGAGGCCGGCGACCTCTTCGGTGCCAGGACCCGCGAGCTGGTCGAGCGATACACCAGGCCGTTCGTCGAGGGCGGGGCCGACACCATCGTGCTGGGCTCGACGCACTACCCCTTCCTCCGACCGTTGATCGCCGACGTGGTCGGCGACCACGTCACCCTCATTGACACGGGAGCGGCCGTCGCCCGACAGGTTCAGCGCGTGCTCCAGACGTCAAACCTGCGGAACGACTCCGGACGGCCCGGCTCGTTCCGCATCTGGACGAGTGGCGACCTCGCCACCAGCCAGCCCGTCATCCAGAAGCTGTGGGGGATCTCGGTCGAGGTGTCGCCTTTCTCGAATTAGGAGCGGTACAGCAGGTAGGGCACCAGCTGCTCCGCCGGCGTCAACGAGCCGTGGTGACCGTTCAACCGGGCCTGCGCCGGATCGACGTCCCGTTGCACGATCCCGACGCGATCGAACGCCGCGGCGACGATGTCGCCCATGCGTTCAGCCGCCTGAGGACTGACCCGCGGCCCAAACAGACCCAGGCCGATCGCCTCGTCGCGCGGCCAGATCCACATCCGGTCGCCGAGGATCGCCCGCCACACGTCCAGCACATCGTCCACCGCACCCGGCTCGGTGCTGACGTATCGAGCCCGAGCCTCGCCGGCGAGCAACCGGACCCCGGCAGCCAGCTCTGGATAGTCGGCCAGGTCCAGCCGTTCGTTCGGCCGCAGGTCGATCATCCCGTGGTCCCCGGTTACCACCAGCACCGTGTCCCGTGGCAACTGCTCGGCAATAAGCCGGACTGCGTTGTCGACGGCCCCGAGCTCATCCCGCCAGGGCTGCGAAGCGACCCCGTGAACGTGGCCCGCGGCATCGAGCCGGGGATGGTAACCGTAAACCAGGGCGCGGTGACCGCGGATGAGCCGGAGGCCAGTCTCGCTGATCGCCTCGAGGGAGTCGGCCGGATGGAAACGCTCGCCCCGGCCGATGGCGCGAGTTAACCCGGAACCCTCGTGGAAGGCCGGGCCCAGGTGATGGATGGGAACGCCGGCCCGAGCCGCCCGCTCCGCGATGGTTGGAAGGGGCTGGAGCGCCTCCGGTTGAACCTGCTCCAGGAGTTCCATCCGCGGCCCGAGCCCGTACAGCGCCCAGGTCAGGACATTGAAGGCCCGGTCGTAGCCGGGCAGCGCCATCGTATAGCCCAAAAGACCGTGCTCGCCCGGCGGCACGCCGGTCGCCAGCGAACTCAGGCTGGCGGCCGTCGTCGCGGGAAACCCGGCGGTGAGCGGCTCGTGGGCGATCGAGTTCAGAAAGGGTGCCGTCGACCTGCTGGCGGCAAGGAGTTCCCAGCCGAGCCCGTCCACCAGCATCAGGCAAACCCGTTCGGCCGGCTCGAGCGCCAGTGCGTTGGTAAAGCCGGCCAGGCCCAGCGAACTCAGGAGCGACGGCACCAGTTCTGCCAGCGAACGGGTGCCGTATCGGGGTACCGGCGGCGCCAGGGAGCCGGCCATTTCGCGTCAGATTAGGGCCTGGTGTGACTGATAAGCTAATTCGATCTCACCACCCGGGCTAACATGAATCGTTTGACTTTGACTCGGCGATTTTGTATACAGGTAAGCAGTGCCCAAGCGTAGTCAGCAACGGCGCCCGCCACTCAACGTTGTCGGGCGCCAGGCCCCCGGGCTGGGCACCGACGACGCCAACGGGTCAAAAGCCGGGGGGGCCGAGCGGCGGCTCGCCCAGGGGATCTCGACCGCCGACGCCGAGCTCATCCTGACGGTCTTGCGCGAGGTCCGCAAGGGCAACTTCGCGGTCCGGGTGCCGGTGACCTCGACGGGCGTCATGGCCCGGATTGCCGGCGAGATGAACGGCATCATCGAGCTGAACGAGCGCAACGCAAAGAATCTCTCCGGGATTGCCCGGGTCATCGCCGCGGTCGCCGAAGGCGACCTCTTCCAGACCATGGATCTCGAGCTGGATGGCCGGCCCCTCGACGGCCAGTTCTTGCGGACGGCCCGGACGGTCAACGCGATGGTTCAGCAGCTCCGCTCCTTCACCCTCGAAGTCACGCGTGTCGCCGAGGAAGTCGGCACCGAGGGGAAGCTGGGCGGGCAGGCTCATGTCAGAGGGGCCGCCGGGGTCTGGAAGGACCTCACGGACAACGTCAACCTGATGGCTGCCAACCTGACGGCTCAGGTGCGCAACATCGCCGACGTCACGACCGCGGTCGCCAAAGGCGACCTGTCGAAGAAGATCACGGTCGACGTCCGCGGCGAGATCCTCGAGCTCAAGAACACCATCAACACGATGGTCGACCAGCTCAACGCGTTCGCCAAAGAGGTGACACGCGTGGCGGGCGAGGTCGGCACCGACGGCAAGCTGGGAGGCCAGGCCAACGTGGAGGGCGTGGCCGGCACCTGGAAGGACCTGACCGACAACGTGAACACGATGGCGAGCAACCTGACCGATCAGGTGCGTGGCATCGCCCGCGTCGTTACCAGGGTCGCCAACGGAGACCTGAGAGGCAAGCTGACCCTGGAGGCCAAGGGCGAGATCGCAGAGCTCGCCGACACGATCAACAGCATGACCCAGACCCTTGCCGTCTTCGCCGAGCAGGTCACGACGGTGGCCCGCGAGGTCGGCGCCGAAGGAAGATTGGGCGGGCAGGCGAACGTCCCTGGCGCCTCAGGCACGTGGCGCGACCTGACCGACAACGTGAACCAGCTGTCGGCCACTCTGACGACCCAGGTCCGTGCCATCGCGGAGGTGGCTACTGCCGTGACGAAGGGTGACCTCACGCGGTCGATTCGGGTCGACACGAAGGGCGAGGTCACCAACCTCAAGGACAACATCAACGAGATGATCCGCAACCTTCGCGACACGACCGAGAAGAACAACGAGCAGGACTGGCTGAAGACCAACCTGACTCGGTTCACCCGCATGCTGCAGGGCCAGCGTGACCTGATGACCGTCTCGAAGATGATCCTGTCCGAGCTGGCGCCGCTGGTGCATGCTGAGCACGGCGTCTTCTACGGCATGGTCGGGGCGAATGGAACGCCTGCTCACCTGGCGCTGCAAACCGCCTATGCCTACAAGCAGCGCAAGAACGTCCCGATGGAGTTCGCCCTCGGCGAAGGCCTGGTGGGCCAGTGCGCGTTCGAGAAGAAGCGAATCGTCGTGACGAACGTCCCAAAGGATTACATCAAGATCGCCTCGGCGCTCGGCGAGTCGTCGCCCGCGAACATCATCGAGCTCCCGGTCCTCTTCGAAGGCGAGGTTCGAGCTGTCATCGAGCTTGCGTCGTTCCAGCCGTTCAGCCCGACCCACATCGACTTTCTCGACCAGCTCGCGGAGAGCATCGGCATCGTGCTCAACACGATCGAGGCGAACAGCCGCACCGAGGATCTGCTGAAGCAGTCGCAGTCCCTCGCCACCGAGCTGCAGAGCCAGCAAGACCAGCTGCAGCGCACCAACGAGGAGCTGGCGGAGAAAGCTCGCCAGCTGGCGGAGCAGAACGCCGAAGTGGAGCAGCGCCGGCTCGAAGTCGAAGGGGCCAAGGCGCTGGTCGAAGAAAAGGCGGAGCAGCTCGCCATCACCTCGCGCTACAAGTCGGAGTTCCTGGCCAACATGTCGCACGAGCTGCGCACGCCGCTGAACAGCTTGCTGATCCTGGCTCAGGAGCTGGCCGCCAATCCTGACGGCAACCTGCTGCCCAAGCAGATCGAGTACGCGACGATCATCCGGTCTTCCGGCACCGACCTCTTGAAGCTGATCAACGACATCCTGGACATCTCGAAGATCGAGTCCGGGACGGTGGCCCTGGACATCAGCAACTGGCCGCTCGAGGAGCTCAAGCCGATGCTCGAGCGCACTTTCCGCCACGTTGCGGAAGCCACCAAGCTCGCTTTCGCGATAGATCTCCGGTCGGACCTGCCGCAGACAATTCCCACCGACCCTCAGCGCCTGCAGCAGATCCTGAACAACCTGCTGAGCAACGCCTTCAAGTTCACCGAGCGCGGCAAGGTCGAATTCGTCGCCGAGATGGCGACCTCCGGCTGGAGCCCGTCCAATGAGGCGTTGAACCACACGCCGAAGGTGATCGCGCTGCGCGTGATCGACACCGGCATTGGCATCCCGATCGACAAGCAGCAGTCCATCTTCGAATCGTTCGCTCAGGCGGACGGCTCGACCAGCCGGAAGTACGGCGGCACGGGACTCGGTCTTTCGATCTGCCGCGAGCTGACCCGACTGCTGGGCGGCGAGATCCGGCTCCAGAGCGAGCCGGGCGTCGGCAGCATCTTCACCGTCTACCTGCCGCTGATCGCGCCCGCGCACCCGCGTCGCGGAGCCCCTTCTGAAACGATGGAAGCCGCGGCCGGCATCGCGCCGCAGCCTGTCCTGGTGGGAGCCGGCGGTCACGGCCCGTTGAAGTCAGAGGCCGTTGAGCAGACGTCTGGCGGCAATGGCTTCGCGGCGGCGAAATCGCTCCTCGTCGTCGAGGATGATCCAATCCAGCGGCAGTACATCATCGACCTGATGGCGCCGACCAACACCAGGACGACCGCGGTGTCATCGGGTGACGAAGCCCTGACCCTGCTCCAGAAGGAGCGGTTCGACTGCGTCGTCCTCGACCTCGGGCTTCCGGGCATGAGCGGCTGGCGGGTGATCGAGGAGCTCCAGGCGAACCAGTCGCTCGGCTCGACACCGCTCTTGGTCTACACGGCCAGAGACCTGACTCGCAGGGAGGAGCTCAAGCTGGGAAAGGCGGCCAAGAGCATCGTGATCAAGGACGCCCGCTCGCCACAGCGGCTTAAGCAGGAGATCACTTCGGTCCTGCGTGACGCCGATCAGGAGAACGAAAGAGTTGAGGAGGTGAGGTCGAACGGCACCGAGCTCGCGGACGGCGCGCTTACCGGCAAGAAGGTGCTGGTCGTGGATGACGACATCCGGAACATCTTCGCGCTGACTGCGATGCTCGAGCGGCAGGAGATGGAGGTTGTCTCGGTCGACTCAGGCCAGGAAGCGTTGGACCTCTTGCAGCAAGCGGACGATTTCGACATCGCCCTCGTCGACGTGATGATGCCGGAGATGGATGGTTACGTCACGATGTCGAAAATGCGTGAGCTCGACTCATTCGGGGAGCGGCCGATCATCGCTCTGACCGCCAAAGCAATGAAAGGAGACCGCGAGAAATGCATCGAAGCGGGAGCGTCCGATTACATCGCCAAACCGATAAACAACGCGCACCTACTTTCCATGCTCAAGTCATGGCTGGTTCAGTGACTCGGAGTGATGGGGCAGCACTCCGGCTGGAAGGGATAGGTACCGAGCTAGAGGAAGTCGAGATTCGGCTCCTCCTCGACGGAATCCGGCTGTGTTACGGCTACGACTTTCGTGAATATGCGCTGAGCCCGCTGCGGCGCGCAGTCATGACTGCGATGGCGCGCGAGAACGTGCGCACAGTATCGGCTTTCCAGGACCGCTTGCTGCACGACGCCGCGTGCATGCAGCGTTTCTTGGGCGTGGTCGGCGTGAACGTGACCACGATGTTTCGCGACCCCGAGCTGGTGCACACCCTCCGTGACGACGTGATTCCTCTGCTCAGGACCTACCCCTCATGCCGGATCTGGGTCGCAGGCTGCGCAACGGGTGAGGAGGTCTACTCGCTGGCTGTGCTGTTGCAGGAAGAGGAGCTTCTGCCACGGAGCACCATCTACGCGACTGACCTGAACGAAGACATGCTAGCTGTGGCCCGGCTCGGCTCCTATCCGGTTGAACGCGTGCGTCGCTATGACGAGTCGTATCAGATGTCCGGCGGCAGGGGATCCCTGGCCGACCACTACTCGATCGTCGGGCGCAGCGCGCGTTTCCACTCCGGGCTCCAGCACAGCATCATGTGGTCTCGACACAACCTGGTGACAGACGGGTCGTTCAATGACTTTCACCTGATCGTGTGCGCAAACGTGCTCATCTATTTCCGATCTTCCCTCCAGGAGCGTGCTCATCGACTCTTCTATGACAGCCTGATTCGGGGCGGCTATCTGGGGCTCGGCAAGCGCGAGTCACTCCTCTACTGTCCTGACCGCGACCACTACCAGCAGGTGCGGGACGGGGTGAACCTGTTCCGCAAGATGAGATGGTGACCCGCCAGCAGAGCGCAGCGACCGAGAATGAGCCCGCCGTGGCGCCGACCAAGCCCAAGGTCAACATCCTCGTGGTCGACGACGACGCGACCAAGCGATTTGCCTTGCGCACCATCCTCTCGCCGCTCGAGGAGAACATCATCGAGGCATCGTCGGGCGCGGACGCTTTGCGCCAGCTGCTCCGCAACGAGTTCGCGGTGGTGCTGCTCGACGTCAGGATGCCGATCATGGACGGCTTCGAGACGGCGCAGCTCATTCGCCAGCGCCCGCGCTCGGAGCTGACTCCACTCATCTTCGTGACCGCACTCGACCAGGCGGAGACGGACATGGGACGCGGCTACAACCTCGGCGCAGTCGACTTCGTGTTCGCGCCCGTGGTGCCGGCGATCCTGCGCGCCAAGGTGAGCGTGTTCGTCGAGCTCTACCGGGCCCAGCAGGAGCTTCGCCGGTACCGGACGCAGCTCGAGCTGCTGGTCGAGGAGCGGACGATCGCGCTCACCGCGATCAACCGGGAGCTGGAGGCATTCAGCTACTCGGTGTCGCACGACCTTCGTGGACCTCTGGTCTCGTTCGACGGCCTCAGCCAGACCCTGCTCGACAACTACGGCGAACAGCTGGACGAGACGGCCCGGGACTACCTGAAGCGGATGCGGGAAGCCAGCCAGCGCATGACGTCGGTCTTCGACGGCCTGCAGATGCTCTTCCGGCTGACCAGCGGTGAGATGCGCCGCGAAGAGGTCGATATCTCCGGGATGGCGACGCAGATCGTCGGGGAGCTGCGGGCCGCCAATCCCGATACCCATATCGATGTCGACATAGCACCGGGGATACTGGCCTCCGCCGACAAGCGCCTGGTGCGGATCCTGCTCACCAACCTGATCAACAACGCGTGGAAGTTCAGCAGCCTCAAGAGCTCACCTCAGATCAAGATCGGTAAGGAGGTGGTGGACGGCGAGGCGCGCATCTTCGTCAAGGACGATGGGGTCGGCTTCGACATGATCGATTCGCACCGGCTCTTCGGCGCCTTCCAGCGCCTCCACAGCCAGAGCGAGTTTCCGGGAGCAGGCATCGGCCTGGCCACCGCCAGGCGCATCGTCAACCGCCATGGTGGCCGGATCTGGGCTGAGGGAGCCGTCGGAGAGGGAGCGACCTTCTACTTCGTCCTTTAGCCTTCCATGGGCGTTCTACAAGCGAGATGCACGCCCGCCGTGCGTTTGGTCAGCGTGCCCTGGCGCCCGCGCGTCGCGTCGGGCTGGCCCGAGTCCTCACCGTGCTGTGGGCGAGCTGCCTGATGGCCGGGATCATCATGCTGAGCAACTTCGGCTACGGGATGTGGAAGGGCGTGTCCGACCAGCAGCACCTGAACCAGGTCTGGACCTACCAGATCGGCCCCACCAAAGCGGCGCCTAAGGCGCTCGACCCAAGCCTGAAGCGTCCCGTCGACGGCGTTGACTTCGCCATCCGGATTCCAAAGCTTGGCTACTTCGCCGCGATCAAAGAAGGCATCGACAGCGGCGTCCTGTACGCGAGCCCGGGGCATTACCCGACGACGCGCTGGCCCGGGGATCCCGGCACGGTAGGCGTGGCCGCACACAACGTTTACTGGATCAACTTTCCACAGCTGGCGAAGGGCGACGAGATCGACCTCGAGACTCGCTATGGGCTCTATCGCTATCGACTGGTCAGCACGGAGATCGTGAGCCCGGATAACCGAACGGCGCTGGTGACCGATGTGAACGGCTACCACCTGACGCTCACGACGTGCTGGCCCCTTTGGGCCGGCGCGTTTGCGACCCAGCGCTACATCATCCATGCGGACCAGGTGTGGCCCGTGCCGATACGCCCGGGGTATACCTAGCGTGTGCGTCTCTGGCTCGCCGCGATGCTGGCCTTCGCCGTTGCCGCGTGTGCCTCTTCTGGGCAGCGGGCGCCGCATGAGTACGCCGTCGGAGAAGCGCAGAACGGGCTGACCGTCAAGGTGCACGTCAGCGACACCGTCCACGTGACGCTGAACAGCACCGCCTGGACGATCTCCGGCAGCTCAGACGGGGCGGTCCTGGAGCAGGACGGTCTGCAGCTGGTGTCGCCCGCGCCGGCTGGGACGTGCTTCCCTGGCGAGGGCTGTGGGACGACGTCGGCGCTTTACCACGCGATCAAAGTTGGAAAAGCGGTCGTGGACGCCAGCCGAGTCAGCTGCGGCGAGGCGCGTGCTTGCGTCGGAGCGGAGGGTAGGTACGAGGTGACGGTAGTCGTCGACTAACGCGCTTCGAGGTGGAGGTCGATCAAGGGGGCGCCTTCCTGCTCGCCGAGGACGAAGATCGCCGTGCCTTCGGCGACCCATATCGTCAGTGTTTGGGACCCGTTGATGAAGTTCTGGTTGGCACCTAGCTTGCCGTGCACGTAAGAAGGCAGCGCGTCGGGCGCCTTCTCCTTCTTGCCGACCGAACCCGCGACAGTCAAGTTGCTCTGCGTGAAGGGGACCCGGACCGACACGCCGATGCTGATCGCGGTGTTGAAGATGGTCAGCAGCAAGCCGACCGTGAGGACGATGATCACGCTCGCGCATCCGCCTCCGCAGCCTCGACAGCCTCGACGACCGCCGCCCGCCCACCTGCGCTCGGAGCGAGTGTCGTCCCTCATCTCACCCGCGTCATTCTGATCTGAATCCGCTGGGGATAGACGAGAGGCTGTTAGCCGCCTGCGATCGCGCCGATGATGAGGAGTGGTTCCTTGCCGGAGTTGACTTCCTCGGGAAGGGGAGAGTCGAGGGACGCGTCGGACAGGTCTTCTTCGCACGCAAAGAACCTGATCATCGGTCGGCGTTGCTTGGTCACGGTGTCTCGCATCGTGCCGAGCAGCGCCGGGTGTCGTGCCTCGAGCGCGTCGAGCACCGAGCGCTGGGTGGCCGGGCCGGCGACCTCCACCTCGACCACCCTGCCGACTCCGGCGAGGATCTGCAGGTTCTTGGGCAGGACGACCTGGATCACAGCAGGGTTTGGACTTCGACCGAACACACAGGCGGGAGGTCCCTGACGATGGCGGACCAGGTGTCGCCGCCGTCGGGTGATCCGTAAACCTGACCGCCGCTCGTGCCGAAATAGATTCCAGATGGGTCGAGCGTGTCGACCGTCATCGCGTCGCGCAGAACATTCACGTAACAGTTCTGCTGCGGCAGGCCCTTGGTGAGTGCCTCCCACTCGTCGCCTCCACTGCGGCTTCGGTAGACGCGAAGCTTTCCATCCGGGACGAAATGGTGCGAATCGCTCGTGATCGGGACGACGTACACGGTGTCCGGCTCGTTGGCGTTGATGTCGATGACAAACCCGAAGTCAGTTGGCAGGTTGCCGCTGATCTCGCGCCAGTTCTCACCGCCGTCGTCGGTGCGCATCACGTCCCAGTGCTTCTGCATGAAGAGCGTGTTCGGTCGCGACGGGTGCATGGCGATGCGATGCACGCAGTGGCCGACGTAGGCGTCCGGATCGGGGATGTAGTTCGATTTGAGTCCATTGTTGATGGGACGCCACGACGCGCCCGCGTCGTCGGATCGGAAGGTGCCGGCCGACGAGATCGCCGCGAAAATCCGGTCGTGGTTGCTTGGATCGATGACGATCGTGTGGAGGCACATCCCTCCAGCGCCGGGCGCCCACTCGGCGGCGGTCTTGTGAGTGCGCAGGCCGGGCAGCTCGCTCCAGGTCTTGCCGCCGTCGGGCGACTCGAATAGAGCCGCGTCCTCGACCCCGGCGTACACCTTTTCCGGATCGCTCAGGGAAGGCTCGAGGTGCCACACGCGCTTGAACTCCCACGGGTGCGGGGAGCCGTCGTACCACTTGTGCGTACCGGTTGCGCCGTCGTAGAGGAACTGGTTGCCCGCCGCCTCCCATGTCTTGCCGCCGTCCTCGGACCGCTGGAGCACCTGGCCAAACCAGCCGCTCGACTGCGAGGCGTAGATCCTGTCGGGGTTCACCGGGGATGCTTTCAAGTGGTAGATCTCCCAGCCGGCAAAGTGCGGGCCATCGACCTTCCAGCTCTTGCGGCTCGCGTCCGAGCTCAAGATGAACGCTCCCTTCCGCGTGCCGACGAGTACCCGAACGCTGCTCATTCTCTTCCCACCTGCTCAGAAACGGATGGACGCGGGCCGGCCGCTGTGGCCCTGACAGAGCTAGAGACCAACCAGAACAGTAAAACTCATCGGTTCGGCCGCGGTTCATCGCCTGGCGCGGGTGGCGCTGGGTCGCTCGTCCGCGCGAAGCTCTCCATCGCTCGCCGGCGTTTCCAGCAGACCTGCCGAAGCTGATTCCGCCACGATGGCGACCGGAAGCTGGAGGGTGAACGTGCTGCCCTTGCCCTCGACAGAGGCGACCGTGATATCGCCGCCCTGCATGCGAGCAAGCTGCCGGCCCAAGAACAGGCCGAGACCGGTGCCTTTGAGGTGCTCGGTTTGGGGCGTGATGACCCGGCCGAATCGGGTGAACAAGGTTGGCAAGTCTTCGCGCGCGATGCCGAGTCCCTGGTCGGTCACCGCAACCCTTGCGACGCCGGCACGCGCGCGGACCTGGCAGATGATCTCTCCCCCCGCCGGAGAGTACTTGATCGCGTTGCTCAGCAGATTGGCGATGATGGTCCTCGTCCGGTCAGGGTCGACGTTGACCCGCACACGGCGCTCCGGCAGGTCCATCACCATGCGATGCTGCGGCTCGATCAGCGGGGCCACGGT
>Ga0209686_1001475_pt1 | contig 11589 bp, 6 predicted proteins | sample GraSoiAngelo_126_FD_185883 | JGI IMG/M metagenome (GOLD analysis project Ga0209686, IMG submission 185883) | Grasslands soil microbial communities from the Angelo Coastal Reserve, California, USA - 14_0927_09_20cm (SPAdes) (version 2) | ecosystem: Environmental > Terrestrial > Soil > Grasslands ...
CTGCGAACACCGCGAGTGAAAGCACCACCACGACTCCAAGTCGCGCTGGCGCTCTCAGGAACGCGAACAGCGGAAAGTAAAAGAGGAGGCGGTAAAGCCCCGCGTTCGGCCCGAACGACGCCCAGAACGCGAGCACCCCGATCGATCCATACAGCATCGCCGTCTCACGTGACGCCCGATCGCCGGAAGCGGCGCGCCGCATCGCGATTGCGATGCCGGCGATGCCGAAGGCGAGGACGAGCATCCCGGGGAACAGCGGCTCGGTGAATCGTTCGAAGTGCGCCGCGATGTCGAGCAGCCATCGATGCGCGTGCGCCGGCGACGCGAGGTAACTTTGCGGGTTCGCCGCCCAGCGCGCCGCATCCTGCAGCGTCCGATGGAACCCGGTCTCCTGCTGGACCCTCAGGTAGGGCAGAAAGAACGGCAGAAGGCAGACGATCGACATCAGCGCGGCCGTCACGATTGCCGTCCAGTACTCGCGCGATGCCCAGAGCCGTCGCGATCCGGCAAGGACCAGTACGCCGATTCCCGCCATCAATGCGGCGAAGATGCCGTAGTAGGCGCACGACAGCGCCTGCGCCACCAGCGCCACGCCGAGCCAGCCACCTCTCGGGATCGACGGCGCATCCGCGAGACGGTGCAGCAGCAACATCGCGAGCGGCAGGCCGCCCGTCATCAGCAATTGAATGTGAGACGAATGCGTCGTGACGTACGGACAGCACGCGTACAGGACCGCGGCGATCGCGGAGGCCCTGTTGTCCTGCGTGAGGTAGTGCATCAACAGGTACGCGCACACGAACGCGGACGCGATTGAAAACAACACGACGCTGTTGTGCGCCGCGTACGGGTTGCGCGTGACCCAGTACACGGGAGCCGCGAGCACGCCTGCAGCCAGATTTGCTTCCGAGTACGCGAGCGTCGTGCGATGCGGGTAGAAGATGTTCGCGTTGAACATGTCGCCTGGATCGACGACGAGCGTGCGCGCGACCCACGCGACATTCCAGATGCTGTACTGACCGTCGCCGCCGATCGTGCGGCCAAGATGGCCCAGGCCGGCCGTCAACGGCCAAGTCATGAGGACCGACAGGGCAGCGCCCGCGACCGAGACCAGGAACAATTCGCGCGGCCGCGCGATGGTGCCGGCGGGAACGTCCATGTAGAATTGCAGTCATTCTATCCGCAAACCTTGTTGCCGCCGTGCTCGCCGCGCTCGTCGCGGCGGCCGCCGCGTGGCTGTCGTCCGGCACGATTGCGCTGGATGCGACGGCCGCTGTGCGCATCGGCCTCCTCCCGCGAGATCCGATGCATCTGGCTGTCGCGGCGCTCATCGGTTTCGTCGTGCTCGCGATCGGTCTTCGCGGTGAGCGCGGACGCGGCGTCACCATTGCCGTATCGCCCCTGGTGCTGCTGTTCCTGCCGTGGCTGCCGTTGCGCGTGCCGGCTGCACTCCTCATCTGGTCTGGCGGGTTAGAATCGCTCGTCTGGATTGCGGCGGTGATCGCGCTCGCGGCCGTCGCGGTCGGGGATTTGCCCTACGTCGCGATCTCCGTGCCGCCGCGAACACAAGCCTGCATTGCCGCCGCGTTGTCTTTCACCGTATTCTCGCTGGCAGCCTGGTGCGCCTCGCCGGTGATTCCCGCTGGGGACGAGCCGCATTACCTCATCATCACGCAAAGCCTCCTACGCGACGGCGACATCCAGATCGAGAACAATCATCGCCGCGGCGATTACCGCGAATACTCCGCCGTCGATCTGAGGCCGGACTTCATTCGACCCGGACGTAATGGCGCGATCTATTCCATTCACGCGCCGGGGCTGCCCGCGCTCATTCTTCCGGCGTTTGCGATCGCCGGGTATCGCGGCGTTGTCGTCTTCCTGATTATGGTCGCGTCGGCAGTGTCGGGCCTCGCGTGGTGGCTCGCGTGGAGGGTGACGCACAGTAGGTCTGGGGCCTGGTTCGGGTGGGCCGCGGTCGCGCTCTCCGGTCCGTACCTCCTCGAGACGTTCACCGTGTATCCGGACGGCGCCGGCGCCGCCGCGAGACGCAAGGCGTGGCGTGGCGGCCCTGGCTGCTGCACGGCGCTGCGCTGGCGACGCTCCCGTGGATCCACACGAGGTTCTCGGTGCTGGCGGCAACGCTTGGCGGCCTCGCGCTCATTCGGCTCACACGGACGCCGAACGCCGTCGCGAAAGCGATCGCTTTGCTGGCCGCCCCCGGGCTGAGCGCGATCGCGTGGTTGTGGTTCTTCCTCTATGTGTACGGCACGCCCGATCCTTCGGCGCCTTACGCCGGACAGATGCAGAACTCGTTTGCCTTCTTTCCGGACGGCTTTGGCGGCCTGCTGTTCGATCAGGGCTTCGGCCTGGTTGCGAGCGCGCCCGTCCTGATCCTTGCGTTCGGCGGTTTTTTCCGAGAGCGGCGCTTCGCTGCCGCGTGGTTCATCGTCGCGACGCCATACCTGCTCACGGTGACGACGTTCGCAATGTGGTGGGCGGGCTGGAGCGCACCGGCGCGGTTCTTCGTGCCGGTGCTGCTGCCGCTGGCCGTTCCCACCGCGTCCGCGTGGCTGATGATTCGCTCGCGCGGGCTGCGCGCTTACGCGCTCGCGCTGCTCGTCATCAGCGCGTGGATGGCGCTGGTGCTCGCCGCCGGAGGGGGCGGACACCTGGGCTACCACGCCCGCAATGAGGCGGGGATGACGCCAGCTCCCTGGCTCAAATGGGCAGCGCACGTCGTCGATCTCACGGCGGCGGTTCCGGCCTTCGTGCCGCTCCCTGTTGGAAGCGGGCTCGCCGCGCGCCAGGCGGCGGCGCGCTCCGGACTCATCATCGTCCTGCCATGGATCGTTTGCGGCGGTGCAGCGGCATTCGCGCTGCACGCCTTCGCCCGGCGGCGGCTGCGACATCACGTCGGCCTCGTTGCGACGACGACGATCATCTTCGCTGTGGCGGCGACCGTGGCCGTGTCGGCGGGATGGCGACTGCAGCGTGACGATTCCGTCGCGACCGAGCGAGGGCAAATCGAAGCACTCGCCGCCGCGGCCAGGACCGAGATCCTCGCCGTCGATCTCACCGGACGCCGGCGTCTCACGATCGACGAGCTCGTCTCGCGCATGCGGATCGAGGTTCACGTTGTCCCGACGAGCCGTCCGGGATCTCGCGTCAATCGCCCGCTCGTGACACTGTCGGGGATCCCTGCGGGTGATTATCGCCTCACGGTTCATCAGCATGGCGCCGACGGCTGGATCATGGCGTGTGTGGGCGCCGATCGCGATCCATTCGCGCTGCTGACCGAGCCCATCGCGAACATGACGGAAGCAAGCGTGCTGCGCTTTCCAGTAGACGTGCGGTCGCTCCTGGTGCGGGGCGACGAGGATGCAGCCCGTCACGTCGATGCCGTCGTGCTGCAACCGCTGCGCATCCTGCAGAGTGACAGCAAGCCGGCGGCCGGATTCGCGCGACGCGCGGTCCGCTACACGGGCATGACGGCGTTCTTCATGGACGACCGCGCGTTCCCCGAACCGAATGCGTTCTGGATTGGCGGCGCCAGGGAATCGGACGTCGTGCTGCTCCCCGACCATCCGCGCTCGTCGCAGCCGCTGCTGCTGCGCAACGCGCCCGTCGACAACGTGGTCACGCTCTCGTCGGGATCATGGCGGGAGGAATTGAGGATGACGGCCGAGGAAGAACGCCGCGTTGAGGTTCCCATCGACCCTGCTCATGAGGGAGTGCTGCTCCGCATGCGCTCCGCGGGGGGCTTCCGTCCGTCGGCTGCGGATCCAGGCAGCCGCGATACGCGGTTTCTCGGTGTTTATGTGAGAGTGCCCTGAGATGCGAGGTCCGAGGTCCGAGGTCCGAGGTCCGCGAAGCGGCGAACGCGGGCCAACCGACAACCGCTAACCGACAACCGTTAACCGTTAACCGTTAACCGTCAGTACCGGTAGACCCGCACCCGCGATCCCGTGTCTCCGGATGAAAACGTGGCGATTGCATCCGCTCCAGCGGCGATCGAGGTTGGCCGCGGAAACGACGTGACGCGGACGGCATCCCGCGTTGCGACACGGAACGCGGCGGGGTTGAATCGAGCCAGCCAGTCAACCATCCCGCGGACCGGCTGCCCGACGCTATTCAGCGCGTCCAGCGCAGAGGCGCAGCAAAACGGCACACGAATTACACTTCCGCTAGAATGCGCCGAATGAAGAAGTCGATTCTCATCCTGATGCTCGCGGCTGTGATGCCGTATTCGTATGCCGCTCAAGACACTGCGATCCTGCAGCGCACTGAGGCGCCGGAGCACGGCGTCTGGGTCGACGCGCTCGATTTGAGCAAGGCGCCGATCCGCCGGCCGCGCGGACAGCGCGGCTCAACGACTCCGCCGCCGCCGCTCACCTTCGTGCTCGGCGGTGTCACGTACCCGCACGCGCTGCCGCTCGCATCCGATGGCGACATCGCGATCGATCTCGGCGGTGCCGCCACGCGGTTCGCGTCGATGGTCGGCATCGACGACAGCATGAAGACCGGCGGCAGCGTCGTCTTCGGCATCTGGGTCGACGGAAAGAAGGTGGTGGAGACCGGCGTCATGCACGGCGGTGATGCGCCGAAGATGATCTCCGCCGATCTCACCGGCGCGAAGCGGTTGGTGCTCGCGACAATCGACGCGAACGATGGACCGGCGGGCGATACCGCGGAGTGGGGCGGCGCGCTCATCACGATGGCGACGGGTCGTCAGGAACAGCCGCGCATCGTCGCGGCAGTCGACGAACCCGCGCCGTCGATCGCCTCGAGCCGATCCGCCGTGCCGATGATCAATTATCCGCGTGTCACCGGCGCCACGCCCGGCCGTCCATTCCTGTTCAGAATTCCCGCGTCAGGTGACGGGCCGCTGACGTTCTCCGCGAGGAACCTGCCTGCGGGCCTTACCCTTGACGCGAACACGGGCATCATCGCGGGCGCACTGAAGCAGCCGGGTCGGACGGAGGTCGCCGTAACAGTGAAGGGACCCAAAGGAGAGAGCAGCAGCACCGTCATCACCATCGTTGGCGGACCCGACGCCCTCGCGCTGACGCCTCCGCTCGGCTGGAATTCCTGGAACGTGTGGGCCGCGCAGGTGGACGATGCGAAGGTGCGCGCGGCTGCGGACGCGATGGTGAACACCGGGCTCGCCGCGCAGGGCTATACCTACATCAACATCGATGATGCATGGGAAGGAAAGCGCAACGCGGCCGGAGAGATCACGTCGAACGAAAAATTCCCGGACATGAAGGCACTCACCGACTACGTCCACGGCAAGGGCCTCAAGATCGGGCTCTACTCGTCGCCGGGGCCGCGCACGTGCCAGCGGGTTTTCGAGGGCAGCTACCAGCACGAAGAACAGGATGCGCGCACGTGGGCGAAATGGGGATTCGATTACATCAAGTACGACTGGTGCTCGTATTCCGAGATCGAGACCGCGCGTGAGCAGACGCCGCTGCCCGGGTTGAAAATGCCGTATCAGGTGATGCGCGCCGCGCTCGACAAGCTCGATCGCGACTTTGTGTACTCGCTGTGTCAGTACGGCTGGGGAAACGTGTGGGAGTGGGGCGACGAGGTCGGCGGCAACCTGTGGCGCGTCACGGGCGACATCACGGATACGTGGCCGTCGATGTCGGGCATTGGATTTCAACAGACCGGGCACGAGAACTACGCGGGGCCGGGACACTGGAACGACACCGACATGCTCGTCGTGGGGCAGGTGGGCTGGGGACGCGCACCAACTCCGCGTCCGACGAATCTCACGCCGAACGAACAGCTCACGCACATTTCACTATGGGCGCTGCAGGCAGCGCCGCTGCTCATCGGCGCCGATCTCTCGCGCGCCGACGACTTCACGATCGACCTGCTCGGCAACCACGAAGTCCTCGCGGTCAATCAGGATCCCTTGGGGAAGGCGGCCGCGCGGATTGCGACCAACGCGTGGACGCAAGTCTGGGCGCGTCCGCTTTCAGATGGGACGATGGCAGTGGGGTTGTTCAACCGTGCGCCGGAGGCGATGCAGATGAACGTCAAATTCGCCGACATCGGCCTCGCGGACAATCAGCCGGTGCGATTCCTCTGGACGCAGAAAGATCTAGCGGCCGACACCAACAACGTGTACGAGACGACCGTGCCGCGGCACGGCGTGGTGTTCGTAAGGATCGGCCGCCCTCAGAATCGGACGACCCCCCCGAAGTAGGGGCCTTTGAGCGTCATCGTGCCCTGATCGAGTTTCACCTTGTAGAAGACGTCGAGCGAGCGGTAGCCCACCTGCGCGCCGAGGTGATCGTTGAAGTTGACGGTGCCGTACAAATCGAAGTCGTAGTACTTGCCGCCGTACTTTTTGGGATCGGCGGTCGCGTCAGGCAGCTTGAAGAAGCTGAACTCGCCGGTGATGGAGATGTTGGGCACCACGTAGCCGCGGCCGATGACACCAATCGCGGGGATCGGCGCTTTCGCTTCGGTGAACTCGCTGCCGATGAGCGGCGCGGACAGCGTGGCATTGATGTTCGTGTACTTTGCTTCGAGCAGCATGCCGACGAAGCCGCGGTCGACGTAGACGAAATCCCATTCGTACCCGAAGCGATACGCCTTCCACTGCAGGTCCGTCGTGACGGGCACGCCAAGCGTAAACCGCTGACCATTGAACACGAAGGTGCGCGTCACGGTGCTCTGCGCCGTGTACTCGATCGGCGTGTACTCGAAGCGGAATTTGTGTTTCGTGGCCGCACGCAGCACGATTTTCAGCTGCTTGAAGTTCGTCTTCTCGATTCCGAGATCGTTGACGAAGTCGATCGTGTCGCCTGCGATTCCGAGCGATTCGCTCGAGATGGAAATCGCGGGCGACGGATTCCAGATCGATCCCCCGAGTTCCACGTGATAAGTCTCGCCCGTCGCGCGATCGGACCCGACCGGGCGCGCGCCGTACTGCGCGGCGGCGGGTGATGCGGCGCAAAGGCCGGCAAGCAAGCAGACAAGAGTCGCAATCGGACGGATGCGCATGAGTCGTTCTCGCCCCGGGTAGTGTTCTGGAACGGTTTCGCAGGAGCCTGCTGGGAGAGGCTTGTCGAGGATAGCACAAGACGGGACGACGGAGGACGGTTGTCGGAGGACGGACCGAGGTCCGAGGTCCGAGATCCGACGTCCGAGATCCGACGTCCGAGACCGACGCGCGCACTTGAAGCCTGAAGCCTGAAGCCTGAAGCCCGACGGATCCATGCGGTATACTGCGCGGGCAGCATGAGTGCGGAGGAACGGTCATGGGAAAGGCCCGCTCTCGTCACGCGCGTCTGTCGCTCGACGGCCCACACGTTGAACGCGCGTACCGCAATCTGAAGGCGGGGATCGTCGAAGGGCGCTACCGTCCGGGGGCGCCGTTGTCTGAAGTGTCGCTCGCGAGCGAGCACGGCATGAGCCGCACGCCCATCCGCGAAGGGCTCGCGCGCCTTTGGCAGGAGGGCTTTCTCGAGCGCGTGCTCGGCCATGGCTATTTCGTTTCACGAGTAACAGTTCAGCAAATCCACGACACGTTCGACGTGCGGCGCCTGCTCGAAGGGGCCGCTGCGGCCCGGGCGGCTGAACTGGTGACCGACGGTGAGGTCGGGCGGCTCCGTCACCTCGCCGCCGTGCCGATCGCCTCCGATCAGGATTACCGCCTCGCCGAGTCTGCGAACGTCCAGTTTCACGTCGCCATCGCAAAGTGCGCGCGTAACGGTCTCGCGCTCGAGTTGATCGAGCGATGCCTGGCGCAGATCGATCGCTTCATGTTGCTCGGTGTCAGCTTCGGTCCCTTCCAGGAAGCGGCGGCGAATGCGCACCTGGAAATTGTCGAAGCGATTGCGCGTCACGACCCAGACTCGGCGCGCGCGCGCATGGAAGAGCATCTCGATTGCGGCAGCAGGCTGATGAAAGAGGCGCTCATGCGCGGCCATCTCGCCGTGTCGATGTAGCGCTCGTCCCGGCAGGCTCCTGCGACCCGGCCTCCCCGCGGTACCACCACTCAGCACCCGACACCTCACATCTCATCCCGGCACCACGCTTGCTGTATACACCCTGTATATCGGGCTGGCCGTGTCGAAGCGCTGGTACATCATCAACATACGCTCGACCATGACGGCTGGAATCCATGAAATGGAATGACGGGTTCCAAAAGATCGAATCGTTCGTCGGGAGGAGTTTTCATATGAAGCGCGTCTTGATTGGGATGCTGCTGGCGGGCTTCGTAGCCGCGAGCGCGTCCGCCCAGCAGGGCACCACCGAGCTGCGTGGCCGGGTTCAGGATCCGCAGGGAGCGGTCCTGCCAGGTGTCACTGTGGTCGTTCGCAACCAGGCGACCGGAATGTTTCGCGAAACGGTCAGTGGTTCGGACGGCACGTTCATCGCCAGCGCGCTCGTTCCGGGCACGTACGAAGTGACCGCCGAGCTGCCGGGATTCAAGAAGTTCAACCGCAAAGATCTCTTGCTCGAAGTCGGGAAGACCGCCTCGATCGACGTGAAGCTGGAGGTCGGATCGCACGAGGAGACGGTGAACGTCACTGCGGAATCACCGCTCGTCGACGTCACGTCGAAGGAGATCGGCGGCAACATCACGAATGAAACGCTGGTGCAGCTCCCCAGCGTCAACGGCAACTTCATTGGATTCGTCGGCCTGCTGCCCGGCATCGTCCCGTCGATCAGCACGGAGTCGTTCGGCAGCGATTCGATCAGCGTCAACGGTCAGGACCCGCGCAACAACAATTACACCGTCGACGGCGGCAACAACAATGACGACGTGATCGGGCAGCGCGCCGGCATGCAGGCGCGGACGCCGATCGAGGCGATCCAGGAATTCCAGGTCATCACGAACCAGTTCGACGCGGAGTTCGGCCGGACATCGGGCGCCGTGATCAATGCCGTCACCAAGCAGGGGACCAACGCCGTGCGCGGCAGCGCGTTCGGCTTCTTCCAGGACGGCAGCCTGACGGAGAAGGACTTCTTCGCGAAGCAGCAGAACCTGCCGAAGGCAGATACCAGCTACCAGCGCTGGGGCGGCACGGTCGGGGGCCCGCTCGTGCGCGACAAGATGCACTACTTCTTCAGCCTCGAGCGCTTCTCAATCGATCGTCCGAATACGATCGTGATTCCGGCGCGCCCCGATCTGAACGACCAGCAGACGACCAGGGATCGCGTATGGAACACGATCATCCGCGGCGATCACCAGATCAATCGGAACAACACATACAGCATCCGATGGCTGCGAGAATCGTCGCCGCAGACGAACCAGATCATCGGCGCGGTCACGGCGCGGGCCGCACGTGAGGAGTCGGACGTCGACCAGACGCTGGCGACGAACGTGAACTCGGTCCTGTCGAATACCAGGGTCAACACGCTGCGCCTGACGTGGACGCGCGAGAACGTCGCCTTCGCGAACCACTGCTTCAACACGAACGGGCGTGACCTGTCGAAGTGCGAGCCGACGCTCGCGTTCCAGGACTTCACCGATCAACAGGACAACACGGCGCAGGCGCGCATCAACGACGCGATTCAGCTGGATGAAACGCTGGCGTGGTTCGTGCCGAACAGGCACGGCGACCACGACATCAAGTTCGGCGCGCAGTACGAGTACTCGGGCGCCGCGAACCAGAACCAGGGCAACTTGAACGGCACCTTCACGTTCGGCCGCAGCGACGCGGTGTTCAACTCGGCGGATCCCCGGACGTATCCGGATCGCTTTACCGCCCGCGTCGGCGGGCCGAGCATCTTTTACGAGAAGGCGCACTATGTCTCGACGTTCGTGCAGGACAAGTGGCGCTTCACGCCGCGGCTCACGCTGAGCCTCGGCATGCGTTACGACCTCGAGCTCATCCCGCTCGCCGAGACCGACGATCCGCTGGTGGACGGCTATCCGGTCGACAAGAACAATTTCCAGCCGCGCATCGGTGTCACCTATGACCTGGGTGGCGGCAAGAGCATCGTCCGCGGCGGGTACGGACGGTTCTACGACAAGACCCATTTCGAGTTGATTGGCGGGCTCTACACCGGAACGCCCTTCACCTCGTCGTTCACGGTGAATTTCCCGACAGCGGCGGCTGATTCCGGCCCGCGCAACGGCGCGTTCCCGACGGATCCGTTCCTCGTGAACGGCCCGGTGATTAATCGCACCGTGCTGGAGCAGCAGTTCCCGGCCGGACGGCTCCTTCGCAACACCGGCGCGAGCTGGGACGACCCGAATCGCACCGTGCCGTACACCGATCAGGTGACGGCCGGCTACGAGCGGCAGCTCGCGGGCAACATGGCGGTCAGCGCCGACTACGTGCGCGCGTTCAGCCGCGACCTGCTCATGTCGCGGGATCTGAACCCGGGCCTGCGCGCAACCACGGCGGTCACCTCGCCGCTGGTGCGCCAGGGCAGCGCCGTGCTGAGCAGCGCGCTCGCGGTGCTGCAGGCGAATCATCCAGGGTTTGCACCGTTCACCACTGGGGTGACGCAGCCGCTGAATGTCGGCAAGGTCGACTACGACGCGCTGATGCTCAGTCTCAGCAAGCGCTTCAGCCACAACTATTCGGCGCAGGTATCGTACACGCTGGCGTACTCGCGCGGGAACACGTCGGCCAGTTTTATCCCGGCCAGCGGTTTCCAGCTGCTCGACGACATGCACCTCGAGCTGAACGAAGGACCGACCAACTTCGACACGCGGCATAACCTGGTCGTCAGCGGACGCGCGCTCGTGCCGCACACCGGCGGCTTGAATCTGAGCTGGGTCGCGCGCGCGTTGAGCGGATCGCCGTTCAGCCTGACGAATGCGAACATCGATCCGGATCGCAACGGCACGCAGGCCGAGCCGTTGGCCGACGCGAGCTACGCGGGCAACGGACAAAACGCGTTCACGGTGAAGGACTACAAGGCGCAGCGCAATGGCGCGTACGGGCCCGGGTTCTTCGAGCTGGACGCGCGGGTTGGCTACAGCGTGCGCGTGATGAACCAGCGTCGCGTGGAGCTGTTCGCCGACATCTTCAACGTCACCAATCGCGCCAACTTCCTCAATCCATCCGGCAACCAGGCATCGACGCAGTTCCTGCTGCTCACCGCGTACAGCACGAGCTACACGCCACGGAAGCTGCAGGTCGGCGCAAGGATCGAGTTCTGAATAGCGAAGGAACGAAGGAATCGAAGGCTTATTTCGCGTCGGGAGGGGAAGGGGCGCTCGGGTTTCTGCCGGGCGCCCTTTTTTACCGGCTTCAGGCTTGAGACTTCAGGCTTCCGGGCTCGGGCTGCACGTCAGACATCCTTCTGCTTTCTGTCTCCTGTATCCTTTTCATCAATGAGTCCTGCCGTTCGACGTCTGCTGCCTTACGTCAACCGTTACCGCCGCGCGTTCGCAGTCGGATTGATGTGCGTGCTGGCGACAACGTCGTTCCAGTTGCTCTCGCCGTGGATTCTGAAATACGCGATTGATGATTTGAAGCTCGGCGTGACGCAGCAGAAGCTCGCGATGTATGCGGGACTGCTGCTCGGCGTGACGCTGCTCCGCGGTGTGTTCCTGTTCCTGATGCGCCGCATCATCATCGGCGCGTCGCGCGACATCGAGTTCGACATCCG
>Ga0209686_1001485_pt1 | contig 11551 bp, 8 predicted proteins | sample GraSoiAngelo_126_FD_185883 | JGI IMG/M metagenome (GOLD analysis project Ga0209686, IMG submission 185883) | Grasslands soil microbial communities from the Angelo Coastal Reserve, California, USA - 14_0927_09_20cm (SPAdes) (version 2) | ecosystem: Environmental > Terrestrial > Soil > Grasslands ...
GCTTCGCTGACACTCGGCGTGGCGGGACTCGGCGACATCCGCAAGATCGGCCGCGTCGGTGGGAGGACGATCGCGTACTTCCTCGTCTCCACAGCCATCTCGGCGACCATCGGTCTGATCCTCGTCAACCTGGTTCAACCTGGGGTCGGGCTCGATCCCGCCCTCGTCAAGGAGCTGCTGGAGACCTATCGCGCCCAAGCCCAGGGGCTACAGGCGGGCGGCGGAGGCAAGTTCGGCGTCGACATGTTTGTGAACATCGTGCCCAGTAACCCGATCAGGGCCGCGGCCTCGCTCGACATGCTGGGGATCATCTTCTTTTCCCTGGTATTCGGCGCCGCGCTCACGATGCTCCCCGAAGAGAAGACCCGGCCGATGGTGCGCGTGCTGGACGCCTTGGGCGAGGCGATCGTCAAGATCATCGACTTCGCCATGCGGCTCGCCCCTTACGGCGTGTTCGGACTCATCTTCGTCGTGACGTCCCGCTTCGGGTTTGCGCTGTTGCTAAAACTGGGGCTGTACGTCGCCGTCGTCCTCGTGGGGCTCCTGATACATGGCGCCGTTTCGATCTCGGCGCTGGTCCGCGTATTCGGGGGGCTCTCACCGCGCGTGTTCTTTAGCCGGATCCGGGCCAGCATCATCACGGCGTTCTCCACCAGCTCGAGCAACGCCACGCTTCCGACCAACATCGCCGTCGCGGAAAGGGAGTTGAAGATCCCGCCCAAGATCGCTGGCTTCGTGCTCCCGCTCGGGTCGACGATGTGCATGAACGGTACCGCGCTGTTCGAGGGCGTCACCGTGCTCTTCCTCGCGCAAGTCTTCGGCGTTCCCCTCACGTTATCCCAGCAGGTCGTCGTCATGATCCTCAGCGTGATCACGGCGGTCGGCGCCGCCGGTGTCCCTGGTGGATCACTGCCGTTGTTGATGGGGGTGCTGGCCGCCGTGAACGTCGAGCCTCTGACGATCGCCATGATCATCGGTGTGGACCGAATCCTGGACATGGCTCGGACGACGATCAACGTCGTGGGAGACATGAGCGCGGCGGTCTACGTGGCCCGAACGGAAAGCGAGTGGGACCCTCGCTCCGTGAGCGCGGACGCTAAGCTAGCCGCCTAATTCCGCCGCCAGTTTCAGCGCTCCCACTGCCGAATCAATCTTGTCGGGGACAAGGCGCGCCCGCTTGAGGGCGGCGGCGAGCTGCTCGCGGAACGCGGTCGTGAGGGGCGACTGTGGCAAGAGCAGGCCTCCCGCGATCGCCACCGACACCGGCCCCGTTCCCGGGAAATGCCGAGCCAGGACCTCGACCAGCTCCACCAGCTCGCGCGCCGCGTCGTCCACCGCGTGGCGCGCCACCCCTTCGCCTTCGCGGGCGGCATTGAGGACGTGTGGCGCGAGCGCCGCCATCTGCGCCGGCGTGGCGGTGGCCGACCAGCCCACCAGGTCGTCGAAGTGCTGCAGGCCGAGCGCTCCCAGCAGCCGCGCCAGCAGGGTGGAGCCTTCGCCCCGGCCGTCGTGCGAGCGGGCCGCGACGTCCAGCGCGCGCCGCCCCAGCCAATAGCCGCCGCCCTCGTCGCCCAGCTGCCAACCGTACCCGCCGGCGAGCTGCACCGCGCTGGCGGGTACACGCGCGTACGCGATCGATCCGGTACCGGCGTTGACGAGGATTCCGGGGCCAGTGCCGAACGCCGTGGCGAGAGCGACCTCGCCATCCGCGAGCACGCGTACCTGTCGCGCGACCCCCGCGTCGATCAATGCGGCCTCGAGCTCCGCCTGCTCCTGCGCACGTCCGGCGCCGGCGGCACCCACGACCGCTCGCTCCACCGGCAGGTCGAGGCCCGCCTGGGCCGCCGCGCGACGCGCCGTCGCGGCGAGCACGGTCGCGGACTTGGCCGCGCCGCCCGGCCGCATGGCGGCGCCTGGCCCGTCGGCTCGACCGAGGATCTTCTTGGTTGAGCCGATCACCACCGTGGAGTGGGACCCTCCGGCGTCGGCACCGAGGTACACGGCGGTCGGGCGGACGGACTGACGGGCGGACGGTGAAGTCATGGGGCCTGGGCGTTCTGTCCGTCCGTCCGTCTGTCCGGCCGTCCCATCAATGAGGACAGCATTCCCACCGCCACCGTCACTCCAGTCCCGAGCGGCACGTACCACGGCCAGGCCAGACCCGGGAGCAAGCGCCAGGGCACCCCTAAGACGATCGGCGTCATGGTGAGGACGCTCACGATGATCGCCACGATCACGTCGCGCTGACGGGCGCGCGGCCACAGCCCGCCCAAGAGATACGTGCCGAGCAGGCCCCCGTACGTGATCGACGCGATGCTGAGTGCCAGCTGCACGACGGGGGTGTTCTGGTTCCGGAACGCCATCGCTCCCGCCACCAGCACCGCCGTCCACACCAGTGTGAGCCAGCGGCCCACCCTCAGGAGGTGCGTCGGATCGTGGCGTCCCGTGAGGGGCGCGTAGAAGTCCTGAGTCGAGGCGGAGGCGAGCGAATTGACGGCCGAGGCGTGACTGCTCATGGCGGCGGCGAGGATGCCCGCGATCACGAGCCCGGCGAGCCCGGGTGGGAGCTGGTTGACGGCGAAGGTCGGATAGATGGCGTCGCCGCGCATCGCGGGCCCCGGATCCGCGCCCGCGAGCCACAGGCTGGTCCCGACCAGCAGGAAGAGCGCGAATTGCAGGATGATGAACACCCCGGAACCGACGAGGGCCCGCTGCGCGTCCCGGAGGCCCCGGGCGGCGAGCAGGCGCTGCACGATCAAATGATCGGTGCCGTGGGACGCGCCGGCGAGTAGTGCGCCACCCACGACCCCACCCCAGAACGTGTAGAGAACCTTGAACGATGGCGTGAAGTCGAGTGTAACGAGCTTCCCGGCGCTCCAGGCTCGTGCGAACGAGCCGACGCCTCCCGCGAGATGCGTCGCCACGATCAGCGTCGCGAACCCACCCACGAGATATATCCCGAGCTGGATGACGTCCACCCACACGACGGCGCGCAAGCCCCCGACCCAGGTGTAGATCACCGTGACGATGCCGATCGCCAGAATGCCGGCGGCGAGGCTCCAGTGCGTGATGATCGCGAGGGGAATGGCCGTGGCGAAGATCCGGACACAGTCGGCGAGCGCCCGCGTCACCAAGAACACGCCGGAGGCGGTCCGGCGCGCGGTCGTCCCGAAGCGCCGCTCCAACCGCTGATAGGCGGTATCCTGAGTCCCCTCGAAATAGCCCGGGAGCAGGAACGCCGCGACGCCGATCCGTCCGACCAGGTACCCGAAGGACAACTGCAGGAAGGTGAGGTCGCCGCGGGCCGCCAGGCCGGGGACGGAGATGATCGTCAGGGCCGACGTCTCGGTCGCCACGATCGAGAGCATGATGGCCCACCACGGGAGGCCGCGATGCCCGAGAAAGTAGTCGCTCGCATCCCGCTGGCGTCCGGACAGCACGAGCCCGAACACGACCACCGCGGCGCAGTAGGCCGCGATGACGGCGATGTCGAGCGGTCTCACCGGGGGTGGCGGAGGTCAACAAAAAGCCCGCGACGGGCGCGGGCTTGGAATGCCGACCAGAAGGGGGCCAACGGCCTTATACCGTGAAGGATGATCCGCAGCCGCAGCCGCCCGTGGCGTTCGGGTTCTCGAAGGTGAACCCGGACTCCTGGAAGTTGCTCTTGTAGTTCAGGGTGACGCCATTCAAATACTGGGCGCTGAAGGCGTCCACGAAGCACCGCACACCGCCGGTCTCGATGACGAGATCGTCCTCGGCTGGCTTGTCTTCGATGTTCAGGCTGTACTTGAAGCCCGAGCACCCGCCCGGGAGCACCGCGATGCGGAGCCCGGCGGTATCGGGGGACACCTTCTCCTCCGCCATGAACTTCCTCACCTCGACCGCTGCTTGCTCGGTCACCGTGAGGGTAATGGGACTCGTGCGTTGCGTCGTGGCCATTGCGATCCTCCAGTCACGTGCGAACTTAGACGGTTCCTGCGGGCAAGTCAACTCTCTGCCGCGAGGTTGCCGCCACTATGCGTCTAACGCTCGCCGACTGGGTGGTCGTCGCCCTGTACTTCCTGTTCAACATCGCCGTCGGCCTGTACTACAAGAGTCGCGCCAGCCAGAACACGGCGGAGTTCTTTCTCTCCGGGAGAAACGTGCCGTGGTGGCTGGCGGGCACGTCGATGGTGGCGACCACGTTCGCCGCGGACACGCCCCTGGTCGTCACCGGTCTGGTCGCGCAGAACGGCATCGCGGGCAACTGGCTGTGGTGGAACCTGCTCGCGAGCGGGATGCTCACGGTGTTCTTCTATGCCCGCCTGTGGCGCCGCTCCGGCGTCATGACCGACATCGAGTTCGCGGAGATCCGCTACGCCGGTCCACCGGCCGCCTTCCTGCGGGGCTTCCGGGCCATTTACCTGGGCTTGCTCATCAACTGCATCATCCTCGGCTGGGTCAACCTCGCGATGGCGAAGATCCTGCAGCTGGTCTTCGGCGTGTCGAAGGGCGAGGCGCTGTGGATCGTCGTCGGCATGATCGCCCTTACGTCCGCGATCTCGACGCTCTCCGGATTATGGGGCGTGCTGGTGACCGATCTGTTCCAGTTCGTGATCAAGATGGGCATGGTGATCGTGCTGGCCGTCGTCGCCGTGCAGGCGGTCGGGGGAATCGAGGCGATGCGGGTCAAGCTGGGGGCCATCGATCAGCTGCGCGGCGCCACGACCGGCGGTCAGGGATCCGTGCTGAGCTTTGTGCCCGACGTCGGCTCGGCGTGGATGCCGATGATCACCTTCTTCGTGTACATCGCCGTCAATTGGTGGGCCACCTGGTATCCGGGGGCCGAGCCCGGCGGGGGCGGCTACGTGGCGCAGCGGATGTTGAGCGCGAAAGACGAAAAGAACTCGTTGCTCGCCACCCTGTGGTTCAACATCGCGCACTATGCCATCCGGCCCTGGCCCTGGATCCTCGTCGCCCTCGCCTCGCTGATCTTGTTTCCCAACCTCAAGGACCCGGAGACCGGATACATCCGGGTGATGATCGACTATCTGCCATCGTCGTTGCGCGGGCTCATGGTCGCGGCGTTCGCCGCGGCCTTCATGTCGACGATCGCCACGCAGCTGAACTGGGGTGCGAGCTATCTCGTGAACGATTGCTACCGCCGCTTCGTGCGCCGGGACGCCGCCGAGTCGCATTACGTCATGGCGTCCCGGCTGGCCACAGCCTTGTTGACGGTGGTCTCGGCGGCGGTGGCCTTTCGCATCGAATCGATCGGCGGGGCGTGGCGGGTGTTGATCATCACCGGTGCTGGGACGGGCGCCGTGCTGCTGCTGCGCTGGTACTGGTGGCGGATCAACGCGTGGAGCGAAGTCTCCGCGATGATCACCGCGTTCGTCGTGTCGGTCCTGCTGCAGACGGTGGGCGGGCTCCAGAGCGACCAGCCCCTCGACTTCGCACACATCGTGCTCATTACAGTCGCGGTCACGACGGTGGTATGGCTTGCGGTCACGTTCCTCACGCGCCCCGAGTCGGACGCGACCCTGGTCGCGTTCTACCGCCGCACGCGGCCCTCGCGGGCGGGGTGGGGGCCGGTGGCCGCCCTCGCTCCCGACGTGCGTCCGTCTGCGGACGGCCTCGCCAACCTGATCGACTGGGTGGCGGGTTGTGTGCTGGTGTACGGAGTGCTGTTCGGCGTGGGCAAGCTGTTGCTACAGGAGACGCTCGCCGGCCTGATGCTGCTCGTGGTCGCCGCCGTCGCCGGCGTGATCATCTATCACGACTTGTCGCGGCGCGGCTGGCAGACGGTGGTGGAATAACGGCCCCTAGAGTTCTGGATGCGTGAGGGCGTCGGCCACCAGATCGGCGACGTGCGCCCGCACCCGGAGGATCGCCGTGTTTTCCCGTGTGGGGTGGACACGGTTCGTGAGCAAAATGATGAACAGGTCGCGGTCGGGATCCATCCAGAGCGAGGTACCCGTATAGCCCGTGTGGCCGAAGGAGCGCCGTGACAGCTTCGCGCCCGCGCTCGAGTAGCCGGAATCCGAAGGCGTATCCCAGCCGAGCGCGCGAGTCGAGCCTGGCGGCAGATTTTGACGCGTGGTGAATTCCGCCACGGTCTCCGCGCGAATCAGCTGCAGTGTGTCCCACGCCCCGCCATTCAAGAGCATCGCGGCGAAGCGGGAGAGGTCGAGCGCGTTGGAGAAGAGCCCGGCGTTCCCCGAGACGCCGCCCAGCCGTGCCGCGCTCTCGTCGTGCACTTCTCCTCGGAGCCAGCGGTGCCGGAACACGGTATCGTGCTCGGTGGGGGCGATCCAGTCGCGCGACGACGCGGGTGGGAGGAACCGCGTGGCGGGCATGCCGAGCGGTCCGAACACGCGCCGGGCGAGAAAGCGGTCGAATGGCTCGCCGGTCACGCGCTCCACGGCTTGCATGAGCACGATGGCACTCAGGTCGGAGTAGACGTACTTGGTTCCCGGCGGTGCGACGAGCGTCGTCGTGTCCACGGCCGCGAGCGCCGCGGCGCGCGTCGCCGTGGAGTCGTACAGGGGGAGGTCTGCCACGAGGCCTGCCGAGTGGGTCAGGAGCTGGCGGACCGTCACGCGATCCTTCATGGACCCTCGGAACGTGGGCACGTAGCGCTCGATCGGTGCATCGAGCTCGAGCAGGCCCGAGTCCACGAGCAGCATGCAGGCGGTCGTGAGGCCCACCACTTTGGTGAGCGAGGCGAGGTCGTACAGCGTGCCGACCTCGACGGGCCGGGGGTCGTCGACGCCGTAGTGGCCCACTGGCGCGAGCAGGGCGAGCCGGCCGTGCCGTCCCACGGCGAGCACGCCACCCGGGAATGCGCCGCTGTCGACCTCGGCTCGGACATACGCGACGACGTCAGCGAGGCGCGTGCTGTCGAGCCCCAGCGATGACGGTCCGGCCCGTGGGATGCCCGCGCTCGCCGGGACCGGCGCACCTTCCTTAACCGCCGGCCGCCCGCACGCCGCGATCAGTACCGCGAGCGGGAGCGTGACGCGGCGCCTCACGGCTGTACCGCGGGGACCGTCAGGCCCCAGCCGAGGGCGTAATCCGGCGGGATGCGAGTGGGGAGGTGGCCGCCGAGCGGCACGCGGCCCAGCAGCGCGAGCGCTACGGCCCGCTCCGAGGCCCGGACGCCGCTCCAGGCGATGAGGTAGGACCGCACGGCGGGCGTCTGGTTGAGGAGGTAGGGACTGCCGAGCGACACCAGCACGGTGGGGCGCGCGGCGTCGGTCAGCGTGATGAGCTGGGCGAGCGAGTCGGGGAGGGCAATGTTCCCCTTTCCCGAAATCGGCCGCACGTTGGTGATGAACACGGTGGCCGGCGCCCGCGCGATGGTAGCTCGCGCCGAATCGTACGAGAGGGTCCCGGACATGGGCCACAGCCGGAAGTACTCCACCGTGTCGCCGCCTTGCCGCAACAAATCGGTGAGGAACAGGCCGACGCTCCCGTTCGCCTCGTCGGCGTACGCGATCAGGGCGAGCCGGCCGGGATGCCCCCGCAAGGCGTGCAGCCGGCCGCCCACGTCGCGCACCAGCGTGAGGGACCGTACCGCGATGTCATTAGCTGCGTCCTGGAACCGCTTACTGCCGACTACGTGCGGAATGGAGTCGAGCGGGACGGTGCGGCGCTCGAATAGCCCAAGCCGACGCTTGATCTCGAGCACGCGGCGCACCGACTGCGCGAGCCGCTGCGGCGTGACTCGTCCCGCCGCGACCGCCGCGGTCATCGCGAGGACTGCGGAGTCGGGATCCGCCGGTATCAGCAGCAGGTCCGAGCCCGCGAGGAACGCCCGTACCGTCGCTTCGCCGGCGCCATACTTCGTCACGATCGCGCCCATCATCAGGGCGTCGGTCACGACCAGACCGGGGAAGCGCAGCGAGTCGCGCAGCAGCCCGGTAAGCACGGCTGCCGACAACGTCGCGGGATCGTTAGACCCCGTGAGCGCGGGGAACGCGATGTGCGCGCTCATCACCACGTCCGCGCCGGCGGCGATGCCGGCGCGGAACGGAACGAGCTCGAGCGAGTCGAGACGGCCGTACCCGGCTGTGATCACCGGGAGGCCGATGTGCGAATCGGTCTGTGTATCCCCATGGCCGGGGAAGTGCTTGAGCGTGGCGAGCATACCGTGCTCGTGCAGGCCCCGCACGTACGCCGCGACCAGGCGGGACACCGTGCGCGGGTCCTCGCCGAAGGAGCGGGTATTGATAATCGGGTTCGCGGGGTTGTTGTTGACGTCGGCATCCGGGGCGAAATTGACGTGGATGCCGACGGCCCGGCCCTCCACGGCTGCGGCCGCGCCGATCGCGTAGGCATCACGGGGCTCGCCGGTGGCGCCGACCGCCATGATGTGCGGGAAGGCGGTCGCCCCGACGACGCGCATGCCGGCGCCCCACTCGAGGTCGGCCGATACGAGGAGCGGCAGCCGGGACCGTTGCTGCAGCGCGTTGAGCTTGGTGGCGATGTCGAGCGGGGAGCCGACTGAGACGATCAGCCCGCCGATTTCGAGCGAGTCCACCCACCGGGCTGCCACCTGGAAGAGCGAATCGTCCAGCGCGGTGTAGCTTCCCGAGAGCCACGGGATGACGAGCTGCCCGACCTGTTGGCGGACCGTGAGGCTGGCGAGCAGCGAGTCGACGGAAACCGTGGGGACGGGGGACGAGGGACGAGGAACGGGTTTGGCTGTTCGTCCGACCGCGTGACCGCCGGCACATCCCAGTACGGCGGCAACTATCAGGAGCGTATGCGCCCGCATTCTCTCTCGCTGTTGGTGGTGATCGCCTGCGCCGTTCTGCCGCCGACCCCGGCGGCTGCGCAAGTACGACCGGGGATCGAGGTGCTGCTGTCCGACTCGATCGGCGTCGTCGCCGGCAAGCGCGTCGCGCTGCTCACGAACCAGACCGGCGTGGACCGGCTGGGGCGTCGCGACATCGACCTCCTGCGCGGCACGCCGGGTGTCCGCCTGGTGGTAATCCTGAGTCCGGAGCACGGGCTCCGCGGCACCGAAGACCGCCCCGGGCTCCCCGATGCCGTCGACTCCGCCTCCGGTCTACCAATCTATAGCCTCTACGGTGGAACGCGGCTGGCGGAGATCGGCGCCCTCGATTCGGTGGACGTCGTGCTCGTGGACTTGCAGGACGTCGGCGCGCGCTATTACAGCTATCCTCCGACCGCCGTCCTGTTGTTGCAGGAGGCGGCGCGCCGCGGGAAGCCCGTGGTCGTCCTCGACCGGCCGAATCCCATCGGGGGCATCGCGGTGCAGGGCAACGTGGCCGGCGGGAGACGCCCGGTCGAGCGCGTCGCCGACTTCCTGCCGGTGGCCATGCGCCACGGCATGACGATCGGCGAGTTGGTGCGGCTGGCCAACGATGCGCTCGGAATCCACGCGCGTCTCACGGTGGTCCCGGCGCTGGGGTGGCGACGCGCGATGTTCTACGACGACACGGGCTTGCCGTGGGTGCGACCGTCGCCGAATCTGCGGGATCTGGAAAGCGCCCTCCATTATCCGGGGACGTGCCTGTTTGAGGGCACCAATCTCTCCGTCGGGCGCGGCACCGGGCTCGAATTCCAGGTCGTTGGCGCGCCGTGGCTGGACACGACGGCCGTGCTGTCGCGGCTGCGGGTCTGGGGGCCGTGGGCGCAAGACGCGCTGACCGGCGTAGAGGTCTCGGGCGTCACGTTCACACCCCGAGCGCCGACGGACGGCAAGTATGATGACGTCGAAGTGCGCGGCATCCGTTTGCGGGTGACGGATCGGCGGCGGTACGATCCGACACGCGCCGCCATTCTGATGCTGGGAGCGATCCGGGCGGCGCAACCGGATTCGCTCCGCTTCGACGACGCGCGCTTCGACCGGCTGGCCGGCGGCTCCGAGTTGCGGCGCGCAACGGTCGCGGGCTCGGTCGGTGAAGCGGTGTGGGGGTCCTGGAATGGGCGGCTCGCCCGGTTTCAGCGCCTGCGCGCCAAGTACTTGCTCTATTGAGACTTTTGTTGCGCCCCGCTAGCTTCTGCCAGCCATGAATGTCATCCCCCAGCGCGTGCGAGATGGCTTCGGAAAACTGATCGAACCGCTCGCTGTCGTATTCATCCGCCTGCACATTCGGCCCAATCTCATCACCACCGTTGGCACGCTGGTGGTGATCGCATCGGCCACGGCGTTCGGCCTCGGGTGGGTCCGCCCGGGTGGCTTGCTGCTGCTCGTGTCCGGCCTATTCGACCTGTTGGACGGCCGCGTGGCGCGCCGGGCCGACATGACGACGACCTTCGGGGCGTTCTACGACTCCACGCTCGACCGCGTGGGCGAAGCGGCGCTGTTCGGCGGGATCGCGCTGTACTTCCTGCGGGGCGGGGTGCCACCCGGGCGGCTGACCTTCGCCGTGGTCGCATGCCTCGTCGCCCTCGCGGCCTCGCTCATCGTGTCGTACACGCGGGCGCGCGCCGAAGGGCTTGGCCTGACGGCCACGGTGGGGATCGCGCAGCGCGCCGAGCGCGTGCTGCTGCTGGGTGTCCCGACCTTATTCTTCGGGGCCGGGAACCACGGAGCGTTGTTGTTTTGGATCGTCGTCGTTCTGGCGCTCGCGACCTCGGTGACGGTGGTGCAGCGCGTCCTCTACGTGGCGCGGGTGGCCGGCGAGCCCGCCGTGAGGCGGCCGCCCCGCCAACGCGACACGCTCCCGGGCCACGCGCCCGCGCTCCAGTCTCGGAAAGGACCGTAATAGTGGCAGTCGAAGCCGGTCGGGACATCGCGCCCGCCAAAGGAAAACTGGGCGTGATGCTCGTGGGGTTGGGTGCGGTCTCCACCACGTTCATCGCGGGCGTCGAGAACGTGCGGCGCGGCACCGGACTGCCGATCGGCTCGCTGTCGCAAATGGGCACCATCCGCCTCGGGAAGCGCACCGAGAAGCGGAGCCCGAAGATCAAGGAGTTCGTGCCGCTCACCGACTTGACGGACTTGGTGTTCGCCGCCTGGGACCCGATTCCCGATGACGCCTACACCGCCGCGGTGAAGGCCGGCGTGCTGGACCGGCACGAGCACCTGGAGCCGATCGCGGACTTTCTGAAGGGGATCAAGCCCCTCCCCGCCGCCTTCGACCAGCACTATGTGAAACGGTTGACCGGCACCAACGTGAAGCAGGGCAAGACCAAGCGCGACCTCGCCGAGCAGCTGCGACAGGACATCCGCGACTTCAAGAAGCGCTCCGGTGCCCACCGCCTCGTGATGATCTGGGCGGCCTCGACCGAAGTATTCCTCACGCCCGGGCCGGCGCACCAGAGCCTCCAGGCGTTCGAGCGGGCGATGGAGCAAAACGATCCCGCCATTGCGCCGTCGATGCTGTACGCCTACGCCGCGCTGATGGAGAACCTGCCGTTCGCGAACGGGGCTCCCAATCTCACGGTCGACGTTCCTGCGCTCCAGCATCTGGCCGAGGAGCGCAAGCTCCCGATCGGCGGCAAAGACTTCAAGACCGGCCAGACGATGATGAAGACCGTGCTGGCCCCCGCGTTCAAGGCGCGCATGCTCGGGCTCGCGGGCTGGTACTCGACG
>Ga0209686_1001486_pt1 | contig 11541 bp, 9 predicted proteins | sample GraSoiAngelo_126_FD_185883 | JGI IMG/M metagenome (GOLD analysis project Ga0209686, IMG submission 185883) | Grasslands soil microbial communities from the Angelo Coastal Reserve, California, USA - 14_0927_09_20cm (SPAdes) (version 2) | ecosystem: Environmental > Terrestrial > Soil > Grasslands ...
TAGTCGTCACCCCGCCCGGTGCGTTCGTAAAGCCGCTTCGGCTGCAGGACCTCGACATCGTCGACGTCCGGGACGCCCTCCGCAACCTCGTAGCCGAAGTCGGAATCCCGCGTCCAGGTAATCGTGTCTTCCGCGATCGCTTTGACAATCGCGCTGGAGAACTCGATCGTGAGCTTCTTGCTATTGGGGGACCCGTCCGGGCCTCCGACGCGTCCGGTATTCATCAGGTACACCTCGAACGGGCGCGACCGGTGCAACTCGAGGAACCGATTGCCCTGCTGCTCGTGGCGCAGTGGGAAGAAGGGGTTGGTGCCCGGCACGCGCAGCGCCTTGCCCATCTCCTCCTTGCCGCCGGCAGACGTACCCTGGGTTTCCCCCAGCATGAAGTAGGCGGCCGCGTGCTCCGAGTCCAGCCGCGCCACCCCGGGGATGATGTTTTCGTTGCGATTGAGAATCAGGAGGATGTCGGCCGGCCCGATCTTGCGGGCGTCTTCCACCCAGCCCAGTGCCGACAGCTCGAAGGTGGCGCGGCCATTCTGCGTATAGCTCGCGTCGTAGAAGTCGACGGGCCCTCGGTCCTCCTTTTGGGACACGTTCTCGAGGTAGGCTTCCCGCTTGGTCACGGCGCCGTAGATGGTTGGCTCGTGTTTTGGATCCAGGCTGAAGGTCTTCGCAAAGCAGCCGTTCTCGGTGCCGTGGATTTTTCCTTTCGGCATCAGCGCAATGAAGTCATCCTGCACCGGCTTGGAGTTGTTCTGCCTGGTGAAGGTCGTGGTCGTCTTGCCTGTTCCGCTGAGTCCCACGATCAGGACGACGCGCTGCTCCTTTCCAACTGGGATGACCTTGCAGCCGGCATGCATGGCGAGCCCGCCGGCGTCATAGACCTTCTTGTTCCACATGCGAAGCCCGCCCTTCTTCGATTCACCGAAGTAGTCGGAGGTGAAGACCCGCGTGATGCCCGCTTCGAGGTCGACAAAAATCGCCCGGTCGTTCGGGTAGCCAGGCGCCGTGAGGTTCGGCGTGTAGATCATCGTGACTTCCGGCTGCCGGCCGCCGCTGGGGGGGTAGTACAGATGCCGCTGCATGCCGGCGATGTTGGCGTTGCGCGCTTCGATGATGAGGCGGGCCGGTGTCAGGAAAGTCGGGTCGTTCCCGATGACGCCATCGAGCAGCACCATCTCCTGGTCGCGAATGTACTCGTCCTGGAGCTTCGCCCATTTCCGGCCTTCATCCGGGGTCACGGTTTGCGCGGTGTGCTCCTCAGGCCGGTCGGTGACGATGTACGTGCTCTTGGTGCTGCGGGCGTCCACCCGCGTCTGCACGTTGTAGTTGTCGTAGATGGTGCGCCGCGCGTTTGGCATCCGGGCGGTCAACTCGCGGAGAGCTTCGGCGGTCGGGTTGTCGATCAATCGTTTCGAGTCGGGGATGTAGCCGCTGCGAATCTCGATGGTCACCTCTTACAGGATACCGGCAGGGGCGGTCGCGAGCTAAATGCCCATGACGCCGACGAGCTCTTCCACGGAGTCCGCGGAGTGCCGCAACGCCGTGCGCTCATCGTCCGTGAGATCCAGCTCGATGATCTGTTCCGCGCCGCCGGCGCCGAGCTTGACCGGGACGCCGACGAAGAGACCGCGAATTCCGTATTCACCGTCCAGCCGCACGGCACACGGCATGACCTGCTTCCGGTCCAGCATGATGGCGTCGACCATCTGCGCGACGGCGGCCGAGGGCGCGTAGTAGGCGCTGCCGGATTTCAACAGGTTGACGATCTCGGCGCCACCATCCCTGGTGCGTTGCACGATCGCCTCGATGCGATCCGGCTTGATCAGCTTGGTGATCGGGATACCGGCCACCGTGCACAGACGGGCCAGCGGCACCATCGTGTCACCATGCCCTCCAAGCACGTACGCCTGCACATCGTGGATGGACACGTTGAGCTCCTGCGCGATGAAAGTGCGGAAGCGGGCCGTATCGAGGACCCCGGCCATGCCGATGACACGCTCCCGAGGAAATTTGCTGACCTCCAGCGCCAGTTGGGCCATCGCATCCAGCGGATTGCTGACGACGATCAGCGTCGTGTCGGGCGAGCGCCGGACCAACTCCTCGGTCACCCCGCGCACGATGCTCATGTTGGTCTTCACCAGATCGTCGCGTGACATCCCCGGCTTGCGCGGAACTCCCGATGTGATCACGCAGATGGCCGATCCGGCCGTTTCCTCGTAGCCGTTGGTACCGCTGACCCGCGAGTCGTACCCGACGATCGGCCCGGCCTGCAGCATATCGAGCGCCTTACCCTGCGGCAGTCCTTCCACGATGTCGACCAGGACGATGTCGGCGTAGCCGCGCTCGGCGAGTCGCTGCGCGAGGGTGGCGCCGACATTGCCGGCTCCGACCACCGTGATCTTCGAACGGCCCATCGGCTCGTACCGTAACAAATCACCGATCTACGGGTTACACTCCGCGCCATGGCGAGCACCGTCGTCCCATCGAAGTCCCGCTGGCTGCGGACGCTGACGGAGACCGCCGTCCGGGAGCGGATTTCCTGGCGGGGCATGCTGGTGCTCAGCAGCTTCTGGTTCGCCATTGCCTACACCATGCAGCCGCTGGGCGGCAACATCATCCCGCTGCTCGTCGCCCGCTTCACCGATCCGATGACGGTCCATCTCGGATCCCTGGCAATTCCGCTGGACGTCAACACCTACGTGTCGCTCTTGGATACCATCGGCGCCGCCTTCGCCATCGTCTGGCAGCCTGCGATCGGGGCCCTCAGTGACAACAGCAGCTTCCGGGTGGGCCGGCGCCGGCCCTTCATCGCGATTGGCGTGGTCGGTGACGTCATCTTCCTCACGCTGATCGCCTTCGTCACCTCCTACTGGGCGCTCCTGTTCGTTTATGTCCTCTTCCAGATGGCATCCAACACCGCCCAGGGCCCCTACCAGGGGATGCTGCCGGACCAGGTCCCGGCCGACCAGCGCGGGGAAGCGTCCGGCTATTACGGCCTGATGAACATGGTCGGCACGATCTTCGGCTTCCTCGTCGTCGGCGCCCTGCTAATTCCGACCCACCATGTTCGGCTCGCGATTCTGACCCTCCCACTGGTGATCGCCATCGCCGGCGCGCTGGTGATCTTCGGCGTGCCGGATCGGCGGCGGACCTCCGTCTCCAGCCACCCAGTTGGACGATCGATCCTGCTCAGTTTCGCCATCGACGCCCGGCGGTATCGGGACTTCGCCTGGCTGATGGTGTCACGGTTGTTTTTCCTGATGGGCGTGGTTGGGATTTCCACTTACGCCTTCAACTTCATCCGGTTCACCTTCAATTACTCGGAAGGCAAGGCCTCCCTTTATTCAAGTGCGTTGCAGGCCGTGGTGGTGGTCTTCGCAGCCGTGCTGGCGATGACCGCTGGCTTTCTCGCCGAGCGTTACGGCAAGAAACGGCTGGTGGCGGCTGCCTGCGTCATCGGGGCCATCGGGGCTGCCTGCCTGATTTTCGCCCCGAACCTGCCGTGGATTCTCGCCTTCGGGATCGTCGTTGGCGGTTCGCTCGGCATCTTCCTCTCGGTCGATTGGGCCTTCATGACCGACCTGATTCCCAAGGCCGAGGCTGGCCGCTACATGGGCGTGTCGAATATCGCCACCGCCAGCGCCGGCTTCATTGCCAGGCCCATCCTCGGGCCGATCATCGACGCGGTGAATAACAACCGCACGAGCACAGCCGGTTACCGGGTGATGTTCGCGATCGTGACCGCCTTCTACCTGATCGCTTTGTTGACCCTGCGACCGGTCCGCGAAATCAAGGTCGAATAGGGCACCGGTTCAAGCGTCGGGCGCGTCAGTCCAGCACCGGAAGGCTGACGGCGACCTCGGTGCCCTTGCCTTCGGCGCTCTTGACGACGATCTCGCCGTTGTGGGCATCGACGATCCACTTGGCGATGGCGAGGCCGAGTCCGCTCCCGCCGTTCTCCCGGGTGCGGGCCTTGTCCGCCCGATAGAAGCGCTCGAAGATATGCGGTAAGTCTGCCGATGGGATGCCGTCGCCGTTATCGGCCACGGTGACGCGGGCCCGGCCATCGCGGCGGATGACGCCGACCGAGACCTCGCCGCCGGACGGCGTATGGGTCATCGCATTGTCGATCAGGATGAGCAGCAGCTGGCGGACGCGCAGCAGGTCAGCCTCCACCCGAACGCCACCGTTGAGATCCGGCCGCAAGCGCACGCCCCGCTCCTCCGCCAATGGCTCGGTCTGCGTCATGAGGTCCCGGACGACGTCGTTCAATTCGACGGGCTCGCGGTCGATGCGGAGCTGTTTGGCGTCGGCCAGGGCGAGCGTGGTCAGGTCGCCGACGATGCGGCTCAGCTGCTCTACCTCCTCGACGATGCTCGATGCATACGCCCGGTTCGATCCGTTCGCCCGTCTGAGCCAGGCTTCCACGTTGGTGCGGATCAGGGTCAGTGGCGTTCGCAGCTCGTGGGACGCATCCGCCACGAACTCTCGCTGGCGCTGGAAGGCACGGCTGATCGGCCGCAATGACCGGCTCGCCATCAGCAATGAGGCGAGGGCGCCGAGCAAGATGCCGATCGCCGAGGCCACGACGAGCTGCCGGACCAGGCCGGAGAGGGCATCGTCGACCCAGGAGACCGGCTGCGCCACCTGCAGCACGCCCACGACCTTGTGGGACTTCGGGTTCAGGATGGGCCTGGTATCGACCACATAGAGGTCGGTGGCATTCGAGACGCGGGTGTCTACCGTCCGGCCGGCCTTGGCGGCGGCGATCGGGGCGCTCAGGCTCGGGTCATTGAAGAGCTTCTTGAGCTCGGGGCGCGGCTGACCCTGTTCCTGGCCCTTGATGTCGAGCACCCGGATGAACGTGTCGGCGACGCTTGGATCGAGCAGTCCCTGCCCATTGAATGTCACCGTGTCGCCGGTGACCGCGAAGTCCTTATTGGCTTGTCCGATCGCCAGCCGGAGGTCGTTATCGGCCTTGGTCTGGAGCGCCTCCGATACGGTGAAGTAGACGATCAGGTCGAAGCACCCGAGGATCAGGACGAGCAGAACGAAGTATTGGGCCGCCAGGCGCGCTAGCGCGCCCCGGAACATCAACCCGACAGCCGGTAACCGACGCCATACACCGTCTGAATGAGCTTCGGGGAACGGCCCTCGTCGATCTTGTCACGCAGGTAGGAGATGTAGACGGCAACGCGGTTCGTAGTGCCCTCGAAGTTGTAATCCCAGACGCGCTCGGCGATCTGCGCCTGGGTCAGCACCTGGTTGGGATTGCGCATCAAGAATTCGAGCAGGGCGAACTCTCGGGCGGTCAGCTCGATCGGGGTGTCGCCGCGCCGCACCTGGTGGGTCTTGAGGTCGAGCACGAGGTCGGCCACCTGCAAGCGGTTGGCGTGGCCGTTCTTCTGCTCACGGCGCATCAGTGCTCGAAGCCGTGCCAGGAGCTCCTCGAAGGCAAACGGCTTGGGCAGATAGTCATCGGCGCCGGCGTCGAGGCCGGCGACCCGGTCATGGATCTGGTTGCGCGCCGTCAGCATGATGACCGGCGTCTGGATGCGGTTCTGGCGCAGCCAGCGGCAGACTTCCATGCCATCTTTCTTGGGGATCATCAGGTCGAGGATGATGGCGTCGTAGCGGGCTGTCTCGGCAAGCTCCTGGGCTCGTTCGCCGTCCAGCGCGATATCGACGGCATAGCGCTCGTCCTCCAGGAGCTGCTTGAGCAGCGTCGAGAGCTTCCGCTCGTCCTCGACAAGGAGGAGGTTCATCGGATTGTCGCCTCCAGTGTAGCGGGTTGCCACCCTGGTTTTGGCGACGGCCAAACGCGAGCAGCCGGTTTGTTAGCCCGCGACCGCCTGTGCCGGTTGGATGTGCTGGGCCGCGAGATCGGCCGCCGTTAGCAGGTGATTGCCGGAGATGCGGCTGCCGCTGTCGACGAACCGCCCCAGGCTGTCCCGCGCTCGGCGGACGTTCCACCCCAGGATGTCGCAGTATTCGACGAAGGTCTCGCCGGCAAAAAAGCGCTCCGCCTCAGTCCGGTAGTTTTCGACGCTGAGATCCGCGACCGCCTGCCAGATCACCCTCGTCAGGAGCGACTGAACCGCCTCCAGGGGAATATCTGGTTCCGCTGCGCCTTTTCTCATCCCTTCCTCCGATCGGACGCCGCCGCACGGCGCTTTTTGCCGTGCCCAATGAATGATAGTTTCGCTACTTTAACAAGTGGTACCGATAATGTCAATCACGGCGCCGGGCGCGTGCGGGAGGCCGCGGAGCTCGTCCCGGCCCAGCGGTGGGGTGATGCAGCAGGCCGGCGGCCTTGAGCCTGGCGTCGAGGCGGGTCAGCTGCCGGCCGGCGGCGGGCGTCAGCAGGGCCCGGTGGGGAATGCGCTCCAGATGCTCGGCAATCGGCCAGAGATCGTCCTCCGAGGTCATCCAGTGAAGCCGGTCGAAGCGGGCCAGGTTGACGGGGCGGCCGTGGCCACGGAGGGTGCGCTCCCCGGCCAGGTTGTAGTAGTGCTCGAAATACGACATGGCGAGCTCGCGCAGCGTGCGGTACACGGGCTCGCGGTAGCGCAGCCCGGTGAATTTGCTGGTGCCGATGGCGCCCCACAATCCCTGGCGCCTGAAGACGGCGATCACGTGGTCCTCGTCGCGCACCGCGGTCAGGTCCATGATCAGCGGCGGATCGCCCCCCACTCGGAGGGCCGCGGCCGCCAGCACGGCGCCTTCGATGCAATTGGCGGTGCGATCGCGCAGCACCCGGCGTGGCGATCGGAAGGTGTCACCGTCGGCCTCGATGTTGTACGGGATGTGATCGAGAAAGTACTGGATCTTCGCCGGCGTGTTAAGCCCGCGACGGAAGGCATTGAGCTCCGCCCGCGTTAGTGAGAGGTCGGCACGTGGCATTATCCGCTGTGGCAAAATCTGTAGTTCGACGCGGCTGTGGTGAAATTGGTAAACACGCTAGGTTCAGGGCCTAGTGGGCGCAAGCCCTTGAAGGTTCAAGTCCTTTCAGCCGCATTCCCCTCCTCGACCCTCCCGCACGCCTGCGGGCGATGCGCGGTCAGCGCCCCACCTCCGTGTACCAGTCGCTGACGTAGGCATAACGCTCCTCGGACTCGATGGCCGAATCCAGGCGCACCCCGTGGATCCGCCGGCTGACCGCCATCACGTACCGAGGGCTGTAGAGGAAGACCGCCGGCAGCTCTTTGGCAAAGTCCTCCTGGAACGTCGCGTAGGCCTTGGCCCGCGCCGCCAGGTCGAGCGTATTGCGACCATCCTCGAGGTCGCCGTCGATGAACACGTTCTTCTTCATCCCTGCGAAGTTGAAGCCGCCCGGGTGGGCCTGCGACGAATGCCAGAAGGTGTACACATCAGGGTCGGGGCCGTTGTCGAAGGCTGTCAGGGTCATATCGAAGGCGCGCGGGTTCAGGTAGTCGTGGATGAGGGACGCAGTCGTGACCGGTCGCACCTCGGCCACGATGCCGATCTCCGCCAGCTGCTCCGCCACCTTCTCGGCCACGCGTTCATAGGGCGGCACATCGCTGGAGACGGTCAGGCCGAAGCTGAGGCTGGTGCTGCCTTTTGTTCGGATCCCATTGACGAGGACCCAGCCCGCATCATCCAGCAGCTTGGCGGCGCCGGCCGGGTCGTGGGCCGGTTGCTCGGCCGCACTGTCGTAGGCCCAGGTAATCGAACGAGGGATCGGTCCATCGTCCGGCACCGCCTGCCCGCCCAGAACGTCACGGATGATCGCCGTCCGGTCGATCGCCTTCGCGATCGCCTGTCGCACCGTGGTGTCCTGGAAAAACGGTTCCTCGGTCTTGAGATTGAAGAGCAGCTCGGCATATTGATAGGTTGCGGCGGTCAGCACGTTGACGTCACGGTTCCCCCGCTCCTGGGCAGCCGCCGACGGCGTGAGATTGGCGAGGCCGTCGATCTGTCCGCGGCCGAGGGCGTCCAGCGCCGCGGCCTGCGAGGGGAACGTCCGGATCGTCATGGTGTCGAGCCAGGGCCGCCGCCAGGCAAACGGGTTGCGCTCCAATTGAATGCGATCCCCCAGGTTCGCCACCATTCGGAAGGGACCGGTTCCCACCGGGTTCAGGTTGGGCGAGGCCGAGGCGAGCTCGGCGATCGACTTGCCCGCCAGCAGATGCGAGGGAACGATGTCCAGCAGCTCGAGGTTCGCCAGGAAGCCGGCATTGTGTCCCGGCAGCGCAAAGCGGACATGCGATGAGTCCACCGCGGTGGCGATGATGTCTTTCCAGCTCTGGTTCAGGAGCGCCCCGGGGAACTGGGGATCCTGGACGGTGCGGACCGTGAAGACGACGTCATCCGCCGACACCGAGGTGCCATCCGACCAGCGGGCGTTGGGCCGCAGGCTGAACGAGTATGTCCGCCCGTCGGGGCTCACGTCCCAGCGGGCGGCCAGCCGGCCCTGCACCCGACCGGTCGGCAGCACACGGACGAGCGGTTCGAAGAGCAGCGCGTCGAGGTCGTTGGATCCGGCGGTGGCTTCGCCGTAGAGCGGGTTGAGCGAGCCCAACTGACCGACGACGCCTTCGGCGAAGGTCCCGCCCGCACGGGGCATTTCGGGCGCAAGTACCACGTTACGAAATACCAGCACGAGGACGGTCACCAGGACGAGCAGCGGCACGCCCGCCCCCGCGGCGAGCAGCCCGCGCCGGATCAAGCTCCGGGGCTTACCCGGATATAGACGACCGAGACCACGACGAACAGGACCACCAGTCCAATCGTGGCGTAAAAGAGGTTCTTTTCCAGGCCTCGTTTAGTGCGATAGCCTCCGCCGGAGTCGCCGCCGCCGCCGATCGTGCCGCCTAGCCCGCTCGCCTTCGGCGTCTGGAGGAGGACGCCGAGCATGACCAGGAGCGCGAGCACGAGTTCCACGACGCCGAGAAATGTCCTCATTGGCAGAGCCGCTGAATTATACCGCCGATCCCGCGATCCGCCTGAACGGTTCTTAGCGTTGACAGATATACAAATCCGTAGTAGTATCGCCATCGTGTACGGCCCGGCTCGCCGCCTCCGGTTGCCCCTCCTCCTCCTGGCGCTGCTGGTCGCCTCCTGTGCGCCGGGCCGTACCCCTTCCCTGGCGGGGGCGCCCCGTCCTCTGTCACCGGTGGTCGCGGCGCCCATCATCAGCGGCGCCGACCAGCTGATTCCGCTGCCGGACGGTCCGACCGCGTTCGCGGCGATCGTGGACGTCCTGCGAACGGCGCGCCGCTCGATCGACCTCGAGCTGTATGAGTTCCAGCGGCTCGACCTGGCCAGCATGCTGCTCGATGCCCACGACCGCGGGGTGACGGTCACGGCGATCAAGGATCCGTCGGAGCGCAGCAGTAGACCGACCTGGGCCGAGCTCGAGCAGGGCGGTGTCCGGGTAGTGGCATTTCCGCTCGACCGCTTGACGATCGATCACGTCAAGCTGTTGATCGTCGACGGCGCCCGCGCCATCGTCGGCGGCATCAACTGGGGCATCCACTCGCCACTCAACCACGACGTCGACGTCCTCGCCGCTGGTCCGGTGGTCGACAACCTGGAGCGGGTTTTCCGGCAGGACCTGGCGCTCGCCGGCGAGCCGATCCCGATCCCGCCGCCGGCAACCGATCGGCTGGTGCAGGTGCTGGTCACGCATCCGGGCGACGGGATCCGCGCCGCGGCGCTCGCCGCCGTCGCCGCCGCACGCCACTCGATCGATCTCGAAATGTTCGTGCTCAGCGATCGCCTCATCCTCGACGCGCTCGTGGCCGCGGCACGACGTGGGGTCGGCCTGCGAGCCCTCCTCGACCGGACCCAGCCCCAGAACGCGACGACGATGGCCCTGCTGCAGAAAGCCGGCGCCGCCGTGCGCTTCTACGTGCAGGCCGGCGATGAGCTGCTCCATGCGAAGCTCGGCATCTTCGATGGTGGCACCGTGCTCTTCGGGAGTTGCAACTGGTCGTACTCCGGGTTCACGCGCAACCACGAGCTCGATCTGCTGGTCCGCGACGCCGGGCTGGCGCAGATCTTTCTTACCCGGCTGGATCAGGACTGGGCTGCGTCAGCCGCCTAGCATCTCCGGTTCAATGCGCGAGGTCGTTTCCCGTCATAGCAGACGGGGCCCTTAGCCCTATAAGCGGCAGCAGGGTCGGCGCGATGTCCCCCAGCTTGCCCGCCTCGCGCAGCTGCTTCACGCCGGTCGCTCCCGCCAGGATGAACGGCACCGGGCTCGTGGTATGCGCGGTCAACGGCGCGCCGGTGCGCGCATCGATCTTGAGCTCGGCGTTGCCGTGGTCGGCAGTGACGGCCAGGATGCCGCGGCGGGTGAGGACGGCCTCGGCGATGCGACCCAGCATCTCGTCAACGACTTCGACCGCCTCAACCGTCGCCGGAAAGACACCGGTGTGGCCGACCATGTCGGGATTGGCGAAGTTGACCACGAGGAACCGATAGCGGCCGGTTTGGAGCCGGTCGAGGAGCCCGTCGGTGACAGGGCGCGCGCTCATCGCCGGCTGCAGATCATAGGTCGCCACCTTCGGCGACGGAACCAGCAGCCGATCCTCGCCCTCAAAGGGCGCCTCGCGCCCGCCATTCAGGAAGTAGGTGACGTGCGCGTATTTCTCGGTTTCGGCGGTATGGAATTGCGACCAGCCGGCCTCTGAAACGACGGCCGCCAGGACACCCTCCAGCGGCTCATCGGGAAACGCGACCTCCGCCGGGAGGCCCTTCTCGTACTCGGTGAACGTCACGAAGTGGGCGAGCTCTGGCCGCCGGGCACGCCGAAAGTGGTCCCAGGTCTCGTCGACGATGGCGTGGCTGAGCTGTCGCGCCCGATCCGGCCGGAAGTTGAAGAAGATCACGCTGTCGCCGTCGCCGACGGCGGGGCTCGGGTCGTTGCCCGGAGGCACGATCCGGGTGGGCTTGAGGAACTCGTCGGTGGTTCCCGCGTCGTAGCTCTGCTTGATGAAGGCAACCGGGTCGGGCGCCGTGGGGCCGCTGGCGTCGACCACCGTGCGGTAGGCGAGCTCGGTGCGATCCCAGCGCTTGTCTCGATCCATGGCGTAGTAGCGGCCGCTCACGGACGCGATCCGGCCGGTGCCGATCCGCTTGAGCTCGGCGACGAGATTCTCCACGAACCCGGCGGCGCTGGTGGGGGGCTCATCGCGGCCATCGGTGAAGGCATGGATGTAGGTCCGCGGCACGCCGAGTTGCTGCGCCATCTCGACCAGCGCCGTCAGGTGCGTCGTCGAGCTGTGGACGCCCCCCGGCGAGACCAGGCCCAGGAGATGGAGCGCGCCCCGGTCGCGGACATCGGTCATGGCCCGCAGCAACACCGGATTCCGCTTGAAGGATCCATCGCGGATGGCGAGGTTGATCCGGGTCAGGTCCTGGTAGACGATGCGCCCGGCGCCGATATTGAGGTGGCCAACCTCGGAGTTCCCCTGCTGACCCTTTGGGAGGCCGACGGGCGCGCCGGCCGCGGCCAGGGTGGTGTGCGGCCAGCGCGACCAGAGCGCATCCCAGTTTGGCTTCTTCGCGGCA
>Ga0209686_1001491_pt1 | contig 11506 bp, 11 predicted proteins | sample GraSoiAngelo_126_FD_185883 | JGI IMG/M metagenome (GOLD analysis project Ga0209686, IMG submission 185883) | Grasslands soil microbial communities from the Angelo Coastal Reserve, California, USA - 14_0927_09_20cm (SPAdes) (version 2) | ecosystem: Environmental > Terrestrial > Soil > Grasslands ...
CGACGTTTGGAGCTCCTTGGGGCGCTTTGACCTCAAAGCGCGGCGGTGCCTTGGCGTTCCGCGCATCCAGTTCCGTAATAATTGGCGCTTGAGGCTCCGGGACCGGCAGCACAGTCCGATTGATCTGCTGCGCTGCCAACGATAACGGCAACCAACTCAATATGGTCACCAGCAAATGTTTGGTTGGCCAGCTTTTCTTCAGGATTTCTGATTTCATGGTCGTTCTCCCTTTCTGTTTCATCGACAAGATATGTCCGAGGCGCATCACGCGGTTTTAGCCTGGCCGAGAGCGCCGTGCACCGCGGCGAGAAATTGCTCGTCATCAAACGGCTTGGTGAAAAACGCAATTGCGCCCGCTTGCATGGCGTTCCGTTCATCGTCAGGACGTTCGCTGCCTGTTATGATTATCACACGCGTCTGACAACAGATCGAGGAGAGGTGTGCTTGCACTTCCAAGCCGGTCATTCCAACCATCCGAATGTCGAGGACTACCAGCTCCACACGATGCACCTGGATGTGAGCAAGGAAAGTCTCTGCTTTGTCAAAGCAGCGCGCCGCGATTCCATCCGAAGCCAACAAATTTCCAAGTGAATTAAGAACCAATGGATCGTCGTCAACCAGACAAACGACATGGCTCTCGGCGGATTTTTCGGATCTCATGCTATGAGTTGTTCACCAACTTGCCCCTGACATCGATCACGGTAACGACTCGCTCCGGGTTATGCGGCTTTATTTATCGGTAATCTTTGCGCCGCGGGCAAGTGGAAGAAGAAAAGCGCGCCGCCAGCCTCGGCGTCTTCTGCTCCAAGCGTGCCGGCGTGCGCTTCGACAATCGAACGGGCGATTGTCAAGCCCATGCCCATTCCTTCCGCTTTTGTGGAAAAGAAATGATCGAAAACTTTCTCCGCCCGGTCCGCGGGCAGGCCGGTCCCGAAATCGCGCACACTGACTTCCGCACTCTTTCCCTTAAGTGAACGTGTACTAATAATGATGCGGCGCTCGGCGGGCGGAAGCGCTTCCACTGCGTCGAGGGCGTTCATGATCAGATTTAGCAATACCTGTTGAATCTGGACCGGGGCAGCTTCCACATCCGGCAGGAGAGAATCGAAGTCCGTGACGACGGCAGTTTCCCGGATCAAAATGTCGGAACGCACCAGCCGTAACGTATCGCGGATTACATCGTTCAGGTTTAGCCGGCTCCGCGTGCTCTTGCCTTTGCGTGCCATCCCTCGAATTCCATTAATCACTTCTCCGGCGCGGTGACTAGCCGCCGTAATATCAGCCAGCAACTCCTTAAGCATCGCGGGGTCGATTTGTCCCCGGTCGAAAAAGCGACGAGCGGCTGCGGCGTTGTTGGCAATAGCGGCGAGGGGCTGATTTAATTCATGCCCGAGCGAAGCGGTCATTTCGCCCATCAACGCGATGCGGCTCAAACGTGCCAGCTCCTCCCGCTGTACTTGCAATTGCAGGTCAGATTGCTTTTGCGCACTGAGGTCAATTGTCACGCAGATGATTTCTAAAACGTTTCCATGCTCGTCCCAAAGATATCGGCCGCGGGTGATGACCCAGCGTGTTTTGCCGTAAGGCAGGACGATCCGGTGCTCAATCTCGAACGTCTGCTGGGAGGCTCGCGCCTGTTCAAAAGCCGCTTGAACCGCGGCACGTTCGTCGGGGTGAATACGTGACACGAATGACTCGCGGGTCAACGGTTCATGGGGGGTAAAGCCGTACATCGCGCGCCCCTTTTCGCTCATCCAGGCGGTGTTTTGTTCCGGATACAAAACCCAAAACGCGAGATCCGCCGACTCCGCAGCGAGGCTGATTCTGGCTTCTCGCTCGCGTAACATGCTGTGGCCCTGCTGGCGCTCGATCGCGATACTCGCAATGTGGGTGGCCGCTTCGGTCAACCGCGTCTCCTCGGGATTTGGACCCCGCGGCTCCTGGCGATACATGGCGAACGAACCCAACACGTCGCCATGAGATGAGATGATCGGCGTCGACCAACATGCTCTTAGACCGCAACTCTTCGCCAGGTCGCGATAATCAGACCAAAGAGGATCGGTCAGGACGTCCGTCGTGACCACCTGCTTCCGCAAATACATCGACGTCCCACATGAACCAACCCGTGGGCCAATCGGAAGACCGTCAACGGCTTTAACATAAGCTTCAGGCAAATTCGGCGCCGCGCCATGCCGCACATGTTTGCCGTCATTGCTTAAAAGCAGTATGGAACAGCGCAGTCCATCGGTTTGCGCCTCCATCAGTAGAACGATCCTGGTGAGAATGTCCGCGAGTGGTGCACTCGCCGCAATCATCTCAAGGATCCGGCCCTGCCCAGCGTAAAAGGGCTCTTCCTTCTCGCGGTGTCCTTTTCCGATTCCGTCTCGCTCGCTCATTCAATAGGGTGCATTTGGGTCGCCATCGACCAGGCAAACAATCTCTGCGTCGGACTTTTCAACGGGCATCATAAGTAATTAATTACGCGACCGTCCCATTTTCAAGGTGCGGCGTGTCGAGCAACCCGCAGGCTAGCGCTTACAATTCGGCGGGGTATTGGACCTTAGTCCCATGCGCGATTGCGGCGGGCGACACGCGTGCAAACCGCGAATTGCGCACCAGATCAGGCGCGGATAGTGGTGGTTTCCCGGATGGTGATTCAGGCGGCCGGCCGAGCGCGCGATGAACCGCCTCGAGAAATTGTTCATCATCAAAAGGCTTAATCAAAAAAGCGACCGTGCCGATTTGCATCGCCGTGACCCGCGCGGCGCTATCTTCGCGTCCTGTAATCACGATGACATGAGTCTGCCGCGATATAGCGCACAGTCGCGCCAGAACTTCCAAGCCGGTCATTCCTTCCATCCAAATGTCCAGCACCACTAGCGGCACGTCGTGTGACCCGACATAAGTAATGAAATCCTCGCCATTATCAAATCGACGCACCGTGAATCCATCTGAGGCAAGTAAAAGGCCGGTCGATCTGAGCACGAGGGGATCATCATCGACCAGACAAACAATCTCCGAGGAAGGCTCTTCAGTGGGCATTATGCGCATTTGCGCGGCCACGCTATTCTCAATGTAGGACGTAGCGATCATGCCGCACATTACTCCCCACAGTTGGGCTGAATAGTGGACCTTCGTCTTATGCGGGTTTAGACTCGCGGAAGATTCCCCGCTGTGGCCGAAGCCTTCTGAGCTCGGGCCACTGTTTTCTTTCTCAAGTCCGGATGGCCGAGCGCGCGATGAACCACCTCGAGAAATTGTTCGTCATCAAAAGGCTTAATCAAAAAAGCGACCGTGCCGATTTGCATCGCGAGGATCCGCGCGGCGGTATCTTCGTGTCCTGTAATCACGATGACATGAGTCTGCGGTGATATAGCGCACAGCCGCGCCAGAACTTCGAAGCCGGTCATTCCTTCCATCCAAATGTCCAGCACGACCAGCGGGACGTCGTGTGACGCGACATAAGCAATAAAATCCTCGCCCTTATCAAACCGACGCACGGTGAATCCACTTGAGCCGAGTAAAAGGCCGGTCGATCTTAGGACTAGGGGATCATCATCCACCAGACAAACAATCTCCGAGGAAGGCTCTTCAGCGGGCATCATGCGCATTTGCACGGCCGCGTCATTCTCAATGTAGGACGTAGCGATCATTTCGCACATTAGTCCCCACCCTCGGGCTGAATAGTGGACCTTAGTCTTATGCGGGATTGCGGGCTGGCGAGACGCGCACGAGATCAGGCAAAGGGTGACACTGAGCTTCTGCATGACGCGGCCGGAATGAACCTCGATCGTTTTCTCCACCGTGTGCAGCTCCGCCGCGATCTGTTTGTTTAACATGCCTGTCGTGACGAGTTGCATCACTTCGAACTCGCGCGGTGTTAGTTTGTCGATGAGGGCGTGCGCCTCGCGTCTTTCGCCGCGTTTGTGCAGATATTCCTTGCCCCGTCCCAAAGCGGGCTTAACGGCTTCAATCAATTCCCCGCTGTCGAAAGACCTTTCAAGACCGGCCCAACAGCCACGCCACGACGATTCCGGCCAGGATGCCAATTAAAGGGCTTGTCATTGCAAACCAAAATGGCAACGCATCACTAAGCATCACACGCGTTTTGATGCTCACGCGGTCTCTCCTTCTATGAAGCCACCCTCGCCAGGCATGCGGGCGGCTTTTATAATGTGCGTAGGTCCGCGCCCGGCGCTATTCCGCCGTCGTCTTGGTGGGGAAAAATTCGGTTTGAGGAGCAGTACTCCGGCAATAGCGAGGAGGAGAGCGGCAGCCGTAAACTCGTGCCGCGCGCTCGCCACGCCAGCTCCCATCATAGGCAACGCCGCATTCGCTATGAAATCTGCCGCACTGCGGGTCGAGAATCTCTTGCGCTGCACTGGAAAACCCCGTGCGACCCAATCCTTCATTCCGCCGTCTACCGGAACGGCGTTTACGCAACCGGCCGATCGCAGAATCCCCGTCGCAAGGCTGGCCCGAGCGTGACCGCCGGCGGAAACGACATAAACGCGCTCTGTCGTCGCGCGTCCCCTTCGAAAAATCCTGGCCGCCGCGAGCTCATCAAAGGGAACCGATCGCGCCCCCGGGATGTGCATGACGGCAAATTCTTTCTTTGACCGAACGTCAATCAATTTAATCGGGTCACGATTGACGACCAACGTTTCCAGCGCCGAACAGTCCATCATCTTCACACCGATTGTATCGCAGGCGTGTGCCGATTCAGCATGTTGGACTTTCGTCTTATAGGGTGGCGGCACTCGTTTCAGCCGGGAACACACTGTCGGGGTGAACGACGAGTCGCGATCGATCCGGCACAGGTGCCCTAACGAATGGCAGAAACCCACCAATCTTTTGTAAGTTAGGCTGACAGACGAACGGATTCGTCGACATGATGCCGATCCCTCCGTTGGCTAATTGATCTTAGTCTTATGCGCGTTTACGGGCGGGCGAGACGCCGGCCCGCTGCGAAATGCGAACCAAGTCGGCCACCGAGGTCACACCTAGCTTTTGCATGACGCGGCCGCGATGAACTTTGACCGTCTTCTCCGCCGTGTGCAGCTCCGCCGCGATTTGTTTGTTCAAAAGTCCCATGACGACGAAGCGCAGGACTTCAAACTCACGCGGCGTTAATTTCTCGACACGGCTGCGCGCTTTCAGTCTTTCCCCGCGGTTGCGCAGTCGTTCCTCACTGCGTTTCAAAGCACGTTTGACCGCTTGGATCAATTCCTCGCCATCAAAAGGCTTCGTTAAAAAATCAACGGCGCCTTTTTTCATCGCCCGAGTGGCGGTGGGCACGTCGCCATGGCCGGTAATGAAGACAATCTGCTCGCAAGTGCCGCGCTCCTCGAGCGCTTCTTGTAACGCCGGACCCTTTAATCCCGGCATTCGGACATCCAGAAGAAGGCAGAGCGCGCCTTGGAAAATTTCGCGCGCGAGATACTCCTCTGCTGAAGAAAATGTCTCCGCTGTATATCCCGCGGATTTAAGTAAACGACGCAACCCTCGACGCACCGACTCATCATCGTCCACTACGCAGACAAGCTCCGCGGCTGGGCTCAAATGACCTCCGGTGTTTCAGATTTAGGTTTCACCGGCAAGCGAAAGAAAAACCGCGCGCCTTCATCGCTATTTTCCGCATTCAATTTCCCTCCATGCGCCTCCACGATCGAGCGCACGATGGTCAAACCCATTCCCATCCCATTTGGTTTCGTCGAATAGAAATGGTTGAAAACCTTGTCCAGATCCTCTTTCGGAAGCCCGCTACCGTAATCGCGCACAGTCACCAAGACAGACGAACTATCTTCGCACGTTGTGGAAATGACAATGCGGCGTTTGCCAATCGGTGTGGACTGCATCGCTTCCAGCGAATTCATCACGAGATTTAACAAGACCTGCTGCAAGTGCACAGGATTGGCATCGACAGAGGGAAGATTCGGCGCGAGCTGTGTTTCAACCGGCGTCGCTCGCCCAAGCAAGTCGGAATGCAACAGACGCAGGACTTCCTGGACGATCTCATTCAAATTCACCGGGCACCGTCTCCCTTCGCTCTTGCGGACGAAATGATGGATTCCGTGAATGATATCGCCCGCGCGCCGCGCATCCGCCGACACGTCGGCGAGTAACTCTTCGAACATCTCGATGTCGGGCGTACCTTGGGCGAGCAGACGTCTCCCGGCTGCGGCATTGCTGGCGATGGCGGTAAGGGGTTGATTGAGTTCGTGGGCGAGCGAAGCGGTGAGCTCGCCCATTGACGAGACCCGGCTCATGCGCGCCATCTCTTCGCGCTGCAATCGCAATTGGAGGTCGGCCTCCACTTGCGCGGTAATGTCGATGGCGACACCAATCAGTTCGCGTATTCCGCCGCGATCATTGCTTACATAGCGGCCGCGCGAAATAAGCCAGCGCGTTGCGCCGTCGGGTCGCAGCAAACGATATTCAAATTCAAATGTCTGCGACGAGGCTCGGGCACGCTCAATCGCTTCACCGACGGCATTTCGGTCCTCCGGATGCACCCGCGAGAGAAATAGTTCGCGAGACAAATGCTCGTCCGGGCCAAAGTTGAAAATGGCACGGCCTTTGTCGCTCATCCACGACTCCCTCCGCTCGAAATTGATCGACCAGAACGCCAAATTCGCCGATTCGGCGGCGAGGCTGATGCGCTCTTCGCGCTCCCGGAGTGTCGTCTCCCCCTTGCTGCGCTCTTCTATAACGCCGGCCAGAAGCAGAAGCGGGACCGACATGACGATCAAAAACATTTGAATCGAAAGCGCATTTTCTTCTGCGGACCTTGTCGAAAATGGCCCATACCCGTGTCCCGCGCTCCAGATCGCAAGAAGCGTCAAAGCGCAGATGGCCGCGCTGGCGCCACGTGACCCGAACCGGACCGCTGCCCATATCAAAAATGGCAACGGCAAATAGAGCAACGCGGAATCGGCCGTCGGCGCTAATTTATAGAAGACGATGGTGTTGATCGATAGCAGGCCAATAAGGAGGAGGCCGGCTTCCAGAATCCTCGCGCGCCGAATCTTGCCCAGCCAGGCGATTCCGTCCCCGCTCCAGGTGACAATAAAAGGCACAAGGGTTAGCGAGGCTAAAATGTTAGAGGTGAATCGGATTCGCCAGACCTGCCAATAGCTGTCTTGTCCAAATCGATTGATGGCAACGAAGGCCGAATCGAGAAAAGAAGAGAGCAACGGCGCCAGAAACGCAGCGAAGAAGCAAAAAATTCCCACGTTGCGCAGACGATCGAACCGGACCGGGCGATCGATCAGATACCGGACACAACCCGCGCCGATAAGTGCTTCGCACGCGTTACTGATGAACCAGCACAGAATCATCATGGGCGGAACGTTGCTCTGCAGTTGGACCGCCAGATGCGCCGGAAACGCGGCCAGCAATATCACCCACCAAACCCGAACTGGCGTGAGCAGAAGCGCCGCCAGCAGAATAGAATTGGGCGGCCAAAGAACCGAAACCGGATGGGGTTGGAACGTCAACGCGAACCCGATTTTTGCCCCGAGGTAATAGGCGAGCGCTACTGACAACGCAACGCCCGCAACGCGCCGATCAAAAAATTGAGCGTCACTTCGCTCTGTCGTTGACCGCGAACCAGGTCCTGCTAGCCCAAGTGGCGTGGCCAAAGTTTTCATCTCTCCAATGCGCTGCTTCTCAATGGGCGAAGAAGTAGGCTCCCTCCCTCATGTTTATATCCTGCAAGGAGATAGCTATCAAGAGGCGGAACAAAGGCAAGCTTGTTCATGTTACAATCAGGTAACGGCTGCGATGAATTAAATGTGGTGACCGGAAATAGGGTCACGCAAGAAGCCTGCGCAAATGCCGTTTCAACCGTCGCTAAGCCCCAAGAGCGCACAACTGATTTCCCAGCAGTTGCGCCGAGAACCCATCAAAGCTCTCCGAGTTTGGCATCATGCCGACAGTGAAATACTGGGAGGTCATCGCTGACAAGCTAAGCGGTGCCGGTTGGTCGTGGAGCTATTGCAGCGCAATGACACAGCACGGCTGGCGTTGGGTCGTCGATGTGCGTCGCAATGATGGTCACCGTCACAATACGGCAAATCCCCATTACAGCAGCAAACATCGAACACCGAAAATCGAACGCTGAACATCGAACTGCGGAATCGACGCTCTGAATTGGGCGTTGGATGTTGGGAGTTGAGCGTTGGGCGTTTTCCCACGCAAGTACCGAGGCGGACCGCGTAGCCTCGGCGTTACAGCAGTAAACATCGAACACCAAGAGCGCGCGTTCTCCATCGTCAAGGCTACGCGCTCCGCCCAACCACGCAATATGACTTAGCGGTGATGACAAAGACGATGTTTGTCTTAAGTATCTTGTTGCCGGCTGGAAGTTGAACCTTCTTCAAAAAACTGGCGCCAATTTTCGCGAGCGCTTTCTGCGAACGAATGTTTTGTTCGCCGACAACGAAGAGAACGCGATCCACAAATCGGAACGCGTGATCGAGCATAAGTTGCTTCAACTCGCGATTGTAGGTTCCGCCCCAGAATTCGCGTTCCAGAAAAGTCCAGCCGACCTCTACTTCACGATTCGTTAGATCCAGATTGCAGTATCTCGAGCTTCCAATGATCCGGCCTGACTTGCGTTCGATGATGGCGAATGCGCCTTTGGATTCGAGCGCGCCGTCGAAAAATCTCTGAAAGACCTTTCGCTGATAGCGGTCGCTTTCCGGATGCTGTTCCCAAATCTTCGGGTCGCTGGCCGCGGAAAAAAGTGCATCGAAATCCTGCGGCCGGAGCGGGCGCAGCTCGATCAGTTCTCCTTTCAAGATCGGTTGAAGATCAAAATCCACTTCGGTTCTTCTGCGAAGGGTTGGCATTAATCAACTCGGAGATGGGTTTGGGTCGGACCTTCCGCGCAAAAACTCTGGGGAGCGCAGGCTGCCAGCCTGCACTCGTCGGCAGCTTGCCGACGAGATTTGTGTTCGGCAGGCTGCCGAACACCGCAGGCAAGCTGCCTGCGCTCCCCGGAAGGGATCAACGGGCAAGATGCCCGTTCGCCCCCCGGCCAAGATGGCCGCAACCGCGGGCTCGCAGGAGCTCGCCCCTCCACGTGTTTTGGCGCGTGATCATATCCGTATTCGTAACCGCGGCATTTCGAGCAGGAGTATGAGTTCATTGGAGGGCGGAGCTCTCTGCGACGCCAAAGAATAGATAGGCTCATGCGGTGCCTCGCTGCATCAACAGGCAAGATGCCCGTTGGCACCACAGCCAAGATGGCTGTGCTACTTCCGTTTCCATTGAGCGCCACCGAGCAGTGGCAAGACGAACAGGTTTGCCAGGATGTCAATGATACAACCGGCGAGCACCACCAGACCGAACCGTTGCGTCGGTGGAAAATCGGACAACACGAAAATGGCAAAACCGGCGGCGAAGATCACGTCGGAATAGACAATGCCGCGCCACTGTTCCTTGCGCGCAGCCACCCAGGCTGCCCAGCCTTTCTCTCCGTCGCGTTGCGCGCGGCGAACCCCGAAAACAAGATGGATCATCGAGTCGATCGCGATCCCGATGCAGACATTGGTGGCTGGCGCGGAGATCACATCCATCGGCACGCGCAGCCAGCCAATCCCGCCCAGCATGCAGAGCGGCACGAGAGTCAGGCTCAGGATCATCGCCAACGCCCCGCGCACCGAGCGGGCGACAATCCATGCGATCACGATGAACAAAAGGTTGAGCCAGAACAAACCGGTCACGAGACTGGAGGCGACCAGCTGCGCCAGCCGGCCCTCGAGGTAGTAGATACCGCCGACCAACTCCGGTTTGAATCCATACTTCCGACAAATCGCGCGCAAGTCGTCGACGACCTGGAGGCGATATTTATCACGACGCTCCTCGACCATTCGAACCAGGAACATCGCCCGGGTGCGATCCTTGGTTACAAAACTTTTCGCCACCCGGGCGTACTTGGGTTGCTCCATCATCTCCGTCATCTTTTCGTAGCTGAGCAGGAACGAGAACGGTGTCCGGTCGCCTTCCGACAACAGAGTTGGAAGTGAAATCACGGTGCCGACGCCTTTGTAGTTTTCGAGAGCGCCGTGTAGCCGCCACATTTTCTCGTAAGCGGCGTCGGTATTTAACAAACTGCCATCTGCTGCGGAAACGACGAGGTTGAGGGGATTACAGCCGCCGCTGTTGTCGACATATTCCAGTCCGTCGCGCAATTCCGAGTGCGACTTAAAGTAATCGAGCAGACTCGGATCGGTGTTTACTTTGGTCAGGCCCAGGCCCAGACCGGCACTAACCAGAATAACGCCTAACGACAATAAGACAAAACGCCGCGACCAAAATGCGCGCGGAGGTTCCTGCTCAATCAATTTGCTTTTTCGCGGCACGGCCCAGCGCAGAAAAGGCGGATACATCACATAGGCGCAAATGAATGCCACCACCGTTCCGAGAACGCCGCCGAATCCGAGCTCGCGCAACGGTTTGGCCTGAACAATTAGCAGGCTCCCGAAACCTAACGAGGCGCAGATCATCGACCAAAACGACGGCGGAAGGGTCATGCGCCAGGCATCACCCGCGAGGTTCGGTGATTCCTTTCCCAGACGATGCCCGCGGTCGGCCAGCGTTTGCCAGTTGAACGTCATGTAAACGAGGTGCGACAAGGCCACGACAAAGACGATCGTGCCGAGGTTGACGGTGAGGATGCCGATCTTTCTCCCGAAGATTGATTGCAGTAGCAAGGTCAACAACACCGCACTGGCACAAGTGGCGAGCATCCCCAGAAACACCCGCGCCGACCGGAACATCGCGGCCATGGTCAGGCCAAACAGAACTACGGCAGTGAGGCTGAAATACCAGAAATCATGCGCCAGGCTGCGCCGAATCATCTCCACCACGTAGGGCGGACCAGCGATGTGAATCCGAAAATCCTTTTCATCGAGTTCGTGCATGATCCGTTCGATCCGCTTGATCGGTTTCTCGGGATCCTTGTTCTCGAGAAAAACGATCACGTTGCTCGACTTACGATCTTTCGCAATTAAGAGCCGCCTCCAAAATTCGCCTTCCAGCGCGTCCTGAAAACTCTTCGGTCCAGCGGTCAAGCTTTTGACCGCGCTAACTTCATCAATTGCTTCAATCTGCTGGGTGAGGCGCTGGATTCGACTGAGGTATCGCGCGGAAGAAATATCCTGGGATGATACGGCCAGGATAAGCTGCGGCTGCGACGGGAAACGTTGCTCGACCTTCTTGGACTCGCGGACACCGGGATCGCTCGTTGAAAAGAAAAAGTTTTCATCTACCGCCGGCTTGAGATCGACAAAAACCGCCACGATGACGAACAACACGACTGTAACTCCGAGCATTTCCCAGTGCGTGCCCGACCAGACCCGCTTCTTCGTCATGGAACAAAACATCAACCGATTTGAGCCCTCCGACCAGTGCAACTGGTCTTATTCGCTGCCTTACGCTTTTTTTGCTTCTTTGTTTCCGTTAGATGTAGGTCGCGCCCATGAGATCACGGTCAGGT
>Ga0209686_1001499_pt1 | contig 11478 bp, 7 predicted proteins | sample GraSoiAngelo_126_FD_185883 | JGI IMG/M metagenome (GOLD analysis project Ga0209686, IMG submission 185883) | Grasslands soil microbial communities from the Angelo Coastal Reserve, California, USA - 14_0927_09_20cm (SPAdes) (version 2) | ecosystem: Environmental > Terrestrial > Soil > Grasslands ...
CATGACGGGGCACGGGAACGTGCGCTTCTCGGACGAAGAGGTGAAACAGCTGCGGCGCTGGCTCGAGCAGGGGGGCTTCCTGCACGCCGACGACGACTACGGCATGGACAAGTCCTTCCGCCGTGAGATCGCGCGCGTCTTCCCCGATCATCCCCTGGTTGAGGTCCCGTTGAGCCACCCCATCTATCACCTGGTGTACGACTTCCCCAGGGGTATCCCCAAGATCCACGAGCATGATGGCCTGCCGGCGCAGGGTTTCGGTATCTTTTTGGGCAACCGGCTGGTCGTGTACTATTCCTATCAGACCGACCTGGGCGACGGGTGGGAGGATCCCGAGGTCCACCACGATCCTCCGGAGCTTCACGAGGCGGCACTACGGATGGGGGTCAACCTGTTCACTTACGCCGTGAGCGCGACGCGGTGACCGACACTGCCCTTCGGCTGCGGCGGCTCGGCGGGCCGCACGCCCGCGCCCGCGCCGGAGCCGTGCTGCTCACGAGCGCGGGCGTCGCGTTTACGATCGCGGGAGCGGGGTTGACGCTCGCGCCGCGCGTCGCGGCGGTGGTGGTGGCGTGGCTCCTGATCGCGGGGACAGCGGGCGCCGCGGTGTGGCTGGTGCGCCGGGCGGGACGCCCCGCCGCGGCCGCCGCCGTGGGGCGGCTGGTCGAGACGACCGCCGGTACTCGCGCGGGGAGCGTGGTGGGCGTGCTCGCGCCGGGGGCGAGCGCCGGAGCGAGCGCGGAGCTCTTGGGGCTGGCGGACGCTCGAGCCGCGGCGGTGGTCGAGCGCGCGGCGCCGGCGGTGGGGCGGCTGTTGGCCCGTGGCACGCGGACCTCGCTCATGATAGGCGCGGGCACGGCGGCGCTGGGCGCCGTGCTGTTCGTGGCATCGTCACCCGGCGCGGGACGGGCGGCCGCGTTCTGGCACCCGCTCCGCGCCATGGTCGATGCGCGCGCGCCGGTGCGTCTCGCCGTGGACCGCGCGACCGTGCGCCGCGGTGACAGCGTCACGGTGACGCTCGAAGTGCCGGCGGCGACGCGGGCCATCCTGTGGACGCGCGGCCCGGGCGAGCCATGGCGCGCGGCGCCGATCGCGCTCGATTCGCTGGGCCGCGCCACGCGGCGACTCGGGCCCCTCGAGTCCGACCTGTATCTCCGGGCTTCGAGCGGCAGCCGGCGCTCGCTCGAGCGCCGGGTCAGCGTGGCACTGCCCGCGTTTCTTGCCGGCCTCGAGCTCACCGCCCGGTATCCCGAGTACCTGGCCCGTCCCGACGAGCCGCTCGTGCCCGGCCCGGATCTGGTGGCGATCCCCGAAGGCACAGTGATCCTGACGAGCGGCGCGGCGAGCGTCGCGCTGGCGGCGGCGGCGTGGCGCAGCGAGACCGGGCCGGCAGGACGCGCCCGCCTCGTCGTGGATGGGGCTCGCTTCTCGGGCCGGCTGGCCGCTCCGCCGTCCGCTTCCGGCACGTGGCTGCTCGACCTCGCGGCGGTGGACGGCACGCCGCTCGAGGGCGACGAACCCCAGCTGCGGCTGCGCGTGGTGCCCGATTCCGCGCCCGTCGTGACGGTCCCCATCCCGGGCCGCGACACGACGCTGCCGCTATCGCTCAAGCAACCGCTCGTGATCGACGCACGGGACGATCACGGTCTGACTCGCCTCGAGGTGGTGAGCTGGCGGGTGAGTCAGACGGGGAAGCAGGGTGCGGCCGTGCGCGAGTCGCTGGATGTGTCGGGCGCGGGTGAGCGGGCCATCGTTCAGGGGGCTCTCGATGCGGAAGGGCGCGGGCTCTTGCCCGGCGACACGCTGCGGCTCCGCGTCGAGGCGTGGGACAATGTCCCCGCCCCCGGCACTCACATGGGGCGAAGCGCAGAGATCGCGCTGCGGCTGCCGAGCCTCGAGGAGCTGCGCGCGGCGACCCGCGCCGCGGCGCGGGACGTGGCCGCCGCGGCGGACTCGCTCGCCCAGGCGGAGCGCGAGCTGGGGACGCGGACGCAGGACCTGGCACAGCAGCGCTCCCGCGAGGCCGGAGGCACCCGACGTCCGGCGGACGCGCGCGACGGACCGCTTCCCTTCCAGGCGACGGAGCGCGCGCAGGCCGTCGCGCGCGAGCAGGAGGCGCTGCAGCAGCGGGTTCAGGAGCTGTCGCGCGCGGTGGAAGAGGTCACGCGCGCCGCCCAGGCCGCAGGGCTGGGCGACACGGCGTTCCAGGCGCGGCTGCGCGAAGTCCAGGAGCTGCTGCAGCGCGCGGTGACGCCGGAGCTGGCGGCGCGGCTGCGGGAGCTGCAGGAGGCGCTGGCGCGGCTCGATCCGGAGGCGACGCGCCGCGCGCTCGAGCGCCTCGCCGAGGCGCAGCAGCTGCTCAAAGACCAGCTCGAGCGCAGTCAGGAGCTGTTCCGCCGGGCCGCCGTCGAGGGCGCGCTGGCGTCGCTCGCGGCCGACGCCGAGGACCTGCGGCGGCGTCAGGCCGAGTGGAATCGCGACGACGCGGCGCGGCCGGACAGCGCCGGCGCGGCGCGGCAACGCACGCTCGCCGACCGCGCGGACTCCTTGGCCCGCGGCATCGAGCGGGTCGCCACGGACCTCCGGGCGGGCCCCCGCACCCCGCTCGCGGCGCCGCAGCAGGCCGCCCGCGCGGCGGGAGCGGCGATGCAGCGCGCCGCGCAAGCGGCGGACGACGCTCGCGCCGCGGCCGCGGCGGAAGCCGGGACGGAGGCCGAGCAGCAGCTCGCGGGCGTGCCGGATGCGCTGCGCGGTCAGCGCGACTCGCTGGCGCGGGAGTGGCGCGGTGAGACGCTGGCGGCGCTCGACCGGGCGCTCTCGGAGACGGCCGCGCTCGCGCAGGGACAGGAGCACGTCGCCGACGCGCTGCGGCGCGGCGAAGCGGGCGCCGCCACCCGGTCGCGGCAGGCGGCAGTGGAGGAGGGGACCGACGCGGTGGCACGCCAGATCCGCGAGGCGGCGGGGAAGCACGCGCTCGTGTCGCCGCAGCTGGATGCGGCGCTGGGCTATGCCAAGCGACAGATGGCGGCGGCACGCGCCCAGCTGGAAGAAGCCGACCCCAACGCCGCCGAGGCGGCGACCCTCGCCGACGACGCCGTCGACGCGCTGAACGCCACGGCCCTGGCGCTCGCCCGGAGCCGCAGCCAGGTGGCGGGTGGGAAGTCGGGGAGCGGGTTTGCCGAAGCAGTGGAGCAGTTGGCGCGTCTGGCGCGTGATCAGCAGGGGCTGAACGGTTTGGCACAGGGCCTGTTGCCGCTGATGGGGTTGAGCGGGGAAGCCATGCTGCAGCGGCTGCAGGCTCTCGCCGCGCGCCAGCGCGCCCTGGCGGAGCAGCTCGAGCGGCTCCAGGCCGAAGGCGCGAACGCCGCCGCCGGTCCGCTCGCGCAGGAGGCGAAAGAGCTCGCACGTCAGCTCGAGGCTGGGCGCCTCGACCAGCAGACCATCGAGCGCCAGCAGCGCCTGTACCGCCGACTGCTCGACGCCGGCCGCACGCTCTCGAACGACGAGCCCGACGAGAACAAAGAACGCGTCAGCCGGTCCGCGACCGGAGACAGCGTGCACATCCCCGACATATTGAAGCCGGGCGCGACGGGCGCGGGCCCGCGGCTCCGGTACCCCAGGTGGGAGGAGCTCCAGGGTCTCACCCCCGAGCAGCGTCGGTTGGTGCTCGAGTATTTCCGGAGACTGAATGCGCCTCAGCAGTAGGCTTCCTTCCCGCTCTGAAGAGTGGGCCCGGCAGAGCATTGCCCTTAAGGGCAGTGTCGTGTTGGGCCCAACCTTCAGCCTGGGAATACTGGGGCTGATTCTCTCGGTGCTGGTTGTCCGTCCGCTGCGGGCACAAGCGATCGGCCAGGGCTTCGAGCTCGAGCGCGCCGGCCAGTACGACCAGGCGGCGGCCATCTATCTCGCGGCGCTGCGGGCCGATCCCACCAACCTCTCGGCGCTGCTCGGGCTCGAGCGAGTGCTGCCGCCCATCAATCGCCTCGGCGAGCTGCTGCCGGCGGCCCAGCGGGCGGCGGCGGCGAGTCCGAGCAACGTGGCGCTGCGGGGAGTCCTGCTGCGTACGTACGTGGCCCTGAACGAGCCCGACAGCGGGCGCGCGGTAGCGCTGCGGTGGGCCGCGGCCGCGCCGGGCGACGAGGCCCCGTACCGCGAGTGGGCGATGGCGCTCGAGGACGCGCACCGCCACGGCGCGGCGCGCGACGTGCTCCTGTTAGGTCGGCGCACGCTTGGCCGCCCCGGCGCGTTCGGGATCGAGCTGGCGGAGCTGAGCCAGCTCGCGGGCGACTGGGAAGGGGCGGCGCGCGAATGGGCCGCGGCGCTGACGGACGCGCCGGTGCAGCTGCCGAACGCGGCGAGCGCGTTGGCCGAGGCGCCCGACGCGCAGCGCGAGCGCATCGCGCGCTTGCTCACCGAGGGGACCCCGTCGACGCTCACGCGCCGGCTCGCGGGCGAGCTCCTGTTGAACTGGGGACAGCCACTGCGCGCGTGGGCCGTGTTCGAGCCGAGCGTCGCCACGCCGTCGGCGGACGCGGCGTTCGCGGCCCGGCGTTTCGCCGACCTTGCAGGCGCTCGCAGCACGCCCGACGCCCGGCGCGCGCGCGCGCTCGCGCTCGCGCGCTACGCCGACCTGGCGCCCGAGGTGGGAGGGGCGGCCGCCCGGGCGCGCACCGACGCGGCGCGCGCTTTCATCGAGGCAGGCGATCGGGTCGCCGCGCGCGCCGTGCTCGAACGGGTCGCGCAGGACTCGAATGCACCTCCTGACGCCCAACGGCTGGCGCAGCGCGCCGTGGTCGAGGCCCTGATCGAGGGGGGACAGCGCAACGAGGCAGCGCAGCAGCTCGCGACCAATGCCCGGCTGTCCCCCGACGACCGCGCCAGCCTACGCCTCCGGCTGGTGCGCGCCCGAATTGCGGCCGGCGAGTTGGACCGCGCCGACACGGAGCTGGCGCGCGACTCGAGCGTCGAGGCACTCGCGCTGCAGGGGTGGATCGCCCTGTATCGCGGGAGGTTGAGAGAGGCCCAGCGGTTGTTTCTCGCCGCGGGGCCGTACGCCGGAGACCAACGCGACGCCGTCGACCGCACGACGATGGTCGCCTTGCTGCAGCGGGTGCCGGACGACTCGTTCCCCGAGCTCGGCAGCGCGCTGTCGTTGCTCGCCCAGGGTGACTCGCTCCGCGCCGTCGCGGCCTTGCGGCTTGCGGCTGCCCGCCTGGCAACGGGGGAAAGTGGGGGCGGGGGCGGGGGGGGGCGGCCGGACCTCCTGCTCCTGGCCGGACGCGTGGCGGCCCGGCTCGACACGCTGCAACAGGGCACCGCGCTCGCGCTGTTCGACGAAGTGGTCAGCACCGGGGGGCAGGGCGCGGCCGCGCCCGCTGCCGAGCTCGAGTGGGCCCGCCTGCTCGAACGCCGGGCGCAGACGGCGGAGGCGATCCGACATCTCGAGCACCTGATTCTCACCTATCCCGGGAGCGCGGTGGTGCCCGAGGCGCGACGCGAGCTGGAACGGGCGAAGGGGGCGATTCCGCGGTCATGAAGCGGAGAGAGTTTGTGTGGGCGGTCGGGGCCGGCTTGCTGGGTCTCCGTCAGCCTGTCCGCCTGTCCGCCGTTCCGTCATTGCTCCTCCCCATGGACGACGCTCAGGGCGATCACCTCAAGGCATACGGCGTCACCTATCGCGTCGTGCAGGCGGGGATCAAGGCCGAGTGGCTCCTGAACTATCGCGGCGGATCGTTCCTGCTGCCGGACGGGCCCGCCATCCGGCGCGACGCGGCGCTCGCGGGGGTGAGCGTCGAGCCCGTGGACGAGGCCCAAGTCACGGCCATCCGCGGAGAGATCGAGGCGAGCAACATGGACGCCGTGCCGCTGGAAAAGGCGCCCAAGGTCGCCGTGTATGTGCCGCCCAACGCGCCGCCCTGGGACGACGCCGTCACGATGGCGCTGCAGTACGCCGGGATTCAATTCGACAAGGTGTGGGACTTCGAGGTGATCGGCGGGAAGCTCGTGGGCTATGACTGGCTGCACCTGCACCACGAAGACTTCACCGGGCAGTATTCGTGGTGCAGGTGCAGCCAGTCATTTATGCGGGCGCGCCGTGGCTTGCCGAGATGGTGCGATTCAACACCGACGCGGCCAAGCGGCTGGGCTTCGTCACCGTCCCCGACCTGAAGAAGGCGGTGGCCCGGAAGATTAGGGACTACGTGACGAACGGCGGATTCCTGTTCGCGATGTGCACCGCCACCGAAACGCTCGATCTGGCCCTGGCCGCGGAGCGCACGGACATCGCCGCCGCCTTCGCCGACGGCACCCCGATGGATCCGCAGGCGGACGCGAAGCTCGACTGGTCGAAGGCCCTCGCCTTTACGGGCGCGCACGTGGAGCCCAACCCGCAGACCGCGAGCTTCTCGGACATCGACGGGCACCAGGTCAACGCCGGGCCACGCCGCCAGCCGCTCGGCGCCTTCAAGCTCTTCAACTTCAGCGCCAAGATCGATCCCGTGCCGACGCTGCTGGTGCAGAATCACCGCCAGGTGATCCCCGATTTCTACGGGCTGACGACGTCGTTCCTGCGCAGCCGCTTGAAGCCCAGTGACGTGGTGCTCGGGGACGAAGAGGGCGCTCCCTGGGTGAAGTACATCAACGGCAACCATGGGAAGGGGACCTGGACGTTCTTCGGAGGTCACGACCCGGAGGACCAGCAGCACCAGATCGGCGATCCACCGACCGACCTGTCGCTGCATCCCCATTCCCCCGGCTACCGGCTGATCCTCAACAACGTGCTCTTCCCGGCGGCCAAGAAGCGCGAGCTGAAGACGTGAGCGTCGAGCGCCTGGCCCCCGAGGTCCGCGAGCTGTTGCGCGCCGAGATCGCGGCCGCTCGCGGGCGGGAGGTGTCGTTCGTCGCCTGCCTCGACGCGAACGGGCTGATCGTCGACGCCCGGGTCGTGGCGCGCGGGACGGTGGACGCCGTGCTCGCCCTTCCGGGAATCGCGGTCCGCGGCGAGCTGTTGCTGCACAACCACCCGAGTGGCGTGCTCGAGCCGTCGGGCGCGGATTTGAGTGTCGCGGCACGGCTGCACGACGGTGGCGTCGGCTTCGCGATCGTGGACAACGAGGTGACCGACTGCTACGTGGTGGTCGAGTGCCCGCGGCCGCGCGCCACCACGCGGATCGACCCGATCGACGTCGCCGCGCTCCTCTCGCCGAGCGGTCCGGTCGCGCGAGCGCTCGGCAGCTTCGAAGATCGCCCCAGCCAGCGCGACATGGCGGCCTACGTCTCCGACCTCTACAACGACGGCGGCGTCGGCATGCTCGAAGCCGGGACCGGGGTGGGGAAGTCGTTCGCCTATCTCGTGCCGGCGCTGGTGTGGGCCCGCGAGAACGGGGAACGGACCGTCGTCTCGACCAACACGATCAATCTGCAGGAGCAGCTCGTCGGCAAGGATCTCCCGATCCTCGCGCGCGCGCTCGGCACGGGCGACCATTCGCCGACGTTCGCGCTGCTCAAAGGGTGGCGGAACTACATCTGCCTGTCGCGCCTCGACCAGGCCCGGGAGCAGGGGGACTCGCTGTTCGAGGACGAGCGCCGGGCGGAGCTCGACGGCCTCGCGGCGTGGGCCGCCCGGACGAGCGACGGCTCGCTCGCCGATCTCACCGACGAGCCGAGCGGCGAGGTGTGGGACGCGGTGGCGGCGGAGTCGGATCTGTGCACCCGGCTCAAGTGCCCCCACTTCGACCGCTGCTTCCTGTTCCAGGCGCGACGGCGCGCGGCAGAGGCGGACGTCGTGGTCGTGAACCATCACCTGCTCGCATCCGACCTCGCCGTGCGCATGGCGTCGGACAACTGGCAGGAAGCCGCCGTGCTGCCGCCGTATCGCCGACTGGTCCTGGACGAGGCCCACCATCTCGAGGACGTGGCCGCGATGCATCTCGGCGCCCAGGTCAGCATGCTCGGTGTGCAACGCCTCCTGTCCCGGCTTGAGAAGAACGGTCGCGGGCTCCTCCCCACGCTGCGCTCGGTGCTGTTCCGCCGCGACGACCTCTTGTCCGCCGCGAGCCGCGAGCTGACGCAGCAGAGCCTGGTCGACGCGCTGGCGGCGGCGCGCCGCGCCGCGGACGACGTGTTCACGCGACTGGCGCGACGGCTCGACGGCGAGCCGGGTCCGGCGCCGGTGCTGCGCCTCTCCGACGGGTTCCTCACGGACGTGGTGTGGGACGAAGGGTTGGGCGTGGCGCTCGACAATCTGCTGCTCGCCTTCTCGCGCCTGTCGGAAGGCGCCGCGATGATCGCCGATCGGCTGTCACTCGACGACCCCTCGGAGCGGCGCGCGCAGCTGGTCGGCGAGCTGCGCGGCGTCGTGCGGCGGCTCGACGCGGCGGCGGCGGGCCTCACGGCGACGCTGCGGCCGCCGGCCGCCGGTCCCGCCGCGGTGCGGTGGCTCGAGCGGCGCGGGCGGAAGACCCCGAACGTCTCCCTCGCCGCGGTACCGCTCGACCTGGCGCCGATTCTCAAGGAGAACCTGTTCGACCGGATCGAGTCGGTGGTCCTCACGAGCGCCACCCTCGCGGCGGGCGGAGACTTCGGCTACCTCGAGGAGCGGCTCGGGCTCGACCTGCCGCCGGCGCGGACGAAGCTGCGTGAGATCCATGCATCGCCGTTCGATTACGCCTCGCAGTGTCTGTTCGGGATTCCCACCGATCTCCCCGAGCCGCGGGACGACGAATCGGGCCACGGCGCCGCCGTCGCGCGCGTACTCGTGGAGCTGGCCCACGCATCGGACGGCGGCATGTTCGTGCTGTTCACGAGCCATGCGGCGTTGCGCCGGGCGGCGGAGGCGGTGCGCGGCTCGATCGGCGGCCGGTGGCCCCTGTTCGTGCAGGGCGAAGGGCAGCGCGACCACCTGCTGCGACGCTTCCGGGAGGCAGGCTCGGGCATTCTGCTTGGAACGGACTCGTTCTGGGAGGGCGTCGACGTACCCGGGCGCGCGCTGCGGGTGCTGATTCTCGCGAAGCTGCCCTTCAAGGTACCGACGGAGCCGCTCACGGCGGCGCGGCTGGAGCGGTTGGAGGCGCGCGGTTTGAACGGCTTCGCGCACTACCTCGTCCCCAATGCGGCCCTGAAGCTCAAGCAGGGATTCGGCCGCCTGATCCGCAGCCGCGCGGACGTGGGGGCGGTCGTGCTGCTGGACCGCCGCGTGGTTACGAAGCGTTACGGCGCGATGATCCTCGAAGGCTTGCCTCCGGCGACGCGGCTGGTGGGCCACTGGGCGGATGTGCGGGGCGCCTGCGAAGAGTTCTTTGCGCGACACGGTATTGGGGCCGAAGAACGGGCGCTGCAAGGCGGGACGGGGCGGTAACGGGTGACGGCGGAAGAGCGTAGATTCAGCGTAGAGGGGACCGTGACCCAATTCAGCAAGCGCTTGGCGGCGCTACCCACCTACCCCATGGCCGAGATTCCGGCGATCAAGCGCCGGCTCGTGCAGCAGGGCGTCGATGTCATCGACGTCGGGGCGGGGGACGCTGATTTCGCGCCGCCGGAGGTGGCGGTGGAAGCGCTGGCCCACGCCATCCGCGATCCGGCGATGAGCCGCTACGCGTTTCAGCTCGGCCTGCCGGTGTTCCGCGAGGCCGCCGCCGCGTACATGAAGCGGCGCTTCGGCGTGCGGTTCGATCCCTTCACCGAGCTGCACCCGCTCCTGGGATCGAAGGAAGGGATCGCCCATCTCGCGATGGCGCTGCTCGATCCGGGCGATGTGGCGATCGTCCCCGAGCCGGGCTACGCCGTGTACGAGGGCGGGACTGTGCTCGCGGGTGCCGAGCCGTATCGCTACGCGCTGACGCCGCGAACGGGTTTCCTGCTGGAGCTGGACGAAATCCCGACCGATGTGCTCCACCGCGCCAAGCTCGTGTACCTGAACTACCCCAATAATCCCACCGCCACGATCGCGCCGCGAGAGTACCTCGCGCGCACGGTCGCGTTCTGTCGGAAGCATGGGATCGTCATCGCGTACGACAATCCCTACTGCGAGATCACCTTCGAGGGAGACGTGGCGCCCAGCATCTTCGAGATCGCGGGGGCGCGCGACATCGCCGTCGAGTTCCACTCGCTGTCCAAAACGTTCTGCATGACCGGCTGGCGGCTCGCGTGGGCCGCGGGGCGCCCGGAGCTCATCGCGGCGCTGGGGCGCGTGAAGAACTACGTTGACACGGGTGCGTTTCTCGCGGTTCAGGCCGCAGGGGCGGCGGTGCTGCCGCAGGCGGAGGCGCTGGCGCAGGGCTATGTCGCGCGCTTTCGGGAGCGGCGCGATGCGATGCTGCCCGCGCTCCGCGCCCAGGGGTTCGAGCCCGAGACGCCCGAGGCGACGATGTACGTGTGGGTGCCGCTCCCCGAGGGCGTCGCCTCCGCGGCGTTCGCGCGCCGTGCGCTCACGGAGGTGGGAGTGGTGACGCTCGCCGGGAGCGGGTTCGGGGCGGGCGGCGAGGGATTTTTCCGCATCGCGCTCACGGTCGACACACCGCGGCTGGTCGAGGCGGCCGAGCGGTTGGGAAAGGTGCTCGCCGCTGTTTGAGATCCGGAGACCCGCGCGCGAGTTCCGGCGGCTCACCTGGGTCGTCAGCGCCGGGGTGCACGTGGCGATCATCGTCCTGGCGTTCAGCGGCTCGTGGCGGATCGACCGACCGCAGGGGTTGATCACGATCATCCCGCCGTCACGGCCGCAGCCGCCCGAGCTGCCGCCGTTCGGCGGCACGCGGCGCGGCGTGGGACCGAGCGGCGGCTTGGGACGTCCGGTGCCGAACGCCGGCGCGCCCGACACGACGCGGCCCATCCCGGCCCCGGTCGGGAGGCCCGACTCGACGCTCGCCGCGAGCCCCCGGGCGGAGGGCCCCCATATCGTGAGCCCGCCCCAGGTGGGCGATGGTCGGCTGTGGGTGTCGCCACGCCCCGCGCTGCCGTCCGAAGTCGCCGACGTGCTGTACGAGCCGCAGGAGAGCCGCGACACGACGGTGGTGCACCGGCTCCGCGCCATGGTCGACTCGCTCAACGTCGTCATCGATCAGGATCAGCGATCCCGGCAGCGCCCCGTCTGGACCACGGACGTGGCCGGGAAGGTGTTCGGCATCGACTCGCAGTTCATCCACGTGGCGGGGATCAAGATTCCCACGGCCGCTCTCGCGCTCCTGCCGATCAGCCTGCCGCAGGGGAACTACGACGAGCAACGGCGGGCCCGCCAGCTGGACGAGATGCGGGAGGACTTGATGCAGGCGGCCCGGCGCACCGAGACCCTGCGGCTCTTCAAGCAGTACGTGCGCGAGCTGCGGGCGCGGAAGCAAGCGGAGCGTGATGCCGCCCGCCGGGCGCGGGGCGATACGACGGAAGTAGAGAAGGACACCGCGAACGTAGTCCCCTAGTCGTCTTTTTCGCGCCCTGAGAGGGCGCGCTCGGCTGGGAGTGCGTCCTTTAAGGACGCACCGTCACGCC
>Ga0209686_1001506_pt1 | contig 11451 bp, 7 predicted proteins | sample GraSoiAngelo_126_FD_185883 | JGI IMG/M metagenome (GOLD analysis project Ga0209686, IMG submission 185883) | Grasslands soil microbial communities from the Angelo Coastal Reserve, California, USA - 14_0927_09_20cm (SPAdes) (version 2) | ecosystem: Environmental > Terrestrial > Soil > Grasslands ...
CATCCATCCTCGCTGAGGCCTGGGTTAACAGCCTGTCATTCCCAGAGCCAGCCTGCGGCAGGTAGGCCTTGAGCCGTCGATTCCTTACTTCCCCCGTCTCGCCACTTCTTTCTCAGGCCTCCGCGCATGACTTCGTTCACTTCTGACCCCTAGCTAGCATCGAATAGCTAAGACCTTGACAGCAAAAATTTCGCTGATTATACTCCCTCGCAAATAGATACTTAACCGATTTACTTAAGGGTGCGGGGCCATTTCGAGAATTCTTATTTTGGTTGAGAATTCTTTTGGGTTCGAGAATTTCTTTTCTTAGGGGTGGAGGAAGTATCTCATGAGACTTCTTAAAAACTTTGTTCGAGCCATTGCGTTTTCCGTCTGCATCCTGTCGATGGGCGTCGCGGCCCACGCGCAATACCGCGCCTCAATTCAAGGTGTGGTGACGGATCCACAAGGAGCAGTCGTCTCCGGAGCGACCCTAACGCTGAAGAATTTGCAAACGAACCAGACTCTGACTGCGACAACGGACGAAAACGGAATTTACAACTTCAACGCTCTTCCTCCAAACCAATACTCGTTAGCTGTGGAGAAAGCGGGTTTCAAGAAGAGAGTCCTCGATAACGTCAGCGTCATCGCCGAGCAAGCAAACGCCTTGAACATCCAGTTGGAAGTAGGGGATGTCACGCAGAGCATCACGGTGAGCGGCGACTCGACCCCGTTAATTGACACGGAGACCGCATCCCTCAGCGGTACCATTTCCAACAACCAAATTCAGAATATGCCCTCGTTCGGGCGCGATGTCTTCCAATTGATCCAATTGGCGCCGGGCGTCTTCGGCGATCGTGCCCAAGGAAATGGCGGTGGCGCCGCAAACCTCCCCGGAACACAGGGGCCAGGCGCGACCGGCGGCAACGCGGGCATTTTCCAAGCGGAAAACGTCCGCAGGCGCTGGCCGCCGGCCAGCAGTACGAGAATAACAGCATTACGATCGACGGTATCAGCACCACCAGCGCCGTCTGGGGTGGAACTACCATCATTACACCGTCGGAAGACTCGGTGGAAAGCGTAAAAGTCCTCTCCAATGGCTATGACGCCGAGAATGGACGCTTTAGCGGCGCCCAGATTCAAGTCATTTCCAAGAGCGGTACCAACCAGTATCATGGCAGCGGCTTCTTTACGGCCCACCGTCCGGGACTGGACGCTTACCAACGATTCAACGGCCAAGGCAATACAGTCCTGAGGGATAACAGCTTTTTCTCTCAGTTCGGCGCCAGCGGCGGCGGCCCGATCTGGAAAAACAAGGTATTTGCGTTCTTCGCTTGGGAAACCGTTCGGAGCCCCAAAGCGCAGACCAACATTTCGAACGGCTGGTACGAGACCCCGGCGTTTGCCGCCTTAGCGCCTTCGGGAAGCATCGCCGCGAAATATTTGAGCTTCCCTGGTTCAGGCGTGGTCAGCATTGGCACGAATAACGTCACCTGCGCCAACGCTGGTTTGACGGAAGGCGTGAACTGCCGAACCATTCCAGGCCAGGGGCTGAATCTCGGCACTCCTTTGACGGCAGGCTTGGGTACGCAGGATACCGGCTGGACGACTTCCACGAACCCGGGTACTGGTGGGGACGGAAACGGCGGAAGCAATAACCTAGGGACCGTGGCCGACATTGCGAACTACGTAACCTCCAGCACGACGAACTTTTCGAAAAACCAGTACAATGGCCGGCTCGATGCCAACGTCACCGATAGGGACCGCATCGCCTTTGCGATCTATTGGGTCCCACAGTCAACCACCTTCCTTAACGGCCCGGCCCGCGCCTACAATCTCTTCCATCACTCGCAAATTAACCAAGCATTCTCGGTGATCTGGGATCACACGATCTCGCCGACCTTCCTAAACGAATTTCGGACGAATGCGGCGGGTTGGCGCTGGAATGAGATCAATTCCAACCCGCAGTCGCCCGTTGGGCTTCCTTCCGACCACATTGACCAAATCGGGAGCATTACTCTGAATTCTTTTGGACCCAATGTGGGCAGTATCCTCAATCAATGGACTTACAGCTATAAAGATGTGGCCACAAAGATTCTCGGACGCCACACGATTAAGTTTGGCGGCGAGCTCACGCGCCTGTTTTACCTGCAAAACTGTACCGGTTGCGGCGTGCCAAACTACAACTTCTTCAATTTGTGGGACTTCCTCAACGATGCTCCGCATAACGAAGGGGGTGGGTTCGATCCAACTACTGGTTTCCCGACGACCATTCGCAGGACGACCGCGCAGCTCTTTGGGGCTTCTTTGCTCAAGACGACTTCAAGCTTCGCCGGAATCTGACCCTCAACCTGGGACTGCGCTGGTCCTACTTTGGCCCACTCTCGGCCAAACAGGGCAACATGCTTGTGGCCATTCCTGGTGCAGGGGCAAATTACGTGACTGGGTTGGTCGTTCGGAAGGGACATTCCTGGAACGCCGAAAAAGATGACTTCGGTCCGCAGATCGGACTCGCCTGGAGTCCGAATCGATTTAAGGACAAACTCGCCGTCCGCGGTGGTTACGGCCTGAACTACAACCAGGAAGAAATCGCTATTTCGGCAAACATCAGTAATAACCCGGGGTTGGTGGTGTTTCCTAGCTTGAGCATGTCCACACCTACCTCTCCGAATCCGGGTATTATCTACGCGACTTCAGCGGACGTGCACTCGCTCTTCCGGTATCCGGCCAACCCCAATACGATTTCGAGTTTTGGCCCGAATGGTCTGCCAACCACCGGCTCGGTCAATGTTCAAGTCTTCCCCACGAACCTGCCTACTATGCGTGTCCATCACTACTCTCTGGACGCGCAATACGACCTGGGCCACGACTTCGTGGCCACTTTGGGATATCAAGGCAGCTTGTCTCGCGACATCTTCTTCCATGAGAACCCCAACGCGGTCCCTGCGGCATCGGGCTTTGCCCTGAACCCGCAGATCGGTGGCAGTGACTACTGGGGGGTTTCAGGGCGCGGCAATTACAACGCTATGCTTGCCGAATTGAATCATCGATTCTCGCACCAGTTTATGGCCGATGCCCAATTCACCTGGGCCAAGAGTATGGACACCAGTTCTGGACCGTACTTCGAACAGCCTTACCCGTACAACCTGAGTCTGAATTACGGCCGCTCTGACTACAACGTGGGCAAGTCCTTCAAGCTCTATGGTATGTGGCAGCCGGTCATCTTCCACGGCAGCAACAGTTGGATGGAAAAGATCGTCGGCGGTTGGTCCCTCAGCGGCATCTTCACTCTGCACTCCGGATTTCCATGGTCTCCGGTGGTGAGCGTTCAGGGCGGAAGCCTGTACTGCGGAACCTGCGGGTACGGAGCGTTGTTCCCCGCTGCGTACCTGGGCGGCGCCGGCACCAGTACCAGCAACGACGCCTTCAAGATCGGTTCCAACTATCCGAAGGGTGGGGCAGCGTATTTCTCAACGCCAACGTATACGGCCTACAGCGGGAGCAACTTCGGAAGCTCGCTACCTCAGTCACCCGGTGTCCACCGCAACTCGCTCAACGGCCCGGGATACCGAGACGTGGACCTGACCTTGGCGAAGGCTTTTGGCCTGCCCAAGGCGCCCGTACTCGGCGAAAACGCCAGGGTTGAATTCCGGATGGATGCCTACAACTTGTTCAATAATCTGAACTTGAAACCAGACAGCATCTCGAACAACATTGCGAACGCGAATTTTGGCCAGGCTACCTCTGCTCTCGGCGCCCGTGTCATCACTCTGGGTGCTCACTTCAGCTTCTAGTCAGGAATCGCTGCAAAACAGAGGGGTGCACTGACACGTGCTCCCCTCTTCCTTTTTTCAAAAAAACCTAGCCCCGCGGAGCGTCGCTCCGTTATTCACGGCGGCTTGCCTCGCCCAGCTCGACCAGATCCTCACTCCAGGCCCTTTACAATCCGCAGTTACAAAAAGCTACAGGGAGTGCTTCTCGAACACACGGGCAGCCCGCCAGCCGCAGCCTGGCGTTACCACGAAGGAGCGACAGACCTTAGTCCGCGCGGAATCCAGCAAGTCGCATGGCTTTTTGCGCTTCGGGATTCTTCATGAATTGCTCCCACACAAAACCAGTGCGATGATTTTCGGCCATCAACATCGTTATGCCGAGATCGATGCCGAGGACGTCGCCGTCGTACCAATTCGTCAGCGGATTGAAAGCGTCGCGGAAGCTGTACTTCGTCCAAACCTTTTCGCGGTAAGGCCCGCGGAGATTGCGCAGCACGCGGATCGAATCGTCGAAGAGAAACCCGAGCGAGCCGCCTGTCGCGCACGGAACGATGCTGCCATCCACCGGCCCAATCGGGCCACCCTGCGCGTTCGGGCCGCCCCACGCCGTGTAGCCTTTCACATAATCCGATGCGCTGATGCCCCAAAGATTTTCACTGTAATCGGGAAAGCGGTCGCGCAGCGAGAGACAGAAAAGTTTGTGCGCCTTCGTGGCTTTCACGGAATTATCAAAGTAACTCGCGTAGGCGTCACGCTTGTTGCGGAAATCAAACCACGCGTGAGAATACTGATGCGTGAAGATGGGATCGTTTCCCGAAATATATTCGATTCCCTGATACGTGATTTTTGGGCGGGTCCAGGCATCCCAGGAGCTGGCGTCTACAGGATGAGTGGGCGAACCGAGGGCCAGCAGGTAGATCATCATCAATTCGCAGTAATGCTCCCAGCGGGCATTTAGAAAACCTGATTCGGGATGCCAGCCCATGGAAAAGGTCTTGCCACCATTCAGCATCCATGGCCAGTCCACACGATGATAGATTTTTGTCGCGAGGTCCTGGATTTCTTGGTCGGCAAAATATTGCCTTGCAGTGAGAACGCCGCACAAAAGAATCGAGGAGTCGATAGAGGAGAGCTCGCATTTGGCCCAGCGATCGCCGGTTTCCATGTGGATGAAATGAAAGAAGAAACCATGCTCGTTGTGTAAGTCGTTGGCCAGGAAGCGCAGCGTGTTGCGAACGCGCTCGGCAATCTCTGCGGATTTCCGGTAACCGCGATGGTCGCCAATGCAAAGGCTGGTCAGGCCAAATCCCGTGGCGGCGATGCTTGACATCGTCCGCGAATCGTTGCCGTTCGCGAGGGCACGATCTTTGACCTGTCCTGTTTTGGAGCTGGCTTCATTCCAAAAAAAATCAAAAATGGCGCGCTGGATTTCGTCCAACAGTTGCTCATCGGTCCCTTCGAACGGCGCTCCGTTAGGCGGTACGAAGGACGGAGAAGCGTGCTTTTGACAACTGGCGAGAGTGATGAGTGGCGGAGCCAGCAAGCCCATTCCGCCGATGCGCAGCACTTCCCTTCTGGTGAGAAGATGCGTATTGCTACGAAGGTCGACGCGCGTCATGGCTTTTCTTTGCTTATCGCTGGCGGCTCAGCTTACTTCGTGATTTCGAGCGTAGCTGGCACACCTTGGCTCGAGTCAGGCGCAATCCACAAAGTGACTTTTGCCGGCTCGACGGCGAACTTTTGCTGGTCATTCCAGATGGCAAATGCATTCGGCCCCAGCAGAAAAGTTACTTTCCTTGTTTCACCTGGAGCAAGGGTGATGCGTTGAAACTTAGTCAGGGCGCGAACCGGTTGAGCGACGCTCGTCCCCTGGAAGCGGAGATAGCACTCGACGGTCTCCACGCCCGCGAGCGTCCCGGTGTTGGTGACCTCTGCGCTGGCGCTCAGTGCCGCGCTTTGTTTAGGCTCGCGAGCTTCGAGGTCTTCGTTCAAGCTCTTCGCGCTAATTTGTGTCTTGTCGGCGTGTAGGTTTCCGTAGCGAAAGGTTGTGTAGGACAGTCCAAACCCAAAGGGAAATTGCGGGCTATTCTGTTCGTCGATGTAGCGGGAAACATATTTCTCAGGGCCATTACGAGGTGGGCGTGTAAGGTCAATTTTTCCAGCGGGGCGCCCGGTATTCAGTGCGTCGTAATACAAAGGTTCCTGACCGACGCTGCGAGGCCAGCTGACAACAAGTCTTCCACTCGGGTTTGCGTCGCCAAACAGCGTCCGCACAAGCGCCGGCCCGGCCTGGATGCCGGGAAACCAGGCAGCCATTACCGCGGGCACGTGTTGGAACGCCCAAGGCAGCGTGAGCGGCCGGCCGCTGAAGATGAGGAGGACAACCGGCTTTCCGGTAGCGACGACTTTCTCGAGGAGCTCTTCCTGGCGCCCCGGCAAACCCAGAAAAGCCCGAGAAGCGGCTTCGCCGGTCATCTCCGGGGCATTTTCGCCGAGCGCCAAGATGGCGATGTCGGACTGTTCTGCCGCCTTGACCGCCTCTTCCAATTGGTCGTCGGTACCGCCGATGAACTCTGCTCCCTTGGCATAGCGAAGATTTTTCGCGCCAATTCTTTCACTGAGGGCTGCGCGCAAAGTGATTACGTCCTGGGCACGTCCCTGCCCAGCCCATGAGCCCAGCATGTTTCCCCTGTCGTTGGCCAAGGGGCCAATTAACGCGAAAGTCTTCGCATTGCCGGGCAGCGGCAGAAGAGGGCCAGCCCCAACGCTCGAATTCTTAAGCAGCACAAAAGATTCTTCCGCCGCGCTTCGCGCGAGCGCCACGCTATCGGTGTGAAGCATGGCGCCGGCTTCCTTCGTTTCATCGGTGTAGGGATTCTCAAAAAGCCCCAACGCAACTTTCACACGTAAGACGCGGCGGACGGCTTCATCCACTGTGGCCTCCGGAACGTCTCCGGAGCGCACCAATTTGGCCAAGTGGTCGTGGTAGAGGCTGCTGACCATGTCCATATCGACGCCCGAGAGAAAAGCTTTGCGAGCCGCGGTCGCACCGTCGTTGGCGATGCCGTGCGGGATGAGCTCCGCAAGCGCCGTATAGTCGCTGTCGACGATGCCTTGAAATCCCCATTCTTTTCTGAGGATTTCTGTCAAGGTAAATGGATTGGTCGAGGAAGGCACTCCATCGAGAGCATTGAAGGCGCTCATCAGCGTGGCCGCGCCTTCCTCGATAGCCGCATGAAACGGAGGCAGATAGTATTGCCGCAAAGTGTGCTCGGAAACTTCCGTGGTGTTATAGTCGCGGCCACCTTCGGCTGCGCTGTAACCCGCGAAGTGTTTTGGGCAAGCGGCGACACTGTCGGGCGCATCGAGACGGGTTCCCTGGTAACCGCGCACATAGGCGCGGGCCATTACCTCGCCAAGATAGGGATCCTCGCCGGCGCCTTCCGCCATTCTGCCCCAGCGCGCGTCGCGCGCGATATCGACCATCGGAGAAAAAGTCCAGCGGATGCCGCTAGAGGAAGCCTCACGCGCGGCAACACGAGCGGTTTGTTCGACTAAGTCGGGATCCCAGGTGGAAGCCAGCCCCAAAGGAATGGGAAATTCCGTTCTGAAGCCATGAATCACGTCCAGACCAAAGAGAAGAGGAATGTGCAAGCGCGACTGTTCCACGGCAATATGCTGAAAGACGTTGACCTGATGAGCCGTGGTGATATTAAACAGTGCGCCGACTTCCCCCTTGCGGATCATGTCGTCGTAGTCGGTGCGGCCGGTGCCGGGGCCGGTGGGCTGGCCAGCGGAGTATTGGACCAACTGGCCGACTTTCTCCTCGAGCGTCATCTTTCCGACGAGTTCGTCGATTTTCTTTTCGGTTGCGGTATCGGAAAGACTTGCGCGAGCCGCGGTGGCCCCAGAAGTCTTTTCCGCAGACGAGGTTGATAAGGGCGTGAACGGAAAAACCAACAGAAGGAAGGCTGCGGCCGCCGAGCGATAGACGAGAGATGTCACGTTTCAGACGCTCCTTGTCATGAAAAAGAGGCCCAGAAACTTTTGCGTGCTATCTTTTGGATTCGACCCCGGTCAGAATCGACTTGTACACTTCTAGCGCGAGGCCGGTTCGTAACAGCTTTCTTTTGATCCTTCAAAATCCCCATGAATGGCACGACCGGGACGGTCTGGAATGGCTGCACCGAGCCCCCATTCCCGGTAAAGCAGTAGGATACTAAACCGATTTATTGGCTGTTACAAGCGATGTGGCGCGAAAGGCAGGATAAGTTACGCTTGCGCGGCAGGAGCACGATTTGAACTTGTGGCTAGTTCGGTAAATGTGGGAAACTTTACACGATATCTCGATGCCCCGGCCCAAATCAGGCACAATTTTGCGCGCTCGAACACCTTCCGGGCAAAGCGTGAGTCTCAAATCTCTCGCCGAACACCTGGGACTCTCACAGGCAGCTGTTTCGCTGGTCATCAACCGCGCGCCCGGCGCAAAATCGATTCCGCAGCGCACGCAAGAGCTGATCCGGAAAGCGGCGCGGGAACTGAACTACCGGCCCAATCACCTGGCGCGGTCTCTCAGGCAACAACGAAGCTACACGATCGGCGTAGTGGTGCCGGAAATCAGCGAAGGGTACGCCGCGCTGGTGATGTCCGGGATTGAAGATCATCTGCTGCAAGAGGGCTACTTCTATTTCGTAGTGAGCCACCGGCATCGCGATGAGCTGATCGAAGAGTATCCGCTGCTCCTGCAGCAGCGCGCGGTAGAGGGACTAATTGCCGTCGACACGGCAATCACAGGCGCAGCGGAGGTGCCGCTGGTTGCCGTCTCGGGCCATCGCGAGGTGCCCGGAGTCACCAACATTGTGCTGGATCACGCGCGCGCAGCCGCATTGGCGATGGAACATTTGACAAAGCTCGGGCACCGCGAGATTTCGTTCATCAAAGGACAAGCGTTCAGCTCGGACACGGCGATTCGCTGGGAGTCGGTGCGCGCGGCGGCCGAAGCCTTGGGCGTGACCATTAAGGACGGTTTGGTGGGCCAACTGGAAGGCGAGTCGTCGTCACCGGAACTCGGCTACCATGTGACAAAGAAGCTGATCGCCTCAGGGGAACCTTTCACAGCTCTTTTTGCGTTCAACGATATCTCCGCGATCGGCGCGATTCAGGCATTGCGCGAAGCGGGCCGTCAGATCCCGCAGGATGTTTCCGTAGTGGGTTTCGACGACATTCAAAGCGCAGCGTTTCAAAACCCGGCGCTCACGACCGTGAGGCAGCCGCTGCGAGAGATGGGCATGCTCGCCGCCGAGACGCTGTTGCGGCGCATTGCCGCGCCTCCGGAAGCCCCCTACCCCAAGGAAATTGTGGTGCAACCCGAGTTGATCTGCCGCGCCAGCACGGCCGCAGCTCGCAATCCAACCTAGTTCGGGCGACGTTTCGGGAAGCACAATCGCTGCCGTGAAGGCAACCGAATTCGAATTTCGCCACCGTTCGATTCTCAATCTTATTCATTTCTGGATTGCATTCCAGCTCCATTCCGTCGACCACATGAACGTTGTGTGGGCCTTCGTTCACTGGAACAATCCCCGCGGCGATTTCACCGCGCGAGTCGCTTTTGGCTCCGCCGCGCTGCTGCTCGGCTTGGCAGCCACGGTCCGAACTTGGGCGGCGGCCTACCCTCGCTCGGAGGTAGTCCACGACACGGCGTTGCACACAGAAACACTCGTGGCCGATGGGCCGTACCGCCATGTCCGCAACCCTCTCTATCTGGGTACTTTTCTCATGTCTGTGGGATTAGGCTTTCTGGCTAGCCGCTCCGGTTTGGTGGTACTCGCCGTAGGAGCGGCGATCCGCATTCTCCGACTGATCGGGCGCGAAGAGGCGGAACTCGAAAAACAACAGGGAGAACGTTTCCGCGAATTCTGCCGGCGGGTGCCAAGGATATTTCTCTCGTTTCGCCCGCGCATACCAGCGGCTGGGCTGAAGCCACAGTGGGGTCAGGCGTTTCGCGGCGAAGCTTTCATGTGGGGTTTCTTCCTAACGATGGTGGGCTTCACGATCACGCTTCAGGATCGCGTCGCCGAGATGCTCGCCGGTGCCACGCTTGTTCTTTGGTTTTTCGACCGCGCTGTCGAGCGGAGCGGCGGCGTATGAGTTCGCACCGCGTTACAGCCGCTTCGAGAGATCATCCAGAAGTTCTGATCAACAGCGGAAGAAGCTTCACCGATCTTCCGCCCAGCGCTGATTCCCTTGAACGCCACTAGATTGGCAGCACCAGCCTAGCCTCGCACCCTCGCGCATCCGAGCGGTTCTTCAGGGTCAATTCCCCGCCATGAGCTTCGGCGATCTGGCGGCTGAGAACGAGGCCAATGCCGGAACCCCCGGGCTTGGTAGTGAAGAAAGGCACAAACAGATTTGCCGTGTTTGGCAGTCCCGGACCGTCGTCGACAACCCACAACTCCACCTGACCGCGCTTTCGCATCCAGCCAACCTGAACGCCTCCCTTCGTTTCCAAGGCAGCATCCGCGGCATTGCGAATCAAATTGATCAATAACTGTTCCAATTGATCGCGATCCGCGGAGATCACCGCCTCCGGCCCCTTTCCCAGGCTGACTTTCACGCGGGTTTCGAGTTTCACCGTGCTGCCGACCCATTCCGAGACCCTTACCGGCAACAACTTGGGCTGCGGCAACCGCGCCAGTTGCGAGTAGGCAGTCATGAAACGGCCGAGGGCCTCGGTGCGAGAACGAATGATGCCCAGTCCTTGCCGCAAGTCATCCAGAATCGCGCCGAGCGAATCCCCGTGCACTCCGGAAGATTTTGTTGCGGCAAGAAGGCCACTCTCGAGACTTTGCGCGACCGATTGAATGGGGGCAAGCGAGTTATTCAGTTCGTGCCCGAGAACGCGGATGAGCCGTTGCCACGCTTTGCGCTCCTCGTCGCGAAGCGTGCGGCTCAGGTCGCTCAAGACAACCAGGTGATGGGGCCAGCCTCCCTCGCGAAACGAGCCGCGGCGAAGTCCCCAGCGCCCGGAACTGCCAAGGAAGGCTAACTCCATCATGCGAACGGGTTCGCCCTCGAGGCATGCGCCAAGCCCCAGCTCTTCGGCGGTGAATCCGAGTAACCGCTCGAGCGGGCGGCCCAGCAGGCGAACGCCCGCGCGATTAACGAGGCGGAGTTTCTTATCCTGATCGAAAGTGAAAATGGCGAGGTCGATTTCCTCCATCACTGTCCGCAGGAGCGCAGTGGCTTCCAGCGCGCCCAAACGCTGCTCGCGCAGCGTCTCGCTGAGGGCGTTGACTTCCACCATGACCTCGCCCATGGCATCGTCATTGCGGGCGTCGCGAGCGCGCATGGAAAAATCCTCCTCGCGAAGGGCGGCCAGGAGATTGGAAAGGGTTTGCAGAGAAAAGGTCACGCGGTGTTTTACGGAAAGCGCGAAACCCAGCCAAAAAATGACGATAAAGAAAGTCAGCGTCCAGGCGGTGCCCGAGGAAGAATTTCCGGTCCACAGAAGAATCAGGGCAACCAGCGACCCCGGAAGGCCAGCGCCCAGCGCTAGGAGTTGGATCCGGCGCTCATACGTTAGTCGGGTCATTCCAGTCGATGCTTTTGCAGCCGGCGGTACATGGCGCTACGGCTCAATCCGAGAGCTTTGGCGGCTTGGCTGACATTTCCTTCGTGACGCGCAAGAGTACGCTGAATG
>Ga0209686_1001509_pt1 | contig 11442 bp, 10 predicted proteins | sample GraSoiAngelo_126_FD_185883 | JGI IMG/M metagenome (GOLD analysis project Ga0209686, IMG submission 185883) | Grasslands soil microbial communities from the Angelo Coastal Reserve, California, USA - 14_0927_09_20cm (SPAdes) (version 2) | ecosystem: Environmental > Terrestrial > Soil > Grasslands ...
CTGCTGTTCCTTGCCGAATCGCCGACCGCGATGTACGTGTTTGCAGGCGTCTTCGGCCTCGGTCTCGGCGGCGAGTACATGATCATCCCGCTGATGGCCGCGGAACTGTTTGGCGTGCGCGTGCTCGGCCGCCTCATGGGTGTGGTGCTCACCGCGGACGGCGTGGCCGAGGCGACTACGCCGATGTTCGTTGCGTATCTCCGCGACGTCACGGGCAGCTATCGCAACGGCTTCCTCGTCCTGATTGGCATCGCGGTCATGGGCGCGCTCGCGATCGCCTTTCTGCCGCGCCCGGCGCCGCATCCCAATACCGCAGGCCGGGTCGTCAGACCCGGCGTCATGAGCCGACATGAGCCCTGAGTCGTGAGTCTTGAGCCTGATACCATCGCCCAGCATGGAGGACATCGCATGTCTGATTACGCGCGACGCGAGTTCCTGCTGGCCATCGGTGCTCTTGGCGTTGGCGCGTCCGGTAGTCTCCGCCTGGAGGCCACCGGCCGCATTCGTCTCGGTTACGCAGCGATTACGTGGGGCGGAAAAGACGAACAGGCCATCGCCGATATCTCGGCGGTCGGCTTCAAGGCAATCCAGCTCCGCTCGTCGGCGTTCGACGCGTACGGCACGCGTCCTGGCGTTCTGAAGGACCTGCTCGCGAAGCACGGCCTCACGTTCGCCATCCTCTCGAGCGGCGATCTGAAGTATCAGCCCGCGGATCGCGAGGCGATGCTCGCGCTGCACCTCTCTCACGCCAAGTTCGTGCGCGATGCGGGCGGGCAGTTTCTCCAGGTGATCGACGAGCTGCCCAAGGGCCGCGCCGTCGGTCCCGACGACTATAAGGCGCTAGCCGACATGTTGAACACTCTCGGCGAGCGCACGAAGGCTATCGGCGTTCCACTCGTCTATCACAACCACATGAACAGCACCGGAGAAGCGCCCGACGCCATCGAAGCCATCATGGCCGAAAGCGCCGCGAGCTCCGTGGGGCTTCTGTTCGACATCGCGCACTACCAGCAGGCAGGTGGCGATCCCGTCAAGGCGATTCGCCGCTATGGCAAGGCGATCAAGGCCGTGCACCTGAAGGACGTGCGGAAGATCGATGCCGCGCCCGGTTACCAGTGGGTCGAGCTCGGGCGGGGGCGCGTGGACGTGAAGGGCTCGGTGGCCGCCCTCAAGGACGTCGGCTTCGACGGCTGGGCGATCGTCGAGTTCGATCGCGTCGTCGATCCGGGCGGCTCGCCAAAGGCGAGCGCGGAGGCCAATCGCGAGTACGTCACGAAGCAGTTAGGCTTGATGCTTTGAAGACTTCACGCGGAGATCGCTGACCGCTCTTTGGTCGAATTACTCAATCGCCGCGTCGCAGGTCACACTCGGCTCCCGGTGGTTTTTGGCGTGCGATTGGACGTCCGGGTCGTGCGGAGCAGACGGCCTCACGCCGAGGCGCCGAGGCGCAGAGCACGCGAAGAAGGCTGCCGGTCAGCGCATTCGCCGTGCCGCTTGTATTCGTAGTCTCGCGTGACCTCCTGCCGCGCGAAGCGCGGCGGCGAATGCGCTCCGCAGCCGCTTCCTGAATGTGTTCTCCGCACCCATGCGTGCAGCCGTGATCCAGATCATCGCTTTGCGGTCGGCAGCGTGTTGTTCCTCTGCGCCTCATGCGCCTCTGCGTGAGGTCGTACGTGACAAGCGGATCACCCGGCGCGCTGAAGGAGGTCAGAGTCTCCGCGGGCTCTGCGAGCTCGGCGTGCGTACGTCCGTGACACCCGGTCAAACCCGAGTCACTTGTCTCACGTACGACTTCACGCCGAGGTCGTAAAGCGCGCGGAGGGTTAACGGCGTCCGCTACGGCTGTTCGGGTTCAACGAGATACAGATCGCGCCCCGCGTGATCGACGACGAGCGTGTCGGGATCGCGGCGCGCGGCTTCGATGTCCACCGACTCGCACCGCTGAAAGGCGAGCTTCACTCGCCGGCACACATCCTCGCTGACGGCTGACGCGAGCGTGATGCGATAGCGGGGCTCGATGTGCCCTTCCTCACTCATACGACCGGCATAGCTGACGTGTGCGAGGTGCGCCGCGACGCACAGGTTCGCCTGCAGCTCGTCCGACTGCTCGACCATCTCGCGGACCTGCTCGAGCGGCGCGTAGCCGTACTTCTCGATCAGCCGCCCATGCGTTGTCGAGATGCCGGTCAGGTGCGGCGCGTAGATCACCAGCTCCCCGCCATCCTCGATGATCCCTCCGACCTTGTAGCTCGCCTTGCCGCCGACCCACAGCTCATCGTAGTGCTCGTCGAGCAGCGCAACGACCCGCCGGTACCGCCGGCCCGTGTAGCGGACGTGCACGCGGCTGCTCACTTCAGCGGCGCTGCGGACGGTCTCGCGCAGATCGCCGGCGAACAGCGCATGCGTGCGCAACCCGGCATCGTTGCGGGTCGAGACGGAGGTGAACGCGAGAACCGGCGCCGGCACACGGTCGGCAGCCGCCTCGATGACGCGCCGCGTGGGCGTCTCGATCCGGCCGATGACGCGCTCGATCGTGGCAAGCGCGCCGAGCCAGTGCGTGAGATGCGTCAGCTCCGGCCCCGCGACGCCCGGAAAGAAGTACTTCGCACCGCCGGCAAAGCCCGCGACCTCGTGCGGCACCGTCGCGCCGATGACGAACACGACGTCGTACTGGCCCGGGGCGAGGTGCGCGTTCAACTGGACCGGCACCTCGCGATTCATGAGGCCGCCGGTCAGCGACGACACGTCCGCGCCCGACAACGTCCCGAGCGTGATCAGCTCCGAGGGGCGATCCCAGTGATGATCGAAGAACTCGCCGACGAGCGGCATGGGGGAGTGGCCCGCGCCGATCTTGGCGCGCTTTTCCGCGTTGGTCATCGGCGGATGAGTGCCCTGCGCGACGAGCGCGTCGAAGCGGCTTGCGCCCACCACCGCCAGCTCCTGCGAAATGATCGGGAACAACACGTCGGTGTTGTCGTCGCGCGTGCGATCGGGGATCACGGCGAGCACGCGGGCGCGCGGCGGAACGTTCCGGATTGCATCACGCACGATCCGGCGCAGGTCCGCCGGCGTCAGCACCGTTGACGACGATCCCGCGCCGGCCAGCGTTGGAATCACCGCGAGCTCTCGATCGGCGCCGGCTCGAGCCGCGGCACCAGCAGGTGCACGACGGTGAGCGTGACCAGATACGCAGAGGCGGCGATCAGAAAGACCGGCACGTAGCTGCCGGTCGCCTGCAGCACGTACCCCGTGACCTTCGCGATCAGCATGCCGCCGACCGCGCCCGACATCCCGGCAAAGCCGATGACCGATCCGACCGCCTGGCGCGGGAACATATCGGACGCCAGTGTGTAGACGTTCGCGGACCATCCCTGGTGCGCGGATGCCGCGAGGCCCACGAGCAATACGGCCACCCATTCCCTGTTCGCGCCCGCGGCAAACGCGATCGGCGTGACCGCAAGCGCGCACGCCAGCATGGCGGTCTTGCGCGCGGCGTTCGTGGTCCAGCCGCGCTTCAACAGCGACGAGGACAACCAGCCGCCGCCGACGCTCCCAATGTCTGCAATCAGATAAATCACGACGAGCGGCAGCGCCATCGACTGGAGGTCGATGCCGTGTCGCCGGTGCAGGAAATCGGGAATCCAGAACAGGTACAGCCACCAGATCGGATCGGTTCCGAACTTCGCGGCCGCGACCGCCCACGTCTGACGGTGACGAATGAGCGAGAGCCACGGGATCTCGACGGGTGGATCCGGAGGGTCGCTTCGGATGTAGGCGAGCTCCCCTCCGTTCACGCTGCGGTGCGTCGCCGGGGGTCCATAGAGCGGCCACCACAGCGCGAGCCAGAGCAAGCCGAGCGTACCCGTCGCGACAAACGCCCAGTACCATCCATAGGTGTAGGCGATCCACGGCACGATGATCGGCGTGAGCAGCGCGCCGATGTTCGTGCCCGAATTGAAGATGCCTGTCGCGAGCGCGCGTTCACGTTTGGGGAACCACTCCGCGACCGTCTTGATTGACGCCGGAAAATTTGCCGACTCGCCGATCCCGAGCGCAAACCGCGCGGCCATGAATCCCGCGACCGATCCGGAATACGTCAGGCCGAAAACGCCGAGCATCGCCGCAACGCCGGGGCCGAAGGTGGGCGCCTCCGCGTGCGCGATCGCCGCGAAACTCCACACCAGGAGCGCGAGCGCGAAGCCCAGCTTCGTGCCGATTCGATCGATCATGCGTCCCGCGAACACGAAGCCGATCGCATACGCGAGCTGGAACGCAAAGACGATATCGGCATAGTCGATCTCGCTCCAGCCGAACTGCTGCTGCAGCGTCGGTTTCAGCAGGCCAATCACCTGCCGATCGACGTAGTTGATCGTGGCCGCGAGAAACAGCAGCCCGCAAATCGTCCAGCGGAAGTACCCGGCGCGCGCCGAGACGGGCGCCGTTCCCGGTCGGTCGCGTGAAATGGGCATCGCCATGTCGGGTCCTCAGATGGTGGGATTCCTTCGGTGAATCGCGAATTCCTTGTGGCCGAGGCGCTCGGTCGCCGTCAGCTTACCCGAACAGACGTCGATCACTTCCGCGAAAAGCCGGTCGCCCGCCGCGGCCAACGTCTCGCGGTCATCCAGAATGCCGCTGACGTCGAGGTCGAGGTTGTCCGCCATCGACACCGCCGTCCGCGCATTGCCGGTGATTTTTATCACGGGCGCGATGGGATTGCCCGTCGGCGTGCCAAGCCCGGTCGTAAATACGACCACCTGCGCGCCGCCGCCCACCATCCCCGTGACGGACTCCACGTCCAGACCGGGCGTGTCCATGACCGTCAGGCCGCGGCGCGTGATGCGTCCGGAGTAGGGCACCACGTCGCTGAGCGGCGTGCGCTCGCCCCCTTTGTGCGTCGCGCCGAGCGACTTCTCTTCGATTGTCGTGAGGCCGCCGCGGATATTCCCTGGCGACGGCTGCGTCCCGCGGATGTCGAGCCCGAGCGCCCGAGCTTCCCCTTCAACGCGCGAGATAATCTGGATCAGCTGCGCGCCCGTGTCCGGCGATGTGGCGCGCGCCGCGAGCAGGTGCTCGGCCCCCATGATTTCCGCGATCTCGCCCAGCACCGCCGTGCCGCCGGAGTCCACCAGACGGTCGGCGACGCGACCGAGCGCGGGGTTGGCCGCCAGACCGGACGTGTAATCGGACCCACCGCACTTCACGCACAGAATCAACGACGAGATGTCGAACGCTTCGCGCTCGTCGCGCTCGAGCGCCGTCACGAGCCGCGTCGCGATCTCGGTAGCGCGCGCCGTCGCGCGCACGGTTCCGCCTTCACTTTGAATGGCGACGATCTCCGCGGGCTTCCCCGCGCGCCGCGCCGATTCCGCGAGATACTGCGCCACCACCTGCTCGCAGCCGAGCGCGATGACGAGCACCGCGCCGACGTTGGGATGCCCGCAGTAAGCGGCCAGTGTCTCGTGCGTGATGTGCAGATCGGGACCGAGCTGACCGCACCCGGCGAGATGCGGCAGCGCGGCGCCACGCGGCGGAACCGCCGCCGCGACGCGCTCTGCGACGACAGATGCGCAGATCACGGTTGGGACGACGAGCAGGTGATTGCGGACGCCGACGCGGCCGTCGGGACGCCGGTACCCGAGAAACTGCTGATCGCTCACGTGTCTTCCTCCGGCGGCTCCGCCAGACGCGGCGCCGCGGCGCCCGCGTGTTCGGCGCGATCGCCGCGTCCGCGGTCGCTCGCCACGTTATGTGTGTGCACATGCGCACCGGGCGCGATGTCCGCGATTGCCGTCCCGATCGCGCTGCCGTACTTGATGACCTCATCGCCCGCGCGAATCGCGCGTAAGGCAACCTTGTGTCCGCGAGGAATCGGCTCCGCAACCGTGACGGTCGCCGTCTCCACCTCGAGCACGCGGCCCGCGTCGAGCGCGTCCAGCGCGGTCGCCACGTTATCGCGCGCGCTGATGACGATCGCAGGCTTCACTGGTTCACTCCGCTCGCAAGAAAGCCGCCGTCTACGACGATCAGCTGTCCCGTGACGAACGTCGAGGCGTCCGACGCCAGATAGACCGCGGCGCCGACGAGCTCCTCGAGCCGGCCGAAGCGCTTCATCGGCGTGCGCAGCAGCAGCTCCTGCCCGCGCGGCCCCTCCAGCAGTTTCGCATTCAAATCGGTGCGGAACACGCCCGGCGCGATCGCATTCACGGTCAGGCCGTGAGGCGCCCACTCGATCGCGAGCGCGCGCGTAAGGCCGGCCACTGCGGATTTGGACGCGGTGTAGGCGCTCACTTCGTGGAGTCCGACGAAGGACGACAACGAGGCGACGCCAATCAATCGGCCGGAACGTCGCGCGATCATTGGCGGCGCGAACGCCTTGAACGCGCGCAGCGTACCCATCAGGTTCACGTCAATGATGTTCTGCCATTCCGCCGTGTCCATCTCGAGCGTGGGGGCGCGCCGCGTGATGCCCGCCGCCGTGAGCACGACATCGATTTGCCCGAATTCGCGAACAACCAGGTCGCGCAACTGCCCGAGCGCCGCCTCGTCCGAAACATCCGTCGGAACGCGCATCGTGCGCCGCCCGCGGCGCTCGATCTCCGCCGCAACTTCGTTGACGAGCGTCTCGCGCCGCGCGGTCGCGACGACATCGGCGCCGGCATCGGCGAGGCCGAGCGCGAGCACGCGCCCGATGCCGCTCGTGCCGCCGATCACCACCGCCGTCTTCCCCTGCAAATCGAACAGATGTGCCGTCATCGTGATCGCTGGACGCTCCGGCGCTTCCTCGTACATGATATCGATTTCATCGAGACATCGCTGGCTGCCGCCGGCGATTCGTCTGAGGACAACCCTCGCGAACTGCACCTCCAGGTGAACCGATGTTGAACGAAACACTTTACAGACAGCCACGCAAAGACGGCCTGCACGTGCTCCAGCGGCGTGGTACGGGGGGCGCGCGCGAAATCACCACCTCGCGCCTCGTGCTCGCCGCCGGAAGCGAGTCACGGTACGAGTCCTCTGACGAGGAAACGGTCGTCGTGCTTCAGCAAGGCAAAGGCACGTTTCGGGCCGGAGGACAGAACTGGACGGTCAGCCGTTCCGACGTCTTCAGCGAACGCGCGACCGCGTTGTATCTGCCGCCCGCCACACCGCTCACGGTCAGCGCCGAATCGCCGCTCGAAGCGATTCTCGTGTCGACGCCTGCCGAGAAGGGTCTGTCGCCCGCGCTCCTCACGCCAAACGAGGTGCGCGTGAACGCGCGCGGCCGCGACATCTATGCGCGCGAAGTTCACGATATCTTCGTCAACGACGCGCGCGCGAAGCGCATCATGGTCGGGGAAACATTCAATCCGCCCGGGCACTGGAGCAGCTATCCGCCGCACAAGCACGACGGCAAGGATGGCGAGCCGGTGCTCGAGGAGGTCTACTACTTCCGCATCGCGCCGTCGCAGGGCTTCGGCCAGCAGATGCTCTATACAGCCGGCGGCGAATGCGTCGCGCACGTCGTCAAGGACGGGGATGCTGTGCTGCTGCCATACGGCTACCATCCGGTCGTCTCGCCGCCGGGATACAAGCTGTACTACTTGTGGGCGATGGCGGGGGCGCAGCGGAAGCTCGCGCTCCACGAGGATCCGGATCACACGTGGGTTCATAATGCGCCGTCGGCGTGATTAGAAACGACGTAGGGCGGGTCTTCAGACCCGCCGGTGAGCCGGGTCTAAAGACCCGGCCTACACAATCGATATATGGCCACACCCAACGTCAGTCTCGGTTCCCGCGAAGCGGTCGTGCGCGCGATCCAGGGCTTCGGTATCGTGGCCGTCATCCGCATGCGCGATCCCGCAAAGCTGCGCGCCGTGGTTGACGCGCTCGCGGACGGCGGTGTCCGCGCGCTCGAAGTGACGATGACGGTGCCCAATGCGGTCGCGCTGATACGCGAGCTCGCGCCCACGATGCCGGAGGGCTTTCTCCTCGGCGCTGGCACCGTGACCGATGCGGCCACGGTCGATGCGGTCGTCGACGCCGGCGCGCGCTACGTCGTCAGCCCGGTGTTCCGCCGCGAGGTCATCCGTGCGTGCCACGATCGCGGCGTCGCCGTCGCGCCCGGATGCTTCACGCCGACCGAAATCCTCGACGCGCATGATGCGGGAGCGGACATCATCAAGGTATTCCCCGCCACCGCGCTCGGCCCGCAATACATAAAGGATATCCGCGCGCCGTTGCCGCAGGTGAAGCTGATGCCGACCGGCGGCGTGACGCTGGACAATGCCGGCGACTGGATCCGCGCCGGCGCCGTGGCGGTCGGCGTGGGATCGGCGCTCCTCGATACTGCGGCGATCGAGAACGGGCGGTTCGAGGTGATCGCGGAGAACGCGCGCCGGATCGTCGCGAACGTCGCCGCTGCGAGGCCGGCGACGTGACCGCAAAAGTTGTGACGTTCGGCGAGCTGATGCTTCGACTCAGCCCACCAGGGTTCGAACGGCTGCTTCAATCGCCGATGCTGGTGGCGACGTTCGGCGGCGGCGAAGCCAACGTCGCTGTCAGCCTCGCGCAGTTCGGCCTCGACAGCCACTACGTCACGCGTCTGCCTTCGCACGCGATCGGCGAGGCCGCGGTGCGGGCGCTGCGCACGGAGGGCGTGAGAACGGATTTCATCGCGCGCGGCGGCGATCGGGTCGGCATCTACTTCGCCGAGGCGGGGGCGAGCCAGCGCGCTTCGACCGTCATCTACGATCGCGCGCACTCCGCGATCGGCGAGATGCCGGCTGACGGGATCGCGTGGGACCGCGTGATGGCCGGCGCCGCCTGGTTCCACGTGACCGGTATCACCCCTGCGCTGGGTGAGAAGGCGACCGCGGCAACGAAGGCAGCGGTCGCGGCGGCCAGACGCGCCGGCGCGCGGGTCAGCGTCGATCTCAACTACCGCAAGAAGCTGTGGACGGAATCGCAGGCGCAGGCCACGATGCGGCCGCTGATGCGCGATGTCGACGTGGTGATTGCGAACGAGGAGGACCTGCAATCGGTGCTCGGTGTGCACGTGGAAGGGGCGGACGTCACGTCAGGCACGCTCGACGTGAATGGCTTTCGTGACGCCGCCGAGCGCGTCACGCGCGAGTTCGGTCCGTCGATGGTGGCGATCACGCTGCGCGAGAGCCTCTCGGCAAGCGACAACGGCTGGAGTGCGGTGCTGTGGGATGGCGCGACGAAGACGCTGCACCGGAGCCAGCGCTACATGGTGCGCCTCGTCGATCGCATCGGCGGCGGCGACAGCTTTGCCGCAGGCTTGATTTACGGGCTCGTGACTGGCCGGCCGCATGATGCCGCGCTACGTTTCGCCGTCGCGGCCAGCGCACTCAAGCAAACCATTCCTGGAGACTTCAACCGAGTGAGTGTGTCAGAGGTCGAGGCCTTGGCAAAGGGCGATGCCTCAGGAAGAGTGCAACGATAGTGACAGTTACCAGTTACCAGTTCCAGTTACCAGTTCCAGTTACCAGTTCCAGTTACCAGTTTCCAGTTTCCGGTTGCCAGTGTCCGGTTGTCAGTGTCCGGTTGTCAGTTGAGAGTCGCAACTGGCTACTGGTGACGGGTCCTGGTCACTGGCAACTGGCCAGTGGCCACTGGCAGCTATCTGAGAAACACATTCGGCATCAATGCCAGCGGCTCTCCGCGTCGAAACACCTGCAGCGGCGCGGCCAGCGTCTGCAGGACCTTTGGATTGGTGAAGCCGAGGAGCGACCCCAGTGTCGTGGCGCGATCGGATCCTCCAAACGGATTCCGGATCACGTCGTACAAGGTTTTCTTCGGCGGATAGACGACCAATTCCACCTCGGAATCCTGCGGAATCTTTGCGCGCTGCTTCGCGAGCGCGACGGCGCGATCGAGCCCTCCGAGCTCGTCGACGAGGCCGATCTGCTTCGCCTGGCGACCCGTCCACACGCGGCCCTGCCCAATCGCGTCAATCCGCTCGGGCGTCGTGTTGCGTCCCTGTGCGGCTTTCTCGACGAACGTGTCGTAGGTTGCCTGCATGCTTTCCGCCATGCGGGCGCGCTCCTCGGGCGAGAACGGCCGCACGGGTGAATACATGCCCGCGTACTTGCCCTGCGAGACCCCTTCCATGTTCATCCCGAGCTTCTTCAGCGTGCCGTCGATGACGAACTTGGTGATCACGACGCCGATCGAACCCGTCAACGTGGATGGCTCGGCCACAATCGCGTGGGCCGGCATCGCGATGTAGTAGCCGCCCGAGGCGGCGACATCGGACATCGAGGCGATCACGGGCTTCTGGTTCTTCGTGAGCATCACCTCGCGCCAGATCACATCCGATGCGATGGCGGATCCGCCCGGGCTGTCAACGCGGAGCACGATCGCCTTCACCGAACTGTCCGCGCGCGCCTTCCGCAGGTACTCGATGATCGTGTCGGAGCCGACCACGCCCTGCGGTGAGTCGTAGCTGCTCTTGCCCGAAACGATGATCCCGGCCGCGTAGATGATCGCGATGCGCGGCCCGCGCCCGAGTCCCAGGCTCGACGAGCCCACCTGCCGATAATCATTGAGCTCGACGTACTTTGGCGCGCCCGGCGCGAGCTTCACCTTGTCGTCGATCTCGTCTTCATAAGCGAGATCGTCGATGAGTCCGGCGCGCAGCGCGTCTTCCGGCAGGAACGGCCCGTGATCGATGAGCGACTTCACCGCCGCCTCGCTCTTGTGCCGCCCGTCGGCAATCCCGCGCACGAGCTGTTCGTAAAGATCGGTGTTCAGCGATTCCGCCATCTCGCGATGCGCGGGCGTGAAGGTGTGCTCGGTGAAGGTGTTCGACGCCGTCTTGTACTCGCCGATGTGCAGTGCGTCGGGATACGCGCCAATCTTGTCCAGCGTGCCGCGGAGAAACAGCTCGTAGCTGGCCATGCCCGTGAGATCGAGCGAGGCCGCGGGCATGAGGAACACCTTGTCGCACGCGGACGACAGGTAGAACTCCTGCTCGCCGCCGTACTCCATGTACGCGATGACGGGCTTACCCGACCGGCGGAAGTCGACGATCGCGTCGCGCACTTCCTGCACCTTCGCCCAGAGCGCGGCCGCGCTCGTGGGCTTGATGATCACGCTCGAGATCCGGCTGTCGACCTTCGCCTTCCGCAGCGTTTCGACGATCGATCTGACCGTGGGGGGAGATTCGATGAACTGTCCCAGCACGCCGCCCGGCTCCATTTCCTCGAGGTTTCCGCCGAGGTGCAGGACGAGCGTCGAGTGGTTCGCCACCTGGGGCTCCCGTCCTACCGCGCTATATAAGAGGAGCAGGCCGGCTCCGGATGCGAAGACAGCCAGGACGATGAGCACGATGACGAGCCAGACGCCGCGCCTGAGAGCCACAGCTGTGCCTTTCCAAAGACGAGTGACTTACTAGTGTAAGTCGGATTTCAGCCCTCTCGTGGCTTCCGCGCCGAGTGG
>Ga0209686_1001516_pt1 | contig 11417 bp, 12 predicted proteins | sample GraSoiAngelo_126_FD_185883 | JGI IMG/M metagenome (GOLD analysis project Ga0209686, IMG submission 185883) | Grasslands soil microbial communities from the Angelo Coastal Reserve, California, USA - 14_0927_09_20cm (SPAdes) (version 2) | ecosystem: Environmental > Terrestrial > Soil > Grasslands ...
CCGCCCACACCCTTCACGGGACGTGGCGCGTTACCAGAACCGCGGTCGACTGTATAACTGGTCAGGATATATTGTCATTTCCGGCTATCATGACCTTCAACCAAGGTGGCACTTACACCGGCTATGGGGTCCCACCTGGTGGCGATCCCGGTCAGGGGACCGAATACGGTGTTTGGCAGCGCGAGCCAGGCAGTCATAATTACTCGAATAGAGCTGTGTTTTACGGCTATACCGCGGAAGGCGATTTTGACGGCAGAGGTGAAGCTACCGAAGCGATACAGCTCACCACCGCCGACAGCTTCACTGCTACTGGCACGGTCCAGATCTTCGACGCTGATGGGAATCTAATCGCCACCATTTGCGCCACGAGCACTGGAACGCGATTTGAATAATCCTGGCAAAACAAGATTCGACCTCTGACTAATTAACGGGTTTGGCGCGTTCCATCCGCGCCAAACCCATTTACTAATGAAGGATTTGCTTAGAATTTTTTGCGAGGTGGAACTCTAGCTCATTGAAACAAGCACGATCCCGGCGCTGATCAGTAACGCGCCAACTGCCAGTCGCATGTTTAGCTTTTCCTTTAGGACTACCGCTGCCATCAGTGTGATGAAGATCACGCTCAAACCTTGGAATGGATAGAGATAGCTCAGGTCGAATCGCTGCAGCAATCCGAGCGTGAGAAAGAATGAGATCGTCATCAGAAGAATGCCACCGGTAACCTTCGAGACAAACTGGGGGTTCCGAAAACCGGTCGTTGTCGTGGCTTCCATCGCTCGCTTCAGGATGAGCTGAGCCGCGACGAAGCTCAACAGAGAAACAACGATGAGAAAAAAGGCGAGAAAACTCATAAGCGTTCCTCGAATTGGGCGATCGGTTTCGCGACCAGTGCTAGTCCAATAACGACCAAAGCAATCCCGCACCAGCGCAGTGGTGAAATCAATTCGCCAAGAAAAATCCAACAGCCGAGTGGAACGAGGATATCGACCACACGCGACAGCGGAAAAGCGATGGTGATTGGAATATATCTCAGCACATAAAGCCAGCTGACGAAGCTCGCGATGATGAGAAGAATCGCCCACCACACCAGCGGCGAAGCCAAACCGTTAAGCCCGGTCCAAGACCATGCGCTGCCCGTGTCCGCCACCTCTGTTGCGCCACGCTTCAAAAGAAATTCAGACACGAGCACGCACGCAACGCTGAGAGCAAGTTGCAGCCAGGGGTTGCCGAAACCGGTGGGTCGATTTTGCATCCGCTTTTTTAGCGCGCCATCATCTTCTCGCAAGCGGATTGATTCACTGTAGCCGGCTCCCTGTGCCGAGGCATCAGCGTGTTTTATCACCTTCACGGCGGCACAGCGCCGTGGCTACAACGCCTCATCAGAGCCGATCAGCGTTAGGAAACCGCTGCAAAACAGGATCGTGACGCGTCGGACCGAGATATTTGATGAGATGGCGAAAGATCGGATTAACCAGCGAATTGGTGTGGATGACGTACAGATCGAGCGGCGCAAGCTCGCAATCCAGATGCAGTTTGGGTTCGTAGTTGAGCGGATTGCTGTAGTAGTAATTCAAACCCTGTTCCAGCGCCCAGGAGATGATGTCGCGCAATGTGTAAAAATAAAGATGGAGGTCGAGCGCGACGCTGTAGTCCAGTCCAATGCATTCGTCATAAATTTTGTCCTCGCAGACGAGGCAAAAGCTGAATGCGACGATCTTACCCAGTTGGCGCCAAACGAAGAAGCGCGCCCGGTCAGGCATCCGCTGTCCGATCGTGCGAAAATAATCTTTCGTCAGGGTCTCAAATTTTAATAGCGAACGCTCGTGGACAGCGAGATACAGGGGATGGATTTCGTCAACCAGAGGCGCGATATCGCTGACGACCTCCATCTCAATCTTGGGGGCACGCTCTGTTTTGCGGAATTTTCGGCGCAGATCTTTCCGGGTCGCCTTGCTTAACGTGCGAAAATATTCGTCCCAGTTGTTGTAAGGGAGTGGAAGGCGCGTCATTGGCATGCTGGGAATCCGCGCATAACCATTTGCGGGAAACATTTCGAGTTTCGAGCGATAGGTCGCAGGAAAATCCTTCAACACGACCAGCGAAGCCTTGTTTTGTCTTGCATAACAGGAAAGGCTCGCCTGCAAAGAGCTTGCCACCCACGCTTCGTCTTTCTCGTCGCATGCTGCCAAGTCGCCGGTACCTGCTGCGCAGCCAACCATTAAGGCGCGCATCGTTAGAAAGCGTGGGAAAATTTTGCGAACACGATCCACAATTGAACCGATCTTACCCGGTACGCCTTCGACAAGATTTTGTCGCACAAAGAATACAGGCTGGATTGCCCGCGCATTGCCGGAATCATCCTCGAGCGCCAGGTGGTGGTATTCGAAGCTATCCTGCAAGGTTTCTTGGACGATCTCGTAGTAGCGATGATCTTTGCACTTATTTTGGAGTGCCCGTTTCCATGCCTCGCAGTTCTGCAGCTCAGCTAGCGTAACAACTTTCAGTACGCCCTGAGGAAATTGAATTGTATGGCCATGCTGCATGAAGAACGGAGCCGAGGCGTTCAGATAACGAAAAGCCGCGAAGCGCTTATTTCTCCGCTCGCCCGACGCCTTCGCGATCTACCATTGTTTTTACTTTGATGACCCCGTCGCGGATGTGCAGGTCGCGTTGCGGATTTGGAATCTCGATCCCGACTGCGGTCAGGTGTTTGTAGATGAGGTAATTCAGGTCACTTTTGAAGCGGCGGGGCTTGTAGCTCATCTCCTGGGTCCAGGCGATAAGCTCGAAATCGATGGTGCTATTGCCAAATTTCTCCAGATAAGCCGTTGGCTCCGGGTCGCTTAATGTGGCTGAATGTTCGCGGGCTGCGGCGATGAGCGCCTCACGCACTTTGTTCACGTCGCTTCCATAAGCCACGCCTACCGGAAGACGAAACCGCACCCGCGGATCGCCGTAATGCCAGTTAGTCACCGGTGAGTCGATAAATTTCGAGTTCGGCACGATCATGGCAATATTATCGCTGGTCATGATAACCGTGCTGCGCGCCCGAATTTGCTGTACCCTGCCGACAATGCCCGCTACTTCGACGCGGTCCCCGATCGTGATTGGTCGCTCCGCTAGAATAACCAGACCGCTGATGAAATTGCTGGCGATGTTCTGAAGACCGAAACCAACACCGACTCCAACTGCGCCCGCGAATACGGTCAGCGCGGCCAGATGAATTCCCGTGTTTTCCAGGACAATGAAGATGCCAACGACCAGGACGATATTACTGATGACTTGGGAAATCGCGTACTGAAGGGAACGATCCAGTCCACTCTGGGCAAGCAGCCGGTTAAAAAGAAAACGCTTCGTCCTCGAAGAAATCCAGAAGACGGCAATCAGGAGGGCGACGAGCAGAAAAATCTGAAGAAGACTTAGCTTGATCGCTGGGAGTGGCGCGTTCCAGCCAAGCGGAATCCCCGCCGCGTTGATTGCGCTCATGATGAAAAAGATCAGCGCGGCGAGGCTTAAGGTTGTGGTAACGATCGCGACGAAGTTCGTGTCGATCTTGAATCGGCTAAAAAACCGGCGCACCGCATCGCTTTGCAAGATTCTGGCGGTGAGAAGACCGGCTGCGAAAAGGCCGGTGAATGCAATCAGGCCGAGGAATGTTACGTAATGGTCGCCGACGTAAAAGAGCGGCCGCTCCAGAAGCGTTATCTCCACGTTTCCTAGTGTGAACGCGTTATGGGGCTTGGCAACCGCGAAGCGGCAAGGCGTTGGCTGTAGCCGCTTCCCGGTGGGAAGTGAGGCATTGATTGGATGGGACGCGCGTCGCGCGTCTCACCCGCCTTCGCAGCGTGACGGCGCGGCAGGCAGAGACGCGGCCATAGCAAGCGCTACTACTGCTGCTTGGCGCGTTCTTCGATATACTTAATTACGTCGCCGACAGTCTGTAGCTTTTCGGCGTCTTCGTCCGGGACTTCGACGGAAAATTCCTCTTCAAATGCCATCACCAGTTCTACGATATCCAGCGAGTCCGCGCCCAAATCTTCAATGAAAGAGGCCTGTGGTGTGACCTGTTCCGGATTGACGCCGAGTTGCTCGACAATGATGTCCTTAACTTTCTCTTCGATCGATTTTTCCGCCATAAAATTTGTTCGGTTTGTGTTAGTAGTGTGTGGAAAAGCCTAAAGCTTTCCCGAGCACAGCATGGCAAGTAAATGAATTAAAGAGGTTGTCAATCATTTTCGGGAACGTGCCGATTGTGCGCTGGATGCGGTTCTTGTCATTCCGAGCGAAGCCGAGGAATCTCCCGCTCTTGTAGTGATTGCTTTAGTCCAACCCCCTTAACATTTAGGGATGCCCCGACTCTGCTTGACATGATAAAATGCCGTAGCCGTTTCTGGTAACGTAATAGTGGGTTCGGCACTTCCACCTTCACGTTTGCTTCCGTTTGTCATTCGAGTAGATGAAGCCGATGACATCTTCCCCTGTCGAGGCTGCTGACCTGCTCGATCTAAAGCTGCTGCCTGCCTGGGTAAAAGAACCAGTCGAGGCGAAACGTTACGCGGATGTGGAAGGCGAGCACGGTCTTGAGCGCCCGGCGCGCCATCATCGGGGTGCGCCGACGCACCGGGGAAGACGACCAACGCGAGACTCCGGTAGATCGCAAGCGGGCGTCCAACGGCCAATTACGAAAGCAGGCAAGCACGAGGCAAGGCGTCGCCGGTTTGAGCCGGATCGGCATTCGGCACGGCGCGGAAGCGCGGAAGATCGCCCGAGGGCAGACGAGCATCCTCCTGTAACGCGAACGCCACTGCAGATCACAATTCGTTTTCTGCCATACTCTCCGGCGTTCGAAAGTGTCGTTGCCCAAATCAAATCCGGCTCAGTGGCATATTCGTTGTATGCTCTGGCGCGTTTATTCCTTGAAAAGCCTGAACGGTACGAAGTGCGGCTCACGGCGAAAGCGGAATCGCCGCTTTATCGCCTTGGAGATAATGGCGCCTTGTCTCTAAATCGAGAATTCCTCGAGCAAAATGCGTTCCGGCTGGCTCAATCCGATTTCTATAGAATCGACGTTATCGAATCCGAACCGATCAAGGGAAATTTCTCAAATATCGCGCGATGCCGATTGAGTGGGGCACTTCTTGGCCCGACGAATCACCACAATTATCAGTTGCAGCTGCGTAGCCTTTACGAGCAACGCTTTAGCCGCCGGATGAGCTTCGCGGATTACCAGCGACAGATCGAGATTGTGAATGATGCGGAGTTGATTGAGCGCTGGAAAGGAGAGGCTCGGAAGGTGACTACCTACACGACGAGCCGCGAAGAAGTTCCTTTAACATTCTCTTCTCCGACCGAAGCAGAGCGGCATTTTCGATCGCATTACTTGGAGGCTCTAGTCAAGGGAGTGGAGGAAGCCACCATCGGCGGAGTCCTGAGTCGGCGTTTGCCGGACAGGACAATCAATCGCGCGATCGAGGATGCTTGGGTGGGGGAAACCCGCTCGCCCTCAGGAATGATGCAGGAATTGGCTGGACGGTTTCGACAGCATGGGCTGCACGTTTTTCGTCATCGCCGCGGAATGTTGTTTGTCTCGCCAATCCGAACACGCGCCTTTGTTCACGAACAAGCTGGCGTATCTCGATCTGTGAATGCGATTCTCGAAGCGCTGGCAGGGGCAACGGTGATCAATCGCAAACAGCTTTTTGAGAAGTTGATTGGCAATGTTGCAACCGAAGATGTAGAGCCGCGCAAGCTCGCGCTTGTATCCGATTTGCGCTGGCTGATCAACGAAGGTTATGTGATCGAGTTCAATGATGGCTCGCTCGACCTTCCACGAGGAAAAGCCAAACCGCGGGAAGCTTTAGCGCCGGATGTGGCCGCAGAGGCAGTCGAACACGGATTCGCTGAACCAGCCGAGCAGACGCTCGCGCTGGCGATTTGGCGTGGACCCTACTCGTTAACAATTCTTAGCGAAGGCGCCGAGTCGCCCCCTTCGTGACGAACGACTTCATTTTTTTCGTTCAAAACCGCAATAAGCGGTGCATGTAATTCCGCTTCTTCGAGCGTGTAGCGCGCAAAACTCATGATGGTGAGACGATCACCGATTTTGCCGAGATGCGCCGTGGCACCGTTTAGTTCGATGATTCCACGCCGAGCTTCGCCGAAAATGGCATAGGTCTCGAATCGTTTGCCATTATTCAAATTGCTTACGAGAATTTTCTCGTATGGAATCAGTCCAACGAGTTCAGCCAGATCGGCGGAAACCGTCAGGCTACCTTCGTAATCCAGGCTTGCTCCGGTGACGGCGGCGCGGTGAATCTTTGATTTGAGGAGTGTGAGTTGCATCGACTCGATTTGCAGGACGCCTGTATCAGCCCCAAAAGGGCTTCGGTCTCAGATACGGCTGACAATTTCAGATCGCGCCGGCTTTTCTGAGCGCTTTATAGGCACCATGCTTGTTGATTGTCTTTAGACCACGCGCCGTAACGCGAACACGTACAAACTTCTTTAGCTCAGGCACCCAAATACGCTGCCATTGCAGGTTCGGCGCGAAAATGCGCGGCACGTTTTTCGTGACATGCCGGCCTACACCGCCCTTCTTCTTAGCCAATCCGCGCCGGTGAATGACGCTGCCGCGCATGGCTTTTGATCCCGTAATACTGCAAATTCTCGACATGATATAACCTCAAAAACAGGCGCGTAAGCTGCCGCGCATTGGTCTAACGGTCAAGTGGATGTTAGCTAAATGACGAAACCCAAGCGACGGGCGTGATTCGTTGAATCGTTACAGCGTTACATGGGTTCGCGATTCAACGGTTTGACCCTTTAACGACGTAACGAGTCGAGGCCGTCTTTATTCATGGTTGAACGCGCAACTGGCGGAGGCGGTCAAATTTAGCTCGCACAATAGCCAGTCGAGTTTGCAAGATCGACATCTCACATAGCCAATGCACAAGAATAATCACAAACTGCGGATTGGGATTGTTGGAGCGGGCAATATCGTTCGCACTCGCCATTTGCCAGCTCTTAAGAAACATCCGGAGGTCGAGATTGTTGCCATCTCCAATTCAACATACGAAAGCTCGGAAAAATTTTGCCAGGAATATTGCCCATCGGCTACGCCGATGAGGAATTGGCCCGAGCTACTTGCCCTGCCGGACATCGACATTATATGGATCGGCACGCCGCCGGTAATGCATTCGGCCGTCACGGTCTCGGCGCTTGAGGCTGGCAAACACGTTTTTTGTCAGGCGCGTATGTCGATGGACCTGGCGGAAGCCGAGGAAATGCTCGGGGCATCAAAGCGTTATCCCGAATTAGTGACCATGCTTTGTCCGCCGCCGATGGGAATGCGGGCCGATCTGCTCGTGAAAAAACTTCTGGCTGAAGGTTACATCGGCCGTCCACATCATGTGCGATTGCAAAGTTTTACCGGTAATTATTTGGATCCGGCCACTTCTCCACATTGGCGGCAGAGGATCGAAATCAGCGGGCTCCACGTGCTCACACTCGGGATTTACGTCGAAGTGTTGCAACGCTGGCTTGGCGATATCAACGGTGTCTTCGCGCGCGGAAAAGTTATTCACTCAATCCGCGAGGGATATGAAGTCATCGTTCCCGATTTGCTGACCGTCCTTTGCGCTTTCGATAACGGCGCCGAAGGAGTGCTGGAGTTTAGCGGGATCGATGCGCTGGCGCCCAGTGATCGAGTTGAAATTTACGGTAACAGCGGCACGCTCACTTACGATTTCGGTTCCGATGTGGTGCAAGTGGGAAAGGTCGGCGATCGCGGGCTGCATGTTGTCGATCTCCCTTCAGAATTGGAAACGGAATGGCGTGTAGAGGAAGATTTTCTCGCCGCGGTGAAATCCAAAGGCCGCGTGCGCCCCCATCCGACTTTCGACGATGGCCTTGGCTACATGCGCGTCGTGCAAGCCGTCGCCGATTCTCGAGCGCGCAATGAATGGGTGGCGATCAAACGTTGAGCACAACGCGCTTTGCCGCTAGGGAGTCATCGCGTCGCCCACAAGAAATCGTCGAACCACGAGCGCCCAGACCAACAGGGTGATTAGTTGGTACCACGCGAAGAACCGGTCGTAACCTCGCCGATGGGCAATCAGCCCACCGGCCGCCAGCACCGCGTAGTGACCGACAAATGGAACATACCAGATCGGATGGAAGAGATCGCCGTGAACCGCGGTCTGGGTGATGTCGAGCAAACACATCGCGATGAAGGTGGAGTAATAGCCCGAGCGGTTCCGTTCGAAACGCCCCTGGTGCTCTTCCGCTTCCGATAAATCGGGCGGATAAAGGAAAACGGTCAGCATATAGAGAGTGATGGTCCAAACGATCAGCAACAGGAACTTGTCGAAGCTCCAGTTTACCTCAGTGTTCCACTTAAATGTGACCCACCACTGCAAGGCCAGCAGCAATAGCGTGGCGAGGGTGAGGACAATATGGACTTCGTCGAGCGGATTCTCATTGCGGCGGTAGAACGCGCGACCGGCGCCGGCGATCAGATTGGTTACGCCCAGACCGATGATGATGGACATCAGCGCGGCGATGAACTCGAAGCTGCTCATGAGATTCTGGGCGTTCTGCATGGCGCGCCGAGCTTAATGGGGATCGAGCCAGAAAATCGAGTGGCAAATGGCTGGATCTACAATAGCGCTCGTGTCATTCCCGCGCGTGAGGGGAGCTCGCCTTTGCCAACAGCCAATCCACTGCGTTATTCAAATTGGCGAGCGCTGCGCTTTCGATCGGATCGTTATGGTAGGCGCCAGGCAGTTGAATGACGCGCTTTTCTCCAGTGTAGGCGTCAACTACAAGCTTGTGATAGTGGGGAGGAACGACTTCGTCTTTTTCCGCGAGTAGGAAGATTGCCGGAGCGCGAATCGCCTTCGCGTTTCTGATGCTGTCCAGGTCTTTCGGAATCTGTAATGCAACAGGACCAGCTAGCAGCCACAGATTCCACCAGCCAAACCGGCGCAGAATCATTTCGCGTAATGGCGGGGGATTCTGCAAAATCAATCCCACCACCGGACGCCGCGCAGCGATGTGTAGTGTCGCAGTTGCGCCGATGCTTGTTCCAAAAAGGACGATTGGTCGATCCGCTGCGTGACGTTTTAATTCATCAAATGCCGCCAGCGCAGCCGGCCCAATCTTGGAAAGCCGAGCTGGCCCTGTGCTGCCGCCGAATCCCGGATAATTCATTCCCCAGATTTCGACTGCACGGTCGCTCCACATCTCAGCCTCAGCAGCAGGCCGCCGCTCAGCGCGGTCTGCGTTGCCATAAAAGCGCAAAACATACACTTCCGGATTGCCTTTGGTTCGTGCCAGGCGGGATTGCGCGATCCATACTTCCAATTGTCCGTTTTGGAACGGAATCGTTTTCCGAACCGCGCCGCCTGCATTGATCGGTGTTCTTGTCGGAAACAAAATCAGATGGTCCGGCAAATGACCGAGAAACATCACAGCGAAGTATACAATCCCGATTGCGAGCAACCGCCAGAGCGGTGGCAGAACTCTTAGCTTCACATTTGTTTAGCCCACGAGACACACGAATGACACAAAAGAAGGGGAGTAAGATTGATCAGGGGATGGGGGGATCCGGAAATTTTTATCATAAGAATCTCGTGTCTTTTCGTGTGTTTGGTGGGACAACTATGATTTGAGCGTCTTCCGCCATTCGTTAGGCAACAATGGCAGCAGTAACACTAGGGAGCGGATGTAAGCGTGGCTTTGGTTCCGTTGGCGTTCTCCGCGGCGCCGAGGAATCGCTGATACAGGAATGATGCGACCATCGCGATGATGGCGACCACCACGAACGCGCTGATACGATAAAGTTGATCGAGTTGCGAAAGATCGTGAAAGAAAAGTTTCACGACGGTGAGACCAAGCAAACCGAGACTCGCGTAACGCACAGGCGCAATTTGCTTGCGGATGCCAACGATAAGCATCAATAGCGCGAACAACGCCCAGGCGATGCTATAACTCATGTCACGCGCGAAATTTCCTGAGAATTGAAACGTCAATGCGGCCGCCCCCGGCGAACTGAAGTAATCGGCGATCTCGATGTTCACGATTAAAAAGGCGAGCACCGTGCCTAGTGTGTAAAGCAACGGCAGCACATTCGACCCGAGCACGACTTGGCGCGGCGGCGCGAGGAACCGCCCGGCTGCGAACAGGCACACGGTCGCGAGGCCGTAGGTATACAGATACCAATTTAGAATTGGGAACGCACCGTGCCGATGGTAATTCAGCACGGCCGGATTGAGGGCAAGTCGCGCAAAGACAACCACGAGCAGAACGATACCTGTCAGCCGCAGTCCCGGATGCGGGACGCGATGAAAGAGCCAGCAAAGCGCCGCACCCTCCAGGGCCCACCCCACCGTGATCCATTGTCGGTCAAACTGGATTGGGAAAATCAGTGTAATGAAGAACAGCGCTGCGCCTCCAAAGAGTGCGAGTTGTGCACTTCGGGCTGGGCTGGTGAGGGATGTGCGTTTAAGCACGACAAGAAGTCCGAGTAGCGAAGGCAGAGCAAATGCCAGGGGTACGAGACCAGGGATATGGCTCGGATAAGCACTGCGGAGAACCTGATACACCAGGTAAAATTGTAACGGTCCAGCTAGCGCGGCCACAGCCCATGGCGCAGTTTTGTCCGCAAACTTCCGATGGAAAATGAAAGGAAAGATCGTGAACAACGCGTAAAATCCGAGGTACCAAGTCAGCGGTAGCGTGGCACGCACAGGATCGAAATGTTGGAAATGCCACGCGTGCTCCAATGCGAGCACGCAAACGAGGCCCATCGCCGGAAGTATGTCCAGCAAGAGGATTTCGCTCATGCCGAGCAGCAAGATGACCAGCAACAGTGCGAGCCCAAACACCGCAGATGGATTCACAAGTGGCAACTGCAGCGTTACCATGGTTAACAGCAGAAAGGGCATCGCGGCCGACAACGCTGGAAGCTGAACTGAAAGATTCCCGGGATCCGTGATGTTACCGAAGAGTTTTGGCGCGCGTGTTCCCTCCTTCACCAAATGCCGACAGGTCCAACTTGCGGCGACCAGAAAGAAAATCCCAAAGCCGCCAAGGATGCACAGCGCTGTCGGCAAGCCAGTGAGCTCGCTTGGAATCCGCAGCAGCCACCCGCCTACTGCTATCAGAGTGAGCAGGAGCATGGCGAGAATCGGCACCAGCCTGCCCGTTGCCAGGGCGAGACCGAACGCGAGGAGGTCGACAATCAACACGAACGGCCAAACGACAATTGAAAGCTCGGTGATTTGAAAAATCGGCATCAACATTAGCAGGAGCGACGCAGCGGGAAATGCCTGACTCCACCACGGGACACGAATTTTGCGCAGGCGTTGCAGCACAAGCGGGGTCGCGGAATGAAACAGCGCGAAAATAAAATAGAA
>Ga0209686_1001521_pt1 | contig 11387 bp, 10 predicted proteins | sample GraSoiAngelo_126_FD_185883 | JGI IMG/M metagenome (GOLD analysis project Ga0209686, IMG submission 185883) | Grasslands soil microbial communities from the Angelo Coastal Reserve, California, USA - 14_0927_09_20cm (SPAdes) (version 2) | ecosystem: Environmental > Terrestrial > Soil > Grasslands ...
AGCGCCAGGTCGGCGGGGGCGTCGGCCGGCAGCCAGGTGCCCGCACCCTCGACCCGGACGCGCCACCCCTCCTCGCGCGCCGTGCCGAGCAGCAGCGCGACGGCGTCGGGCGATCCGGGAGCGACGCGCGGCACGCCGTCGCGAGTCGCGGCGACGTCCACGGCGTCTTCGCCGAGCAGGGCGCGGACGCGGTCGACGAGGCTCATCGCGCGCCTCGCGGCGCGATTGCGGATTGCGGATTGTCGATTGCGGATTGGGCGAGCGAGCGGCCCCGCTCTTCAATCCGCAATCCGCGATCCGCAATCCGCAATCCACTCCACTCCCGACACGCATGCACCGGGACCACCTTTCCCGGGTTCACGCGCTCGTCGGGATCGAATACGCGCCGCACGGCTCGCATCGCGGCCAGCGCGTCGCCGTCGAAGAGCAGCGGCATGTAGCGCAGCTTGTCGAGCCCAATGCCGTGCTCTCCCGTGATCGTGCCGCCGGCGGCGATGCACACCGCCATGATCTCCCCGCTCGCCTGGTCTACCCGCGCCTTGAGGCCCGGCACGCGGCCGTCGAACGAGATATTGGGGTGCAGGTTGCCGTCTCCCGCGTGGAACACGTTGCTCACGGTGAGCCCGTAGGCCGCGGCGATACGGCCGATGGCCTCCAGCACGTCGGGAAGGGCGGAGCGGGGGACTACGGCGTCCTGCACGACGAGGTCGCGCGACAGTCGACCCATGGCGCCGAACGCCTTCTTGCGGCCCTGCCACAGCCGCTCGCGCTGCTGAGCACACTGCGCGCGCCATGTGCCCGCAATATCCCGGCGATCGTCTCCGCATCCGCCGCCACCGCCTCCTCCCGGCCGCCATCGAGCTCGAGCAGCAGCACGGCCGCGGCATCGCGCGGATAGCCCGCCGCGTACACCGAATCTTCGACCGCGTTGATACACGACTGGTCCATCATCTCGAGCGCGGCGGGCACGATGCCGCTGGCGATCACGGCGGACACCGCTTCGCCCGCCGTGCGCAGCGCGCTGAAATCCGCGAGCAGGGTGCGGATGGCGCGCGGCACCGGCAGCAGGCGCACGCTGATCCGCGTCGCGATGCCGAAGTTGCCCTCCGAGCCGACGAACAGGCCCACGAGATCGGGCCCCCAGGGCTCTCCTCCGGGGCTGCCGAGCTGGACGATCCGCCCGTCGGCGAGCACGACCTCGAGGCTGAGCACGTGGTTCGCGGTCACTCCGTACTTGAGACAGTGCGGCCCGCCCGAGTTTTCGGCCACGTTGCCACCGATCGTGCAGGCGGTCTGGCTCGACGGATCGGGGCTATACAGCAGGCCGTGCGGAGCCGCCGCGGCCGAGAGCCGTACGTTCACGACCCCAGGCTCCACCACGGCGAGCCGGTTCTTGGGGTCGATGGCCAGGATGCGGTTCAGTCGCGTGAGCACCAGCAGCACCGCGTCGTCGTCCGCGAGCGCGCCGCCCGACAGGCCGGTGCCGGCGCCCCGGGGCACGAAGGGCACGCCGAGGGCGGCGAGCAGCCGCACGACCGCGACGACCTCGTCCCGGCTCCCGGGCAGCACGACCACGCCCGGCACGTGTCGGTGCGTCGGCAATCCGTCGCGTGCATACGTGACCCGCTCGGGAAGCGCCGTCCGCACATGGCGCGCTCCGACGATCTCGCTGAGCGCCGCGGCGAGGGATCCGCCGGTCACGTGGTGCGCTCGATCTCGGGGTGACGGCCGCCACGCCCGTTGCCCCGCGCCTGTTGGCGCACCGCCGCCCGGCGCTCCGCGTCGGCCGCGACCGGTCCAAGCACGGTCGCGAGCTGTCGCAGCCGGGCGCTGGTGCTCCGGATCGCCTGCAACACCTGCTTCGCCGCCGCGTCGAGCTCGAGCGACGCCGCGACCTGGAATGAGAGGAGCTGGGGATCGCTTGGCATCTCGATGGCCTCGTCCTCACGTTCGGTGAGCACGCCGAGCGCCCGCGCCAGGCGCCCGAATCCGTCGCGCACATCCGCCGCGAGGTTGGTCACCTCGGAGGCATCGGTCGGGTCGTCGTCGAATTCCTCGATCTCGGCGACGCGGTACGGGTGCGTGCTCGAGATCCAGGACCGCAGTACGAAACGGCGCTCGCCAACCGTCAGGATATTGGAACGCCCGTCGGGGAGCGGTTGGTTCGACCGGATGAGGGCCACGCAGCCCACGTCGCCGGGGCTCGGCACGGGATCGGCGCCGGGTGTGGGGTCGGGCGCGACATAGGCGATGCCGAACCGCCGGTCGCCGGCGAGACAGTCCTGGAGCAACTGCCGATAACGAGGCTCGAAGATGTGCAGGGGCTGGGGGGCCCCGGGGAACAGGACAATCGGAAGGGGAAAAATTGGAAGCTCCCGGCTCATGTAAATAGTATACAGGCTAGACCACGGCTAGACGCACAGACGCACAGGGGAGAATAGCGAAGAGGGGCCAGGAAAGCGCATTTCCTGACCCCTCATACTGTTCACCGCTGTGCGTCTGTGCGTCTAGTAGTTGCAGGTCCTCAGGCGGCTCTCCAGAAGCCCTTCAGTGCTCTCCCATCCGGCGATTCCCGCAGCTTCTCGAACGCCCGTTCCCGTATTTGTCTGATCCTCTCCCGCGTCACTCCCATGAGCGCCCCGATCTTCTCGAGCGTCATCGCCTCGCTGCCCTCCTCGAGGCCGTAGTAGAGGTAGAGGATCTTGCGCTCACGCGGCGTCAGGTACTTCTGGAAGATGCGGTCGATGAACTCGCGCATCAGCTTGCCGTCGGTCTTCTCCTCGATCTCCCCGCCCTCCTGGCCCGCGAAGCGCTCGCCCAGCGTCGCCGCGTCCTTGTCGCTTCGGTCCACCGGCGCGTCGAGCGACAGCTCGGCCGCCGTCATGCGGCGCGCGGTGCGCACGTTCTCGACCGTGTCCTCGAGCGCCATCGCGATCTCATCGTCCGTCGGCTCCCGGCCGAGCTCCTGCGACAAGTACGTCTCGGTCCGGCTCATGCGAATGAGTTGCGAGTTCTGATTCAGCGGGATGCGCACGCTGCGCGTCTGCTCGGCGAGCGCCTTCAACACCGCCTGACGCACCCACCACACCGCGTACGAGATGAACTTCACGCCCTGATCGGGATCGAATTTCTTCACCGCCTTGAGCAGTCCTTCGTTCCCGATGGCGACCAGCTCGGAAAGATCGAGGCCGTGACCCTGATACTTCTTGACGTAGGAGATGACGAATCGGAGGTTGGCTGTGACGAGGCGCTCGGCGGCTTTTTCATCGCCCCGCTGCACGCGACGGGCCAAGCGGCGTTCTTCAGCGGGATCCTTGATCAGCGGGAGTTTTTGGATGTCCTGCAGGTACTGGTCGAAGGCTCCGGAAGGATTGGCTCGAAAGAACGCCTTCGCCTTGCCTCCGTTCGACCGCGCCATAGCTAGGGCTCCGACATGGACGGGTGATAGGCTCGGGGAAATACCCCGAATGGCGCCCAATATAGGAATCGCTCGTCAATGGTGCAAATCTATACATTTTTCCACATCACAAATTGTGACGCCGCCGCATGGATGCGCAGTTTATCCACTATCCACATTGGTGTGGAGAAATTGATGTTGATGCGAGGTTGATACTTTCCGCCTCCGCCATGTGGAGACGTGCACACCCGTGTGGGAAGTTGTTGACGGGTATGTGATTATGTCAGGAAGTGATGGACGGCCGCCGGGCGGCGCCCCGGAGCACGTCCCGCACCACGTCCTCCGGCGCGGCGACGGTCCAGTTCGTTCCGTCCGCGAACATGCGCCCGATCGCCTGCGGCAGCGCGAACCGGACCGTGCCCTCGCGGGCCTTCTTGTCGAGCTGCATCGCGGCGACGAGCGCGTCCTCGGTCGCCGACGCCGGCAGCTCGAGCGGCAAGTTGTAGCGTTCCAGCAGCCGCTGCACCCGGTCCGCGGTGCCCGGTTCCGCGATCCCGAGAGCCTCGGCGAGACGTGCTTCGTACGCCATGCCGATCGCGACCGCCTCGCCGTGCAGCGTGGCGAACTTGGCGGTCGCTTCGATCGCATGCCCGACGGTGTGGCCGAAGTTCAAGATGGCTCGGCGCCCCGCCTCGCGTTCATCCGCCGCCACGACCGCCGCCTTGATCTCGACCGAGCGCCGCACCACGCGCTCGAGCGCTCCCGCTTCCCGGGCGGCCACCGCTCCATGCTCCTGCTCGAGGGCATCGAAGTACTGGCGGTCGGCGATCACGCCGTGTTTCACCGCCTCGGCCATGCCTGCGGCGAGCTGCGGCGCCGCCAGGGAGCCGAGCACGTCCAGGTCCGCCACGACGAGTCGCGGCTGGTGGAAGGCGCCGAGCAGGTTCTTTCCGGCGGGGACGTCCACCCCCGCCTTGCCGCCGATCGAGGAGTCGATCATGGCCAGCAGTGTCGTGGGGATCTGGACGTAGGGGATGCCGCGCAGGTAGGTCGCCGCGACGAACCCGGCGACGTCGCCCGCGACACCGCCGCCCAGGGCGATGACCGCGGAGTCGCGACCGAAGTGGCGCGCCAGCATCCGATCCGAAAGGGCCGCCCACGTTTCCCGCGTCTTGTTCCATTCTCCCGCGGGAAACGCGAACAACTCCACGTGCAACTTGGCGTCGTGGCAACGTGCAACGAGCTTCTCGCCGTACAGCTTCGCCACGTGCGAGTCGGTGATCACCGCGTAGCCGTTGGCGGGGCACGCCGCCTTCACCAGGGCCGGCAGATCCGCGAGCAGCCCGCGACCGATCAGGATGTCGTACGACGCGTCGCGCTGCTCCGAGATGGCAACCCGGATCTTCACCATACGATTTCGGAAGCCCCCGCCGCATGGTTGGCCACTCGGGCGAGCACGAACAGCAGATCGGAGAGTCGGTTCAAGTAGGGGACGACCGAGGAACGGCCGCCCGTTTGGTCCTTCCGCTCGAATCGCACCACGGCGCGCTCCGCCCGGCGACAGACGGTGCGGGCCAGGTGCAGCGCGGCCGCCTTCGGGACGCCGCCGGGCAGGACGAATTGTTTTAGCGGGGGGACCTGCGTTTCGTACCGATCGATCGCCCCTTCGAGGGCCGTCACCTGCTCGATGCCGATCGGTGGCCCCTGCAGGGCTTTGGCGAGCTTTGCGGCATCCGGCGTGGCGAGCTCCGCTCCAATCGTGAAGAGGTCCCGCTGCACGGTCTCGAGCAGCTCGCGGCAGAAGGTCCTTGGATCGAGCGCGATGGCAAGTCCGATCGCCGCATTCAGCTCGTCCACCTGTCCGTAGGCATCGACCCGCAGGTGATCCTTGGACACGCGACCGGCGCCGAACAGACCGGTGTCGCCGTCGTCCCCCGTCCTGGTGTAGATCTTCAACCGCTCCCCTCTCCCTTCTCCCGGGGGGTTCCGTTACGATTGAAGCCCATGCAGGACGTCAAAGATATCACGATTATCGGCGCCGGCCCGACGGGGTTGTTCGGCGCTTTTTACGCGGGGATGCGCGGGGCCTCCTGCCGGTTGATCGACAACCTCGACCAGGTGGGCGGCCAACTCACGGCGCTGTACCCCGAGAAGTACATCTTCGATGTGGCGGGCTTCCCGAAGGTGCTCGCCAAGGACCTCGTGAAGGGGATGGCCGAGCAGGCCTTCCAGTTCAAGCAGCCGGTCCACCTGGGGGAGCAGGTGAGGGGCCTGACGCACGACTCAGAGAACGGGAAGCCGGCCTTCGTCGTTGCGACCGACAAAGACGAATACCCGTCGCGTACCGTGCTCATCGCCGGCGGGATCGGCGCCTTTACACCCCGGAAGCTGTCGCTCAAGGACGCGGATCGCTGGTATGGGAAGGGCCTCCACGATCGCATCCTGGACCCGAAAGTGTTCGCCGGGAAGCGCGTGCTGCTGGTGGGCGGAGGGGATTCGGCCTTCGACTGGGCCGTGAACCTCCAGGGGGTCGCCCGGTTCATCCTCATGATCCATCGGCGCGACGGCTTCCGGGCTCACGCGGCGACGGTGCGGCAGGTGCACGAGCTGTGCGCGGCGGGGAAAATGGAGCTCCGTACCTTCTGGGAGCTGAAGGCGATCCACGGCGGTGAGGCGATCGAGGCCGTCACGATCTTCAACAACAAGACGAAGGAAGAGGAGCGTATCGCCGTCGACTGCGTGATTCCGCAGCTCGGCTTCATCTCCTCGCTCGGGGCAATCGCCCACTGGGGCCTCGACATCGAGAAGGGCGAGATCAAGGTGTCGCAGACGATGGAGACGAACATCCCCGGGGTGTTCGCGGCGGGTGACATCACGACCTACCCGGGTAAGCTCAAGCTGATCGCCACCGGCGCCGCCGAGGCGGCGGTCGCCGTGAACCATGCGGTGCACTTCATTAACCCCGCTGCCAAAGTCGAGCCCGGGCACTCGAGCAACATGGCGCTGTTCGGGCAGACGGAGGACTGACGGTAGAGGACGGTAGAGGTCGGTAGAGGTGTCCTCTACTTCTTCTGCCGTCCTCTACCGTCTTCTACCGTCATTTCGTCTTCCCGATCTCTACCACGACGGAATCGATCTGCGCCAGCATCTGGGCATATGGCACCGCATGCCCATTCGCCTGGACGCTGAAGGTGATCGTCCGGCCCCCCCCGTTCGCCCGCTCGATGTAGCCTGACAAGCTGTTCACGCGGTCGATGCTCCCTGTCTTGGCGATCACGCGACCCTCGAGCGGTGTGCCCACGAACCGCTTGAGGAGCGATCCGGGCTGGCCGGCGTGGGGCAGGCCCGCCACGAACGGTCCCCCGTTGGGGTGGCGATGCATATACGCGAGCAGCTTCGCGAAGGCTTGCGGCGTGACGAGGTTGCCCGCCGCGAGCCCCGAGCCGTCTTCGAGCGCGAACGCGGTCGAGTCGATCTTCACGGAGTCGGTCAGGAACCCGCGCTCGACGTCGAGCCCCGCCTTCCACGAGCCTTCCCCCTTCAGCTCCCGGCCGAGGATCTTGAGCAGCATCTCCGCGAACCAGTTCTGACTCGAGTTGAGAATCGGAAAAATGATGTCCGGGAGCGGCCGGCCCCGGAAGTCGACGAGCGGCGAGGCGCAGCAGCGCACCGTGCGGTAGGCGAGCGAATCGGTCGTGCCGGCCGCCCCCCCCTCCACGGCGACACCGCTGCGGGCCAGCGACGCCGCTAGCGCCCGCGCGGCGTACAGATTCGGGTCGGGGAGCGCCACGCTCTCCACCCGGGTCTTCCTTCCCAGCGCCACCGTCCCCTCCGCCCGGATGCTCCAGCCGCCCGCCGTCCGGAAGAAGTTGTCGCCGATCGTGGAGGTCGAGTCGGCCGGGACCGTGCGGGCGCGGTTCTCGAACGTGATCAGGCCGAGGTCCGGGGACCAGGTAATCACCGGCGGCGCGTCGACGGCGGGACCGGGGTCGATTCGGAAGTCCACGCTGTTGTCGTGGAAGCCGAGCCCCGATACGGGCGCCGCATACCACCAGGTGAGGTCCCACGCGTTCCACCCATAATGAATCAACGTGGGCTCGAAGTAGGAGCCGTCGCCCACGAGCTTCCCGGTGATCCGTCGGATCCCCCTGGCCCGGACCGAGTCGGCGATCGCGTCGATCGCGGTGAATGTGGAATCGCACACGCCAGGGGCGAGGCTGTCCACGCCGTAGCAGCGCGCGGACCACGTGGGATCGCCTCGCCCGTACAGGATCAGGTCTCCCTGCAGCACCCCGGCGTCAACCCGGCCGTTCACGTACAGGCTGGTGGTCACGCGATAGTCCGCCGGGAGCAGCACGGCCGCCGCCGCCGTGACGACCAGCTTGGTGTTGCTGGCGGGCACCGAGAAGCGATCCGCGTTGCGCTGATACAGGACCCGGCCGCGGTCGTCCACGACGTAGATCCCCCAGGTGGCGCGGTTGAAGGGGGGCGCATCGATCAGCTGGGCGAGCCGCTGCTCGAGCGATCCCCGGAGCGGCGCGGTGCGGGGTCGCGTGGCGGTCGTCTGGGCCGCGACCGAGGAGCTAATCGTAAGCGATGCGAGGATCAGCTTTCGCATAAACCAAGTCCGTCACGAGGTTGACGAGCAGGAACACCAGGGACATGAAGAGGATGCTCCCCTGGATCGCGGGGAGGTCCCGCTTCTCGATCGCGCTCAGCACGTAGCGGCCGAGGCCCGGCCAGCCGAAGATCGTCTCGGTGAGGATGCTGCCGGTGAGATAGCTCCCGGTGTCGAGTCCGATCACGGTGATCACCGGGATCAGGGCGTTGCGGAAGCCGTGACGCAGGATCACCGTCGCTTCGCTCAACCCTTTGGCCCGCGCGGTCCGCACGAAGTCGCTGGACAGCACGTCCAGCATGGCGGCGCGCGTCATCCGCGCGAGGAACGCGATCGAGCGCATGCCGAGGGTGAGCGCCGGCAGCACGAGATACGCGAACCCGCCCGAGCCCGACGGCGGGAGCCAGCGGAGCGCGACCGCAAACAGGAGAATGAGGAGCAGCCCCACCCAGTAGACCGGGAACGATACCCCAAGATACGACACCAGCATCGCGACACGGTCGACGGCTCCCCCCGGCCGGACCGCGGAGACGACGCCCAGCGTGACGCCGCTCAGCGCGGCCAGCACCATGGCGGCGAGGGCGAGCTGGACGGTCTTGGGGAAGCGCGCGGCCAGGTCCTGCGCGATCGGCCGCTGGGTAATGTAGGAGCGCCCGAGATCGCCGTGCAGCACGGCCCAGAGGTAGCGTCCGAACTGGGCGGGGAGCGGGTCATCGAGATGCAGATCCGCCCGGAGCCGGGCGATGGTCGCCGCGTCGGCCCGCTCTCCCACCATGGCCGCCACCGGATCGCCGGGCGCGACGTTCAACAGGAGGAAGGCGACCACCAGCACGCCGAACAGGGTGGGCAGCGTCATCAGCAGGCGGCGCCCGACGAGACGCATCACCGCGGCGAGACCCGGGCGCGCGTCCAGCGCTGTCCGTTGAAGATCACCGGCAGGTCCCAGCCCACGAGCTCCGGCCGCCGGGCCCACAGGTCCGTCGGGAACCACAGGTACAGCCAGGGCGCGGCGCGGTACACGCGCTCGTCGATGCGGGCGTAGAGCGCGGTCCGCGCCGTGTCGTCGGTGGTGCGGCGGGCGCGGAGGATCAGCGAGTCCGTGCCTTGGTCCGCGTAAAACGCGTAGTTGCCTCCCGGGCCGAAGCTCCCGGAGTGGAACAGCGGGTAGAGAAAGTTGTCGGCGTCGGGGTAGTCGGCCCACCAGTCGAGGATGACCATGTCGGCCTCACCTTTGCGGGCAGCCTCGCGCTGGCTCGACGCGTCCCGCTCGACCAGCTCCACGCGCACGCCCACACCCGCCAGCTGCGCCTGGATCGCCTGTGCCACCCGCGACAGCTCCACGTTCGTCCCGGTGCGCCACAGCCGCAGGTCGATCCCGCCCGAATACCCGGCACTGGCGATGAGCGCTCGCGCCGCCGCCGGGTCGTAGCCGTACCCCCGCCGCATGGTATCGCTCCCGGCGAGCGCCGGCGGGATGGCGCCGCGGGCGAGGACGCCGCGACCGCCGTACACCGTCGCGAGGATCTCCGGCACGTTCACGGCATGGTTGATCGCCTGCCGCACGCGGGGGTCGCGCAGCGGCCCGCGCCGGTTGTTCAGAGCCACGTACACCACGCGCAGCGCGGGCTTCTCGACCAGCTGGTCGGGCCGCTCCCCGCGCCAGCGCGCAGTCTCCCCGAACGGAACCTCGATCACACTCAGCCGGCCGGCCTCGAACTCCGCGGCGCGCGTGAGCGGCTCCGGAATGACCCGCACCAGCAGCGTGTCGCTGGCCGGGGCGCCGCCCCAGTAGCTCGGATTCCGCGCGAACACCAGGTAGTCGTCGTGCTGCCACGCCACGAAGCGCCACGGTCCGGTCCCCACCGGCCGCTGCGCCAGGTCGTTGGGGGGCGGCACCGGCACGACACTCGCCACCGGCATCGCGAGGAACTTGGGAAAGATCGCGAGCGGCTCCGTGAGGGTGAACGCGATGCTAGAGTCCCCTTGGACCGTAATGCCGCTCACGTCGCCCGCGCGCCCAGCGGCGTACGCTTCGGCTCCGGCGATGGGGTATAGCGGCCAGGGGCGGCCGCCCTTGGTCGCGGGGGACAACACGCGGAGCATGCTGGCGCGCACCGCAGCGGCCGTGAGCGGCGTCCCGTCGTGAAACCTGACGCCCGGTCGCAGGTGGAACACGTACCGCCGGCCATCCCCGTCGTGCCCCGTCGTCCAGCGATCGGCGAGCCCCGGCAGCAGTCGGCCGTCCGCGTCGAACCGGGTGAGTCCGTCGAACGCGAGGGTCACCATCTCACCGGTCGGCACGTCGGTCGAGAGGGCGGGATCGAGGGAGCGTGGGTCGTAGGATTCGTAGTACGTGAGGCCTCGTCCCCCCGCGCGCGCAGCCTTCCCCCCGCAGGCCGTGACGGCGGTGAGAGCGCCGGCGGCGGTGAGGGCGGCGAGGGCGGCGAGGGCAAGACCGAGGAGCGCACGCATGGGGTCAGGTGTCGAAAAGGTTGACAGTGCGGGGGGAGGTTGCCAACATAGGGATGCAGCCCGACTGCGTCAATTGCGCGCGTTCCGTTTGACCCTGCTCGTCGCCGTGTTCGCGGCGGCTCCCCTCGCCGCGCAGCAGGAGCAGCAGCGGGTGGTCCGAGGGCTTTCCTTCGAGGGCAATCACGCCATCGACGACTACACCTTGAGCACCGCGATCGGGACGTCCAACTCGAGCTGGTTCGCGCGTGCGTTCCCGATCCGCCTGCTGGGCCTGGGCGCGAAGCGCTTGTTCAACGAGCTTGAGTTCCGCCGCGACGTCGTGCGGCTGTTGCTGCTGTACCGCCAGAGCGGGTACATGAACGCCGTGGTGGACACCCTGGTACGGCGGGAGGGCCGGGACGTGTATGTCACGTTTCGGATCTACGAGGGCGATCCGGTACGGCTCGCCGCGCTCGAGGTGCTGAGCCTCGACTCGATCCTCGACGTGCGGCGCTTGAAGCGCGACCTGCCGCTCCAGGTCGGCGACCCGTTCAACCGGGCCCTGTTCCAGGCGTCCGCCGACACCATCGTGAGCCGGCTCAAGAACCTCGGGTACCCGTACGCCGACATCCTCCGGAGCTACGATGTGGACGTCGCGGCGCTCCGCGCGGTGGCGACCCTCGAGGCGCTCCCCGGCCCGCGCATGCGGGTGGGGCAGGTGCTGATCACCGGTGCGGAGAAGGTGGACACCGCCACGGTGCGGCGCATGCTCTCGGTCCGGGCCGGGGACTGGTTTCGCCAGGATCGGCTGTACCTGACGCAGCGCGACCTGTACGGGCTGGGGATGTTCCGCTCGGTCAACGTGGCGCTCGCGGATACGACCCCGCCGCCCGGCGATTCGACGGTGCGGGTGCTGGTGCG
>Ga0209686_1001522_pt1 | contig 11385 bp, 8 predicted proteins | sample GraSoiAngelo_126_FD_185883 | JGI IMG/M metagenome (GOLD analysis project Ga0209686, IMG submission 185883) | Grasslands soil microbial communities from the Angelo Coastal Reserve, California, USA - 14_0927_09_20cm (SPAdes) (version 2) | ecosystem: Environmental > Terrestrial > Soil > Grasslands ...
CTAAGTTAGCGGTCCAGATCTCTCCTCGGCGCGGCAGCGGACTACTGATCAAAGTCGATACCCGCTGCACTCTGAGAGAGCGCCGCCTCAAGTCGTCTCTCCTCCTCCGCCTCTTCGTCGGTCATGTCGGCAAAATACGCAGCCGTGTCGTTCGCCAGCCGTTCGCGATTCTCATAAACCAGGAGTTGCCGTACAGCGAGGTCAATAGCCTCAGCCAGCGTTCGGGCCTCGCCCCGTTTGATCAAATCTTCTAAATAAGAGAGAGTGTCCGAAGAGATCGTAGTTGAGATCTTCTGCCTGGTTAGGCGGACAGGTGTCGCCATATAATTATCCTCTAACTATCTGACATAATATCAGATTGTTATCGGCAGTATATCTGTATATGCTATTCTGCTTGGTATCATTGAGTTACACTCTTAGATCCACCACCGTCGCGCCTGCCCCACCCTCGTTCTGAGGAGGTTCGGTGATGGACTCAACATGTGGATGCTTCTGCAGGAAGTGGCGTAAGGCTTTGCGCAGGATGCCCATGCCGCTGCCGTGGACTACGCGCACGCGCGGCAGTCCGGCGAGGAATGCGCGGTCCACGAATCTTTCGACTTCGCGCGTGGCGTCGTCCACGGTGCGCCCGATGACGTTGATCTCGGAGGGAACGCTCTGGCCTTCGCTCTCCAGCGAGACTGAAATGCCGTGTGCCCGAGCTGCCTTGACCGGAGACTCGGCCGCCCGCGCCAGCACCTCGGCAATGTCAGCGCGGCCGATTTTCATCTTCATAGCGCCGATTTCGACTTCGAAGTGATTGTCATCAATCTTGCGGGTGACTCGTCCTGCGCGGCCCACCGATTTGAGCTTGACCGTATCGCCTTCAGAGACATGCTTTACCACTCGCGGCTGAGCGTTGGGATCGCCCTGATCGGCACCCGTGCTGTGCGCGACGATGGTGGAGTCGAACTGCTCGCGAAAATCGCGGCGCAGCTTGGCAATGCGGCGTTCGGCGTCTTTCGAGAGCTTCTGCGCCGCTGCCCGCTCCTGGACAGCATTGACCGCCTCGCGCGCATGATACTCAAAATCGCGGAACAGGCTCTCCAACTTCTTTTCCATTTCTTTGATTTTGGTTTGCTGTTCTTTTCGTCCCTCGGAGGCAAGTCTCGCCTTCTCGCGCTCGACTTCTTCTTCCCGCGTCTTTAGCCGGAAACGCTCGGCTTCGGCTTCGCGCAATTCGGCATGCAGGCGATCAAGAAATTCAGAAACATCTCGCGCCTGTGCTCCCATCCGCGAGCGGGCAGCTTCTATGATCGAAGCATTCAATCCCAGCCGCCGTGCGATGTTGATTCCTGCGGACGCACCCGGCACGCCGATTCTCAACTCGTACGTCGGCTGCAGAGTGCTCTCGTCGAATCCGACGGAAGCGTTCACGACCCCGTCCGTATTCGCTCCATAGACTTTCAACGAAGTGTGGTGGGTCGAGATCACGGTTATGCAGCCGATCTGCCGGAAGTGCTCGGCAATGGCGACAGCTAAAGCAGCGCCTTCTTCGGGATCGGTGGCGGAGCCTAGCTCATCGAGCAGCACCAGCGAATGCGGAGTCGCAGTGCGTGAAATGAAATCGATGTTGGTGACGTGCGCGGAAAAAGTCGAAAGATTCTGCTCGATAGACTGGTAGTCACCGATGTCTGCGAGCATCGAGTCGAAAATCGGGAGTTCTGCGCGGTCTGCCGGAACCGGAATGCCAGATTGTGCCATGAGAGCCAGAAGGCCGACGGTTTTGAGAGCAACCGTCTTTCCTCCGGTGTTCGGGCCAGTGATGATGAGCTGACGAGTCTCGGCTTCGAGCTCGACGGTAGTAGGGACGACCTGCGCCCCTTTGGATTTGAGATTTCGCTCGAGCAGGGGATGACGGGCATTAAGCAAGACCAGCCGGGTCTTACCCGGCTCGGACGGCCGAGGGCGGCCGTCCTCACGTGGACTTCGCTGACCTTGGCTCGCTGTGTCGGCCAAGGCAATCGGCACGCAGTTGTAGTCTTCGGCAAAACGAGCTTTGGCGAATTGCAATTCCAGTTCACCCAGAACTTCGGTCGCAGCGCGGATTGCGTCGGCGTGTTCGCCGATGAGACGGGTCATCTCCAGCAGGATGCGATGAATCTCAGCCTGCTCTTCCTCCAGCAATCGCACGAGCTCGTTATTCTGCTCAATGGTTTCCAGAGGCTCGATAAAGACGGTCTGCCCGCTCGAACTCGCGCCGTGAACTACACCCTGCACCCGCCGCTTCTGCTCGGTCTTTACGGGTATAACGAAACGCTCACCCCGAATGGTGACCAGTTCCTCCTGAACCGTTCCGCCTTCGGCCAATCGGCGCAAATATGCGCGCAATGAATCCTGAAGCGCGCGCTTTTGTTTTTCGATGTCGCGGCGGATGCGTGCCAATTCCGGAGATGCGCGGTCTTCCAGCGTTCCGTCAGGGCGAATCTTGTTGCGAAAGGCGCGCAGGAAGTCAGTGAAATCAACAATGCCCGTCGAAATCTGCGCCACCGCTTTCCACTCCAGCGTCATGGCAGAGGGCGGATTCAGCGCGATCTCCCGCCACTCGGCGGCGCGGTCAACCACCAACACGATGTCGCGGATTTCCCCGGTTTCAAGCGCAGCGCCCACGATTCGGGCTTTCTCCACCGATTGATTCACGTCCAGCAGGCCGGAGAATTCAAAGCGCCCACCAACGCGGCGGAATTCGCGAATCTCAGTGGTGAGCTGTTGCTGGGCTTCGATCCATTCGCGGTCAGAAGAAGCAACGAGCAACGCAACCTTAGCCTGTCCAAGCGGAGAAGGTGTGTATGCTCGAAGCAAATCGCGGAGAGATTCGAATTCCAGCACGCGGGCACTGGTGTGGGCAAGCGAGGTCGGCACAGAAGCTCATGTTACAGGGAGAATGGTGACAACAACCAGAGAGCCGCGCCAAGAATTCCGATGAAAGTATGGACTGCTCACGCCTTGGCAGCTAGGGCTTCTGAGAGCATCGTGCTTTGCGCTGCCGGAAACCGCAGCACGAAAACGGCGCCGCCTTCAGGCCGGTTGTGGCAACTGATCTGGCCCCTGTGGTCTTGCACTACGCCATAGGTGGCGCTGAGGCCCAGGCCGGTTCCCTTCCCGACTGGCTTGGTTGTATAGAAGGGATCAAAGACTCGTTTGGGATCGCGAATGCCAGGCCCAGAATCGGCAAACTCGATGATAAAGTCGTCTGTCTCAGAACGGGCATTCACGGTAAAGACTCCGCCGCCGACCTCGTCTAAAGCGTCCATTGCGTTGCCAATGATCTCGAGACAGCATTGAAAAAGTTGGCTGGCGCTGCCGCAGATGGGAGGAAGAGTTGGAGCGATATTGGCTTCCAGCTTAATTTTTTTACTTTCCAGCAGAAGCATTTGCATCTGCAGCGCACGCCGAAGTAGAGAACCCATATCGAGCTCGGCTTTGTTCCCCGGCGACTGCTGCGCAAAGTGGAGAAGACCGGAAACCAGCTCACGCGTGCGCCGAGCTTGCTGCCCGATTTTTTGTGCCATGGACACTTGAGCTGGTTCGAGAGTGGTGTTCGCGGCCATGAGATCCGAGTATCCCAGGATGGCGGTGAGAGGATTGTTAATTTCGTGCGCTGCACCAGCCACCAATTGCCCCAGTGACGCCAACTTTTCCCGCTGCACTAGCTGAGTCTGCAAACGCTCAAGATTTTCCAGGCTCTGGCGGGATTCATCGAGCAGGCGCACCAGTTCGCGGTCGAGCAGATACTGACGGATAAAAACCAGGCAACCTTGCACCAGCATCGCGGCCAACGTAACTAGAATCCGAAACTGGCGAAGACGGGGGGGAGAGCTATCAGAGAACCATGCCCAATATCCCAGCACGGGCAACGACAGGATGGCCAACATGGCGAATCTTGGAGCCAAAGTCGTCCAGCGGCGCTCACCCAGCGGAGCTGGTTCGCAAGCGGGGTTGAGCTCAAGCGCCACTACGCCTGCCCAGATAAACCAGCATATTGACGCGACAAAGCCGATATCGTAAATGCCGCCCGTATGGTAGTTACCACGAGCAATTGCGGCATTGATCAACTCTGAAATTACGCTATACAGTGCTGTCGCCAGAAATAAATTCCAATAAATCTTTTTCCAAGCTCCACGGGTGCTGAAGGCCAACACGCCTAAGCCTGCCAGAAATGCCATATTTTCCAGCGTATATAAAAGGTCATAGTTGGGACTATATACCGAGGTATTTAAGACAACGTACTCATCAGGAAAAACAATGAATGCATAGAGGAACACCCACCATACCAGCAGCATCAGGAAATTCAGCGTGCTGAAGTATGGTTTGTGTTGTTCGAGCGGACGGTGCGGACGCACAGCAACCGCGGCCATCATTGGAACCACATGGAGAAAGAGAATGATGTCGCCAACGAACGGGTCTGGAAGATGCCGGCGCAGGACAACTTCATACATCGTCCACCCAAGCTGATTTAGGAGCCACATTGAGCAACCGATGGCCATCAAAGACCAGAACAGCCTAGTTGGGCCGCGGCCACGTGCCGCGTTGAGTACCATCACGACAGTTGTGAGAATAAAAAGGAATAGTTGTGTAAGGTCGGCGATTGCGGTCAGTGTGAAGCCGGGACGCAAACTGAGGGACACGGCTGCATAAGCCAGAACCACACTTCCTATGCAGAGAGCCCACCAGCGCTGGCGTTTGGTCATGAGTAATCGGCATTCTATTCGAGTACGGTTCGCGGCAGATTCATACGATTGCGAGCGCTAGTTACTTAAGTACCAGCGGGATTTAGCGTTGGACGATCGCCTGCACGGTAACCGATACATTTTCAAGAGCAGGGGCTAAACCTAGATCCGGTTTGCTAGAATCACCGTGAGTCCGGTGTGCGTCTTACCTATATGTCTTTTCCTACTACCCGCCTTCGCCGCCTCCGCCAAAACGAGCAATTGCGCTCCCTCGTGCGTGAAACTCGGTTGAGTCCGGAAGCTTTCGTTTACCCCCTGTTTGTCTGCCCGGGCGAAGGCGTGCGGAAGGAAGTGCGCTCCATGCCGGGGGTGTTCAATTTTTCCATCGATGAAGCCGTAAAGGAAGCCGGCGAGGCGCGCTCTCTCGGCGTTCCTGCAGTCGTCCTTTTTGGATTGCCGGAAACGAAAGATGAGATGGCGACTGGGGCGTGGTCAGCCGATGGAATCGTGCAGCAGGCAGCGCGCGCGATCAAGCGGGAGATCCCAGAGCTGGTCATCGTTGGTGACGTCTGTCTATGTGAATACACCTCGCATGGGCATTGTGGCATTGTGCGCCCCACCGGGCCGCAGTCGCTAGGAGCGGCGGTGGCAAATCCACCGGCTTCCACCGGCGAATACGAAATTGTGAACGATGCGACTCTGGAGTTGCTCGCGCGGACTGCGGTTTCCCTGGCCCAAGCAGGGGTCGACATTGTTGCTCCTTCTGACATGATGGACGGGCGGGTCGCCGCGATTCGCAAGGCTCTAGACGAAGCTGGTTTGACGAATATTCCGATTCTTTCTTACGCCGCGAAATTCGCCTCTGGCTTTTACGGCCCGTTTCGCGAGGCGGCCGACTCCGTGCCGCAGTTTGGAGACCGCCGGTCTTACCAAATGGACGGCGCCAATCTGCGCGAGGCCATGCGCGAGATCGAACTCGACATCGAGGAAGGCGCGGACATCATTATGGTTAAGCCGGCGATGCCATATCTCGACGTGATTGCCGCGGCGCGTGAGCGGTTTGATGTGCCGTTGGCTGCGTATCAAGTCTCTGGCGAGTACGCCATGATCGAAGCCGCTGCTCGCAATGGCTGGATTGATCGCGAGCGGGTGATAATGGAGTCGTTGATGTCGATTCGGCGGGCAGGGGCGAGGATTATTCTGACTTACTACGCGAAGGAAGCGGCAAGGCTGCTGGCGTAACGGGGCCGCGGAACCGCGCTTGGGTGATTTCTAACCAAACTTCCAGTGCCTAGCCATTTTCGGGAAACCTGCTATTCACGAACAACGAGACAAAAACCAGATTCCTCACGCCCTGCAGGCGTTCGGAATGACAATGTTTGTGTAATTCAATGTGGCCGTTTCCCATGGTCGAGACGCTGGCCTAGAATCATCCGTTTGTCTGGGATCATCTGATCGTACTGAGGAAGTAAACTTGCCTGAAACTACGTACGACATTGCCATCATCGGCAGCGGACCAGCCGGATATACCGCAGCCATCCGCGCTGGTCAACACGGACTAAAGACCGCGCTTATTGAAAAAGACAACGTGCTCGGCGGAACTTGCCTGCATGTGGGGTGCATTCCGACGAAGGCGCTGCTGTTCAACGCAGAGATTTGGGATCACTTGAAAGACGCAAAAGAATTCGGCATCGAAGGCGTGGACGCGCGGAAGCTGAACTGGGCGGCGATTCAGGATCGCAAATCAAAGATTGTCGGCAAGCATGCCAAAGGTATCGAGTTCCTGATGAAGAGGAACAAGGTCGAGACGATTCGCGGGTATGGCAAGCTCACTGGTCCTGCGCAGAATGGAGTAATTTCGGTAGAAGTCACAAATGATGGTAAGACGGCGCACATCAGAGCGAAGAGTGTGATTCTCTCCACCGGGTCGGAAGCGCGCATGCTGCCCGGTCTTGAGGCGGATGACCGCATTCTCACCAACATCGAAATCCTGGCGCTCAAGGAAATTCCCAAGTCGTTGGTCATCGTAGGGGCCGGGGCTGTGGGCGTGGAGTTCGCTTCGATTTATAGTTCTTTCGGCTGCGAAGTCACGATTCTCGAAATGCTGCCGCGCCTGGTACCAATTGAAGATGAAGAGATCTCCAAAGAACTGGCTCGGGTATTTCGCAAGCGAGGAATTAATTTTCATACAAGCGCCAAAGTCGAGAAAATTGACAAGACGAAATCAGGAATCACCGTGACCTTTACAGTTGATAACAAGCAGCAGAAGATTGAAGCCGAGAAAATTCTGATCGCGGTTGGCCGCAAGCCGCGCACAGAAAACATTGGGTTAGAAAAGACCAAGATCAAGCCTGACCGTGGCTTTATCCAGACGGATAGCTGGATGCAGACCGCTGAACCCGGCATTTACGCCATCGGCGACATCGTGCTGGGCACGCCGCAGTTGGCGCACGTAGGGGCGATGGAGGGGATCGTCGCGGTGACAAAGATCGCCGGAAAGAAGGGAAAGCCAATCAATCCGGAACACATTCCAAATTGCACCTATTGCCATCCGGAAATTGGCAGCGTGGGTCTGACTCAGACTAAAGCCGAGGAAACCGGCTACAACGTGAAGATTGGAAAATTCCCATTTACTGCCAACTCACGCGCTTCGATCGTCGGCGCGCATGAAGGATTCATCAAGATCGTGAGCGACGCAGATTACGGCGAGATTTTGGGGGTCCACATCATCGGACCGCAGGCAACCGAGTTGATCGCCGAGGCGGTGGCCGCGATGGAAGCCGAAACGACTGTTGAAGATTTAATGTGGACCATCCACGCCCATCCTACGCTGGCTGAGGCTATGCTCGATGCGGCGAACAGCGTGTATGGGATGGCGATAAATGCCTAGAATCCAAGCCACGGATTTACGCAGATGAGCACAGATTTGCTGAATTGATTCCTCTGTGCCCTCTGTGTTCTCTGTGGTGAAATGGTTATTCCGCGTGAATCAGCGGCAAAGAAGTTGATCTCTGTCGTCCAACTCGGAACGATTGATTGCGCAACCGGCCTCTGCCTGCAGCAGCGCTTGGTCGAGTTGCGGAAAGAAGGCCGCATCGGCGATGTGCTCCTGCTGCTAGAGCACACGCCAGTGATTACGCTGGGCCGCAACGCGAAATCAAAAAACATTCTTGCCTCACCTGAACTGCTTGCCCAGCGCGGCGTGGAGGTGTTCGAATGCGACCGCGGCGGAGACGTGACGTTTCACGGGCCGGGGCAGATTGTGGGATATCCGATTTTCGATCTGCGCGGATTCGCCACGTCGGATGGAAAACGTAAAACGCTTGGCGCGATCGAATACGTCAGAAAGCTTGAAGAAGTGTTGATCCGCACCTGCGTTGATTTCGGTGTCTCAGCTAACCCGATTCCGGGTCTTACTGGAGTATGGACCGCTGGACCGTGTAGGGGCGGGTCTTCGACCCGCCCGGACGGGGCAGAGCCCCGTCCCCACACAGAACAACAAACAGCTAAAATCGCCGCCATCGGTGTCCACATTTCTCGCGCCGTCACTTCGCACGGTTTCGCTTTGAACGTCAATACCGATCTCAGCTATTTCGATCTGATCGTTCCCTGCGGCCTGGAATCGAAGCCAGTGACTTCGATGGCGAAAGAGCTAGGGAAACAACTTCCGCTGCAAGAGGTGGCCCATTCGATTTTCCGCAACTTCGGCGTCGTCTTTGACAGACAAATTCTATGGTTGGAAAATTTGGATGCGCTGCTTGGGCAAGCAATAGGAGTTCCGATGAAGCCTCCGACCGAGTTGCGCCAGTTGCACCAGGAAGATGAAAACTTCTGGGCGTAAAAACCTCGCCAGCATCTCTGCAAAGATTCCTCCAAGTAGTGGTTTTAGGTGAATAATTGGCCGACAGGAGTTGCGCACCGGAGGGTGGAAAGAGTGAATTCATTTCGAAAGCAGGTCGGAGTTCCCGCCCTGGTTGCTGTCTTACTAGGCGCAGCATCTCTGGGCATTGATGGCAAATTCGGACCGCAGCCGCTGGTGTGGAATTTCAAATATGGCGCCGTGATAATCCACGTCCCTTGGTTGCTGGCGTTGCTATTAATTAGTGCGGGAGCAACATTTTTGGCCAAGCGTGCCGGGGCGAGTCTTTCACAGCGCGTTCTCGTTGCCCTGAGTCCAGCTCTACTCATCGGGACTACGCTCAATCTACTCACGGCGATCATCATTACTGCAGCGAGTCGTAGCGGGCAGCGCATACACCCGGTTGATTTCATCGGTCATATGCTTGTGGGCTGGCTTTTGATTCCCACTGGTGCAGGACTGCTGGGCGCACTGCCTTTTCTTAGAGGCCATTCCCTGGGCAGTTAGGCCATTCTTCTCCGGTAAAACCAGTAAGGATGTCGTGTGTGTTACCTTCTCGCTTCTGAGTTAGGATGATTGGCGGTTAAAGTCTGACTTGGGAAAAGCGGCCAGGAATGGGCAAGAAAATCGGGCAAGCCAAGAGTCCAGTGCGAACGAACAAAGACCGGCACAACGGTCCAGCATCAGCAAGCGCTCGCCAGCGAAGCTACACAATTCCCGACTACCGCCTGGAAAAACCCAACTTCACCATCCGCCAGATTCGCAAAGGTGATGAAATTTGCTACGAAGTCGAAGGGAACCTAAATACCTCCGTTCCTCCGATCCGCGAATCGAAATACCTGAGCAAGCAGCAGCACATCGAGATCTACCGCTGGATGCTCCTCAACAGAAAGATGGAGCTGGCGCTCGAAAATCTTTACAAGCAGGGCAAAGTCGTTGGGGGCGTGTACTTCGGACTCGGCCAGGAAGCCTGCTCCTGCGCGTCCGCCTACGCTCTGAAAAAAGACGAATGGCTTGGGCCGCTGATTCGTAACCAAGGATCGCTGCTGGTTCGGGGCTTTTCTCCACGCGACATCATGATGCAGTACATGGCCAAGGCGGGCTCGCCGACGAAAGGCCGCGATGCGTCATCTCACTTCGGAGACATCTACGAGCGCAACGTGGTCGCGCCCATCTCGACCCTCGGCGATCTCATCCCGGTGCTCGCCGGCGTGGCGCTTGGCGCGCGGCTTCAAGGACGCAACATCGCCGTGATGACCTACATCGGTGACGGCGGCCAGTCCACTGGAGTCACGTATGAAGGCTTGAATTTCGCCGCCGTTCAGAACCTCGGCCTGGTACTCTTCGTCGAAAACAATCTCTGGGGATACTCCACGCCTGCCGACATGCAGTTTCGGGTGGAAGACCTCGCCGAACGCGCCATTGCCTATGGAATCCCCGGAGTGATCGTGGACGGCACCGACGCCTGCCAGGTTTATGACGCCGCGCATGAAGCCTGCGAGCGCGCCCGACGCGGCGAAGGCCCCACGCTGATCGAAGCTAAGATGATGCGCATGAAGGGCCATGCCATCCATGATGCCGCCGAGTACGTCCCCAAGCCGCTGTTCGAGTATTGGCGCAAGCGCGATCCGATTGCCCGGTTCGAAAATTACCTGGTGAGCGTTAAGAAGTGGCTGACGCGCGAAGAGAACGAAAAGCTGATTGCCGATGTAGACCGTCAGCTTGAGGAAGACCGCGATTATGCTGTGGCCAGCCCAATGCCTTCGCCAGAATCCGCTGCTGGCGGCGTGTATTGCGACGGCTGTCACGAGATTAATCCCAAATATCGTATGGTAAATACGGAGGCAAGATCGTCGGCCAAAATCAAGATCGGTGGCGCACATTAGTAACGTTCACTACGACGACACTGACTTCTTCCTCGTATACTGTTGATGGTTCTCCGCTAATTCGGCGCTCAGGTCGTGCGAGGAACATCGCATCGTCATGAGTGCCATTTTGATGAATAGCTGACAGTCGCTGCATCTAATTACTGACATTCCATGTTTGAACGACTCGACCAAATCGAAGCCCGCTACGAGGAACTGACGCACGCCCTCGCTTCCCCGGAGATCATCAGTGACTCCTCGAAATACCAGAAGACTGCCAAGGCGCACAGCGAGATTGCACCTGTCGTCGAGAAATATCGCGAGTACAAAGACCTGAAAAAAGGTATCGCTGAAAGCAAGGCGGTGCTTGCAGACGAAAAAGATTCGGAAATGCGAGCTTATGCGCAGGAGGAACTGGAAAAGCTCGAAGCCCGCGTTGCCGCAGTCGAGGAGGATCTCAAGCTCTTGCTCCTTCCTAAAGATCCTAATGACGAAAAGAATGTGGTCCTCGAAATTCGTGCCGGAACTGGCGGCGACGAAGCGACGCTCTTTGCGGCAGAAATGTTCCGCATGTATACGCGATATGCCGAAACGCAAAGATGGAAAGTGGAAGTGCTCTCAACTTCGGAATCCGGGGTCGGCGGGCTGAAAGAGGTTATAGCCATCATCGAAGGCCAGCGCGTTTACTCGCGGCTGAAGTACGAAAGCGGAGTGCATCGCGTGCAACGGGTACCGCAGACCGAGCAGCAAGGACGAGTGCACACTTCAGCAGTGACGGTGGCCGTTTTGCCCGAAGCTGAAGACGTCGACATTAAGATTGACGCCAAAGATCTGCGCATTGACACTTTCTGCTCGTCCGGCCCCGGCGGCCAGTCCGTCAATACGACCTACTCCGCCGTGCGCGTCACACATATCCCAACTAATACGGTCGTGAGTTGCCAGGACGAAAAAT
>Ga0209686_1001530_pt1 | contig 11344 bp, 8 predicted proteins | sample GraSoiAngelo_126_FD_185883 | JGI IMG/M metagenome (GOLD analysis project Ga0209686, IMG submission 185883) | Grasslands soil microbial communities from the Angelo Coastal Reserve, California, USA - 14_0927_09_20cm (SPAdes) (version 2) | ecosystem: Environmental > Terrestrial > Soil > Grasslands ...
CGACAGGCGCATCTTGTCCTGGTGCTTCACGCGGACGGTCGGGTCGACGCGCGCCACCATGACGTTCGGTCCGGCCTTGAGATCGAGCAGGATCTCCGAGCCGAGCGGCTCGACGACCTCGACGACTGTGTCGAAGCTGTAGTCCGCCCCGTCGGCCCCCGTCGCGATGCGCAGGTCTTCCGGACGGATGCCCAGGGTCACGCGCTGACCCTTGTACGGCCCGAGCCGGCCCGCGCTCGCCGGCGGCACCTTCACGCGAAGCCCCGGCGTATCTGCCCACAGGGCGCCGTTCGCGTCGGCGACGGTCACCTCGACGAAATTCATCGCGGGCGATCCGATGAATCCCGCCACGAACCGGTTGGCCGGGCGCCCGTAGAGCTCGAGGGGCTCGCCGACCTGCTGGATCCAGCCGTCCTTCATGACCACGACACGGTCGCCGAGCGTCATCGCCTCGACCTGATCGTGCGTGACGTAGATGGCCGTCGTCTCCAGGCGCTCGTGCAGGCGCTTGAGCTCGACCCGCATCTGCACGCGGAGCTTCGCGTCGAGGTTCGACAGCGGCTCGTCGAACAGGAACACCTGGGGATGGCGCACGATCGCGCGACCGACCGCGACGCGCTGCCGCTGGCCGCCGGAGAGCTGGCGCGGCTTGCGCTTGAGCAGCTCCTGGATGCCCAGGATCTCGGCGGCTTCGCCGACCCGCTTGGCGATCTCGGGCTTGGGGAACTTCCGCATCTTGAGCCCGAAGGCCATGTTGTCGTAGACCGTCATGTGCGGGTACAGCGCGTAGTTCTGGAACACCATCGCGATGTCCCGGTCCTTCGGCGGCAGATCGTTGACGACCCGGTCGCCGATCGTGATCTCGCCGGCGGTGATCTCTTCGAGCCCGGCGACCATGCGCAGCGTCGTCGACTTGCCACATCCGGACGGGCCGACCAGCACGACGAATTCTTTGTCTCGGATGTGGAGGTTCACGTCCTTGACGGCGTGGACCTCGTCGTACTTCTTGTTCAGGTCCTTCATCATCACCTGGGCCATGGACGTCTCCTTTAGCCTTTCACCGAGCCGGTCAGGCCGGTGACATAGTACTCGACAAAGAACGAATAGACGAGGGCCACCGGGATCGAGCCGAGCAGCGCGCCGGCCATCAGCTGCCCCCAGAAGTAGATGTCGCCCCGGATCAGCTCCGACACGACGCCGACCGGCACGGTCTTGCGCTCGGGCGACGACAGGAAGATCAGCGCGTAGATGAACTCGTTCCACGACAACGTGAACGCAAAGATGCCCGCCGAGAGGATTCCGGGCACCGCGATCGGGAAGATGATGCGGGTCATCGCGCCGAAACGGGTGGCGCCGTCGATGCGCGCGCACTCCTCGAGCTCCTTCGGGATCGTCTTGAAGTAGCCCATGAGGAGCCACGTGCTGAACGGGATCAGGAACGTCGGGTACGTGAGGATCAGCGCCCACGGCGTGTTCCCGAGCTGGAAGTCCCTGATGATGTCCGCCAGCGGGATGAACAGGAGCGTCGGCGGCACCAGGTAGGTCACGAAGATGGACGTGCCGAGCATGCCCGCCATCGGGAACCGCAGCCGGGCCAGCGCGTATCCCGCGAGCAGCCCGCACGCGAGCGAGATCCCGGTCGACGCCACCGCGATGTAGAAGGTGTTCCAGAGCCACCGCGGGAACATGGTCTTGGCCATCAGGTCACGGAAGTGCTCGAGCGTCGGCTGGAGCGTCCAGAAGGGCGCATTGTTCACCGCTCGCCAGGAGCGGTAGAGCTCGGCGTCCGGTCGGATCGCCGTGACGAGCATCCAGTAGAACGGGAACAAGGTCCCGATCACGAAGACACTCAGGGGGATGTAGAAGAACACCCACTTCTTCCAGCGCCGCTCGATGACCATTTATCGATGGCTCCAGAACGGATCCGACCGCGGGTGGCCTGCTGTAGGCACTCGTGGCTCCACTCTGCGGACGACCCTTTCGACCGCGCGTAGAGACCTCCGCTCTGCTTTCCGGTCGACCCTCGCCATCACGCGCCCTCGAGTCTGCGTAGATAGCGGAGCTGGATCCAGACGACGATGAAGAGCACCGGCAGCATGAAGAGCGAGATCGCCGCGCCCTCGCCGAGGAGGCCCGCGGCCACGCCGATCTGATAGGCGTACGTCGCCAGGAGATGCGTGGAGTTCGCGGGACCTCCACCGGTCAGGACATAGATCAGCTGAAAGTCGGAGAACGTCTGGATGATCGAGAAGACGACCACGACGACGGTGACCGGCTTCAGGAGCGGCCACGTCACGTGCCAGAATCGCTTCCAGCCGTTGGCGCCGTCGAGCGAGGCCGCCTCGTGCAGATCGGTATTGATCGTCTGCAGCCCAGCCAGGAGCGTGATGGCGAAGAACGGCATGCCGCGCCACGTGTTCACCACGATCGCGCACCAGAGCGCCCACTCGCCGTTGGACAGAAACGGCAGCTTCGTCACGATAAAGCCCGACTTGTAGAGGGTCCAGTTGAGGACGCTGAAGGTCGGGTCGAACATCCAGCGCCACGCGAAGGTGGAGAGCACCGTCGGAATGATGAACGGGAGCAGCATCGAGGCCCGGACGAGGCGCTTGCCCCGGAAGTGCCGGTTCAGGAGCAGCGCCAGCCACATGCCCAGGGCGAGCTTGAAGATCGTCGCCCAGAACGTGTAGAAGGTCGTGTTCCAGAACGCCGTCCGAAAGATCGAGTCGTTCCACGCCTTGATGAAGTTCTTGAGACCCACGAACTCGCCGGGATTGCCCACGCTGATGCTCGACAGCGAGAACCACACGCCCATCACGAACGGATACGCGATGAAGGCGCCGAGCAGAACGACCGTCGGGCTGAGGAGGGCGAACGCCAGGAGCCGCTCGTTCTCGAGAAGGCGCTCGAACGCGCGTCGCTGCGCGGTCCTGGGATGCGGGAGCGCCACCTCGACTCGGGCGGCACCCCCGGCCCCTCCGGCGATCGGATTCTTCAAGCCAATGCCCTGCCGATCAGGCTTCGTAGATCTTCTTCAATTCGCCTTCCGCCCACTTCACAGCGTCCTCGGCCTTCATGCCCTGGACGGCCTTGGCGTACATGTCGACGATGACGTACTTCGTGTAGGACTCGGTGGCCTTGGCCGACGCCGGACCGGGATGTCCGAAGGCGCGCGTCAGGCGGGCCGCCTGCCGGAATACTTGAAGGGGCTTGTCGACCTTGGCCCACATTGGGTGGTCTTCCCACTTCTTGGCGGCGCCGACGCTGTAACCCTCGTTGACCTCAAACCACTTTCCGTAGTTCGCGTCCTGGTGCAGCCACTTCAGGAAGTCCTTGGCGAGCTTCTGGTTCTTCGAGTACTTCATCACGGAATGCTGGAAGGGCAAGTACAGGGCGAACTGGCCAGCCGGGCCCTTCGGCATCAGGGCGGCGTGCTCGATGTCCTGGTAGAGCGGCTCGCCCTTCTCGTCCTTGATCTTGTCTTTCTGACGCTTGGCCACGATGTAGATCGAGGCGCCGTTGAGCGTCGCGCCGATCTCACCGGCGTGAAAAGCCCGGTTGTTGTTGGTGTCGTCCCAGGCGAGCCCGCCCTCGTCGCACGCGTCCTTCCAGAACGTTTGTAAGAATTTCACGGACTCGAGCGTGCCCTTCGAGTTGATCGCGACCTTCTTACCGCTCGCGTCCACCTCGGCGCCCCCGAAATCCCAGAGGAACGCGTAGGCGAACACCGGCGGATCGCCGAAGCTGTGGCCGAGCGCCTGGCCGACGGGCTTGCCCTTGGCCTTGAGCTTCTTGCCGACCTCGCGATACTCGTCCCACGTCTTCGGGAATTCCTTGACGCCGATCTCGTTGAACCACGACCGTCGATACGCAACGGCGTTGCCACCGCAGCCGTGGGGCACGGCCAGCCACTTCCCACCGACCTTGGCGCTCGCGTTGAAGACGTCGTAGTAGCCACCCTGCGCCTTCCCGATCGGCTCCGCCACGTCGGAGACGTCGACGAGGGCGTTGGCGTAGAGCTGCGGCCAGTTCCAGAGCATCTGGATGATGTCGGCGCCGGAGCCCGACTGAATCGCCGCCGTGATCCGGGGCTGCAGGTCGTTGGCGTTGATGAACTCGAAGGTGACTTCGGCACCCAGCGCCTTCGAGGCCTCCGGGGCCTGGCGCTTCAGCTCGACATCGGCCTCGGGAATGAAGTCGACCCACCGGACGATGTGGAGCTTGGTCCCCTGCGCGAACGCCGGAGCGCGCCCCGCCGCCAGGATGCCGGCCACGCCGGCCGATTTCAGGAACGTGCGTCGCTGCATTCTATCCCCCTGGAAAGCCATCAGCCTTCGTAGATCTTCTTCAGCTCGGCCTCGGCCCACTTCACGGCGTCCTCGGCCTTCGTGCCCTGGACCGCCTTGGCGTACATGTCGACGATGATGTACTTCGTGTACGCCTCGGTGGCCTTGGCCGACGCCGGACCGGGGTGCCCGAAGGCGCGCGTCACGCGGGCCGCCTGCCGGAACACTTGAAGGGGCTTGTCGACCTTCGCCCACATCGGGTGGTCCTCCCACTTCTTGGTGGCGCCGACGCTATAGCCCTCGTTGACCTCGAACCACTTTCCGTAGTTCGCGTCCTGGTGCAGCCACTTCAGGAAGTCCTTGGCGAGCTTCTGGTTCTTCGAGTACTTCATGATCGAGTGCTGCTGGCCGCCGTAGAGGGCGAACTGTCCGGCGGGCCCTTTCGGCATCAGCGCGGCATGCTCGATGTCCTGGAAGAGCGGCTCGCCCTTCTCGTCCTTGATCTTGTCCTTCTGGCGCTTGGCCACGATGTAGATCGAAGCCCCGTTGAGGGTGGCGCTGATCTCGCCGGCATGGAAGGCTCGGTTGTTGTTGGTGTCGTCCCATGCCAGCCCGCCCTCGTCGCAGGCGTCCTTCCAGAAGGCCTGCAGGAACTTCACGGACTCGATCGTGCCCTTCGAGTTGATCGCGACCTTTTTGCCGGTGGTGTCGACCTCGGCGCCGCCGAAGTCCCAAAGGAACGGATAGGCGAAGGTCGGCGGATCGCCGAAGCTGTGGCCGAGCGCCTGCCCGATGGGCTTGCCCTTGGCCTTGAGCTTCTTGCCGACCTCGCGATATTCGTCCCAGGTCTTCGGGAACTCTTTCGCACCGATCTCGTTGAACCACGACCGCCGGTAGGCGACCGCGTTGCCGATGACGGCGTGGGGTACCGCGAGCCAGCGGCCAGCGACTCTCGCGCTAGCTTCGAACACATCATAGAAGCCGCCTTGCGCCTTGCCGAGGGGCTCGGCCACATCCGAGACGTCTACCAGGCCGTTCGCGTAGAGATGCGGCCAGTTCCAGAGCATCTGAATGATGTCGGCGCCGGAGCCCGACTGGATAGCCGCGGTGATGCGCGGCTGGAGGTCGTTGGCGTTGATGAATTCGAACGTGACTTCTGCCCCGAGCGCCTTGGACGCCTCGGGCGCCTGGCGCTTGAGCTCGACGTCCGCCTCGGGAATGAAATCGACCCAGCGTACGATGTGGAGCTTGCTGCCCTGCGCCCACGCTGGCGCCCGACGCGCGGTGAGAATCCCTTCGATACCGGCCATCGCCAGCGCCGCCGTCCCTGAGACTCTGATGAACTGCCTGCGATCGAGTCCCTGAAGATCCATGCGTGACCCTCCTTGATCAAGAGCTACGAGCGCCGGATGCGGCCTAACCACCGGGAAAGGCGACGAATTAGTACCATCACCGGCTCGAGGGTGTCAACCGCCAATGGCGCGGGTGCGCCAAGAGAGCTACTCAGCGGGCTCCCGCGGGAGCCGCGAGCCTCACGGCTGGCAGACGCGGCGTCCGGAACGTCAGCGCCAGCACCATCGCCATCAGTCCGATCGCGGCCGAGCTGATGAAGAGCCAGGCGTAGGTGCCGAAGGCGTCGTGGATGTAGCCGCCGGCCCACGCGCCGAGTCCCATGCCAAGCGTCGAGATCAGGAACACCGCGCCATACGCGCTCCCCATCACCTTCTCGCCGAAGTATTCGCGCGTGACGAGCGCGTAGAGCGGCATCACGCCGCCGTACGAGATCCCGAACATCACCGCGGCGGCGTAGAAGCTGAAGGCGTCCCGGGTGAAGAGGTACGAGAACACCATCACCGCCTGGAGCGCGAGCCCGACGAGCAGGGTGGGCTTGGCGCCGAGCCGGTCGGCGATCATCCCGCATGCGATGCGCCCGCCGATCGACGCCAGGCCGGACACGCCAAGAACGGTGGCGGCGACCATCGCGGCGACGCCCTGGTCGATCGCGTGGGTCACCATGTGGAAGATCGGGCCGGCGTGGGCGGCGCAGCAGGCGAAGTGCGTGAGCGCGATCGCCCAGAACTGCGGCGCGCGCAAGACCTCGCGGGTGGAGAAATCGCGCTGCCGCGTGGCCGCGCCGCCGAGCGCCACGGCGCCCATGTCGGCGGGCGCGTTCTTGACCAGGAGCGCGACCGGGATGACGACTAGCCAGGCCAGGTCGCCCAGCACGATCATCGCCACGCGCCAGTCGTACGCCGAGGTGATCCAGCGGGTCAGCGGTGAGAGCAGGAGCATGCCGGCGCCGCCGCCGGCGGAGATGATGCCGAGCGCGAGACCGCGGTTACTCGTGAACCACTTCGTCGCGGTCGCGGAGAGCGGCGTGAGGAAGGCGCCGGCGGCGAAGCCCACGCCGAAGCCGAATGTCACGTGCAGATGCCAGAGCGCGGTCGCCTGGCTCGAGAGCACGAGGCTGAGGCCCAGCAAGAGGCCACCGGCGATCGTCACGAAGCGGCTCCCGAACCGGTCCGAGATCGCGCCCCAGAAGAACGAGCCCACGCCCATCGCCATCCAGTTGATGAGCGCGGTCACCGAGACGGCGCTGCGGCTCCAGCGCATCGATTCCTCGAGCGGCTTCAGGAACACGCCGAGCGAGAAGAGCGAGCCCTGCCCGAGCGCGACGACGACGGCGGCGGCGAAGACGACGACCCAGCCGTAGAAGAGTCCGCGCTGACTCATGGGCGCGAACTACGATAGCATGTAGCGCAATGCGGCAGCTCGCGTGGCCCACATTCGCGTTCGTCGTCGCCGCGCTGCTCGTGCTGCTGCTGCGCACGATCTTGCTCTCGCTGCTGCGGCGCTGGACCGGCCCGCCGGACGGCTGGGGCTCTCTCGCGCAAGCGATCCGGCTGCCCTCGATCCTCTGGTCCGTCGTGGTCGGGCTCTGGGTGGGCAACGAGGTCGCCGGCCAGACCGAGCGCTTGCCGCTCCGAGTCTCCCAGCAGATCAGCAGTCTTCTCGAGGTCGCGGTGATCCTCTCCGTGACGATCACGGTCTCCAACCTCCTCACCACGCTGGTGCAGAGCGCGAGCGAGCGGCGATCGCTCGGTCGTCCGATCACGGGCCTCGGCCAGTCGGTCGCCCGCGGCGTCGTCTTCATCGTCGGGCTCCTCGTGTTGCTGGACGCGCTCGGGATCCAGATCACGCCCATCCTTACGGCGCTGGGTGTCGGCGGCCTCGCGGTGGCGCTCGCCCTGCAGGACACGCTCTCGAACCTCTTCGCCGGAGTCCATCTGCTCGCCGACAAGCCGATCCGCGTCGGCGACTACGTGAAGGTCGCCGACACCGTCGAGGGCCACGTCGTCGACATCGGCTGGCGCTCGACCCGCGTGCGCATGCTCCAGAACGTCGTGGTCACGATTCCCAACAAGCGCGTAGCCGAGTCGATGATCACGAACTACGACATGCCGGAGTCGCGGCTGGCGCTAACGATTCGCGTCGCGGTCGACTACGGCGCCGATCCCGACCTGGTCCAGCGAATCCTCGTGGAAGAGACCACGGGGGCCCTGAACGAGGTGCCCGGTCTTCTAGCCGAGCCCGAGCCTTCCGCGCGCCTCATCCCGGGCTTCGGCGAATTCTCCCTGGACTTCACCTTGATCTGTCACGTGAAGTCGTTCAACGATCAGTTCCTGGTGCAGCACGAGCTGCGCAAGCGGATCCTGCGACGCCTTGGCGCCGAGGGGATACGGATCCCGGTTCAGGTGCGGGGAACCGAGCTCCGGTCGGCCGGGGGGTGACGGCCCGGTCCGGAGCTCACACTGTGCGGCCACTTGCCTTACTACTCGTCTCATGTATAGTTAAAGTCGCCGTGGACCTCAGAACCCGGGTAACGGTTCTATCAGAGTCCGCTGACCGCGACGGCCCCCAGGGCTCGTTGATGCGCCCTGGAGACCCCGTGGGCATCACCAAAGTCCGTTACCCCGGTCGGGGCTCGACCCGGCTCATGCGCGTCATGCAGACCAACGCCTGCTCCTTGTCCTGCGGCTACTGCCCGACCTTCTGCGGCGGCAAGGTGCGTCGCACATCACTGAGCCCCGAAGAGGTGGCCCGCGTGTTCATGGACGCGCACCGGGCCGGGCTTGCCGATGGCCTCTTCCTGACGTCGGGCGTCCCGGGCCGGCCCGCGAAGATGACCGACCGCATGCTCGCCGCGGTCGATCTGCTGCGTCGTCGGGAGGACTTTCAGGGCTACGTCCACTTGAAGCTTCTCCCCGGCGCCGAGCCCGCCCAGGTCGAGACGGCGGTGAGGCTCGCCAGCCGGGTGTCCATCAATCTCGAAGCGCCCGGCGCCGCCTACGTCCGCGCGCTCGCGCGGGAGAAGGACTTCGCCGGCGACCTGTTGCCGAATCTCGAGCTGGCCGGGCGTCTGATGCTCGAGCGCCGGCGGGAGCAGGCTCCGTCGAGGTTCGCCGCCGTCGGCACGACGACCCAGTTCGTCGTCGGTGCGGCGGGCGAGCAGGATCGCGAGATCCTCGACGTCGTGACGCGGCTCGAGCGCCGGCGCCTCCTGCACCACGCTCACTTCAGCGCGTTTCAGCCCGTCGTCGGAACGCCGTTCGAAGGTCGACGCCCGACGCCGGCGAGGCGAGAGCTACGGCTCTACCAGGCCGAGCACCTCGTCCGGCAGTACGGCTTCGGCTACGACGAGCTGGTCTTCGCCGGCGACGGCAACCTGCCGCTCGACGACGATCCAAAGACGGCGTGGGCGCTCGCGCATCCCGAGCGCTTTCCGGTCGAGGTCTCCCGCGCGCCGTACGAGAGCCTGGTCCGTGTGCCAGGGATCGGCCCGGCCGCCGCGCGCGCGCTCGTCGACGGGAGGCGCCGCTCGGTGATCCGCTGGTCGGGCGACCTGCGAGCCGCCGGGGTCGATGTGACACGGGCGGCGTGGTTTCTCTCTCTGCGCGGCCGCAGGCTCGCGAGCTCGCCGGCGCCGCGACAGCTTCGTCTGTTCCCGCACGGCGAGCATCTGACGCAGGCGCCCTTCCGGACGCCGGTGCCGCCCTGCGCCTATCGCTGAGCAGCATGGGCTCGGCGAGCCGCCGCGGCTCGCCGAGCCGGTGGCCAGGGGCAAGGCGCCCGAACATTTCGGGCATTGCGTCGTTCCAGCGACACGACGCTCGCGGCATGCTGGGGCCAAGATCGCGTCAAAATAACGCTTCAGCCGAGAGCGGGTCTGGCATCGTGTGTGCGTAAGCCCCGATGGACCGAAAAACACGGAGGAGCACACATGCGAACGAATCAGCTGATCGCTGTGTCGGCCATTCTTCTGGCCGGCTGCGCGGCGCCACGGCAAGACACCGGGCGAAGCGCCGCTCACGGGACGCACGCGCCGAGCGCCGACGGCACCCGCCCGGTCCTCTACACGACACTCGGAAGCTACTCCTATCGGATCACGACGAATTCCGGCGAGGCTCAGCGCTGGTTCGACCAGGGCCTCCGCCTCGTCTACGCGTTCAACCATCTCGAGGCCCAGCGAGCCTTCAGGGAGGCCGTGCGCCTCGACCCGGCGTGCGCGATGTGCTACTGGGGCATCGCCATCACCGAAGGCTCGAACTACAACGACCCCACGAACGCCGACCGTGAGAAGAAGGCGGCGACGGCCGCCCAGGAGGCGCTCCGGCTTTCGGCCGGCGCTCGCCCGCCCGAGCGCGCCATGATCCAGGCGCTCGCAAAGCGTCATTCGACCGATCCCGCGGCCAAGCGCGAGACCCTCGACCGCACCTATGCCGACGCCATGCGCGAGGTCGCGCGCCAGTTCCCCGACGATCTCGAGGCCGGAACGTTCTTCGCCGACTCGATGATGAACCTCCGGCCCTGGAATCTGTGGACCGCCGACGGGGCGCCGCAGCCGGGCACGGAGGAGCTCGTCGCGACGCTCGAGCGCGTGATCGCCAAGAATCCGAATCACCCCGGCGCGCTGCATCTCTACATCCACGCGGTCGAGGCGAGCCGAGAGCCCGGGCGCGCCGAAGCCGCCGCCGATCGGCTGCGGCCGCTGATGCCGGGGGCGGGGCACCTGGTCCACATGCCCTCGCACATCTACTGGCGCATCGGCCGCTACGCGGATGCGGTCGCCGTCAACACCGTCGCCGCCGACGCCGACCGCGCGTATTTCAAGACCGCGACCCCGAGCCCGATCTATCGCGGGCTCTACTATCCGCACAACATCGACTTCATCTGGCAGTCCGCTGCGATGCAGGGGCGCAGTGCCGAGACCATCCGCGCGGCGCGCGAGTTCGCCTCGAACGCGCCGGCCGAGATGATCAAGCAGATGCCCGACATGGAGACGGCGCCGGTCGCGCCGATCGTGGCGCTCGTGCGCTTCGGCCGATGGGACGAAGTGCTCGCGTATCCGGCGCCGCCGCGCGAGTGGCCCTACACGTCGGGCGTGTGGCACTACGCTCGCGGCGTGGCCTTCAACGCCAAGGGCCTGGCCGCCGACGCGAAGCGCGAGCTCTCCGCGCTGGAGGGCATTCTCCAGTCCGTGTCGCCGGACCGCACGGTCGCGTTCTTCTTCCGCGCGAAGAACATGCTCCAGCTCGCGGCAAATCTGCTGGCCGGTGAGATCGCGGCGAAGGCGGGCGACTACACGACCGCCGAGCGGTTGCTGCGCGCCGCGGTAAGCGAGCAGGACTCGCACTGGTTCACGGAGCCGCCGCCCTGGTATTTCCCCGTGCGCCAGTCACTCGGCGCCGTGCTGCTCCAGGCCGGCCGGGCGGGTGACGCCGAGCAGGTCTACCGCGAGGATCTTCGAAGGAACCCGAACAACGGCTGGTCGCTGTTCGGGCTCGCCCAGAGCCTGCGCGCCCAGGGCAAGACGGCCGAGGCCGGGCAGATGGACGAGAGCTTCCGAAAAGCGTGGTCTCAGGCCGACGTCAGGCTGACCGCGTCCCGATTCTAGCGTCGAGACGCCCGGAGCGCCGCCGCTCCGGGCTACTTTCCCTTCTGGATGACTTCCGCCAGCTCTTTCGCGCGTCCCGTGTCGAGCGGACGCAGCCGATCCA
>Ga0209686_1001538_pt1 | contig 11324 bp, 9 predicted proteins | sample GraSoiAngelo_126_FD_185883 | JGI IMG/M metagenome (GOLD analysis project Ga0209686, IMG submission 185883) | Grasslands soil microbial communities from the Angelo Coastal Reserve, California, USA - 14_0927_09_20cm (SPAdes) (version 2) | ecosystem: Environmental > Terrestrial > Soil > Grasslands ...
ATGTCTCTTTACCACAGCAGCTTGGAGGCGGTTTGAGACCTGCTCCTGAAAGCCGATGCCGAGGGGCCTTCCCTCATCTCTCGCGCAGCTTAACTTATTCACACGGTTGGTTAGTTCACAGTGAACTCCTTCTCCGTATGCTTCTGCAGCACACCGTGGTCAAAAAACTCGAACGGCTTGAAATGGCGTGGCTTAGGATTTTGCACAGCCCCTTTTCGAATGGGCTTTTCCGACCCAGAAACATCACCTACAATCTCGTTTTCACGAAGCGATAGATCACAGGGGAATCCAAATTCCGTCGAAGTGTAGGGCGCCCAAGAGTAGATCAGGAAACAGAACTCCTGGCCTTGCAGATGGCGAGGGAAAATCCCAGCTGGGGCTACGATCGGATCGTAGGTGCCTTGGCAAATCTAGCCCGAGTTTACCGCGCTCGCCTGATTTGATGGAATTCCCGCAACAGGCCTAAGTGCTTCCGCGCCCCATTTGGAGCGGTTCGCAGACCCAACTCGCTTCAGCTCACGTAACCGGTTTGTGTATGACCTAATCCCATTAAAAGTATCGCTTCCGGCAAACTCCGGCGGTGGGGGCAGTATTTTTCCTTGACTTCCCCTTCTATAGAACAACTTACGCGCCGTCAATGCTGTTTTTAGTTCGATCCCCACCGCCCCTACCATCCATCTTCCTGATGAGTGGACACTTAACAGAAACACGCAGGGGCAAAAAGGGGCAGATTAGGCCAATGATCCGGCTTTGCGTTTCTTTCGAACGGCACGGGTGACAACCGGATTCGAGATATTTTTGGATTTCACTGAGACGCGATTTCGACCCGAGCGCGCTTTGGTGTCCCATGGCCACCACCGTGACTGCTTGTAGTTTTGGGGCGCGCCCCTCCTGTCAGGCTACGAAAACCTAGAAGACCCCCTCTGCGGCGCATGTGGGCGAGGACCCCTCCTTTGCCCGGCGCAATTACACAACTATTACAGAAGCTCGGACGCCCGGGTGCTACGTTGTGGGAATAGCCAGCAGGGGGCTACAGAGGACTACGGGACCATGAGCATCTTTGAACGCGACAGAACATTTGCACAACCCATCAATTGGGTGACCAGCTCCTTCATAGCAGCATTCCACGTCGGTGGGATCATAGCCTTGTTTTTCTTCACTTGGAAGGCGCTTGCGTTGGCGATATTGCTTTCGTGGGTTGTTGGGAGTCTTGGCATCGGCATGGGCTACCACCGGTTGCTCACGCATCGGGGCTACAAGACACCGAAATGGATGGAATACTTCCTCACCGTTTGCGGAACTCTGGCCCTCGAAGGCGGCCCTATCGCCTGGGTGGCGACGCATCGCGTGCACCATCAGAATACCGATAAGGAAGGTGATCCGCATTCTCCGCGCGATGGCGGGATCTGGGCGCACATGGGTTGGATTCTGACGGGCCGGGCGATGCACAACAACGCCAAAGAGCTCTTACCTTTCGTACCGGATCTTCGAAGAGACAAGTTTCATCTCTGGATCAGCAAGTGGCACTGGGTCCCAGTCGCATTGCTCGGTCTGCTTATCTTCGCAATCGGTGGCTGGTCGTGCCTGTTGTGGGCAGTCTTCCTGCGGACGACTGTCGGCCTCCACGCCACTTGGCTCGTTAATTCCGCGACACATATGTGGGGATCTCAGCGATTCCTCACAGGTGATACGTCGAAGAACAATTTTTGGGTGGCGTTGCTCACGTTCGGGGAAGGGTGGCACAATAATCACCATGCGTCGGCGCAAGCCGCGCGGCACGGCCTTGCCTGGTATGAGTTCGATATGAACTGGTATGGGATCTGCGCCCTGCGGACGCTCGGCCTCGCCTGGGACATCAAGCAGCAGAAGCTTGCGCCACGCGCAACACAGCCAGCTGAACTCCGGCGGGCGGCCAGGACACCCGAAGTCCCGCTGCCAACCATTGTGGCGGACTAGAGCGGACGCCAAGGCGCGAGGAGCGCCATTTCAATCTGACACGAGAAGCTTATCTCTGGCGTAAACTAAAGACATGCGTATTACGCGCCGCACGAAGGCTATCGCGTTCTTTATCTCATTAGGTACCTGCCTCGTCGCGCTGGCAACGGCTCTCAACGTCGGCTGGATGATCTTCCACTGGCGCCAAGTTGTTCCGCTGGTCCTCGGCATCGTTCTGTTTGGACTGTTGATCGCTGGCCTGGTCATGAATACGATTTTCCTTGTCCGCGAGATCCGCCGAAATGAACAGCAAGACAGCTTCCTGAATGCAATTACCCACGAACTGAAGACGCCGATCGCGTCGATTCGCTTGTACCTGGAAACGCTCGAAAGCCGTCGACTGGACGAGACCCAGAGGCGTGATTTCTACCGCATCATGCTCGAAGATACTGACCGACTGCTTGGCACGGTTGAGCAAGTGCTCAAGGCCAGCCACGTACGGCAAAGAAGTCTCCGGGAGAACTGGAAGGACGTGAATTTCACCGAAATTGTGAACGATGTGCTCGCACTTACGCGTTTGCGGCAGCACTTATCCGCCAGCTCACTTTATTTAAGCAGTGAGCGGACGGACGAAATCACCGTTATGGGGAGCGCCGAGGAGCTGCGTACTGCGGTCTTTAATCTCTTCGACAATGCCGTCAAGTATTCGGGGAAGGAAAAGAATATCGCTGTCGATATCTCGACGCCCAATCTCGATACGGTTTCCTTGCGCGTATGTGACAACGGCGTGGGAATACAGCCGAAAGAGCTGAAACGCATTTTCAAGCGCTTCTACCGCGCGCCGAATTCCATGGCCGGGCAAGTGAACGGAACCGGCCTGGGTCTATTCATTGTGCGTTCGATCGCCCTTCGCCACGGCGGCGATGCCTACGCCGAGAGTAAAGGCGAAGGCCTGGGCAGCACCTTCACCATGCGACTTCCCAGAATCTATCGCGTATGAGCCGCATACTCATCGTCGAAGACGAAGCGCACCTCGCGCAGGGCCTTCGCTTTAATTTTGAAGCCGAAGGGCACTCCGTTCAAACGACCGAACGCGGTGAAGACGCGCTGACCCGCCTGGTGAAGAATCGAGAGAACTTCGACGCTCTTGTGCTCGACGTGATGCTACCGGGCAAAGACGGATTCTCTGTTGCCCGGGAGTTAAGGGAAGCGAAGAATTACATTCCGCTCCTTATGTTGACGGCCCGCGGGCGTCCAGAGGATGTGCTCAAGGGGTTTGAGTCGGGTGCAGACGATTATTTGCCGAAGCCGTTCAATCTCTCGATCTTGATTGCGCGGATTGAAAGCCTGCTGCGCCGGAAGAACTGGTCGCGCACGGCGAAATCACACACGCCGGATCAGGAGCGGCCAAATACGGATTCACCGGACATCTTTCGCTTCGACGACAAAGTCGTGGACTTTCAGAATCTTCAATTGCGCGCCGGCAGCAGCATCGTTCAACTCACGGTGATGGAGTTGGACCTGCTCCGCTATTTGATCAGGAACGCAGGACGTCCCGTTTCCCGGAAAGCGATTCTTCAGGATGTCTGGAATTTGCACGAGGATACGGACACGCGGGCCATAGACAACTTCATTGTGCGCTTACGTCGTTATATTGAGCTCAAACCCTCGAAGCCCCGCTATTTGCTTACGATCCGCGGACTCGGATACCAGTTCGTTACAGACCCAAAACCTTAATTCACTGTGAGAGGACAGTTGTCGTTGTCCGATTTCAAGTTTTGCCGTTCTTGCGCGTCTAGCTCTTGTTTCATGAAACATTCCTTCGTTCCAGGAGTACACCAACGGTGTCTCGAAGTGTCATTTCTCTCGCAAAGGAGAAGCCATGTTAATGGTGCTATGGATTTTCGTTGGATGGGCCACTGGCTGGCTCACGGGCAATAGTCTAGAACGGATGTTCACCTCTGGTTTTTAGAGTAAACCCTGATGGTTCATACGATTAACGGTATTTTGGCTTTCCTTGTGTAGACATGCATATGTGAATTTATGTAGATGTTTTGCCCTGACTTGTCTAGTTTTGTCCTGTATTTAGTGGACATGTACATCTCGCGCGCCTCCTGGCCCTCCACCAACGGCAAATCCTATGCGTCCATCTACCTCCGCGAGTCCTATCGCGAGGGCACGCACGTCCGCAAACGCAACATCGCCAACCTCACCCATTGCGATCCCAAAGAGATTGCCGCCATCGAACTCGCTCTTCGTCACAAAAACAATCTCACCGCTCTGGCTTCTCTGGAACAGATCGAACTGCACCAAGGTCCTTCCGTCGGCGCCGTGTGGACCGTCTGTCAAGTGGCCGAACGATTGGGCCTGCGCAAAATACTGGGAGACGAGTTTTCAGGTCACTTGGCCTTGTGGCAAGTCTTGGCGCGCGTGTTGGAGCAAGGGTCCCGCTTATCGGCCGTACGCCTGGCGCAGGTCCATGCCGCCGGCGCCGTGCTGGGCTGGCAACGCGGCTTTGACGAAAACGATCTCTACGACAATCTCACCTGGTTGAGCGAGCAACAAAAGGACATCGAGAATCGTTTATTGGCTCGGCGAGGAAAGGAAAAACCGCAGCTCTTTCTCTACGACGTCACCAGTAGCTACCTCGAGGGGGAGCACAACGCCTGCGGTGCCTATGGCTACGGCCGGGATGGCAAGAAGAACAAAAAACAGATCGTCATCGGCTTATTGTGCGACCCGGGAGGAGAACCCGTTTCGGTCGAAGTCTTCCGCGGCAACACCCAAGATACCCAGACCTTTGCGGCGCAGGTCAACAAAGCCAGCGAACGCTTCGGTTGTGAACGGGTGACCTTTGTCGGCGACCGCGGCATGATCAAGAGCGGACAGATCGCCGAGCTAGTCAAGGTCGGATTTCACTACATCACCGCCATCACCAAGCCACAGATCGAAACACTTTGGAAAGCGGGCCTCCTGCAGATGGAGTTGTTCGACAGCGCGGTGTGCGAGGTCACGCAGGACGGGGTGCGTTACGTGCTGCGGCGCAATCCTGTGCGTGCAGAAGAACTGGCAGCTTCTCGAGCCGACAAACAAGCACGAGTGGAACACTTTATTGCCGAGTGCAATGGCTATCTCGGTGAGCATCCGCGCGCTGCGGTGGCCACGGCGGAGAAGGCGGTGCGCGCCAGGATCCAGCGACTGAAAATCGATGACTGGCTGCAGGTCGAAGTACAGGGGCGAACCCTGGCGTTGCGGGTGGACTCCGCCGCTCACGAACAGGCCGCTCGGCTGGATGGCTGCTACGTGATCAAGACCGATCTCCCGGTGAGCGCTGCTTCCAAGCAAGAAGTGCATGACCGCTACAAGGATCTGACGCAGGTCGAACAGGCCTTCCGCACCTGCAAGACCACCCATCTGGAAACTCGCCCGATCCATGTACGCACCGAGGCGCACACACGCGCTCATGTTCTGGTGGTGACGCTGGCTTATCTCATCCGGCGGGTCTTGAGCCGGGCTTGGGCGGCCTTGGACGTGACCGTCGAAGAGGGACTACAACAGTTGAAGGCGCTGAGTTCGACGGAAATGAAAATCAAAGAGGGCGGTACTTGCCTGCGCATCCCCATGCCGAATCCGGCCTGCCGTGATTTGCTGCAGGCCTTGGATATCCGTTTGCCAGACGTCCTGCCCAGCGTGAAGGTGCGTGTAGACACGCGTAAAAAACTGCCAGAACGTCGCAAACCCCGCTAAAACACGGGGCATTTCTCTTCGGAGAACCTCATTCGTTCGGTGTGAACATGCGCTAGAAGGAAAAGCGTACGCGTCCGCGAAACCGTTGCAGCTCCTCTGAGCACACGTGTTTCTTTCGGCCTGTCATCGTCGCGGTCGGCGCCAGGGCGAACTGTTCATGCACCCTGACATTTGACCAGAAGGCGCTGGGCCTTCCTGGTTTCGAGCTTCCTTGAATCTTGAGCTAGAGGCCGTCTTCGGGCCTTTGACAATTGAACAGAGCGGCACGCACGAAGCCTTTCTATGTGTTGAATGACTATCCAGACCATGGAGTGTATAGATCTAATGATGTGCGGAAACTAGTGTGCCACCCACGGCTTCGTCCCGATCCAGACGAAATTGGGTAACATCGTCCCGGGCGCGTTCACACCAGTGCTTGCGAAATACAGCAGTGACTGTGGAGGCAACGAGACTGCTGAAGCCTCTGGTGCAGAGGGTCGCTAAGGCGACTCGGCGAGGCTGGCGAGTCTTGCAAACAACAACTTGGCTACCTGCCAAGTGCCAATTTTTCAATCACCTGACCTTTCTGGGCCGGCGTCTTCAGCTTCTTGCAAACAACATCCCTCTGGTGCCGCCCCTGCCGCTGGCCTATATAAGCCTGCCCATGCTGTCAGAGTTCTTCAAGTCGCGCACGCGGATTCAGACACTTCGGGATGGTCCTGCTGGATCCCTGTTTGAAAGCTTCGCTCAGGCTTTATCGGAGACAGGTTATGCCACGCTTACAGCTCGCAAACATCTCCGAGCGGCGGAGCACTTCATCTATTGGACCCATCGGCACGGCATGCCGGTGTGTAAGTTGAACGAGCAATCCCTTGCGCGATTCGAGCGCCACCTGAGCCGATGCCGCCGCCCACACTACGGCCATGCGGATCAGCTGAGATCGGTCCATGGTGCGCGACTGTTCCTGACCCACCTGCGAGATGTCCGGATCATCTCCCTGCCATCGCTCGAGCCCCCGGTTCACGATCCCGCCCTGTTGTCGGCCTTCAGTCGCTGCGTATGCACAGATCGAGCCGCTGCAGAAAGAATACGACGAAAAGCTGCAGAGGTTCAGCGATCTCTATGCCTACGCTCGTGAGCGGGACAACCATAGGGGCCTCCTCGATTTGCAGCGTTGGCAGCGCAGCAAGCATCACGCCGAGACTTGGGACAGGATGTCGGAGATCATTCGTCTAGTCAGTCAAATCAACGACGTTACAAAGCGCGGAATATCTGTCGTGCATGCTATGGCCTTGCTTCCTGAGGCCGAGCACGCTCGGTTCTGGAACGAGCAGTTTCTACCTCTCGCAGCTCAGGAACATGCGCTCCGTGAGAAGCTCATGATCGTAGGCCAGCGAAATCCGTCCACGTCCTCAATCCAATAACTCGCTCGCACTTCGAACGATTTCGTTTCGCTGAGCTATCTCCCCGCCTTGTGACCAACTCCTGCCGTTGCGTTGACGTAGCTAGAGTTATAGGTATAACATCACGAGGAAATGAGCGTACGTAATGGACGAACGGCTGGATGGCTGCTGCTGACGTTTACGCTGCCTACAAAGCGCGCCAGCCAAAGAGTAGAGATTTGGCGAAAGCTGCAGCGATATGGAACCGTGCCGCTTGGAAATTCGGGCTACCTGCTCCCCAACAATCCCAGCAATGAAGAACGGTTTCAGTGGCTCGCGACAGCGATACGGAAATACGGGGGCGACGCATCCGTGGTTCACGTCGAATCGATCGACAACCTCTCAAGGGCTCAGCTGATCGGCCGCTTCTCGGAAGCACGCACACGGGAATATCAGGAATTGATTCGGGAGCTTCAGGCATTTTCATCGAAAGGTGCGGAAGGAAAGACTAGTGGCCGTCTGGGCCGCTTGCGAAATCGCTTTCAAGAGATTGTCGAGGTCGACTTCTTCAACAGTCCGCTGCAAGTGCGCGTGAAGGAGTTACTCGAGCACGCGGCCTCATTACGCGGGCCAGCGTCCGCCACCCCTACCTGCAAGGTCAACTCGAAGGACTACAAGGGCAGGCTCTGGGTCACTAGACCAAGGCCCGGAGTCGATCGCTGTGCGTCTGCGTGGCTAATCCGAAACTTTATCGACCCCAAAGCGCGGTTTGCTTTCGCACCGGACGATCGGGTGCCGGCTAGCGGTGTGCCATTCGACATGTTTCATGAAGAAGGGTTCGGACATCGCGGCGATGAATGCACGTTTGAAACCCTCACAAAACAGTTTTACGTCCGCGACCCGAAGGTTGCTGTGATCGGACAAATGATTCACGACGCAGATCTCGCGGATGACCGATTTGGCCGCAAGGAGGGTTACGGCGTGGATCAGATATTGAAAGGCTGGGCGCGTCAAGGAATCTCGGACGACAAACTTCTGGAGCGCGGGATGGAACTCATCGAAGGGCTCTACCACGCACCACAGAAGTGAATTGGGGAGCAGACGGACGTGTTTGCAAATCATCGAGTGTATTGGAAGACGGGGATAACCGTGATTTTGCTACTGGCCGCGGGCCAGCAGACATCGGCGCAGTCGGACCAGCAAAACACAAGAGTATTTACGCTCGAAGAAGCGGTGGATTTTGCGCTAAAGAACTATCCTGCGGTGCGTGCTTCGCTGGAGCGTGTGTACTCGGCGGAAGCCGGTGTGAGCGTGGCCCGCACGAGCTACTTGCCTCGAACCGAAGTTCTTTGGCAGTCCAATCGCGCGACAGACAACAACATTGCCGGGTTGACGCTACCAAACTCCGTCATCGCCCCGATTACGGGACCGGTGACGTTGTCGCCGTCGAACCGCAGCGCTTGGGGAAGCGCGGGTGGCCTGTTGTTTTCATGGGAGCCTCTCGACTTCGGATATCGTGGTGCGAAGGTGGATGCCGCGCACGCCGTTCAGCGCAGGGCCGAGGCGGAAGCGTCATTGACCCGCCTCGATGTCGGCATTGCGACGGTGGATGCGTACCTCACACTCGTGGCGGCGGAAAAGACCGTCCGTGCCGCAGAGGCGGATGTCGAGCGCCGCGAAACCTTCACGAAGTCCGTGCACGTCCTTGTGGACAATCAACTTCGTGCGGGTGCAGATGCATCCAGGGCGGACGCGGAACTCGCCCGCGCCCGAGTCAACCTTGCGAGGGCGCAGCAGCAGGTAGCAACAAGCCGCGCGCAACTCGCGGATATCCTCGGCATTGCCGATACTACGGTCGAAGTCCGGGAGAGCACTTTGCTCGGCGCACCACCGGCGACCGCTCCGCCAGCAGCGCCTATCTCCACAAACCCCGCCGCTGAAGTGCAGCGCGCGCGAGTGCAAGAGTCGCAGTCGCTGGTCCACGCGCTCGATCGCTCGTATTACCCGAAGCTGTATCTGCAATCGGTGGTCATGGGACGCGGAACTGGTGTTGACCCGACCGGCAAATTTCTCGGGGGAACGGAGGGGTTGGGACCGGATCGCGCGAACTGGGCAGCCGGGCTGATGGTGACATTCCCGGTAATCGACATCTTTTCAATTAAGTCGAAAAAGGCTGTGGAAGCGGCGAACGAACGCGCAGAGGAAGCCCGCTACGACCAGGCGTTGCAAGACCTGACAGGGCAACTCCGCAAGGCCCAGGCGTCGCTCGATGGGGCGAGGAAAGTCGCTGAGAACACACCCCTTGAACTCGAAGCGGCCCGCACAACGGAAACCCAGGAGCGTGCACGGTATCAAGCTGGACTTGCTACGCTGGTGGGTGTTTCTGATGCACAGAGCTTTTTAGTGCAAGCTGAAATCGATGACGCTCTTGCGCGCCTAGCGGTCTGGCAGAATCTGGCCTCAGTTGCCGCCGCCCAAGGCGACCTAGCGCCTTTCCTACAATCACTCCATGACAAAACACAAGGAGCGCCATAACCATGTGGCTCCTTCGCGCCGCACTTCGCAACCCAATCTCTGTCGTTGTCGTCGTCATCGGGGTCGCATTGTGTTCGATTCTTGCTCTAGTGCGCATGCCGATTGACATTTTCCCGAACCTGAATTTGCCCGTAATTTACGTAGCACAGCCATATGGAGGAATGTCGCCAGCACAAATGGAAGGCTATCTCGTCTACTACTACGAGTATCACTTCCTTTACATCACGGGTATTGAGTCGGTCGAATCCAAATCTATCCAAAACGTGGGCTTGCTGAAATTGACGTTTCATCCGGGCACAGACATGAGCCAGGCGATGGCGCAAACCGTGGGGTACGTGGACCGGGCGCGCGCGTTCATGCCCCCAGGAACGGTTGCGCCGTTTATCATGCGCTTCGACGCGGGAAGCGTCCCGGTCGGCTACCTGGTTTTTTCGAGCGCGACGAAGAGTGTGGCCGAGATCCAAGACCTGGCGCTAAACCGCGTGCGCCCGCTTTTCGCCACCCTGCCCGGAGTCTCCGCTCCTCCTCCATTCGGAGGGGCGGCCCGAACGATTGTCGTGAGCGTTGACCCGGATCGTCTTCGCGCCTACCGGATGGCCCCCGAGGAGGTAATCCAGGCGCTGAACACGGGGAACACGATTGTACCGGCGGGAAATGTGCGCACCGGAGATTTGCTGCGGCTGGCACCGATCAATTCGGTCGTCTCGAATATCAAAGACTTGCAAAACCTTCCGATTCGTACGGGAGCGGGACCCACGGTCTTCTTGAGAGACGTCGGGACGATAGAGGATTCGAGCGACATCATCACCGGCTACGCCGAAGTGAATGGACGCCGCACGGTCTATATTCCCGTGACGAAGCGCGCCGATGCTTCGACGTTGAGTGTAGTCGATGCGGTCAATGCCAGCCTCGCGCAATTCCAGTCCGTCGTTCCAGAAGACATTAAAATCGATTACGAATTCGACCAATCCTCCTACGTTCGGAACTCGCTGCTATCCGTCGTTAAGGAAGGCCTCTTGGGCGCGATCTTGACGGGCGTGATGGTGTTGCTCTTCCTGCGCGACTGGAGGAGCGCGTTCATCGTTGTGACTACGATTCCATTCGCGCTGCTAACAGCCGTGGTGGCCCTGTGGGGCGCGGGTCAGACCATCAACATTATGACGCTAGGCGGCCTGGCACTGGCTGTCGGGATTCTCGTCGACGAATCGACGGTGGTGATGGAGAACATTCACAGTCATCTCGGACAAGGACGCGGAAGAGCGATAGCCGTTTTGGATGCAACCAAGGAAGTACAGATTCCGCGGCTGCTGGCCATGCTCTGCATTCTCGCGGTGTTTGTTCCTTCGTTCTTCATGACAGGAGTCTCGCGCTCGCTCTTTGTGCCGCTTTCATTGGCGGTCGGTTTTGCGATGGCCGCCTCTTATTTGTTGTCGAGTTCTCTTGTGCCCGTGCTGTCAACGTGGATTCTGCGCGGGCATGCACCGGAAGCGGAGGATGCGGCTTCCGTGCTCCACCGAGTGCGGAACACGCTCGGCCGCATTCTGAACCGGCTCACGGCAATACGGGGACTTACGGTCTCGGCGTACGTTCTCGCTTCCATTTTGGTGGTTGTCCTGCTCGGCCCGTATCTCGGAAGAGAGATCTTCCCGCGGGTCACTTCCGGTCAGCTTTTGTTGCGGTTCCGAGCGCCCATCGGGACACGTGTGGAAACCACGGAAAGACTCACGCTTGGCGTGCTCCACTTCA
>Ga0209686_1001543_pt1 | contig 11300 bp, 9 predicted proteins | sample GraSoiAngelo_126_FD_185883 | JGI IMG/M metagenome (GOLD analysis project Ga0209686, IMG submission 185883) | Grasslands soil microbial communities from the Angelo Coastal Reserve, California, USA - 14_0927_09_20cm (SPAdes) (version 2) | ecosystem: Environmental > Terrestrial > Soil > Grasslands ...
CGCAACGCTGGACAGGGTGCTCAGCATGCAAAATGCATGCTACGATTGTGGGAGTGACCGTCCGGAAGACCGACCTGCAAGTTCGTGGCGTGCCCGTCGCGTTGCGCGAACGGCTGCGTCGCCGCGCCGCCAGCAAGGGCGTGTCGATGAGTCAATACGTGATCGAAATCCTGAAGGATGACCTCGCGCGACCAACGCTGGCCGAATGGTTCGCCGAGGTGGGGAAGCTGCCGCCCGTCGACTTCGGAGGCAAAACGAGCGCAGAGCTCGTTCGGGAGGCACGGCGCGAGATGCGCCTCGACGACTGATAGTCCTCGACGCCTCGCTTGCGGTAGACCTGCTCGCGGAGTCAGGCCGGAGCAAAGCGGCAATCGCCGCAGTCGGCAGTAAGCGAATCGCGGTGCCAGCCCATTTCGACGCGGAGGTCTACGGCGTTTTTCGGCGACTGTTCCGCCAGGATCTGCTTGAGCGCGCGCGCTTCGACCTCATCACCGCCCGCCTGATCGCGTTCGCAGCTGAGCGGATCGCTCTTCCGACCCTCCTTCCGCGCGCCCACCAGCTTGCGGATCGGATCGCGGCACCCGATTCGTTCTATGTCGCACTTTCAGAGCTCATGAGAGCGCGATTGCTGACGGCCGACGCGCATCTCTCAAGCGCTGCGACTGGAATTGTGGAGGTCCAGTTCGTGGGCGCTGGGTGAGACCTCGAGTCTCAGCCCTGTCCGCCCGCCGACCGACCTGACTTCCTCCGTAATCTCGCTCGGCGTCTCCGAGCCCCCTGACATCGAGGTTTGAAGGAGAGCAGTTCCGCTTGACACGTCGGACGCGTGCTTGTAAACATTTCGCAGAATGAGGATTACACGCGATACGGAAGTGGTGAAACCCGAAAAGGGCCTGATCGCGGCCGAATACGTCGATCCCCGCGAGCTCGGCCCGAACAGCCCGGTACGCGACCTTGCGCGGGCGTTCCTGCAGGAGCTGCGCGACAAAGGGCGGAGCGAGACCACGCTCCCGCGCTACGCACGGTTCCTCGTCGAGTTCCTCGACTTCGTCGGCCGCGACGGCGCCGCACCGCGGGTCAAGGACATCGACGTGCGGATCCTGAAGGCGTACGCGAGCCACCTCACGCGCCGCCGTCTTCTCTCGGGGCGCGGCGCCGGCAAGCGGCCGATCTCGGCCGCGAGCAAGAACCTGCACCTCATCGCGCTCCGCGGCCTTCTCAAATTCGGCGTCCTGCTCGACCTGCCGGTCCCACGGCCCGAGAAGGTCGAGCTCGCCAAGGCGCCCGACCCGAGCCCGGACCTCCGACATCTCGACGAGCAAAAGCTCAGGCGCCTTCTCGAAGAGGGCTTCGACGACGCTACCGACGACGGCCTTCGTAACCGCGCGCTCCTCGAGCTCCTCCGCGCGACGGGGTGCCGCGTCTCCGAGGTCGTCGGGCTCGACCGCGAGAAGCTCGCGCTCGATCCACGGGCTCCGGCGCCGCCTGACGGGATCCGGGTCGCGGACGAGGTCACGGTGTTCGGCAAGGGCCGCCGCTACCGGAAGGTCTTCCTGAACGAGGTCTCGCGGCGCCTCCTCGAGCGCTACCTGCGAACGCGCAAGGATAAGGATCCGGCGCTGTTTGTGACGCGGCGGCGGAAAGTCGACGGTTCGTACCGCATGAGCGTGAAGATGGCGCAGCACATCGTCGCCGAGGCGGCGACCCGAGCCGGCCTGACCGAGAACGTCTCGCCGCACTGGCTTCGCCACGCCGCGATCACGGCCTGGGCGAAACAAGAGAGCGTTCCGTTCGCGCAGCGGCTCGCCGGCCATCAGAACGTCGCCACGACGAGCCGCTACCTCGGGAGCACCGACGCCGAGCTCAAGGAGCGCTACAAGAAACGCTTCGGCTGAACCTGTCACCGCCGCTGCGACGGACAGACAAAAAAACGAAGGGGGTTCACTTGCGTGAACCCGCCTCCGGAACGACGTGGTGCAAGTGACGTGCCACCGCTGAGCGGCGCGGGACGGTGTCCCGCGCCGCCCGCTTCTCTACGGCTGCACGGTGGTCGTAGCCGTCGCCGTGTTGTTCGCGGTGTTCAGATCCGTCGGTGAGGCGAGCGTCACCGATGCTGTGTTGGTGATCGTCCCCTTGCTTGTCGGTTTCACCACGAGCGTGATCGTCACGCGCGCGCCGCTCGCCATCGTGCCGAGGGTGCAGACGACGGCGGTCTTGGACGGCTTGAGCGTGCAGGAGCCCTGTGTCGGGGTCGTCGATCCGTAGCCGGCGTTTTTGGGTAGCGTGTCCGTCACGGACACGCCGAGCGCCTTGTCCGGGCCGTTGTTCGTGACCACGATCGTGTACGTGAGGTTCTGGCCGACGTGCGCCGGGTCCGGTGAGTCCGTCATCGTTATGGCTAGATCCGCCTTGCACGTCTGCGCCACGTTGTAGTCAGCTCCGTAGTTGGAGTCGGGCGCCCGATCGGCCCGCGCGGTGAAGCGGAGGCCGGTCCCCGCGACAGTGAAGGCCCCGGCGGTGTCGGCGAACGGGTTCGTGAGCATCGCTCCATCCGCGGGGTTGCCGACGTCCGCCCGCGGCACGTGGATCACGAACGTGCCGTTCGGTCCGGCGTTGAATTCGCCCGTCGCGGTGTGCCGGCCGGTGTAGCTATCCGCACTCACATCGAAGGTCCCGTCGCTGAAGTTCGGGACGGTCTTGTTGTCCGGACCGGTCGTGTTTGCTTGGGCGAACCACCACTTCGTGCCGCCGGGGGCGTTGGCTGTGCCGGCCTGCTGCCAGTAGACGGTCCAGAGGCCCGAGAGCACGTTCGGGTTGTCGGGCGTCGGCGGTGCCTCGAGATCCTTGATAGTCAGGGTGACGTCGATCGTCGCGCTGCCCGCGCTCGAGGCGAAGAAGGCGTTCACGATGTCGAGGTTGTCCATGTTCTGCCCGGACCCGCCCGGGTAGTTGTTCGGCGCGTCATTCAGGAAGTCAAGGATCTGCGGGCCTGGGCAAGTGCTCCCCTGCGGCGGCGTCGGAGGAGGCGGTGGGGCCTTGCAGTCGTTCGCCAGCGCGCCCCCCGTCGTGGCGCTGGCACCGGTGCACTGGCGCGTGAAGTAGAGCACCGCGCTGCCAGGCGAGGCGTGGTCGTCCGCGTAGGCGATGTCCGCCGCGCCGTTGGTCGGGTCGATCGAGACTTGGAAGAAGTCGAGGAGGGTGCGGTCTCGTGACGGCGTGCTCAGCTCGCACCCGAGGCCGTCGATGCAGATCGGGCCCGTGTGAATGACGTGGTCGCTCGCTTTGAACACGCCCCAGGTCGCGCCGCCGTCGACGGTCTGCGCCATGTACGCGTTCCATTGGTTATTCGGATCGTCCTGCGGGTTGGGCTGTGCCCCCGCGCCGCCCGAAGCGCCGTAGAAGACGACGTCGGCGATACCTGACTTCCCCGCGGCCGCCCACGGCATGATCGTCGTGTTCACGCCGGCGGGGTTGGCGATCTGACCCGGGGCCGCCGCCGGGTTCCACCCGGTGCCTGTCGCGTCGACCTTGTACATGATGTGATTGCCATCGGTCCAGATCGCGTAGACGTTGCCGCCGGCATCCACGGCGGTGATCGGGAAGATCCGGTCGTACCGTGCGCCGATCGGCCCGTGGAAGACCTCGTAGTTTCGCCAGCTGATGATCGGCGCGCCCGGCGCGAGCACGTCGGTGACCGTGCCCACGGCCTCGTACACGCGGTTGAAGTTCGACGTGCCGGCCGCGCCCTGGCTGACGTTGTCCGCCGCGCTGTCAGGGGTCACGAAGATCGAGTAGAGCGTGAGCTGACCTCCCGCCGCCCTGCGGGCGACGATGTTTCCCAGCCCATTTCCATCTGGTTCTCCCCACTGCACCGGAGGGACGTCGGCGTTGTTGATGATCGGGCCGTTTTGGACATACGTCTGCCCGCCGTCTCTCGAAACGCCGAGCTCGATGTCGAGCGCGCTGACGTCGTGGTAGGTCATGTAGACATCGTCGAACCCGAGGTTGTTGAGCCTGGTGTCTGCGGACATCCACATCCGGTCGTCCCCGGCGACCTGCTGCGAGTACGGATTCGGCACGCCGAAGGTGTTCCCGCCGTCGTTGGATTTGCCCGTCGTGATGTTCGCCGCGGTCAGGCTCGAGTAGGCGAGATCGTCATCGGTTGGCGTCCCGAACCCCGGCAGGGCCGCGGTCTCCTGCGGCCCGATCGCCCAGTCGCAGTCGCCGCCTCCGAGGGTGTGGTCGGGGAAGCCGATGAACGTCGAGGCCGATCCATCGTGCCTGATCCGGAACGCTTTGCAGCCGGCGGGCACGCCCGTCGGGCCGATCACGAATGATTGTCCGAACCGGTCGGTCCGGATGCTCGGCTCGGCCGCGCTGCTGCTTCCGGTGAGGAGCAGGTTAGGGTTGAACGTCGCGGTCGGCGGGGCGGCAGAGACGACCGCGGTGCCTGAAGGGATGACCGCCGCCGCGGCTGCGGTCGCGCCGAGATATGGAGCGAGAGACGCCACGAGGACGATCACGATGACCGGCGAAAGAGCGCCCGTGCCGCGCACAAAGGCGCGCGAGCATGCCATGCGAAATACCTCCGGCGAAATGAGAAAGCGCGTTCCGCTGGCTGCATCAGCGGTGCCAGCAAGAGCCCGCCCTCTTTCCCCGCTGTGGCGTGAGCGGCCGGGACAGCCCTCGATGGGGATCACAACTCTCAGCGCTGAAACCCTCGCAGTCGCAGTCGCCGAGCTCGGCACGCGTGATCGCGATCTCGCCGCGGTCGTTGAGCGCTTCGGACCGCCGCCGCTTTGGGGGCGCGATTCGGGATTCGGGACGCTCGTGCAGATCATCCTCGAGCAACAGGTCTCGCTCGCGTCCGCGCGTGCCGCGTACGAGCGCCTCACGTCGACGGCCGGCGCCATGACACCCGAACGGGTGGTAACCGTTGACGATGCGGCCATGCGGGGCGCCGGGGTAAGCCGGCAGAAAGCGTCCTACATCCGGTCTTTGGCGCGGGCCATCGTCGAGGGCGAATTCGATCCGGAGGCACTCGATGCGCTGGACGACGACGCGGCACGCGCCGAGCTCATCAAGCTAAAAGGAATCGGCGCGTGGAGCGCGGACATCTATCTCTTGATGGCGCTCCGCCGCGCGGATGTGTGGCCCAGCGGCGATCTCGCACTCGTTGGCGCGCTTCGCGAGGTGAAGCGCCTGCGCGCGCTGCCGGATGCGGCGCGGATCGAGCGCTTGACCAGGCCATGGCGGCCGTGGCGAGCCGTCGCGGCGCGCGTGCTCTGGCACCACTATCTCAGCACGCCGCGACGTCGGGCTCGCTGACGGCGTCAGCCCTTGAACGGCTGGCCGGTCTCCACGTCTGGTCCACCGAGATCCGCCTCCGGGAACTGGGTACGGAAGGCCCTCGCGATCCATTGCTGGAGGCGCTTGGTCCAGGTGAGCGGCTCGTAGGCCTCGAGATGCTGATAGATACGGTCGAGCTTGGCGCGGTCAGCCTCGGTGAACATGTCGTCTTCCTCCTCTGCTTGTAGTGCTTCGCGAACGATGCGGTCGAGGTCGAGCGTTCCGGGACATTCCGTCGGCACGATCGCGTGGTGTGGCAAGACGGTCGTTCCGACCCGAAGCGCGAGGCCGTGGCGGCTCGCGATCTCGGCGTGAAGCTGCGCTGACGCGGCGTACAAGGCATCCGACGGCGGCATCGCGGGACCTGCCTCGTGCTCGATGCCGATCGACCGCAAGTTCACGTCGAACCTGCCCGCGTGGTACGCCGTGTCGGCTTCGCTCACGAGCTGGACGATCCTGCCGTCCTGGCCGATCACATAGTGTGCCGAGAGGATGCTCGCGGGATTCAGGAACCTGCGTATCGCGGCCTCGAACATGACCACGGTCCAATGGTCGACGATCAAAGTGATGGCATTTCCTTCACGCCCCACGCTGTAATTGCTGTCGGGGACCGGTCCACGCCACTGGATCGCCATCTGGAAGGGAAAACGCCGTGGCACCCTAGGGCGTGATGGCACGTGCTCTGATCCTCGCGCTCGTCGTGCTCGCCGCCTGCGGCGGGCCGGCTGCGGTGGTCACGCCCACGCCGAGCGCGTCCGCGGCGGCTACCTCCTCCCCCACGCCGGCGGCCACGCCTTCGCCCTCGCCGTCATCGACGCTCGGCCTCATGCCCATCTTCGACGCGCATCTGCACTACAGCCGTGAGTCGTGGACAGCCTATCCGCCGGAGAAGATCGCGGCGCTCATGGATTCGGTCGGCGTCCGTTCAGCGCTCGTGTCGAGCGCGCCCGATGAGGGCACGTTCCGCCTGAAGGCGGTGATGGGCGATCGCATCGTTCCGATGCTCGGGCCCTACCGGAACGGGAGCGACGTCTTTTCGTGGACACGCGATGGCACCATCGTCGCGTACGTCCAGTCCGCATATCGGCCGGGCATGCATCGTGGCTTTGGCGAGTTCCATCTGCTGGTCGGTCAGACGGGCCTGCCGGTCGTCAAGAGCGTTCTTGCGTTCGCCGCGCGAGAGAAGCTCTTTCTCCAGCCCCATGCGGATGCGCGCGCGGTTGCCGAGCTGCTCGGGGTCGTCGGTGCGGACCGGGTCGTGCTATGGGCGCATGCGGGCGTCACCGCCACGCCCGAGGAGATCGACACATTGCTCGCGAGGTGGCCGAATCTCTGGACGGAGCTCTCGCTCCGCGATGACGTGGCGCCGCAGGGGAAGCTCGATCCGAATTGGCGCGCGCTGCTCACGAAGTACGGCGATCGCTTCATGGTCGGTACCGATACCTGGACCGTCGGCGGCACGTACACCGGCAACGAGCGCTGGGACGCGTACACGCAGATCGTCCGAGGCATCCGCGGGTGGCTCGCGCAGCTTCCACCCGACGTCGCCGAGGCGATCGCGTATGGCAACGCCGAGCGGTTCCTCGACGAGTTGCCGCGCTAGCCCGCCAGGCGCTTGGCACCGCCGGTGCAGGCGCTAGGGGGCGGAGGTGAGTGCACATGGCCGATGAAGAGTGCGCCCACTGCGGCACGTTGATCACCGAATGGTCGAGCGTCCAGCACGTCGACGGAAAGGTGTTCTGCTGCCGGAACTGCTCGACCGCCTACACGCGCGCGCAGAAGGCACCGAGCGAGACCCCGATGGCGATGCCGCCGAAGTTCTAAGCCGCCTGCGCCGGCGGGGCGATCTCCTCGAGCGATCGGCCGCGGGTCTCCTCACCGAGGAGTGCGACCGCGGCCGCGGTGATGAGCAGCAAGACCATGAAGACCGCGAACGTGCCTGACTCGGCGATCGCCGGGACGAGCACGGGGGTCAGGTAGGGGCCGATGATCCCGCCCACGCGTCCGACGGCGGCCGCCACGCCCGCGCCGGTGGCGCGGACCGCAGTCGGGTAGAGCTCGGGTGTCCACGTGTAAACGACGCCCCATGCACCGAGGTTGAAGAACGAGAGCAGCGCGGCCCACACGAACGCGTCGGTCCCGGTACCGGCGTTGCCGAACAGGAACGCGCTGACCGCGGTCCCGAGCAGGTAGGTCACGAGGGTCGGCTTGCGGCCCCATCGCTCCACCAGCCACGCCGCGCTGAAGTAGCCCGGGACCTGCGCGAGCGTCGAGAGGAAGAAGAACTCATTGCCGCGCACCTGCGACAGGCCGCGCGCAGCGAGGATCGAGGGTATCCAGAGGAAGATCCCGTAGTACGTGAGGACGACGCCGAACCAAAGGATCCAGAGCATCGCGGTCCGCTTCGCATAGCGCGACGCCCAGAGCTCGGTGATGCGTGTCCGTCCGGCGCGGATGGGTGCGACCGCCGGCGCGAGCGTCAAGAGCGCTCCCCCACCCGCGCGCTCGACGCGACGCACGACGGCGTCAGCCTCCGGCGCGCGGCCCTTTTCGGCGAGGTAGCGCGGGGACTCGGGAAGCGCGCGGCGAAGATACGCGACGTAGAGAGCCGGTAGGGCGCCGACCGCGAATCCCCAGCGCCAGCCGAAATTCGCGACGACGGTGAGCGCGACGATCCCGGCGAGGATCGTCCCGTACGCCCAGAACGACTCGAGCAGGACGATGAGCCGGCCGCGGCTGGCCCGCGGCGAGAGCTCCGAGACGAGTGTCGAGGCCACCGGAAGCTCGCCGCCGAGGCCGACGCCGGCTACGACGCGCGCGGCGAGCAGCGTCCCGAAGCTTGGCGCGATCGCCGAGAGCAGCGCGCCGGCCGAGAACACGACGAGGGTCGTCGAGAACACACTCCGCCGGCCGTAGCGGTCGGCGAGCCGGCCCGACGCCGCCGCACCGATGAACATGCCAACGAAGGTCGCGCTGGCGACGAGCCCGATCTGCGACGCGTCAAGCTTGAACTCGTTCCGGATCGGGGTGAGGAGGAAGCCGAGCATGAGGACGTCCATCGCGTCGAACATCCAGCCGATGCCGGCGAGGATCACGAGCCGCCAGTGGAAGCTGTTCAGAGGCACCCGATCGAGTCGGGCGACGAAGGTCTCGGCTGTTGCGCTCAACTCCCCAGGCATCCCTCGGCCGCGAGCAGCTCGGCGTTCAGGACCGACGCACCCGCGGCGCCACGGATCGTGTTGTGGGTCAAGACGACGTACTTGATCCCGAGGACAGGATCCTCGCGCAAGCGACCGACGACCGCTGCCATGCCCCTCTCGACGTCGCGGTCGAGCACCGGCTGCGGGCGATCCTGCTCGTCGCGCAGCACGATCGGTCGGGCCGGCGCGGTCGGCAGATCGAGCTCCTGCGGCCGCCCCCGGAAGGCGCGCATCGCATCGGCCGCATCGGCGAGTGAGGGGCGGCCACGCAGGGTGAGGCTTACCGCCTCGGTGTGCCCATCACGGACCGAAACGCGATTGCAGTGCGCGGAGAACGCGAAGTCCGCGTCGACGAACCGCCGGCCGTCCCAGCGGCCTAAGAACTTCCGCGTCTCGAGCTGCATCTTCTCTTCTTCTTCTGCGATGTAAGGGACGACGTTGTCCAGCGCGTCCAGCGATGGGACGCCGGGGTAGCCGGCGCCCGAGAGCGCCTGCATCGTCGTGACAACCGCGCGCTCGATGCCGAACGACCGGTGAAGCGGCGCCGCGGCGAGCGCGAACCCGATGGCCGAGCAGTTGCCGTTGGTCACGATCGACCCTGTCCATTTCCGGCGCTGGCGCTGGACCGAGAGCGCGTCGGCGTGCTCCGGATTGACCTCGGCGATGATCAGCGGAACGTCGTCGTCCATGCGGTGCGTCTTCACGTTGGAGAACACGTGATGGCCGGTCTTGGCGAGGGCCGCCTCGTGCTGCGCGGCCGCCTCCGACGGCAAGGCCGAGAAGCAGATCTCCGCATCGAGGTCGTCAGTCGTCGGTGCGAGCTTCATCTCGCGTGCGATGTCCGGCATCCCGCCCGGCCAGTGCCACGGCGCCACGTCGCCGTACCGCCGGCCGGCCTTCGCGTCGCTTGTCGTGAGCGCGGTGATCTCGAACCACGGATGGTCGGCGAGCAGGCCGATGAACCGCTGCCCGACCGTTCCGGTCGCGCCAAGGACCGCGACTTTGCGCTTGCGCACGTGGCTAGTCTCGCAGGTCGGGCTCAGGCCGCCCGTCGCACCAATCGAACGAGATCCTCCTCGCTGATCCGATGCAGTCGTGAGACGAGCGCGCCGGTCTCGTCGAGGACGCGGTAGCCGTTCGCGAGCGGCGTGATCGTGTCGGGGATGATCGTCCGCACGAGATCACCGTGCGCGTCGAAGACCAGGAAGCTCGGGGTGTAGAGGATGCGATACGCGCCGGCGATCTCGCGTCCGCCGGCTGTCGGCAGCTCGACGCGGACGATCTGGCAGTTAGCACCGAGATCGGTCGCCGCCGCCTTCAAGACTTGCCGGGTCGCCATGCAGATGAGGCAGAAATTCGAATAGAGCTCGACGAGGACCGGCCGGCCCGCGTGTCGGAATCGGTCGAGCTCCGCGGCGGAACGCACGTCGGGTGCGCCGGGGCGCATCGCCAGCCAGATCCCACCGAGGACGACGAGATCGATCACAGCGGTCGCGGCGATCGCCGGCACGGCCGCTCCACCTACCGGCGCGAGCGTGAGCAGCGCCGCCAGTAGCGTGGGCACCACCACGACGACAGCGAGAGCGAGATAGCTGAAGTGGTTGAGCGTCCTCAGCGATGGAATTCCTCGTGTATGAGGCGGACCGCCTTCTCGCGGTCCTTGTCCATGACGACGAGGGAGATGTTCAGCTCGCTCGATCCTTGCGCGATAGCGACCACGTTCACCGACGCTTTCCCGAGCGCTCCGAATACGCGCGCCGCGACGCCGGGGGTACCGCGCATCCCCTCCCCCACCGCGGCGACGATCGCGACCGGGCGTTCGACCTCGATCCGCTCGACGTCGTGGCGGCGCAGCTCGGCGTTGAACATCCGCTCGAGCGCCTTACGAAGCCGGTCGGTCGCTTCATCGGGAACGACGAGGCAGATCGAGTTCTCGCTCGAGGACTGGCTGATCATCATCACCGATACGCGTTCAGCCGCCGCGGTATCGAAGACGCGGGCCGCGAAACCGGGAACCCCGCTCATACCGGCGCCCTGGACAGTGATCAACCCAAGCCCGCCGAGCGAGGTCGTGGCTTTCACGACGCTCCCATCCTGGTCCGCCTTCTTCGTGATCGTCGTCCCGGCGTCAGACTGTGCGAACGTGTTGAGAATGCGGACCGGGATGTTGGCTTCCACCGCCGGCAGCACCGCGCGCGGATGGAGCACCTTCGCGCCGAAGTAGCTGAGCTCCGCGACCTCGGCATAGGAAAGAGTCGTGAGCGGCCTGGCGCCTTTCACGATGCGCGGGTCGGCGCTCATGACGCCGCTCACGTCGGTGTAGATGAGCAGCTCGTCGGCATGGAGTGCCGCGGCAAGGATCGCCGCGGAATAGTCGGAGGCGCCGCGCCCGAGAGTCGTGGTCACTCCCTCGGCCGTCGATCCGATGAAGCCGGTGACCACCGGCACCGAGCCGTACTTGAGGCGGGGAGCGAGCTCCTTGAGCGCTCGCGCGCGGGTCTCCTCGAGGCTTGGATTCGCGTGACCGAAGGCGTCATCTGTGATCACCAGGCCCTCGGCTGAAAGCGCCTCGGCCTTCACGCCCCGGTGCTCCAGCACGGCGGCGACGATCGGCGCGCTGATGCGCTCGCCGTACGACACGATCGCGTCAAGCGTTCGCGCGGTGCATTCGCGGAGGATGGCGACGCTTTGAAGGAGGGCGTCCGCTCGTTCGGTGAGATCGGCGATCTCCTTGAGCACGTCGGCCGCCTC
>Ga0209686_1001544_pt1 | contig 11299 bp, 10 predicted proteins | sample GraSoiAngelo_126_FD_185883 | JGI IMG/M metagenome (GOLD analysis project Ga0209686, IMG submission 185883) | Grasslands soil microbial communities from the Angelo Coastal Reserve, California, USA - 14_0927_09_20cm (SPAdes) (version 2) | ecosystem: Environmental > Terrestrial > Soil > Grasslands ...
ATGCCGTGGATCATATTTTCCCGGTCCCCACGTCCTGAACTCCGCCTTCGTCGCCTCGTCCAGCGCCGGCGACAGCGCCACGATCGCACCGACGTTCAGGTCGGTGTTGGCCCATCCATCGAGGCGCTTGCCGATGCCCGGCGCGAACGAGTCGTCAACCGACGAGTGGCACAGCGCACACGTGATGCCAACCTTCGTGAGCTGACCGGTGTCGCTGACGGTCCCCTTCACGCCGACAACGGCATTCAGGCGCAGCAGTTCGACCGTCACCGCGGGGTTCGTGAGATCCACTTGTCCGGCTTGAAGCGCCGCGATGACCGGCGTCGGCAAGGCGTCCACATCGACCTTCAGACCGACGGCCAACGCCGTTGCCGGATTCACCGTGGCCACGGCTTCGTGCATCCGCAGGACATCCGTCCACAATTGCTCATCGCCGAAGGTGTCGAAGCGGAAGATGGCTCGCCCGTCCCGCAATGTCTGCTCGCCATCGTGTCCCGACGAACTGCCCTTCAGCTCTGTCTGCATTGCAGGAGCGAACCCCGAAATGGCGTGTGCCATCGCGAGGACGAATACGATCGAGGCCGCACCTATGAGTCTCATGGGTTGACTACTCCTTCTTGTCCTCGACGGGACAACGCGTAAAAACGCTCCAGTCGGTCGCGCCAGGCAACCAACGAGCCTGCGTCGGATCCGGTCATTCGACGCACACCACGAAGTCGATCTCTTCCCATCGCGGCGCTTCCGGCCAGTAGAACGTGAGCTGCACGCGATCGCCGGCGCACAGATGCCTGGTCCCGAGGTCGACCACGTGCACGCCAAGCGTGGTATCCCGTGTTGCGGTGTCGTGCACCGAATGCCAGCCGTCCGCGCTCCAATGCACGACGGCGGGCGCCAATGTCTCGACACGGAGCGTCCTGTTCGCCGGCATCGCGCGGACCTTGTTGTTGAAGCGCCAGACGATGCGATCTGACGTCGTCTGCTGTACGACATACCGCTCGACCGTCTGAGGCGGCTGATCGAAAATCTCGCCGTCGTGCAACGACCGGCATAGCTTGAGATATTCGGCATGCGCCCAGACGAGGGGCATCGCTGATCCGGAGGCATGGCCGAGGAACAGCTCGCGGTCAGGAATGTCGGCGCTGTCCCAGACCTGTTCGGGAAGAAGGCCGGCGTCACCGGCGATCATCTCCATCGCCTGCGCGAGATGCTCGGCGACGGGCAACCGCCCGGCGGCGAGCTCGTAGTGGGCGCGCTCGCCCGTCAGGAGCGGCCAGGCGCGTCCGACGCCTGTCCCATCGTACGGGCTTCCGTCAGGGTGCTCACCGTATCCGTCACCCTGATATCGATGCCAGGTCGGACCGCGCGGCGTTTCGACCTTCAGCGTGGCATCGATGATGGAGACGGTGTTCAACATGCGCGGATCGTTGGGCGCGCGAAGTCCGAAGCGAACGAACGCGAGTGCGTCGAGGCTGACCATCAGCGCCGCCGGACCGGTCGCCTGATCCGGCGGCCGGTTCTTGATCGGGACGAAGCCCTGACACGGCGATGCGGCGTCGGCGTGATCGGGCTGCGCGACGCGGGCGTAATAGCCGTCCACGCCGTGGAGCTGCGCGAGTTCGGTTCCTTCCACGTACAGCCATCGCTCGATGCTGGCATTCCACGCGTCGGCAGTCTCCCGCAGGTAGTCGGCCGCAATGGTGTTCGACGCCGCGTCTGCGAGGTCGGCGGCGACGAGGAGCGCCGCGATCTCGGTCGCAATGGTGAAGGGCGCGTATCCGGGTTGTTCCTCCCAGCGATCCTGCGGACTGACGGGGCCGTTGCGTACGAGAAAGACCGCCGCCCGGCGCACCATCGGCCACAGCGCGTCCCGTCCTGCCGTGTCGATCACGCCTTGGCGCGCCGCCAGATCGACCAGGAGAATCGGCAGGGCCGTTTCATCCATCTGCACGCCCTGCCAGTAGGGCCGGCCGTCGAGCCACATGTTCTGCGACCAGTGGCCATCCGGTTCCTGCGTCACCTGCAGGTACCGCAGCACGCGCCGGACGTGCTCGTGCGCGCCGATCGCGATGAAGCCACCCGCGATCTCCACGAGGTCCCGGGGCCATACCAGGTGATAGCCGCCGAGGTCGTCGTCCGGCTTCGAGAATCCCCACGAAATCGAGAGGCTCGCGATGATTCCGCCTTCGACGCGCTTCGATTCGTGTGTCCGCAGCACGGCGGCGCTGATCTGATAGAGACGCGTTCGCTGCTTTGGAGGGACACCGTCCACGAGCCGCGCGTGCCAGGCTCGCCACGCCCTGACGTACTCAGTCTGCGTCTCGTCGAAGTCCTCGAGCAGCGTGATGAGGGCGTACTGGCCCGCCTCCATCGCGGTCGGCCCGAATCCGAGCGCCATCACGAGCGTTCCGTCGCACGCGACGAGATCGATTTCGCCGGTGACCGCGACGTTTCCGTTCTCGGCGCGCGCGTAGGTGTGGTTCAGGCGTTTGTGGGCGTGGAGCTCCTGCCATCCGTCGGAAACGCCGACGAACCCGACGGATCGAGCGAGCCACGGCGTCGAGGACGCGAGCGCCAGGGCATGGTGCTCCCGCTCCGCGAACAGCATCGGTGACCCCTTGTAGTCGCCGACCCACGCGGTGTTGCCGGCGCCCGCGTTCGCGAGGTGCGATGCGAGCAGCGCGTACAGGTGGAAATCCGCCAGCGTGCCCTGAAGCGGCACGAAGCGCACGCGCTGCAGCACGACGTCGCGCCACGGGTCGGTGAGGATCTCCTTCTCGATCCGATAGCGGCCGTCAGTCGCGGTGTTCTGGAGTCGATACGACGGAACGCCGGGCGCCACTTGGGAGGTCTCGGAGCGTGCATTCCGCTTCTCCTCCGAGAAGTACGTCTGCCCGTCGGTGACGATGAAGCCGAAGTCGCGGGTACACGCGTGATCGACGCGCGGGTAGTAGATCTCGTTGAGAATGCCGTGGCTCAGCGTGAACCAGACGCGGCTGTCGCGACTGATCGCCGTGCCGATGCCGCTTTTCGCGCTCGACGTCCAGCGCGCGGGAACGCCCGGCCAGCCGGGGGCAAGTGTTTCGGCCCGTACCGCTCCGAGCGCGACCGCGCCGACAAGAGTCGAGTCTGTGATCACCATGGCCATCACTGATCAGAGCGTGCATGGAGAAAAAGGTGACAGGGCAGCCCGCAGCACGGCTGCGGGCCGCGATGAGCTACTTGACGTACAGCACCGCCTTCATCGTCGGATGGAACGTGCACGTGTAGGCGAACTCCCCCTTCTTCCCGGCCGTGAACGTCCAGGACTTCTCCGCCTGGATGCTCTGTGAATCAAAGCGGCCGCCCTCCGACGTGGCCGTGTGAGGAAACATGTCCTTGTTGACCCACACGATCGTGTCACCGCGTGCGACCGTCAGGCTCTCGGGCTGAAAACGCATGCCCTCGATGATGACCGTATGCGTCTTTGGCTTGGGCCGTTCGACGGCGACGAGACCCATGGCGCATACGATCACGGCAACCGCGGCAGCGAGCGTGGCAATACGCACGGTCAGCCTTTCGGCGCCGCGGACGCCTGCAGGCGCTTCGCGTGCTCGAGATGTGCGACGAAGGCGGGACGGACCTTCACCAGCAGGGCCTTCAGCTCCTCATTCGTGGCACCCGGAATCAGCGTCCTGTCGAGGGCGTCGATGACCTGCTGGTGATACGCCACCTCGTGATCGATGTACGCCTTGTCGAATGCCGTACCTTTCAGCGTCTTCAGATGAGCGAGGTTCTTGTCGCCATCCGCCTTCAGGCTCTGGCTGGTGGGATTGTCCTGCGGCGTGACCTTGAGCTTCGCCGCGAGGTCTGTCGCTGATTTGTTGACACCGGTGTGATCGGTGACCATGAGCCGCGCAAACGTCTTGACCTCCCCGTTCGTCGACCGCGACGCGGCGAGTCTGCCGGCGTCGATGTCCACCTGGTTGGCCGTGACGACGGTTGACGCGATTTGCGCGTCGTTGACACCCTGCGCGGACGGGCCGGCAACAGGAAGCAGGAACACACCCGCGACGGCGACGGTGACGGCTGCAGTCTTCATTGGCAACTCCTCATTGATGAATGTGCGATGGCTCTGGAGACACAACCTTGGTATTGAGGCAAGTGATGCGCCAGTCCCCACGCGAATCGGAGAATGGTGCGAACTAGTGCTATCGGAAGGAGTTGGCGGCTGTCAGTACACCGCACGTGAAATTGTCTGCGGTGGACATGCTTTCAAAGTGAAAGTCGAGGAGGCATTGTGAAATCACCTGCGTCCGCCGATTACTGGTGCGGACACTCTCAATCATCCGAGGGCTGCTTGCGACGTCTTGCGCGAGACCCTGCGCCATTGGTCTTCATTCTTCGCTCGTTCTGAGCGGCGGGAGTCTCTCTTCAGAATGAACGCGACCGGCAGTTCGTCAGCATCGAACGCATCGCGAAGGTCGGGAAAGGATCCCATCAGCATCTGAATTTCGTCCAGCAGTTGACGAAGCCTGAACGCGGCGCGGTGCCGTGTCAGCTGGAATACATACGATGAATGCTTACGCATATAGGAGGACCTCACTGAATCAATCGCGAGAACGCATCTCGTCATGCGTCGCGCCTGTCGTGTGCGGAGCCGCGGCGTCGGAATCCACCCACCAGATCACCTGGCCCTGCTCCGGCCGCACTCCGGCGGCCGGGTAGACGTGCCAGTCAGATGTCCCGGCCAGAATGTGATGGAGCGCTGATGTCTTGGTCGAACCCGCGACGAGGAAGAACACCGTTGCGGCACGGGTGATGGCTGGCAAGGTCAGCGTCAGCCGCAGCGGCGGCTTGACCGCGGGCTGCTGCACGGCGACAACCCAACGCGTCCTCTCCGCCAGCGCCGGTGAGCCCGGAAAGAGGGATGCTGTGTGGCCGTCGTCGCCCAACCCAAGCAGCACCAGATCGAATCGAGGCCAATCCGTGAGGAAATGGTTCCGCAATGTCGCTTCATAATCACGGGCCGCGAGATCCGCACTCGTGAAGTGCGTCGGCATCGGGTGAATGTTCGTCACGGGGCACGGCACATGATCCAGCAGTGCTTCCTTTGCCATTCGGTAGTTGCTCTGCGGATCGCCAGCCGGAACGTAGCGCTCATCTCCCCAGAACACGTGCACGTGTTCCCAGGGCAGTCGTTCCCGAAACTGCGACGCCAGCAGGCCGTAGAGCGTCTTCGGCGTATGTCCGCCCGACAACACGAGCGAGCATCTCCCCGTGGCTCGCACTGCCTCGTTGATCACGCCGACGGTCGCCTCGGCCGCTCGAACACTCAACTCATGGGCGTCGGAGGACACCCTCACATCTGGTTTCATGTCGCGCTCCAGGTGGAAAGAACGAAGCGTTCCATTGCCAGCGCGAACCCCTCCTCCGTGTTGGACGAGGTCACGAATTTCGCCGCGCGTTGAACGTCCGCAGTGGCGTTGGCCATGGCGATGCTCACGCCGCTGCGCTCGAACATGAGCACGTCGTTCGGCATATCCCCAATCGTCGCGATCTGAGCGGTCGGTACGCCCAGCAGTCTCGACAGGACGTGCACCACCTCGCCCTTGTTGGCGCTCGGATGCGTGACATCGAGGTAATAGGGCTGCGACAATGCCGCTGACACATGCTCACCGCAGGCGCGTCGCACGTTTTCGATCGCACGCGCCATGGCGCGCCGGTCATCCGTGACGCCGACGATCTTGATCACTCGCTCCGCGGCACCCGGAAATATCGGTGCGACGGTGGGCGCGAACTTCACCGTCCATTCCTCCCGATCCACGTGCGGCCCATGTCGCGAGGGGACACGCCACTCCGTATCGGTGTAGCTCCAGACGTCGAGCGCGTGCCTGGTGAGGATGTCGACCACCTGCGGGATCGCTTCGCTGGGGATCGCCTGTTCCTGAATCACCGAGAGATCCGGTTGCAGCAACAGTCCGCCGTTGAATGCGGTGATCGGGCTCTGAAGGTGAAGGTCGTCGATCAGCATCTTCATGCCGCGTGGAGGCCGGCCACTCGTGATCGTGAACGCAATGCCCGCCTTTGTCACGGCTTCAACAGCGGCACGAGCCCGCGGCGTCAGGAGCTTGTCCGGCGTGAGGAGTGTGCCGTCGACATCGGCAATCACCAGACGCACGTCACGCGCCGAGGTGGTGACGTTCATCTCACTCCCGGACGGCCCTGAGGAGTGCGGACCGAAGCGCTTCGTCGTCCGTTCGCGATAGCCGCGAGCAGCGTGTCCAACGCCTGGATGAATGCGGTGACCCCATCCTCGAGCAGCGTGTCGGTGACGTCGCGCAGCGAAATGCCCGTGCTCTCCAGCGTCTCGATCACCCGACGCGCATCGGTGACATGTTCTCCGAGGCTGGCTCGAAGGCGTCCGTGATCACGGAAGGCCTCCAGCGTTGCGGGCGTAATGGTGTTGATGGTCTCCGGCCCGATGAGCTCCTCGACGTACCGCACGTCGCGGTACTGAGGATTCTTGGTACTGGTGCTCGCCCACAGCAGCCGTTGTGGGTGTGCTCCGCTGGCGGCCAGCCGTTGCCACGTCGTTGTGCGGCAGACTTCCAGGTAGCGCTGGTACGCGAGCTTCGCGTTGGCAATGGCCACCGTTCCGAGAAGGCCTGTCAGCGATGCGCGGGCATTGGCATCGGTGACCGCCGCCAGTCGCTTCGTAATCAGGCCGTCCACCATGGTGTCGATGCGGCTCACGAAAAAACTCGCGACGCTGCTCACGCGCGCCGGATCACCGCCGTTCTGAACGAAGGTGGAGAGACCGTCCATGTACGCGTGCGCTACCTCCTCGTAGCGTTCAATGCCAAAGAGCAACGTGATATTGACGTTGACGCCTTCGCTGGTCAGTTGCCGAATGGCCGGCAGCCCTTCCAAGGAAGCCGGCACCTTGATCATCACGTTGTCGCGGTTGACGGCCTTCCAGAGGCGCCGCGCTTCTTCGATAGTTGCCTGGGAGTCGTGCGCGAGATACGGCGAGACTTCGAGGCTGACGTACCCGTCGGCGCGTCCTGTGGCGTCGTAGACGGAACGAAGCAGGTCTGCCGCGCCCCAGATGTCCCGGATCGCGAGCGCCTCGTAGAGTGCCATCGGTTCGGCATCGTGCTTCCGCTCGATGCCCTGCAGCACATTGAGGTAATCGGTGCTGCCGGCGATCGCTTTTTCAAAGATCGACGGGTTCGAGGTGGCGCCGCGAAGCCCGTCTTCCGCGATCAGCCGGCTGAACTCGCCGGACGTGAACAGGCTCCGCCGGAGGTCGTCCAGCCAGACCGACTGACCGAACCGTTGCAGCCCCCTGATCGGGTTCTCCCCTTCGCTCGCGCCTTCGTCGTGCGGTGCCGCCAGCGGCACGATCGCATCTAGGTTGGAATGAGTCATTTCTGATCTCCCGTGATCTGGGTCTGCGCAAGGCTGCGCAAGTCTATGTCTTCGTCCGCCAGCTGACGGGGATCCACAACGTCGCGCGATTTGATCAGGGCCATGGCACGACGAATATCCTTTCCTCGATTCAGCCCGACGACCGCGTCGACGCGGCCCTGATTCAGATAGAACGCCAGGAACCTGCGGTCATCGAGCCGGCCGCGGACGACCATCTGATCCCACTCGTGGTGAAACCCGGCGTACTGCAGGTTGACGTCATACTGATCCGACCAGAACCAATGGATGGCGTCGTAGGGCTGTCTCTTTCCGAGCATGCTGCGGGCGGCTGCAGCACCCTGCTGCATCGCGTTCTGCCAGTGCTCCACGCGCATCCGTTTCCGGAAGATCGGGTGGTAGTGATTGGCCACGTCGCCCGCCGCATAAACGTCTTCGAATGCCGTGCGGCAATACTCATCGACGGGGACGCCGTGCGCCGTGTCGATCCCGCTTCCGGCGACGAAGTCGATGACGGGCTCGACCCCGACGCCCACAACTGCGAAATCGCAGTCGAAGCGCCGGCCGCTCCTGGTGATCACCCGTTCGACGCCTGCGCCTCCCTCGAAGCGCGTCACCACATCCCCGAACACGGCCTGGACGCCGTGGTCCTGGTGAACTGCGGCCATCACCCGTCCGACGTCGGCGCCGAGGACCCGAAAGAGGGGTGTCGGCGACGGATCAACGCTCACGACCTCGACGCCTTTCTGGCGCAGCGACGCGGCCACTTCGCAGCCGATGAATCCCATGCCGACCACCGCCGCCTTCCGGCCTGACACGATCCGGCTCCGCAGCGCATCCGCGTCGCTCACGGAGCGAAGGTCGAACACACCCGGAAGATCCAGGCCGGGGATCGGCGGCCGACGGTTCCGTACGCCGCTCGCGATCAGGAGCTTGTCATAGTGGACGGGTGATCCGGTATCGAGCGCCACGGTGCGTCGAATCGGATCGACCCGGGTGGCGCGAGTGTTGAAGCGCGTCTCGATCCGGTTCTGCTCGTAAAAGCCGGCGGGTCGTACCAACGCCTTCTCGAACGGCGCCTCTCCACGCAGATACTGCTTGGACAATGGCGGCCGCTCGTATGGTGGCTGCGCCTCCGCACCGATCAGCACGACGTCGCCATCGAAGCCGTCCTGCCGCAGCGTGGCTGCCGCCACTCCGCCGGCCAGGCTCGCGCCGATGATGACGAACCCGGGGGGCATTCAGATCTCGATCACGACGGCGCCCTGCTCGACCCGCAGCGGATACGCCTTTACCGGCTCGAACGCTGGCGGCGCCAGCACCTGGCCGGTCGTCACGTCGAATTGCGCGCCATGGCACCCGCACGTCACGACCGTTCCGTCGAGCGTCCCTTCTTCGGTCAGCGAGCACTGCTCGTGTGTGCACGTGTCGTCGATGGCGAAGAAGCGCCCGTTCGCGTTGGCGACAGCGATGCGGACGCCTTCCACCTCGAACGCGGCGAGCTCTCCCGCCTTGATATCAGCCGTCCTGGCGACGGTCACAGATCGTGTTGTCATCATTGATTGCTCCTTCAGATCGTTGCGAGGACATCACGTCCGCCAACCTGCGCGCGTGCGTATGACGCCCTGCGGCCACATCGATTAGAGCACCCGCGACGAAGAACGTGACAGGCTCTCGGTGTGTGCCACCGATCAGTAGAGGAGGCAAGCCGAGCGCCAGTACGTGCGGTGACGGAATGTCGACAAGAGGCCGATTTCGGTGGTTTTTATGGTGGTGCGGGAACCGGGCGAGAAGCGTCGTCGCGTGCGTCATTCAGAATGAAACTCTTTGCATTCAAACTGAATCGCTGAGAGACCACGCTGGATCGCGAATCCTCGAGCACATGAGTCTTTCGTTTTGAGTCGGCTGGCTCGCTCCTTGCGCAAGGTCTATGAACGCAGAGACGTGATCCGAATCAACGAGGAACATCGAGCATGAGCCCGCACGGCCTTCGCATTGCCCGCAACGACAACAAACAGAAGAGGACCGCCTGGGCGAGTCGCGCGGACGCCCGACGCCGCGAGCCGGCGATGTGCTCGCCTCCGGCCGCACCGCTCGTGCCGACATCCATGCGATCAGTATCGTTCCGGCGGAAGCTCGGACGATCGTCGCGCGTTACGATCATACGCATTACGCCCGCGTCGCGACCTACCGCGAGGACGAGAGTGAGACGCAGGCGTATCGGAATCGCGGAGCGATCGACGAACTATCAGGATGAAAGGCTCTGGAGCGCTCTCCGAGCCATGAGATCGCCGATGCGTTCGGCCGCGCGGTCGATCGCCCCGTGCGCGTGCGGCCCCCGAGCGCGCGCACGCGCGGAGCCGGATTCCAGCATCAGGTTCACTGCGCACGTCACGCAGTCGGCGCTGCCGTTTCGTTCAGCGTGCGCGAGCACGACGCGGACGCTGCGAATCAAGCGAGTGTGTCGCGCCAGCGTTGCGAATAACCGGTATTCAGCATAGGCACGAGCTTGCGGCGTCGTCGAGTCGTCTGTGTCGATAACCTCGATGCGCATGGCCATATCACGTCATGGTCAGGCAAGGTCCACGCCACACATGTCGGGGACTGACACCCGCGTGAAGCGTGCGAAAGGTGATGTGGTAAGCGCTACGCGACGAGGCCGTACTGCTTCATCTTGCGCCAGAGCGTGACCGTGCTGATCTTCAGGGCTTCGGCTGCCTCGCGTCGATTGCCTCGGAATCGTTCGAGCGCACGCTCGATCGCGGCTCGCTCCAACGCCTGCAGGTCGAGGCTGTCGCCCGGACCACGCTGCCGAGACTTCTGTGAAACCTCCGGCGGCAGTTCGCGCAGCCGTATGCTGGTGCCGCGAGCGACGATCACGGCGCGCTCGATCGCATGCTCGAGCTCGCGGACATTGCCCGGCCAGCCGTAGTTCATCAAAGCCGTCATCGCGTCCGGCGATACGTTCTCCACATCCTTCTTGACGCGCGTGGCCGCGCGACGGACGAAGTCGTGGACAAGCGGCGGGATGTCTTCGCGGCGGTCGCGCAGCGGCGGAACAGTGATGACGAATGCCCCGAGACGGAAATAGAGATCCTCGCGGAAGGTGCCAGCGTCTACGGCCGCGCGCAGGTCCCGATTGGTGGCGGCCACGACTCGTGCGTTCACCTTGATGGTACGCTCCGCCCCCACGCGACGAATCTCACGTTCCTGGAGTGCGCGTAGGAGCTTTGCCTGAACAGTTGGCGCGACTTCGCCTATCTCGTCGAGGAAGAGCGTCCCGCTCCCCGCCACTTCAAAGAGGCCTGCCTTGTCCCGCACCGCACCGGTAAAGGCACCCCGCACGTGCCCGAAGAGTTCGGATTCGAGCAGCGTCTCGGTGAGGGCCGCGCAATTGATCGACACGAACGGCCCGCCGGCGCGCGGACTCTGGTCGTGAATCATCCGGACGATGAACTCTTTGCCGGTGCCGCTTTCGCCATAGACCAGGACGGTTGTGTCCAGCGGGGCAACGCGTGCCGCAAGTTCGAGTACATCCTGCATGACGGCACTGCCGGCGATGAACTGCTTGGAGGCTGCATGGCGAGCGACGCGCTCGCGCAACAGGTTCAGTTCCCGTTCGCGTTTCGCGACCAGTCGCTCCCGGCGATCCACTTCCTGGAGGCGCCGGTGCACGGCCTCGCGAAGGCGCTCGACCTCGCGGCCCAGGCTTCCGCCCTGGAAGTCTGCGCGGAGTGCCTCGAGTTCGTCACCCCAGCTGTCGGCGTCTTTTCCGACGACTGTGCATTTCGTCGCGCCTTGCGCCAGGCACTCGCGTTCACGGAAATAGATCTCGTGTCCGAGACACGCGCTCGCATATCCGCTCGCGTATCCCACCAGGGACCAGCAGACG
>Ga0209686_1001549_pt1 | contig 11280 bp, 10 predicted proteins | sample GraSoiAngelo_126_FD_185883 | JGI IMG/M metagenome (GOLD analysis project Ga0209686, IMG submission 185883) | Grasslands soil microbial communities from the Angelo Coastal Reserve, California, USA - 14_0927_09_20cm (SPAdes) (version 2) | ecosystem: Environmental > Terrestrial > Soil > Grasslands ...
CGATTCGCATGTCTGGGCAGACAAATACGATCGCAAGTTAGCGGACGTCTTCGCGGTCGAGAGCGAGATCGCCACAAACATTGCTTCGGCGTTGCAGGCGAAGTTGACTGGAGCGGAGCAACAGACTGTTACTAGGCGCCCCACTGAGAATAGCGAGGCCCACCAGCTATATCTGAGAGGGCGCTATTTTTGGAACAAGCGGACAGAGGAGGGTTTCAAAAAAGCGCTCGATTACTTCCAACAGGCAGTTGCGCTGGATCCAAATTATGCGCCGGCCTATGCGGGAATTGCGGATTGCTATGACCTCTTGTTTGCCTGGGGCTTTGCTTCTGCGGAGGAGTGTCTCCCAAAAGCGGAAGCGGCAGCCAGCAAAGCTCTTCAGCTCGACAGCCAGCTCGGCGAAGCACATGCGTCGCTGGTAGAAATTTTTTTCGACGAGCTGAATCTGCGCGAGGCAAAGCGTGAAGCTGAACGGGCCATCGAACTAGCTCCGAATTATGCGATGGCACATCATTGGTTCGGGATCGATGTCCTCTCGCCGCTAGGCCAACACGACCGCGCGATTGCGGAGCTAAGGCGCGCGGTAGAGCTCGATCCGTTTTCCGCGATCATCAATACAAGCTTGGGATACAGCTACATCCTAGCGCGGCGGTACACAGAGGCGATTACTCAGCTCCGGAAAACGGTGGAACTCGATCCGAATTTTGATTACGCCCATAGTATGTTGGGTGACGCGCTGGCTGTCACCGGCCAGTTCGATGAGGCAATCGCTGAGCACGAAAAAGCGTCCCAGCTGACGGGCCCAAATAATCCTCCAACACCTTTGATGAGACTGGCATATACCTATGCGATGAAAGGTGACCGGGAAAAAGCATTGGCGCAGCTCAACCGCGCGGTTGAATCCAGGCGCGGCCCTTTCGTCAACGCCTTCGGACGTGCTTTGGTCTACATGGCGCTCGGCGACAAGAATGAAGCCATCAATTCGCTTGAGGAAAGCTATCGAGAAAAACAAAGCAATTATATCAATATGATCAGAGTTCACCCATTCCTCGATCCGTTGCGCGGTGATCCGCGGTTTGAGAGACTCGCCGATCAAATCGTGCCGCCGGACTCGAAGTAGCCGATTTGTTTTTTGTCATGTCGGGAGAGGACTCGACTCCGCTCAACATGACAAAGACAACTGACACTTCAAGGACGAGACGGTGTAATCAGGGCGCCGCCTCCACCTGTTTGTCATTCCGAGCGGAGTCGAGGAATCTCTTACTAATTTCAGAAATATCGAGATATGTCTCGGCTTCGCTCGGATTGACACAAGCGAAGCGCTTGTGTCACTTCGGTGACGCGTGCAGGACCGCCTGGTATTCCGGTTTCTTGTGGTAATCGACCAGGCGAAATCCCCAGCCGATTAACGTGGTCAGATCTTTCGTCTGCGCTTTCTTCTCGTTGAGGAACTTTTCGATTCTCGCTTTCAGTTCCGGCTGTTGTTCGGTAGTGTCGAGAATTTCGAAGATTTCCATCGACAAGAGCCAGTCGCCCGGATGTTCGGCCTGCTGCGTCTCCCAAATTTCACCGAGTCGTTCGTAACCTTTCTTCGTCTCGCGAATTTGCCGGACCTGCGCGTAAAGACTTTCCAGTTTCTTTCGCTTCGCGTCCGAAGGGACTTTGATCGTGCGCTCTTTCGGAACGAGCGCGACTTGATTGTAAGCGTCTTTGTCGGCCGCGCCGTTAAAAACGGAGCCGACGCGCGCGCCCACCGCCATGTCGTAAGTTCCCCATGAAGGTTCGAACAAGACACGATCCTGATACTTCGCCGTGCAACCGGAGCAGCTAATCAAAACCAATTTGCCATCCCGTTTAGTTAATTTGTCGATCTTTCCATCGACGGTCACGCCGCTGACAAACGTTATTGTGGTTTTCTGGCCGACCTCGATTCCCAAACCGCGCAACTCTTCGTCGGTCTGTTGTTCGGGCCATTTGTGGACCGTCTTCCAATCGCCGATTGGCGAACCGAAACCGTCCTTGTGATAATCGATGCCGTGACCCGGCAACTCCTTGTTTGCGTAAGCGAGCGCGGTCGGTCCGGTCGTGCGCAAATAAATCGGCGCTTTTCCTTGCGTGATGACTTCCGTAAACGTGCCGCTTACTTGCAGGCCGGACGAGTATTCGCAGGTCGCGACGTTGTTGCATTCGATCGCCTTGTTGATCCCTTCCAGTCCACCGACTTGATAGGCCATCTTGCTGGCAAATTCCTCGAGCACGTCTTTCAAGTGTTGGAAATCACGACAAACAAAGAGCTGCGGCTGTTTGGTCGTGATGTCGAACGGCTGATTCATCGCGTCGATGGAGTAGGGGATCTTTTTCACTTCCGGCTCGAGACACGAAACCGATTCGCCAATCGACGAGAGCAAACCGGCGCCGTAAATCTTCGGATTCTCCATTGTGCCAATAAGTCCGTATTCCACCGTCCACCAATGCAACCGCGAGAGCAGCGCCATCTCCGATGGCTCGCCCAGAGTTTTCTGGCGGTGCTCAACCAGTTTCGTTGCTTCCTCGATTTCTTTTGGATCGCTGTTCGGCTGCTCCTTCAGGATCGACAAGTGGCGGATCGCTTGATAGAGCTCAAAATCTTTTTTCGATTGCATCGCTTTGGCGCCAACTTCGCCGAAACGCTGGAGATATTTCGAGTATTCGCGGTCGACAATGATCGGCGCGTGGCCGGCGGCTTCGTGGACGATGTCGGGCGCGGGCGTGTATTCAATGTGATGGATCTGGCGCATGTCGCACGCGATCACGAGCACCTTGTAAGCTTGAAATTCCATGAAGGCCGACGGCGGAATAAATCCGTCCACCGCTACCGCGCCCCAGCCGATCTTCGCCAGAATGTCGTTCATCTCCTCGATCCGCGGAATCCGATCGAACGAAATTCCGGTGTCGAGCAGGCCCTGGAAATAAACCTTGTGGGCGTATTCGCGGAGAAAGAAAACGTTCTGCCGCATGATGAATCGCCAGACCGCGTGATCGACCGGCGTGTAATCGTCGTAGCGCTGATCGACCGCGAATTGTAAAAGATGCTTCGGCGTCGCCGCCACCGCCGCGTTGTTCAGGCTGATTCCGCTTTGCGATTTCATCGACATCCTCCTGACCGATAAAATATGGCGCGTTTCGAAAGCGGGCAAGCGTCAGAAAATGATGACTGTATTGCCGACGCTGACGAGGTCTTTGACTCGCGCGGCGTCCCAGTTCGCGAGACGAATGCAACCGTGACTGGCGGCGCGGCCGATCGTCTCCGGATTATTTGTGCCGTGAATGCCGATGCCGGTTTTGTTCAAGCTCATCCAAATTACACCGACGAGATTGTTCGGGCCCGGCGGCAGATTGTAATAATTTTCCGTGCGAATTCCGTAGTTGAGCATTCCTTCGTCGTAGCGGAACCACGGCCAGGTCGCCGCGCCCTGAATCTTCCAGGTGCCGATTGGCGCCGGCAATGTGGTTGACCCGGGCGTGATCGGGAAAACACAAACCAGCTGATTGTTCTCGAAGACTTCAAGCAACCGCTCGGTTGTGTCGACGTAAATTTTGCGCGCGGCGAATTTCGGATTCGGCGCAATTTTTTGCTCGGTAATCTTTTCGATCTCAAACGGCAGGACGTTCGGTACTTTTAGCTCATCGCCCGGTTCGAGATGTTCCAAGTCCGTCCCGGGATTTAGCTTTTGAATGAAAGCTTCGGCCGAGTGATAGCGCTCAGCGACGAACTCGAGCGGCGACGTGTAAGGCAGAAATTTTAAGCGCGCCTGCTCCTCGTGTCCGGTTGGCAGATTGCCCACATAAGCGAGATCGTCGCCTTTGATCGTGTAAGTCGTGAACGTGTCCGGGACTTGATCGAGCATCCATTGATCGACCACGCCGGTCTCGCTCAGCGCGCGGGCGTGCTTGAAGGAAATGAGCGCCTTCCGGAAAAACTCGCCCATTTTGCCATCGATCTTTCCCGGGCCGAAATCGCTGTTGTCCAAAAAGATCTGGAGCCGCGTCGCTGTCTCCTCGTCATAATTCGGCAGTGCGACAAAAACTTTCGGTGTCGGCTTCGGAGTTGGGGCAGCCTGACGACGCGGGACGACGCGGACGGGAGACGGCGACGGCCAAACGCGCCACCATTGTGCGTCCGCCATGTGAACAAAGAAAAGCATCGCGGCAACGGCGATCGCGATTACGAACGGAGATTTCACGGCAGAGTAATCGCAGCGCGAGGCCGCATGCGCAACCGTGACCATTTTTCGCCGGTAGGCCACCGTCGAGGTTCATTAGCAGATCCGGTAATCGATCACTCGCCAACCGATCGATTGTTTGATCAGGATGACGCGCACGGCGGTCCGGTTCTATTTTCCGATCAGAATAAAAACGCCGGCGGCCAGCGCCACAATGTAGAGAAGGAAAATGAATGGCCCGAGATTTAGGCCGAACCCTAACAGGCCGTCGACGATCAGATAAACTGCGAGCAAAAGCATTCCGATATTTCTAGTGAGCTTCATATCGGGATCTTTGTATCGTCAACAAACCGTTAACAATCTCAAAAGACGCGGCTCAGAGAGCTTTTAAATACTCGATCAGATCACTCCGATTTACCGAGCGGCGTTCGAGATATTAATTCGAATCAAACCGGTCGAACCGGGGCGCGTCATGAAGGCTTCTGTCCAGCGATCCTTGGGATAAAAGTATTGCTCATAACACCAGAGCATTTCGAGCTTGGCGCCGGCTGGCTTCTTCCAAACGAGCTTTTGATAAATGTGTCGCTTCCATTGCGGCGACTTACCGGTCATGAAATTGATTTCGAAAAAGTTAGGCCAACTGATCGGACTGTGCTGAATTGAGATAGTCGCAACATCGCCCGACGGCGTTACTGTGACGAGACTTTCAGTTCCCGACTGTGTCGGCCCAAACGGAAAAACCTTTCCGCCAAACGACAAGGCCAGTTGATCGTCTTTGGTGGTGCCGATGCTGGGTTGGGCTGTGCCTAGTTCCACTTCATTCAAACTAAGATCGAGATCTTCCACATGAAGAATCCCGCCGGCTCCCTTTCCTTCGTAAGCGATGGTTTTGATCGGGCGCGAGCTCGTTTCGATCAGCTTAAACCGATCGATCAACATTGAGAGATCGCGTCCGCGCCAAAGCCACAAGATCGACATTGTCACGATGACGATCACGAGCGCGATTAAAATTCTGCGCATTTTTGGTGTAGCCACGGCCCTGTGCGCCGTCAGCAGTTAAAGATTGTAATCAATGGGCTGGAGATTTTACGCTAAACCGTGTCCTCCCGGAAGTTCAAGCACCCTCCCCTGCGACTTAGCGAAGTGTTTCAGCGCTACGATCCACCTGTTTACTTTGTGACCTTTTGTACATATCGACGCCGATCGTTACTAGCATCAGATCGAACACATGTTGCTTTCGTTGAGTTACGTCTTGCGCAGTGATGAAAGTGTGAGCGAAAAATGGCAATACATTCGACAAAATCCTGTGCGTGCTGCGTTGGTCAATGATCCTGAAGATTGGCCGTATCAAGGCGAGATAGTTGCGATAGATTGCGCGTAAAGGCTTTTGCGAATCTTTGAAACGGCCCGAAGGGCCGTGGCTACACATCACGCCTTCTTCTTCTGAATGTAATCGTTCACCTGTTCCTCGAGGATCTCGAGTGGCAACGAGCCATTCTTCAAGAGGGTTTCGTGAAACTCGCGTTGATCGAATTTGTTGCCGAGCTCCTGTTGCGCGCGAGATCGCAATTCCTGGATCTTCAACATCCCAACTTTATAAGCGCAGGCCTGACCGGGCGCGACGATGTAACGCTCGATTTCCGACTTCACTTCTTTTTCGCCCATCCCGGTTTTGTCGCGCATGTAGGCGATCGCTTGATCGCGCGTCCAATGCTTGGCGTGAATTCCGGTATCGACGACCAAACGCACCGCGCGGAAAAGTTCGTCCCGCAAACGGCCGAGGTCGCCGAACGGGTCCTTTTCGTACCAGCCAACCTGTTTCGCAAGCCATTCGCAGTAAAGGGCCCAACCTTCCGCGTAAGCAGTGAACGGAACGACTTTGCGAAATTGCGGCACGCCTTTGAGTTCCTGCGCAATTGAAATTTGCCAGTGATGTCCAGGTACGCCTTCGTGATACGCTAGCGTCGGCATGCTCCACTTCGGGACCTCGTTCATGTCGCGCAGGTTCGCGTAGAAAATCCCCGGACGCGAGCCGTCCATCGCGCCGCCTTGATAATATGCGCCCGGTGCAGTCGCTTCTTTAAATTGTTCGACGCGTCGGATGTCGATCTGCGCCTTGGGCGCAGTAAGAAACAGATTTTTCTTGGATTCAGCGACCGCGTCGCCAATTAGTCGCTTGTATTCAGCGATTGCATCAGCGCGGCCTTTGTCGTCGTTAGGATAAAGAAAACGCGGGTCCTTACCGAGTTTGTCCATCGCTGCGCCGATCGGTTGACCGGCGAAACCGTTGGCATCCAGCAATGCGCGCATCTCGCCTTCAATGCGTGTCACTTCGCGCAAACCGAGCTCGTGCACGTCGTTCGGCGGCATGTTCGTGGTCGTGTTTGAGCGAAGTGCATAAGCATAAAACGCGTCGCCATCGGGTAATTTCCAAACGCCATCGTCGGTAGTTGTCTTCGGCAGAAGCTCCTGAAAATAAGCGATCAATTTTTGATAAGCCGGATAGACCTGGCCGGTGATCTCTGTTTCGACGCGCTTTTGAAAATCCGCGCGCTGCTGCTCGTTCAACTTGTCGATCTTGGCCGCGCGGGTTTTGAATGACGTGGCCAGAATATTTTCCGCAGCCGGTTTGGCGATGAACTCGCTCATTTCCTTTAGCACTTCCTCGACCACGAAACGCGGCGGGAGAATTTGCTTCTGCTCCCGGACTTTTAGGCCTTCAATCGTTTGATCGAACTTTTTCGGCAGTGCGTCGAGACGCATGATGTAATACTCGCAGTCCCTGGCATCGAAGAGCCGATGGGTGTTGGCCATGAACGAGGGATACTGGTTCTGGACGCCGAAGAGTTGATTGACCGGATAATTGTGCCACTGCCACTTCTCGCCTTCGACCTGGTCCTTCAGAAACCAATCCAGCACATGGGTAGAAAGTTTTTGCGACGCTGATTGCCGATCTAATGGATACTCGTGCAGCTGAGTCAGATCTTTCTTCCAACGGTCGATCACCATTTGCTGGTGCGCCGGCGATTCGTCGCTCAGTTTTCCGTTGTGACTGGTAATGCCGAATTGCTCGACCAAGCCAAGCGCGGAAAGCAATTCAGGCTCGCTGAAAACGGTTTCGGCGAAAACTTTCTCGTAGAAAAGATTGAGGCTCCAGGGCCGGAACCAAATCAGGTTGATCAAGAAAATCGCGAGCGCGACGATCGCGAGCAGGACGATGCCGCCAAGCCACTTCAGAATGCGTTTAAACATGCGATCGACATGGAGCCGCTTAATCTACGGCGGGTCAAATCAATTTCGCTTGCCGGCATTTCTCCGCCTCTCCCTCAGGGAGAGGATTGAGGTGAGGGAAATATTTTGGTTCTTATCGCCAGCGACAGATAGAGTTGATGCTTTTCATCAGGCGACCGATTTCTGTTGCGATATCACGTGGAAGGTCGCGGCGTTCTCTTTGAATTATTTTCAATGCTACAAAAAGTTCGCCATATAGCTCATTCGATGTCGTCCAGACGCCTTCGTGAACCAAATAGTGGAGCTGATCTGCCTCCGTGCTGAACCCATTACTCCGTAATTTGTCCCTTAGTGCATCGATAACAGCCGGGAATTCGTCAGGGCCCGCTAATTTCGGTCTGTTTTTGAACGGCCACATGGCTACATTGGTTCGTGCACCAAAGAATTCGCCAAACGAGAAGCAGGCGCAATAAGGTTTCAATTAGGTCGGGCCAGGTCGAGTTCGTCAAAGTCAATACCGACGCTTGGAAATGGCGCGATGTCTATCGCTGGCTGCTTGGTTTGAGGTGGCCGCAGTTCGCCGCATTTGTCGGCGCTCTTTACGTTGGGCTGAATCTTCTTTTCGCCGCCCTTTACAGCTTTGGGCAAAACAGTATCGCCGGAACGACGACTCATTGGTTCCTCGACTGCTTTTTCTTCAGTGTGCAAACGCTGGCCACCGTCGGCTACGGTCACATGTACCCGCAAACGCTCTACGGACATATCATCAGCACCGCCGAGATCATGACCGGAGTATTTTTGCTCGCGGTCATGACCGGTCTGATTTTCGTCCGTTTTTCGCGGCCGATCGCGCGCGTTGTGTTTAGCAGGTCAATCGTGGTCGCGCCGTTGAACGGAAAGCCGACGTTGATGGTCCGGGTTGGGAACGAAAATCACCACAGCATGGTCGAGGCCGAGTTTCGGATTATGTTTTCGCGCGATGAACCGCTGATTGAAGGTGGAGATTTCAGGTACTTTTACGCCCTGAAGCTGCATTTCGATCACCTGACCGTTTTTCCAGCGGCATTGACTCTGCGGCACGAGATCGATGAACGGAGTCCGCTTTACGGCGCCACTCTCGAATCGCTCGAAGCTGAGCGCGCTCTGTTTTTTGTGTCGGTTGTCGGAATCGATCCGGTTATCGCCGCCGCCGTCCAAACACAAAAGGACTATACCTGGCGCGATCTCCGATTCGGCCACCGCTTCGTCGAGATCTACAGCCAATACGGCGACGGCAAACTGACCGTCGATTACGGCCGCATCCACGACACCGAACCGGCTGGACAGTAAGTCGTGCTCGCAGTTGTTACCGGCCGATCAGAATAAGAATACCAGCGGCGAGCGCCAGGATTCCCATGATGATTGCAGGAATGACGATGGTGTGAACGAGCAGGCCGAGCCCGGCGAGGATGAGATAGATTGCGAGCAAGAGCATACCAAGATTTTTCGTAATGTTAATCATGTGTGCCTTTCGTTAGGTGAGGACGTCGATCTTTCACGGCGCGTCCGGTTTGTCACGCTCAAAGTCCGAGCTCGGACTGGCACTAACTGATCAAGAATTATTTCGCGAGATCCGTGTCATCCGGCATTTCTGCTGTTCGCGCGGTCTCAAATTTTTGCTATAGCGACGTTATGCCAGATCAACACGAGCATATCGACAAACCGGAACCGCGTTGGCAGGCGCTGCTCGCGTTTCTGGCGGTAGGCGCAATTTATCTGGCGTTACCGCGTAACCTGATTGTCGGTCCGATCTGGTTGCTGCCGACATTGATCGTCGTCTTACTCATCCCGACGGTAATCAGTCATCGCACCGGAAAGCGCTCACTCAATCGCGCGTTGGGTACCATTATTAATGGTATCACCACGCTCGCGCTGATCGCTTCGGTCCTGTTGTTGGTGCGAGCACTCCCATCACATAAAGAATCGCCGCTAGAACTCTTGCGCTCGGGCGCGTTGCTCTGGCTGACCAACGTGATCGTCTTCGCGCTTTGGTATTGGCGACTTGACGGTGGCGGTCCGACGTTGCGACACGAGCGCAAGGAATTTGGCAGCCGCAGTTTTTTCTTTCCCCAGATGCAGGTCGAAGCAAGCGAGCGGGAGCGCTACAAAATCGGACCGTGGCGCCCGCGCTTCGTCGATTACCTTTTCGTTGCATTCACCCAAAGTTCGACCTTCGGCCCGACCGATGCGCCGTTGCTGGCGCGCTGGGCCAAAGTGCTGGCCATGATCCAGGTTTTTATTTCGCTCAGCATCGTAATCCTGCTCATCTCACGCGCCGTCGGTGTGCTTTGATCAGGAACATCCAGAAATTTTAATCAGGAAAGCAGGAATCCAGGAAAACTGGGGCGTTCCGCCTTGGCGGAGCTACGGCGAGACAGGTGAGCGCTTGCCACGCCGAAGCTTTCGGCGTAGGCGGTTGGACGTTTTCCGCTTCTGATAAGATCGACATGAACACGTGGATCGGCACCTCGGGCTTCCAATACGCGGAATGGAAGGGAAATTTTTATCCGGAAGATTTGCCGACGGCCAAGATGCTGCCGTTTTATGCCGAGCGGTTTTCAACCACCGAGATCAATTACACGTTTCACCGGATCCCGGCGCCGAAGACCATTGAGAATTGGAAAACCCTGACGCCGGAGAAATTCCGGTTCGCGCTCAAGGCGCCCCAGAAGATCACGCATTGGTCGAAACTGAAGGATTGCGCCGACACGCTCGAATATTTTTGTAAAGTCGTGACCGGCCTGGGCGAACGACTCGGCCCTGTCCTGTTTCAATTGCCGCCGACCTTCAAGAAAGATACCGAGGTGTTGAGCTCATTCCTCCGGGAGTTTCCGTCAATGCGCGCGGCATTCGAATTTCGCCATGATTCATGGTTCGACGACGAAATCTTCGAATTGCTGAAATCACGAAACATCGCGCTGTGCGTCGCCGACACCGACGATCTCGCAACGCCAAAGAAGATTACAGCCGATTACGGATATCTCCGATTGCGCCGCGAAGATTACAAGAAAGCCGACGTTGAAAGCTGGGCAAAGTTTGTCGGCGAACAAAAGTCGAATTGGAAAGACGCCTTCGTCTATTTCAAACACGAAGAAAGCGGCATCGGTCCAAAGCTAGCCCAGCAAATGATCGAGTTGCTACGTTAATTTCGACAAACTCAGGGGGTGAACGTGTACGCACCGACTTCGCGAAGGCCGATTGCAGGGCGATTCCGTCGGACGGCCGAAGCGGCGACACAATTCTGTGTGCGCCATGGAATTCATCCGGACGCAGTTTCGTATTTGTCGATCTTGGCGGCAATCATCGCCGCGATCTGTTTTTGGAAATCAGGAGACAGTCGATGGCTCCTGATCGTTGCGCCGCTGCTTTGTTATTTACGGCTCTGGTTCAACATGCTCGACGGAATGGTCGCGGTCGCAGCAGGGAAAGCGAGTCGGCGCGGCGAAATTCTGAACGATCTGCCGGATCGAATTTCGGACGTAATCATTTTTGTCGGCGTCGCACACAGCGGATTGATGAATCCGTTCATCGGATATTGGGCGGCGATCTTCGCGGTGGTCACAGCCTACGTCGGCTTGTTTGGACAAGCGCTTGGAGTCGAGCGCGAGTTCGGCGGAATTATGTCGAAGCCGTGGCGCATGGTCGCGCTCAGCCTCGGCGCGTGGCTCGAATTCCTCGGTTATCGACCTTTCGCTGGGTTCACGATCCTGGATTGGACCTGTTTCATCGTCATCGCCGGCTGCGTTCAAACAATCGTTGTTCGCTTGAAACGAATCACCGTCGCGCTGCAAGATAAGCAGTGATGTTG
>Ga0209686_1001551_pt1 | contig 11274 bp, 7 predicted proteins | sample GraSoiAngelo_126_FD_185883 | JGI IMG/M metagenome (GOLD analysis project Ga0209686, IMG submission 185883) | Grasslands soil microbial communities from the Angelo Coastal Reserve, California, USA - 14_0927_09_20cm (SPAdes) (version 2) | ecosystem: Environmental > Terrestrial > Soil > Grasslands ...
TCGAGACGGCGGTGAGAAGAAAACTGGTCGACTGTGACATGGACAACAACGCGAGCGCAACAAGCACAACCGCGCTGGTCATGAAGCGAAACCGATGATTACGGGAAACGCTAAGCAATCCCAATGCGCCGAAGACCGAACCGGTGCCAGAGACTGCCATTAACAATCCCAGTCGCTCGGGTCCCAGCTTGAGAATATTGCGAACGTAGAGCGGGAGCATCACCGATAAGAATGGGAAAACGAAAATAGTCGTCAGTGCGATCAAGGCGATCATGCACAGAATGGTGCGATCACTTCGAACATAGCGCAGTCCCTCCTTGAATCCGCTGCGGCGTTGCTCTTCCTCTTCCGCCGTTCCCAGAGTGCGCGGCGGCAAAGAAATCAACGCAATCACGAAAGCGAAAAACGATCCGGCATTTGCAAAAAAGGCGGAGGCGGCGCCCCACCACGCCACAAATAAACCCGCCAGCGAAGGACCGACCAAACGCGATCCGTGAAAAACAGAACGGTCCAGCGCGATGGCAGTTGCGATCTCGTCGCGTTTTACCAGCTCGGGAACGAGCGCATTAATCGCCGGCATTTCGAACGCGATGCAGATTCCTAAAAATGCGGCGATCACCACCACGTGCCAGACGTGAATCCGGCCGGTGTAAACGAGTATTCCGACAATGAGCGCGAGTGCGGTTTGGGCAAATTGTGTCCAGATTAAAATTTTTCGCTTGTCGTGTTTGTCCGCGACTGAGCCCCCGAGCATGGTGAGCGCGAGCGTGGGAATTCCGGCGGCAAAATTGACCATGCCGAGCAGGATCGCCTTGTTCGTAAGCGTGCTCATGACCCAGCCCTGGGCCATTACTTGCATCCAGGTGCCGGTATCGGAGATAGCCGACCCGATGATGTAGCGGCGGAACCGACCGGGGCGCAATAGCGCCAGCATTTTTCCTCGGGAAGCGGGCGCGTCGGAATTCATGGGCAAAGATAGATACCTGCGGCGCGATGCAGTGGCAATCGGTTAGCCGCTTCGTTTCCGGGCGTAGAATGTTATGGATGCGGCCGGAGATGATTTGCCCAAAGCAACAGGATCACAAGCACCCCGAGGGATGCGATAATAATTGCCAGAGCTTTTTGCGTTTCTTTCGTCATGTGAAGCGACCGCCACTTTGAAATGGAACTGCCCGCTCGTCTATAATTTTCCGTGGCCGGTCTCATCACGATCGGCTTCCCGAACACGCGGGAGACGGCGCCCAATCGTATTCCTAGTGGAAAAGCTGAGATTCCGTTTGGCTAATTTTTGAAAACGCCTCTTCGTGGTTACCGTTAGCTATGCGCATCGATCGATACACGCAGAAAATGCAGGAAGCGCTGCAAAACGCGCAGGATTTCGCCGCGAAATCGCAGAGTCCGGAAATTGGGAACGAACATTTTTTGCTCGCCCTGCTCGATCAAGGCGAGGGGGTGACGCACCCGTTGTTGGAGAAAATTGGGGTTTCAGCCGACGCCCTGCGCTCGCGACTTGAGACAGATCTGGCGCGCCGACCGAAAGTGAGCGGCGCGGTTTCAGACTTGCGCATTTCAAACGATTTGCGGCGCACGCTCGACTCCGCCGAAAGCGAGATGTCGAAGTTGAAGGACGAATACGTGAGCGCCGAGCATTATCTGCTCGCCCTCGCCGGCGAAAACAATCCGGCGGCGAAAGCGCTCAAGGATTTGGGCGCGACTCGGGACAAGATTATGCAAGGTTTGCAGCAGGTGCGCGGTTCCCAGCGCGTGACCGATCAAAATCCGGAAGGAAAATATCAGACGCTGGAGAAATATGGGCGCGATCTCACGCAACTGGCGCGGCGCGGCAAAATCGATCCCGTCATCGGGCGCGATAACGAGATTCGCCGCGTCATGCAGGTGCTTTCGCGCCGGACCAAAAACAATCCGGTACTGATCGGCGAGCCGGGAGTTGGCAAAACTGCGATCGTGGAAGGACTGGCACGACGCATCATCTCTGGTGATGTCCCGGAGTCGTTAAAAAACAAACGCATCATTGCGATGGACATCGGCGCGATGGTGGCAGGAGCGAAATTTCGCGGCGAATTCGAAGACCGACTGAAAGCATTCCTGAAAGAAGTGACCGATTCGCAAGGCGAGATCATTCTCTTTATAGATGAGTTGCACACCATCGTCGGTGCCGGTGCGGCGGAAGGGTCGGTCGATGCTTCCAATATGCTTAAACCGATGTTGGCCCGGGGTGAATTGCGCACCATCGGCGCGACCACGCTCGATGAATATCGCAAGTACATCGAGAAAGACGCCGCCTTAGAGCGGCGGTTCCAGCCGGTGATGGTGAATGAACCGAGCGTGGAAGACACGATCGCGATTTTGCGCGGCTTAAAAGAACGCTACGAGGTGCATCACGGAGTGCGCATCACCGATGCCGCGCTGGTGGCCGCCGCGGTCCTTTCACATCGCTACATCAGCGACCGGTTCTTGCCTGATAAAGCGGTCGATCTGGTGGACGAAGCGGCCTCGCGCCTCAAGATCGAACTCGATTCCATGCCCACGGAAATCGACGTGATCGAGCGCGAAATCATGCAGCACGAGATGGAACGCCAGGCGCTCAAGAAAGAAAAAGATCCGGCGAGCAAAGAGCGGCTGAAAAAGCTCGAAAAAGAGTTGGCCGAGCTGAAAGAAAGATCCGACGCGCTGAAAGCGGAGTGGCAAAAAGAGAAAGCGCAAATTACCGAGCAAGCGAAATTGAAAGAACAGCTCGATCAATTGCGGACGGAATTGGAGCGCGCCCAGCGTCGCGGCGAACTCGCGAAGGCGAGTGAAATTCAATACGGAAGAATTCCCGATCTGGAAAAGAAGTTAGCGGCAATGGAAGAGAGCGCCCGGAAGAATGCCGGCGCTACTCGGAGAAGACTTCTGCGCCAGGAAGTCACTGAGGAAGACATCGCGCAGGTGGTTTCGAGCTGGACTGGAATTCCAGTGTCGCGATTGCAGGAAAGCGAGCGCGCAAAATTACTGCGGCTCGAAGAACATTTGCATCAGCGCGTTGTCGGACAAGACGCCGCGATCAAGGCAGTCGCGAACGCTGTTCGTCGCGCCCGCGCTGGATTGCAGGATCCGAATCGCCCGATCGGCTCGTTTATTTTTCTCGGGCCCACCGGTGTCGGAAAAACTGAATTGTCGCGTGCGCTGGCGGAGTTTTTGTTCGACGACGAGAATGCGATGATTCGCATCGACATGAGCGAATACATGGAGAAACACACGGTTGCGCGATTGATTGGTGCACCGCCGGGTTACGTTGGCTACGAGGAAGGCGGGCAACTTTCCGAAGCGGTCCGGCGCAAACCGTATTCGGTGGTGTTATTCGATGAAATCGAAAAAGCGCACCACGATGTTTTCAACGTCTTGCTGCAGGTGCTGGATGATGGACGCATCACGGACGGGCAGGGGAGAACGGTGGATTTTAAGAATACCGTCATCATCATGACTTCGAACATCGGCTCGCAGTTCATCACCGAGGAAGAATCGAGCGAAGGTCGCAGCCGATTAGTCATGGATGCCTTGCGCGCGCATTTCCGTCCGGAATTTTTGAATCGGGTGGACGAAATCATCATTTTCGATCGCTTGACCGAAGAGGATCTGAAGAAAATTGTTGAGATTCAGCTGAGCCGTTTAACGAAACGTCTGGCCCAGCAAAATATCACGTTGAAGTTGAGTGATTCGGCGGAAACGCTGATTGCGCGCGAAGGTTATGACCCGGTTTATGGCGCGCGACCGTTAAAGCGCGCGATCCAGCGCTACCTGCTCGATCCATTGAGCATGAACATTCTCGAGGGAAAATTTGGTGAAGGGCAAACCATCCGGGCGGAGGCAAAAAACGGCGCGATCGAGTTTAGAACAGCGTAGTCGTCATCCCGAGCGAAAGTCGAGGGATCCCGTGGAAGGTTCCTTAAAGCTTACGCAGCGGGATCCTTCGACTTCGCTCAGGATGATGGCCCATTGAACATTCCGTAATTCATGCTGTCTTAGGTGCATGATCAAAACGACTTTAGCTTTATTGGCAGCGGGAGTATTGGCGGCAACCTCATCCTTTGCCGGCGGGAAATCGTGTTGTGGTGCCAAGGGCACGCAAGCGTCGAATGACACGGCCAGTTGCATGAATTTGGCGAGTCTTAATCTGACCGCCGATCAGAATTCGAAATTGGTGGCGTGGCAGAATGAGTGCATGAAAGCGGGTTGCACCAAAGAGAGTCGCGCCGCGTTCATGAAGAAAGCCAGGACAATCCTTTCTGCGGACCAATACGCCCAGCTGAAATCTGAGTGCGACAAAGCGATGACGAAGAAGACCTGATTCTTTGTCGTAGCCAGAATTCAAGAGCGCGCCGGCTATCACCGGCGCGTTTTTTTTGTTGGCCGATCAGCCGTTAGAATTACTCGGCTTTGTTGCCTCGATTGTTGCCGACGCCAGATAGTCTTCGACCTGCTTGCCGGGCAGCCATTCCCGAATGAATGATCGCGACGCGTCTTTGGGAGCGATTTTGATTCGATCGAAGCCGGCATTGTGCAGCATTTTTTCGAGGTCATCGATCTCTGATGCGCCGGCCATGCATCCAGTATAGGCGGCCCAGTCTCCTTTTACTTCGTCAGGTAATGGTGCCGTCGCGACAATATCGGCCACGGCCAGCCGACCGCCCGTTCTCAAAACACGGAAAGCTTCTCGAAAGACGCGTTCCTTTTGTGGCGAAAGATTGATCACACAATTGGAGATGATTACGTCCACGCTTTCGTCTGCCACCGGAAGGGTTTCAATTTCGCCTTGGCGAAATTCGACATTGTCGAATCCATTCCTCTTTGCGTTCTCGCGCGCTTTCGTCAGCATTTCAGGAGTCATGTCGACGCCAATTACTTTCCCAGTTGGTCCGACTGCGCGAGCGGCCAGGAAACAATCAAATCCTGCGCCGGATCCCAGGTCGAGGACAGTTTGTCCTCTTTCCAAAGAGGCGATAGCAAGCGGATTACCACAACCCAGGCCGAGGTTCGCAGCTTCGGGCGCAAACGCGGCATCTTCGGCGGAGTAACCGAGGGCATCGCTACTGGTGGAAGTGCAGCAATCGTCGGCACAAGAAGATTCCCCACGCGCGCTGGCGCCATAACGTTGCCGCACTTCCTCACGAATCGCGTCCGATGACGACTCAGCCAGTTTTGTTTTCATGAAGAAAATGAAGATCGTGTGCGCCCGCGACGCAACTTCAGCCGCGTAATCTCAACCGCTAAATGTGCTAAAGGACGCCAAAAGAGAGGCTATTGCTTTTTTTTGGGCGCTTCGCGGGCTCGGCGGATAATCTGAAATAGAACGCGGCTACAAAACTTTTTGGAGTAGCTCCGCCAGGCGCCAACCGGCTTTGTGCAGTTCGTCGCCGACGACGGCGGTTGACCAATCGAGGTAACCGGTCCCGATTTCGTGTGCTTCGCCTTTGGCAAAAACGTGGCCATCTTTTTCTTCACGATGAACGTGTTCGAATCGCACGCGGGTGTGTGCCTCCCGCGCGATCGGGAGAATCTCGTTAGCCCATTGTTCGGCCCACGTTTTTGGATCTCCGGAAGTGCGCCAGTTTTTTGGTTCGTTCGCGACAGAGTCGCCAATCAGTTTCTCCTTAGCCGGAGCGTAAACACTCTCACGCTCCGCTTTAGGTACTTCGTCCGGCGTCCCGATCGTTAAATTGCGCACCGTGTCCAAATCCCAATAAGCGTGGAACGAATGATAATAATGTCGCGTGCGCTCCGCCGTCGCATTGTGCACCAGACTTAGGGAGTTTCCACCTTCGTCGCCCAGGCCGGTAGCACCGCGGTCGGGATCGATTGGTTCTCCGGTCTCGTTAAAACATTCAGCGCCCACATGCAGTGGCTGGTGAATGTCGCCAACGCAATGCGCCAGCAAAATCACTGCAATCGTCTTGGTGATCTTGCGCGGATTATCCTCCGCAATTTCGCCGCGCAAAACACCGATGCAGTAAGGGATCGTATGCACAACATCCCAGTTGCCGCGGCCGGTTTTGCCAGCGCCATATTTTTCGGCATCAAGCACCGGCACATCGGTGTAATGCATCCAATGATGGGACGGCGTGAAATCGCTGGCTTCCGGGCTGGGCGGATTCGCTTTCCAAAAATCGTGCAGTTGTTGCTCGATCTCTGGATGCGCGGGAAAATGAATTCCACGCCGATCATCGGGGCCGTTCTTGTCCCAACTCTTGATGTCGTCCGCAATTAAGGAAGCCCGTTCCAGCGGAATGCCATCGAGAAGCGTTTTGATTTTTTCCGCCGTCGGTGTCCCGGCTAGTTTGCGATCGGCGATGGCGCCGAGAATTTCGTGACCCAGCGGGCCGTAGGCGAACGAGCTGCTGATGAAGGCAAAAAAAATCAGAACCGCAAGTTGGAGGGGCGCTCGGATCAAGCGCCGAATAACGCATAAGGGACGCTCGGCACAAGCACCTCTACAATTGGACCTCTACTTACGCTGTCACTCTGAACGCACGGTCGCCATTAAGTGAAAGTGAATGTGTAGGTACAAGCGGTCCCTTAGCGCTTCACCGTCACTTCCACCTCAAACGCGTATTCCATCCAAGTCCCGTGTGGACGCGCACGTTGTCGCCCGATCGCGCCCCGCGGTTCATCTTCGCCCCAATACAAATCGATTTGCAGTGGATGCACGCCGGCTCCGGTATCGCAAACGAACCATTCATCACTGCCGGTCTCCTCATTGACGGTCTGCGATTTGATTTTGAGCCGGGCGTGTTGACGAAGAAACTTATTACGTGACGAAATCGCACAGGAGCGGCGCGGCACCAACACTTCGCCGCGACGTCCGACCGGCGCATCAGCGAATGCGTATCTGTGATCGCCCATCCAGCGGATATAGTTTCGGCCGTCAACTGCTTCGTTGATTCGACCGAAGCCTTCTTTCTTTACGGCCAAAAGAAAATCGCGCGGGTACTTTCGGGCATGCAAGCCCGGCGCAGTGATCGGTGTCGCGTCGAATCCGCGCTCGGCGGTGAAGCCGGATTCCTTTGGAGTGTAATAAACGGTACAGAAAAAAATGCGTGGATAAATCGCGCCGTCCGCCACTTGTTCGGAGCGAACCTCGTGCGCGCGATGTTTTAGCTCGGTCACCTTTTGCTCACGAAATGCGCGCAGTTCGTCATCGGTCATTTTATCCATCGCCATCTCAGGATTTTCGGCGAAGGCGTAAACAGCGCTGACGACGAATAACCCAACTTGGATGCGCGCGCCCCTCCAGGATCTAATCAATTGGGAAAAAATTCGGAAACCGGCCCACCGAGCAGAACTTCGATCGGTAGTCGTTTGAATTCGTATTCGTAGGGTGGCTGCTTCCACTGGAAATGATTCGCGTACATGCGCCGACTGCAGCGTATGACTTCGAGACCGGTTTCGAATGAACGAAAGGAATCTCGATCCGTCACGTGCAATTGTGCGCCGCCGCAGAGTTCACCCGCAAATTTCTGAAACGTCGGTTGGAAGAACATCTCGCGGAAATATGTCCCCGGAAGTTTCAACCCGTTTAATTCACGGCAAAATTTTTCGGGATCGATCCAGGGCGCGCCGAAAATTTCAAATGGCCGGGTGGTGCCCCGACCCTCGGAGACATTGGTCCCTTCGAGCAAGCACATCCCCGGATAAACCGTCGCGGTATCGAGTGTCGGCATGTTCGGCGACGGCATCACCCAAGGGAGGCCAGTTTGATCGAACCAGATTGCGCGCTCCCAATTTTTCATCGGCAAAATAGTGAGCGCACATTTGGGAAAGCATTCGTCGCGAAATTGGGTCGCGAGTTCGCCGACGGTTTTGCCATGACGAACTGGAATCGGATGCATTCCCACGAACGAGCGGTAGTCCGGATTTAGCCGTGGACCCTCAACCGTCACAGCATTAATTGGGTTTGGTCGATCGAGCACAACAACGTGAATGTCCTGGCGCTCGCAAGCACGCATCACCAGATACATCGTCCAAATAAAGGTGTAGTAGCGCGCGCCGATGTCTTGCAGATCAATCAGCAGGAGATCGACATCCCGCAACATCTCGCGCGTCGGCTCGCGATGTTCGCCGTACAAACTATAAACCGGTATCCGAAGTCGTGGATGTTTGTAGCTTCGCCATTCAATCATGTTGTCCTGGGTCTCGCCGCGATAGCCGTGTTGCGGACCGAAGAGCGCACGCAGTTGAAACAGCTTCCCATCTTCGCGACCGAGAATTTGGGAAGTGTGCTCCAGCTTCGAATTGACCGACGCGGGATGTAGAAGCGCACCAATGCGTCTGCCCCGCAATTCGTCTGGCCAAACCTCGGCCAGGTGATCGATGGGAAGCTCGACTGCCATTCTTTGCTGTAGCCGCGGTCGTCGGCCGCGGCAATTTGGCTGAGTTAATCGCCTTTGCGTTGCAGGCGACGACGAAGCAGTCCCAGTAGTTTTGCGAGCAAAATCACGAATGCAAAAGCGGTGCAAATTTTGGCGAAGAATTCGCCATGTTGCGCGTAAAACGTCAGCCTTGGCTCCGCCGCGATGTTGACGTCGCCGATAAGCGTTCCTTCTTCGAAAATGCTGCCTTGCTCGTCGCGCAGGATTTGAGTGACGCGACCGAATTCATTAACGAAACATGTGACTCCGGTATTGGCAGCACGCACCATCGGGCGCCGATTTTCTACGCATCGAAAAACGGCATTAGCCAGATGTTGACGCGAACCGGCTGAGCGCAGAAACCAGCCGTCGTTAGTGACGTTAGCCAGAAAGTCTGCGCCGCGCAGAACAAATTGCCGGGTCAGTTCACCGATGGTGTCCTCGAAACAAATCAGCGGCGCGACCTTCCCGCGATTATCCGAAAGCTGAAAAACAGTGAAATCCCTGCCGGGGTCGAAATCTTCGGGAACCTGGTCGCCCACAATTTTGGCGAAGAGCGGGAAGGAATGGCGGAACGGCACAAATTCGCCAAACGGCACCAGATGAACCTTGCGGTAAAGTTGCGGCTCGTTCTGCGGCGAAACCAGCAGAGCGGCGTTGTAGACTTGATGCGCTCCCTCCTCGATCGTGCCAAGCAATACATCAAGTCTGTTCGAACTGGCGATCTGGCTCACAAAATCAAATGTTTCCTGATCTTCGAGAACGGGCGCTGGCATTGCGCTCTCGGGCCAGACCACGAGATCGACGTTAGATGTGGATGTGAGAGCTATTTTACTCAGACGCGCAAATTTATCAAAGATTGTCTGCTTATAACGGACATCGAATTTTTCCGCGCGCGGGACCGCCGCTTGCACCAACGCTACACGCAATGGATGCGAGGCTGGCCGCATTTGCACCGCACCGACGCCCAAAAGAAACACCGCCACCAGTCCAACCAGCGTGAGGGTTAAATCAAAATGTGGCCGCATTGCACGGCTACGCGTTTCTTCCCAAATCCGGTGTGCTGTTGTAGTCAGGATGGCATTGCAGAAGACGACCAGGAAAGTTACGCCAGCGACGCCGGTAAATTCCGCGATCTGGATCAGCGGCCACGTTCCATGCAGCGCGATGCCGAGCCCGTTCCAACCGAATCCGGACATCAACCAACCACGCGTCCATTCCAGCGCCACCCATGCTGCCGTCAGACAAAGTGCGAGAAATAAATTGTGGCCGGAGCTCAGCCACGGTGAACTCGCCGGCAACGGATCCGGTTTTGCGCGCGCGAGCATTTCGCTCCATTTATCGCGCGCAATAATTTTGCGAGGTCGCGGTCGCATTAATCCGCAAAACCAGCCCCAGGCCGCGAAATAAAGGGCCAGATAAAATTGCAGGATGAACCAGCCCAGTGCGGACACGGTCGTGAGCCAAAAAAAGCAGCTCCAGAAGAACGTCAGCCCAGCGACGTATCCGAGGAGGAGATCACGCAACCAGCGCCGCCTGGTATTTTCACCGGAAAATAAGATCGTCGCGCCCAAAGGCACGAGGGCGATCCAGATGAGCCATGTTTGATCGAGTGGCGGTAAAGCTGCCGCGCCGAGCAGGCCACTGATGATCGCAGTGAGCCACGGCCAGAGCCGCAGCAATCTCTTGCTCACTTCAACTTCGACGGCGCCGGCGATGTTTTTCCGCTTCGCGCCGCCGGTTCGGATCGAGCGCATCTTTCAGGTCATGTGCGTAAGATGGATTCACGCGAAAGGAAGTGCGTTCCACATCCTCCAACGTCCGAACATTCACCTTAGTGGCGAGGAGGTAGCCCATCGCCAGCAACCCTCGGAGCGTATCAATAAGTTCGCCGGCCTCGACTTCTTCTATTCGGTCGAGCAAGAATTTTCCTCCCATGGCCGAGCCGCTCAGGCCGATTGCTTTCAGGATCGTAATTTCACCGCCGTTTAACTGAATTTCGCGTCGCACCTCGCAATTCTTACCGCGAATCGCGCGGTGTCGAGTGAGTTATTTAGCGAGGCGCTGATTCGCGTCTTCTTCCAGCCAATTCCAAAGTGCGTTCAGGCGGTTGCCAATTTCGGTTTTCGCGCGCGTCAATTCCTCGCGCGATAACTTTCCATTATTCGGCAAGCGTGCGCCAAAAAGATAATACTTGATTTTCGGTTCGGTTCCCGACCCACGAACCGCAATTCGAGTTTTGTCCACCAACTCGAAGATCAACATTTTCTCTTTCGGAATTTCATCGCCGTCGATGTCACGAATGGTTTCCTTCTCGAAGTTCTGGACACGCGTGACCGCACTGTCCAGCATCTGGTCCGGTGGATTTTCGTCGTAGGAAATGAGCAGCCGGCGAATCTTCTCCGCCCCATCCGCGCCTTCGAAATACAGCGAGTGGTTCTTTTCCTCGAAGTAACCGAACTCGCAGAAGACTTCGTCGAGCAGTTCGTCCAGTCTCAGTCCGCGCGATTTGGCGTAGGCCGCCACTTCGCAAAACATAATCACGGCAGCGTTAGCATCCTTGTCTCGAACGAAATCGGCGCCGCTGTAACCATAGCTTTCTTCGCCCCCAAAAATGTAGAAGAACGATTTCTCTAAACGCAGGCGGCGCGTTTCCTCCTCCGGCAGCTCACGGTAATTTGGCATGCCGGTCAGCTCTTCGTACTTCTTCAGTTTTGCTCCGTTATATTTGAAACCGGTCAGCGTTTCTACGCAGCGCAATCCAAACTTTTCCGCGATCGCTTTTTGCAGATCGGTTGTGACAAAGGTTTTGATGATTACCCCGCGGCTCGCGTTCTCTTTGTTTAAAATGCCGAGATCGAAAAACATT
>Ga0209686_1001555_pt1 | contig 11245 bp, 9 predicted proteins | sample GraSoiAngelo_126_FD_185883 | JGI IMG/M metagenome (GOLD analysis project Ga0209686, IMG submission 185883) | Grasslands soil microbial communities from the Angelo Coastal Reserve, California, USA - 14_0927_09_20cm (SPAdes) (version 2) | ecosystem: Environmental > Terrestrial > Soil > Grasslands ...
TGGCCCAGGCCCAGCACAAAGTGCGCGAGTTGTACGATCAGCTGATCAAGCGGGGGATCACCGTCAAGTTCGCGATTCACCCGGTGGCGGGGCGCATGCCGGGCCACATGAACGTGCTGCTCGCCGAAGCGAACATTCCGTACACGGCGCTCGCCGAGATGGATGAGATCAATCCCGACATGCCGCAGTGCGACGTGGCGCTCGTCATCGGCGCCAACGACGTCGTGAATCCGGCCGCGCGCTACGCCAAGGGGAGTCCAATTTACGGCATGCCGATCATCGACGCCGACAAGGCCAGGACGGTGCTCGCCATCAAACGCAGCAAGAACCCGGGCTTCGCCGGTATCGATAACGAGTTGTACGTACAGGACAACACCTGGATGCTGTTCGGCGACGCCAAGGCGGTGATCGGAGACCTGGTCAGGCAGCTCGCCGGCGGGAGCGGCCTGCACTAGCGCGCGACGCCCCGGGGCTCCCCTCAATAGCACGCTGTCGGGTCGCGGACGCAGTACGGGTTGGACAGGAGCTCAACCTGTGTGATCGGGAACAGAGTGCCCGGCGTCGATATGGCCTCGGCTACGGGAACGGAGGTCTGCCACAGATCCGCTCGCTCGCCATAGCGGTACAGGTCGTGCACCCGCCGCCCCTGGAGGAAGGTGTTGACCATCCGCTCGTACTTGAGCATGGCGAGTGGCCGCGGGTGGGCGATGTTCGACGGATCGTAGAGCTGCAGCTTGTCGAGCCCGCGGCGAAAGTTGATGTGCGTGGCGAACGCGCCGCCGGGGCCGACGGTATCGCCCGCGACGAGGGCCGCCTCCGCGAGAATCAGATGCAGTTCGCGCGCCGACAGGACGGTCAACGGGCTGTAGAGCTGCGTGGTCGACGTCCCCAGGAACTCGACGACCGCTCGCCGGATCTCCGGATCGACAACGTTCTTGCCCGCCGCATCGACGGTGATGGGGTCGCGCAGCGTGTCCTTCGTCGCCTTGTTCACGTAGCGGGCCCCGATCCGCATCTCCTGGCGCGAGGGCACCCACGCGCCGATGTAGTTGTCGACGGTGGTCGCGCTGTAGCTGAAGCGAAACTTCCAGTCGGCGGCGGCGCCCGCAAGCGCGAGCGCCGCGGCCGCATCGGCGTTCGCTGCGGCGTCGTCGATAAGGGCCGGCGCGCCGCCGATCGGCACGGCTGGGCCCACCGGGTGAAGCGTCGCCCAGATCGCTTTGGCGTGCTCGGCCCGGGCGCGCACCGCCGTGAGCGCGGCCTGATAGCCGGTATTGCCGGTGGCCGCGGCCACGGCGAGGCCCGCGGTCGCGTAGGCGATCGCCACTTTGTATGTCGAGTCCATGTTCGCCCGCCCGAGCGGCGGTGCGGCGACGCGCATGTCGGAGCCGATCGGGAAGTTGTTGAACATGTCGCCGATCATCGAATACGCCAGCGCGCCGTACAAGTACGAGCGAGCCAGGTCGTTACGGTCCTTGAGCGCTCCCACGGCATCGAAGCCTGACAGCTTTTTGATCGCGAGATCCGCCATCCAACGTGCCCGGCCCACGAAGGGGAACGCGGCGTCGGTGAACTCGTTGGTCGGGCTCGTGAGGTTGCCGACGTCCAAGTCGCGGAACCCGTCGCGCGACCCGACCCACGTCAGCTCGTCGGAGACGGTCGCGTATTCGGTGAGAATCGCACCCCAGCCATAGGCGAGGGACGACAGCGCCCCGTTGGCGATGGCGGGCGCGGCGGCCGGTTTGTCGAGGTCCTCCGCGGCGACGTTGTTGGGATTCTGGACGTCGAGCAGGCCGCTACAGGCCGCAAGGCCAACCACGACAGACCACCTCGTCAGTGCTCCCGCGGTGAGGCCCAATTGACGCGTCGTCATACGCACCACTCCTCTCGCACGATCACAAGCCCATGCGCACCGTAAAAGTGAAGCGCCGGGGCAGCGCGAACCCGAACGCGTCGATCGCCTCGCCGAAATTCTGGTCGATGCCGTTCAAGTCCGCGCTGGCGCCGCCGCGGCCGAACTCGTTGATCTCGGGATCGATCCCCGTGTAGGGGGTCCACAGGGCGAGGTTGCGGCCGGCCGCGGTGATCGTCAGGTAGCGGAACCCCAGCCGCTCGATCCAGCGGGAGGGCACGTTGTAGGTCAGGCTGAGCTCGCGGAACCGTAGAAACTTGCCGTTCTCGTTCTGGTTGAGCCCGTCATACGGGCTCAGGGCCTTGAGCTCGTACGCCCACTCCTTCGCCGCGGCGAGGCGTTGGTCCGGCGTGCTCGCCGGATTGAGCATGGTCGCCTCGACCTCGGCCGCCTTCCGCAGGTTACGCCCGATGCTCGGGCTGGATTTCCGGAACGCGTCCGTCAGGTTCGTGATGGTGTAGTTGCCGAACTTGTACTCGAACAGGGCGCTCAGCTCGAGATTGCGCCGCACGGTCGCGGTCGCTCCGAATGAGCCCTGCCAGTCGGGTGTGGATTTCCCGAGGTAGTGATCCAACTTGTCGCCGTTGCCGTTCTCATCCACCATGATCGGGTTGAGGGTGCTGAGGGAGCGAGGCACTGCGAGGTACGCCAGCAGCTGCGCGTCGGTGTCGGGCAGGCCATCGGGTGTGCCGTTCGGTCCCGTGAGGTCGAATGGCTCTTCCCCCGGGTTCAGGCAGACGTACGTCGCACCCGCGGGCCGCGCGCTGCAGGGGCCCGGGAGCTTGGCGCCGAACAGGGCGCCCACCGGATAGCCTTCCTTCACGAAGTTGCGGTAGCGCGGATAGCTGCCACCCACTTTGAGGGGCGGGGTGCCGCCGAGTTTCGTGACCCACGCCCAGCTCCATGAGATGTTCGAGAACAGCTTGACGGAGAGATTTTCCCGACTGATCGGCAGCACGCTGGCGGAGATGTCGTATCCTCCCGCCTTGATCTCGCCCACGTTCACCAGCTGGAGGTTGATGAACCCGCCGGACGTCGGAAATTGCTGGGGGTAGAGCGCATCCCGCGTGGTGCGTCGATAATACGTGACGTCGACGCCGGCGCGGTCTTGGAACCCGCCGACTTCGGTCCCGAGCTCCCACTCCGTGGTCACCTCGGGCCGCAACAACGGGTTTCCGACGTTGTTGGGCGCCACGCCGGGCCCGAACTCGGAAGCGAGGGGACTGAATGTGGTCAGCTTGTCGAACGCCCCGGGCTGCAGCCCGGACTGGCCCACCGCTCCCCGGATCCGGAACGTCGAGAGCCGCGCGGCGAGGGGTGAGCGCTGCCACTGCGTCAGCAGGCTGGGCTGCAGCGACAGGCTGACCTTGGGATAGAGCACGCCTTGCGACGTCCGGCCGAACGCGCTGTTGCGGTCGTAGCGGCCGCCCAGCGTCAAGAAAGCGTAGTCCCGAAAACCGAGCTGCTCCTGCGCCAGCAGCCCGGCATTCACACTCTCGAGGCGGCGCTCGAACGCCAGCTGGATCGCTCCCGCCCTCGTCACCTCGATGCTCGGCGCCGGAAACGCGTCGCCCTGGCTACCTTCGTCCGTCATCTTGGTGATGAAGCCCTGACCGCCCGCGACCAAGACCGACGACCAGTCTGCGCCGAACTGCCGCCTCCATGTAGCCTTGGCTTCGGCGGTGACGATGCGCTGCGTCCGGTCATCGACAATTTTCTGGCCGAGGGGCGCCACGTTGATGAAACCATCCACGTCGTTCCCGACCCGCCGCAGCGCTTGCGAGAGCTGGCCCGTCACGTCCACGCCGAGAGTCCCCTCGAGCGCCAATGACGGCAGCGCCTGGTAGGCGATGTTGATGCTGCTCATGAAGTGCTTCGCGTCCTGCGTGTTGGTGCGCTGCATGTCCTCACGCACGGTACCGAATGACCGCACGCCCGTCGGATTGCCGGGACCGGTGCAGTCCCCGTGTCCGGTCGGCTGCGAGGGCTGGCCGGTGGGACGGGGCGTCACGCAGGTCGCGAGCTCCGGGTGGCTGAAGATCGCGTTTGTTAGCGGTGCATAGATGTTGTTGTTGTTGTTCGGCGTCTCGTGGCGCGCATCGGTGTACAGCGTGGTGAGGTGCAGCTTGAGGCGATCGGTCGGCAGGATCTCGAGCGACGCGGCCCCTTGTGCCTTGTGGTCGATGTCCGCAGCGGGACCGAGCCGCCCGCCGCCGAACGGCCCGTTCTCGGCATAGTAGCGCCCGTTCACGTAGTACGTCACCCCCGGCGTGCCGCCGCCTACCGAGGCCGAGTAAGTGCCGGCGTAACCGGTCTCGAACAGTTCCTTCGGAAAGTTGCGCTCGAACACCTGGAACGGCTGTATGGTGGTGCCGTAGAACTGGCTCAGGCGGTCGGCCACGGGCATGGTCGTTTGGCACGGTACCGTGTCTCGCGGGTTGGCGGCCGCGCAGTCCTGCCACGTCTGCCACCGGGCGAACCCCGCCTCTGGAGCGTAGCGCGACAGCGGGTAGGTGGAGAAGCCTTGCGAGGTCATCACGTCCCAGCGCGGCGCGCCCCGCGCTCCCCGCCTCAAGAAGATCTGCACCACGCCGGCCGAGGCCTCCGTGCCGTACAGCGTGGCCGCCGCCGCCCCCTTGAGGATCTCGATGTGATCGATCGCTTCGGGGTCGATGTCGTCTAGGCGCGACGGCGTGCCGCCGCCTCCGGGACCGATGTTGTCGCCGAACCCACCCGAGCGATCGACGCGGGCTCCGTCGACGTAGACGACGGGTTCGTCCGGCTGCGTCAGGCTCGCCGCCGTGCGGATGCGGATGCGCGCGCCTTCGCCGGTGAGGCCGCCCGAGGGAAGCACGGCCACCGCGGCATCGCGCGCGGCGAGCTGCTCGGAGAAGGTGGCGGTGGGCGCGTTGTGGAGCTGCGCCGCGTCGATCGTCACCACAGTATTGCCGAGTTTCCGCTTCTCCGTCTGGGCGCCCGCCCCCGTGACGACGACCGCGTCCAGGCCGATCGCCGCCTGCCGCAATTGGAAGTCCGCGTCGCGGGCCTCTCCGGGGACGACTGTGACGCGCCGCACGATCGTCGCGTATCCCACGCGCCGGGTCCTGAGCTCCGCCGTACCCGCGGGGAGGTTCAGCTGGTAGCGCCCATCGGCATTGGTCACGGTGCCAAGCTCGGTGCCCGCGACGTACACCTGGACGCCGTCGACGGGGCGGCCGGTGATCCCGTCGGTGACGCGGCCGCCGATCGTCCCCGTACCTTGGGCGGCGGCGAGCGGTGCGAACAGGGACACGAAGAGGACGGCGGCGCCCAGGGCGGCGGCCGCAGGGATCACGCGAAGGGGAGAGGTCATCTCCACCTCCTGTTATGAGGAGGGACGGCGGCGTGCCATGCGCGGCACGAAAGTGGCATGACGGCCTGCGTGTGTCGCGACGACAGCGAGGTGACGCAGCAAGTGTTGCGCCTCTGCCTACCGAGTGCGGCCAAGCCTGCGGCCAGGGCCGACCCCGCGCCGCGTGGGACGGTACTCCACATCTGTGGCACGGACGCATCACGTGGTCTCTCGAGGGCGAATCCGTGAAGCCACGCTTCGGCGTGCGCGCGTTACTCCCCAGCGTCACGGCCCTGCTCGCCAGCTGCTTTACCTACTTGCCGACCGGCGGCACGACGCCGGCTCGGGGAGCCGAGGTCGTCGCGCAGTTGTCAGTACCGCTCGAGGTGCCCCTTGGCGACGTGACGGTGCGCCGGGTCGCGACGGCTGCCGGCCGCGTGGCATACGCCGACCGCGATTCGCTCGTGCTCGCTGCAGAGCGCTTCACGTCCGATGTCGGAACGGACTATGCCGCCCTCGGCACCAGCGTCACCATCCGCCGGGCGCAGATCCGCGACTTGCACGAGCGGCATCTGTCGGCTGCCCGGACCGCACTGCTGATCGGGGGCGGGGCCGCGGCGCTCGTGTCGATCGTCTATTCCGTGGGGCCGCTCTTCGGGAGTGGGGGAGGCACGGCCGAGCCGCCGCAACGGCCGTAGCAGCTCGGGTGTGGGCAGTAGTCATAACGCCTCGAGCGCCTCCCCGTAGTCCCGTACCATCCGATCGCTGGAATACTCATCGATGGCCCGCTGTCGTGCGGCGGCGCCCAGCTCCGTCCGCCGGGCCGGATCGCCGAGCAGTTCATTCAGCAGCTGGGCGAACGCCCCCGGCTCCCCCGGTGGCGCGAGCACCCCGGCATCTCCCAGCAGCTCACCCGTGCCGCCGCCGTCGGACGCCAGGACCGGCCGCCCACAGGCGAGCGCTTCGATCAACGCGAGCGCGAACACCTCGTCCGGGCGGGTGTGGACCACGCACGTGGCGGCGTTGTACGCCCCGACGAGCTGGGACGCGTCCAGCTGGCCCACGAACCGCACGTCCACGCCGAGCCGCCGCGCCAGCGCCCGGAGCGTCTCCTCGAGCGCACCGGAGCCGCACAATACCAGCGGCGGCGCCGGCGCCGGCAAGAGCGCGAGGCTCTCGAGCAGCAGGTCCCAGCGCTTTTCGATCTCGAGCGCACCCACGGCGACGAGGATCGGCCGATCGCCCAGGCCATGGCGCTCCCGGAACGCCAGCGCGGCGCCCTCGTCCGGGCGAAATTGATCGCAGTCCACGCCGTTGGGGATCACGCGATGTCCCGCGCGCCGCATGAACGGCGCCTCGGTGAGGCCGCGGTCCGCGAGCTGGCGCGTGAGGAATACGGTCAAGGCCACGCGCCGGAATGCGAGCCGCGTCAGCAGGTCACGGGGTGGGTGGGGCGTGCTGATGCAATACACGACGGCGAGCCGTGCGCGGAGCGACGCGAACGCGGCCAGGCGGATGTCGCGCGCCCGGTCCACGAGCACGATCTCCGCCGCCAGCTCTCGGAGCCCGCGCCCCAGAGCGCGCGCGCCCCGCAGGGTCGTGTGGCCCACGGGCAGCGTGCGCACAGCCAGGTGGCGCTCCCGGAACCCGGCGGCCACGGCATCGTATGCCACCACCGCCGTCGTGGTGTGACCGCGGTCGGCCAGGCCGCGCGCCAGCGCGGCGAACACGTCGTTCGCGCCCCGCCAGAACCGGCTGGAGCTCAGGAGCGCGATTCGCAACGGGCGCCCGCAGGACTCCTTGCTTTTCATCCCAGGGATTCCACCAGCTCGGCGTACTCCCGCACCATCCGGTCGACCGAATAGCGCTCCACCGCACGCCGCCGCGCGGCCGCACCGAGGGCCGCGCAGCGGCCGGGATCGGCGAGCAGGCGCTCCAGCTGGGTCGCAAAGCCGCCCGGGTCCAAGGGAGCCGCCAGCACTCCTGCGTCACCGACGACTTCGACCGGACCTCCGCTCGCCCACGCCAGTACGGGTCTCCCGCACGCCATCGCTTCCGCCAGCGCGAGTCCGAATGTTTCGTCGGGGCGCGTGTGGACCACGCACGTCGCCGCATTGTATGCCCCGACGAGCGTCGGCGGTTCCACCTGGCCGAGGAATGTGGCGTTCACGCCGAGCCGCCGCGCCTGCGCCCGGAGCGTGCCCTCGAGCGCGCCCGAGCCGCACAATAGGAGCGGTGGGGCAGGCGGGGTCACGAGCGCCACAGCTTCCAGCAGGAGGTCCCAGCGCTTCTCGGGCGCGAGCGCGCCGACACCGAGGAGGAGCGGCCCTCCAGGCAGGTGATACTGCTCGCGGAAGGCACGCCCCGCCGCTTGGTCCGGTCGGAAAAGGCCGCAGTCGACCCCGTTGTGGATCACCCGCTGCTGGGCGCGTCGCAGGAACGGCGCCGCCGCCAGCGTGTGGCGCGCGTGCTCCTCCGTGAGGAAGACCGTCACCCGCACGCGGCGGAAGGCGATCCGCGTGAAGAGATCGCGAGGCGGTTCGGGAGTGCTGATGCAGTAGACCACGGCCAATGACCGGCCGAGCGACGCGACGGCGGCGTGCCGGATGTCGCGCGCCATGTCCACCAGGATGATGTCCGAGCGCAGCTCGCGCTGGGTGCGGTGCAGCGCGCGTCGTGTGATTAGCGCGGCCACCCGTTGTTGGAGCGATCGACGTCCGGGTAGATGCCTTTGGGATCCACCACGGCGGCCACGATGCGGCGCGTCGTCGTGAGGCGCGCCGTGAACCGGCTTCCCAGGTTCCACATCTCGACCGGCAGGTCGCGCGTCTCGCGCGAGCCGTCGGCGTAGCGCAGCTCGAGGGTCAGCGGCAGCACCATCTGCCCCCGGTTCGAAAGGAAGACGAGCGCCGTGTCGCCGGCGGCGGCCACCGAATCGACCGCCTGGTCGAGCCGAGCCGTGGTGTACACCCAGCCGCGCCAGAACCAGTCGAGGTCCGTGCCCGACACGTTCTCGATCGTGCGGAAGAAATCCGCCGGCTGGGGATGCCGGAACGACCAACGGCGCACGTACTCGCGTAACGCGCGCTCGAACGTGTCCCGGCCCAGAACGCCGAGACGTTCTCGATGGTCCGGAAGAAATCCGCCGGCTGCGGATGTCGCAACGACCAGCGGCGCACGTACTCGCGCAGCGCGCGCTCGAACGTGTCCCGGCCCAGTACGGCGTCGCGCAGGATCGTGAGCATCAGCGCCGGCTTCTGGTACGCGGTCCACGCGAGGTCGCGCGACTCGACCGGTTTCGTGATCAACGGCTGCTCGGCCCCCGGGACGGCCGAGACGCGATCGTCGGTCAGCAGCTCGCGCCGCACCGTGTCGCCGTACACCGTTCCTGTGAAGTAGCCTTCGGCGGAGCCGTAATCGATGAACGTGTTGAAGCCTTCGTCCATCCAGGGGTAGCGGCGCTCGTCCGAGCCCACGAGCATCGGAAACCACTCGTGGCCGAATTCGTGGGTGAGCACCCAGTATTGGTCCTCGCGCTTCTCGATCGACGGTACGAAGGTGAGCATCGGGTACTCCATCCCCTCGATCAGGCCTTCGACCGTCGTCGCGTGCGGCCAAGGATACCGGCCCCAGGTCTCGCTGAAGTGCTTGATCGTGAACCACGCCATCTTATTGGCTTCTTCCCACGGCGTCGCCTCCGGCCGGTACAGCGTCTGGATCAGGATGTCATGCCAGCTGGAGGCGTCCCAGCGGAAATCGGGCGAGGCGGCCCAGGCGAAGTCGCGCACATTGGACGCCCGAAAGTGCCAGGTCTTGGTGCCCGGGGTGCGCTGTGCGCCGTGCGCGGTTGCCTCCGGTTTCGTGATGACTTCGACCCGCTGGGCGGAGGCTCGCGCGCGGGCCAGCCGTGCCCGTTCGGTCGCGCTCCACACCGCCAGGGGGTTCTGCACAGTCCCGGTGGCGGCGACGACAAACCCCGCGGGCAGCGTGAGCGTCACGTCGAAGTCGCCGTACTCGAGGTAAAACTCGCCGGCGCCGATGTAGGGCAGCGGATTCCAGCCGTGCACGTCGTCGTACACGACCATGCGGGGGTACCACTGGCCGATCTCGTACAGGCGCGTGCCGATCCGTCCCATGCGGCCGCCCCCGTAGGGCGGCACCGGGAAGTGCCAGGCGACCTCGAAGTCGATCGTGCGGTGGGGGGCGAGCGGCCGCGGCAGCTCGACGCGCATCATGGTGCCGTATTCCGTGCGCGCGAGCTCTCTTCCGATTGCCCGAAACCGCTCGATGGTGATGCCGCCGAGGAACCCCTTGCCCGTGAAGTCGAACACTGCGCCCCCCGCGAAATGCAGCGGCGGCTGGTTCAGCGCGTAGGTCACGCTGTTCCTGGCGAAGATGTTCTGCTCGATCTGCACCCACACGAACGCGAGGGTATCGGGGGAGTGGTTCTCATAGTGGATCCGCTCGCTGCCGCGGATCACCGAGCCCGCGGTGTCGAGCGTGGCCCGGATCACGTAGTCGGCGCGCTGCTGCCAGTAGTCGGGGCCGGCATTGTCACTCCTGTATCACCGTGATCTTGAATCCGTCCGGATCGGTGATCGCGAAAGCCCGGTCGCCCCACGGCATGTCCTGCGGCGCGTGATCCAGGTGGCCGCCCCGCGCCGTGATTCCCGCGGCCAGATCCTCGATGTCCTGCGCGGTGGCGAGCCAGATGCGCATGGCGTCGCCCTTCTTGCGGTCGCGTCCTTTGGCAAAATCATCCTGATTGAGCATGAGATCGCAGCTCCCCGCCTTGAGCTGCACGCCGCGCAGCTGACCGCCGTCTTGCCAGCGCTCGCCCACCGTAAAACGCAGCACGTCGCGATACCAGGCGAGGCTCCGGCCCAGGTCGTTCACGGTGAGCGACACCGCCAGGGATCGGAGCCGCAGCGACTCGGGCTGCTGGCGCTCGGGACGCCGCGGCGCGGGCCGCTTCGTGGCCGGGCGCCGGGTGCCTTTCTTTGTGGCCATTCGTCGGCTCCTCTCGCGCGTGAATCACAAGCGTAGCGTCCGGCCGACGCTTCCGCCAGATTTCACGCCTCTCACCATCCGCCAGGAGTCGAGCGATGCCCACGAGTCAAGCCACCGCCGTCTGGGAAGGCAAGCTCAAGGACGGCAAGGGAAACTTCCGCGCCGCGAGCGGCGCGTTCAGCGGGCCATACACCTTCGCCACCCGGTTCGAAGGGGCGAAGGGTACGAACCCCGAAGAGCTGATCGCCGCGGCACACGCGGCCTGCCTCAGCATGGCTCTCTCGGCCGGACTGGAAAAGGCCGGCAAGCCGGTGACGCGCGTCGAGACCACGGCCGCATGCACCATGGAAATGGTCGACGGCGGGCCCAAGATCACCAAGATGGCGCTCACCGTCCGCGGCAAGGTGCCCGGCCTCGACCAGCCGGGATTCCAGAAGGCGGCGGAGGAGGCGAAGCGCGGCGAAGCGCGGCTGCCCCGTGTCGAAAGCGCTGGCCGGCATTCCCCAGATCACCCTGGACGCAAAGCTCGAGGCCTAGAGGCGCGGGACGGACGAGGGAAGGGGGACGAGGGACGGGTGTGGACCGTGTACATGCTCCGTTGCGGCGACGGGTCCCTCTATACCGGCATCACCACCGATGTTTCGCGGCGATTGCGGCGGCATAAGGCGGGTACGGCGAGCGCCTATACCCGCACGCGGCTTCCCGTCCGTCTCGTGTATCAGGAGCACCAGCCCGACCGGCCGGCCGCCCTGCGGCGCGAGGCCGCGCTGCGCCGTCTGTCCCGCGCCGCCAAGCTCGCTCTGGTGCGCGCCCGATGACGTCTCTCACACGAGACTGGCGCGACCTCATCGCGCTGGTCGGCGCGCTGCTCGTGGCGGGCGGGTGCGTGCGTCTCGGCATCTGGCAGCTCGACCGGTTGCACCAACGGCGGGCGCACAACGCGCTCGTCGCCGCCGCCCGGGCCCGTCCCGAGCTCGAGATTCGAGACGGGC
>Ga0209686_1001557_pt1 | contig 11234 bp, 9 predicted proteins | sample GraSoiAngelo_126_FD_185883 | JGI IMG/M metagenome (GOLD analysis project Ga0209686, IMG submission 185883) | Grasslands soil microbial communities from the Angelo Coastal Reserve, California, USA - 14_0927_09_20cm (SPAdes) (version 2) | ecosystem: Environmental > Terrestrial > Soil > Grasslands ...
AATAACCCTGTTCGTGAAAGCAGGCGTAGTCCGTGATGTGGATCATCCGCGTCCGGCCGATCAGGCGGCCATCGGCATCGATGACTGGCGAGCAATCGAACGTGCGTTCGCCGTCGCGTTCGTACAGGTTCAGAACAAGAACGATCCCGTGCTGGCCTGCGCGCTCGGAGAATGCCTCAGTTGTCGGGCCCGGCACGCGCTCGGCAAGCCTCGACGGATCGCCGGAGGCACGACGCTGCGGATGAAACGGCTCGAAGGCGAGTTCCGCGAACACGACGATTGCCGCGCTGTTGGCGGCGGCCTCGTCGACCGCCGTGAGGCCTCGCCGCACGTTATCGGATTTGTCGGTGGTGGCGTGTTGCTGGACGAGAGCAACCTTCACGCGGAAGATCGTAATTCAATTGCGTTCGGAGGCGATCACAATCCAATGCGCGGTGCGCCGGGTGCCCGACTGCGTGAAGCGGACCTTCGCGCGCCGGCCGCGATGTGCCTCGAGCTCGGCCGCCGTCAGCGTGCGCGACCCCAGCCTGATCACTGCATCTGCCGCGAGGACGAACGTGACGCGCTCACCCTTGGTCTGGAGCACGAGTCGACGCGCGGCCTCCTCGAACGCCTCGATGATGCCGATGAGCGACGATTCGGCCGGAAGGACACTTATCGCGGTGGGGTGCTCGCCGATCGGCACGACGGCCGCCAACGGATCCGCAATCGCGGGCGCCTGCGCGGTTGCGGCGGCCGCCGTCACGAGCAGCGTGGCAATGACTAGCACGAGGGCCCCTATTCCCTTGGTATACCCGCCAGCGTCGCAGTCGGGAGGAGTTGACCGGTGAGATCCAGCCGTGTCGCCGCTCGGCCGGCGGGCATCTTCTGTGATCACAATCCGGGTGCCACCGGGGGCCGCTCCCGATAAAATGGCGCAACACCCTTGGCTGCAACGACTTCTCTCGATACCGCATCCGAGCCGTCGCCAACCGGACTCATGCACGCGCGCCCCATCGTGGCGAATGTGCGCACGTTGTCGCTGCGAGCGCGGCTGGCGCTGCTCATCGTGCTCGCCGTCGCGATGGTCCTGGGCGTCCAGGCGATCATCGAAATCAGCGTGTTCGAGCGCGCCGTGCAGCGTGATCTTATGGAAACGGCACGGCTCACAGCAGTCGCGGTCGCCGACGATTTCGAGCTGCGCCGCGAACCGGTCGATCTCGACGCCGTGGGCGAGATGCTGCACGAAGTGGCGGGCAGCGCGCCATCGATCAGAACGATCTCGCTCGTCAAGGTCGATGCGGACGGAGCGCATTTGCTGGCGAGCACCTCATCGGATGAACGCGCCGAGGCGCTCGCCGCCGCGGCGCAGGCCGCCACGCGTCGCGAAACGATTGTGGTGAACAGTCCCAAGGGCATCGCGATTACGGCAGTGCCCACGCTGCGCGACGGTCAGGTCGTTGGCGGCGTCGTCGTGACGGTCTCGCTGGGCGCGATCGCGCAGCTTCGAACGAAGGGGCGACGCGTGACGCTGCTGTTCGCCCCGATCGCCGTGCTGCTCCTCACGCTCTTGATCGACTGGTTCGCGCGGCAGCTGATCCACCAGCCGGTCGCGCGCATTCACGAGGCGATGCACCGCGCTGGACGCGGGGATTTCTCCGCGCGCGCATCGATCGTCCGGCCGGACGAGATCGGCGATGTCGCATCCGGGCTGAACGACATGCTCGCGCGCCTTCAGAACTTCAACGTCGCCTTGCAGGAGCGCGTGCGGGATGCGACCGCCGAGCTCCGCGTCCGCAACCAGGAGCTCGTGGAGAGCTATCATCGCGTCTTCGCGTTGCGCGAAGCGCTCGCACGCGCCGAGCAGCTTGCCGCCGTGGGACAGACTGCCGCGAGCGTCGCGCATCAGGTCGGCACGCCGCTGAACCTGATCTCCGGCTACGTGCAGATGACGCAGGAAGACGCGGCCGTCGATCCGCGTACGGCTCGCCGTCTCGGGATCGTCCAGGAGCAGATCGCCAAGGTCGCTTCCGTCGTACGCACGATGCTCGATCACGCGCGGCGGCCCGACACGCGATGGCCCACGGCACTGGCGCCGCTGATCTCGCGCGTGGGCGACGTCGCGCGGCCGAAACTCGACGCGTCGCAGATCGCGCTCACGCTGGATGTCGCACGGGAGCTTCCGTCCATCGACGCCAACGGGGAGGAGCTCGAGTTGGCACTCCTCAATCTGGTGAACAACAGCCTCGATGCGATGCCCGGCGGCGGCTCGCTCACGATCCGCGTCACGCACGCGGAGGGCCGCGTCCGGATTGAGATTACCGACACGGGCGGTGGGATCGCGGCCGAACTGCTTCCGCGTGTGTTCGAACCGTGGGTCACGACCAAGCCCGCCGGTCGCGGCACCGGTCTGGGCTTGAGCATCACCCGCGATGTCGTGGCCCGCCATGGCGGCACGATCGACGTCGTCAGCGAACCCGGTCGCACCACTTTCACGATTGATCTTCCCGCCGCGACACCGCGGCCTCCTGACGCATGATGGCCAGAATTCTCATCGTGGACGATGACGGCGAGACGTGCCGTTTCATGGCGGAGCTGCTCGAACGCCCGGGACGCGAGCTTCGCACGACGCAGCGCGTTGATGAAGCCCTGCACCTGGCAAAGGAACAGTTCGATCTGCTGATCTCCGACATCAACCTCGATGCGCAGCAGAACGGCATGGACGTGCTGCGTGCGTTCAAGGAGGGGAACCCGTCGGGGCAGGTCGTGCTGATCAGTGGATTCGGCACGCTGCAGACGGCCATCGAAGCCGTGCGGGCCGGCGCGTACGACTACATCAGCAAGCCGTTCAATATTTCGGAAGTCAAGGCAACGGTCGAGCGCGCGCTGGCGGACGCCGCGAGCCCCGCACGAATTGAGCGCCCGCGGATCGACGTGGCGCCGCCCGGGCTCATCGGCCGTACGGCCGCCATGCTCGCGGTCTATAAGCAGATCGCGCACGCCGCCAATGCAACCGCGCCCGTCCTGATCGCCGGCGAAAGCGGAACCGGCAAGGAGCTCGTCGCCCGCGCCATTCACACGAATGGCCGGCGCGCCTCCCGCGCGTTCGTACCAATCAATTGCGGCGCGCTGACCGAAACGGTGCTCGAGTCCGAGTTGTTCGGGCACGCGCGCGGCGCGTTCACCGGTGCCGTCGCCGACACGAAAGGCATTTTCGAACAGGCGAACGGCGGCACCGTGTTCCTCGACGAGATCGGCGAGACGTCACCGGCGCTGCAGGTCAAGCTCCTCCGCGTGTTGCAAGAGGGAGAGGTTCGTCCGGTCGGGGCGAGCCGAATCGTAAAGGTCGACGTCCGCGTCGTGGCGGCGACGAACGTGGACCTCGAGCGCGAGGTCGCGCAGCAGCGTTTCCGGCAGGATCTCTTCTACCGCCTCAGCGTTATCGTCATACACGTGCCCGCCCTGCGGGATCGACGTGAAGACATCCCCCTGCTGATGGAGACGTTCCTCGAAAGCGCGTGCAGCCGCGCCGGCCGCCGCGTCGAGCTCACGCCCGCAGCGATCGCGGCGCTGACGGCCTATCGTTGGCCCGGCAACGTCCGCGAGCTCGAGAACACGATCGAGCGGCTCGTGGTGTTCAGCCGCGGTTCGATCGTCGATCTTCCCGACCTGCCGTTCAAGGCGGCTGCGGGTCCCGATCTGCACGAGCGGCTGTTTGCGGACCTGCCGTCGCTCGACGAGATCGAGCGGCGCTACCTCGTTCACGTCATCGAGCAGGTCGGCGGCAACCGCACCCGCGCCGCCGAAGTGCTCGGCATCGATCGGCGCACGCTGTACCGCATGGCGGAGCGCTTCGGCATCGATTTGAGCGACGAGAAATCGACTTAACAATCGAAGGAGTCGAAGGAATACCGGAGTATCGAAGGAACAGGAACACGCAAACAAATAAATTGATCGGCTTCGATTCCTTCGATTCTGCTTCGACTCCTCGATTGTAGGGACTCAGGTCACTTCCCAGCGGCGCGCGAAGGTGCGTGCGAGGGTCAGGAAGATTGCCGTGAGCGTCATGAGCACGAGGAGCTGGGGCCACAGCTGCCACACCGGCGCGTCGCGCCAGAAGACTTTCAGGTAGCCGTCGAGCGCCCACGCGTTGAACGTGACGAGCCCAAGCCTCTGCATCGACTCGCTCATCAGAAAACGCGGGAACATGCTGCCGCCAAGCGACGACATGATCAGGATGATGATGGTGGACATGCCCGAGAGCTGCGCGCGCGTCCGCGCGAGCGTGGCCAGCACCAGCCCGAACCCCGCAGCGGCGGCGGCGGTGACGACCGTCATCACGAAGAACCCTGGCAGATGATGGAACAGGTCGAGACCGAACGCGATTCTTCCCCAGAGAAACATCAACGTCAGCTGCGCGGTGCCCATCAATGCGAGGAAGATCCACTTGCCCGTGAGGAGTCCCGTCATGCCAACACGCGTCGAGAGCATGCGATCGAGCGTGCCCGAATCCACCTCGTCGAGCAGGGTCCCGCTCGCGCCGGAAACCGAGAACAACAGGAACATGACGCCGACGCCAGCCGCGTAGAATGAGATCAGACTCTCCGTTCTTCCTTGCCGCATCACGTCGACCGTATCGATCCCGATCCCGAGCACACCGCCCGCGCTGTCCTTCGCCTGCACGGCATCGGCCCCGCCAGGTTTCAGCCGCGGTAACCACGCCTTCACCGCGGATTTCTGCTGCGGCGTCATCTTTCCCGCGTACCGCTCGAACTGCGACAGGCCGCTCTGCATGATCAGGTCGGGCGCCGACGTCATGGCGACCTTCTGCAGGAGGCCGAACACCATCTGCGGCGCGATGCGATCCGAGACGTCCGCGAGCAACTGGATCCGCGGCGAGGCGACGCCATCGGCGCTGCCAAATGTCATCGCCGCGTGACCAAGGCCACGGGGTAGCACAATAGCGACGGGCACATCGCCGTCGCGGACGAGCCGCTCCGCAGCCGCCCGATCGAGCGGTGTCCCTGTTCCTTCCGCGTCGCTCGTCCTGCGAACGCGAAGAGCGGTCTCCTTCTGCAGCCCGTCAGCGATGCGTCGGCTCAGCTCGCTGCTGTCCTCGTCTACGATGGCGATCCGGATCCTCGCGGTCGAATTGCCTCCCTGGTTGCCGAACACCGACGCGAAGATCGAGAAGAAGATGATCGGCAGCACGAACGTCAGCGCCTGCGCGACGCGATCGCGTCGGAGGTTCGTCCAGGCGATCCTCAGCAGCGTGGCAATCATTCTCTCAGCTCCCTTCCCGTCAGATGGATGAAGACCGACTGCAGGCTCGGTCCGCGGACCTCCACATCCTCGACCTCACATCCCTGCGCGACCAGCGCACCGAGCAGCAATGGAAGGTCGCGCGCGACATTCGACACGCGCGCGCGCAGGAGTCGCGGGTCGTCGGCAAGGATTTCGGCGCCGGGCGGCGGCGTGTCCACCGGCGCATTCGTGCGTACCGTCACGACACGATGACGGCCTACCGTGCGGTCGACGAGCTCCGGCAGGGTGCCCGCGGCGATCACGCGTCCGTGATCGATGATCACGGTCCGCGAGCAGCGGGCTTCGGCTTCTTCCAGGTGATGCGTCGTCAGGAGCAGCGAGACGCCGGCACTGGTGAGCGCGACGAGCATGTCGTAAATGCGTTCACGGCTCTGGGGATCGACGCCGACCGTGGGTTCGTCGAGCAGGACGATGCGGGGACGGTGCAGCACGCCGCACGCGATGTTCAGCCGCCGTTTCATCCCGCCGGAGAATCCTTTTACCGGCTCGTCGGCGCGATCGCCAAGCGCGGTGACCTCCAGCGCCCATTTCACCTGGCCTGCCAGATCATGCCGCGAGAGTCCTTGCAGGCGGCCGAATGCCTCGAGGTTTTCGCGCGCGGTGAGGAGCGGATACACCGCAAGCTCCTGCGGGACGATGCCGAGCTCCGGCGGCGTCCGATGCCCATCGAGGGGTTTTCCGAACAATCGAATCTCGCCGCCATCCAGCCGCACGCGTCCGGCGATGGCGCGGATCAGCGTGGTCTTTCCGGCGCCGTTCGGACCGAGGAGCGCGAGCAGTTCCCCCTCCCTCAGCGCCAGCGTCGCGCCATCGAGGGCGACGACGTCACCAAAGCGCTTGCGCGCGCCGTCAACCGTCAAAACATCCATCGGTGTCTCCATGTTTCGAAGAGAGGATACGAAAGAGCGCGCGGTGCCGACGCGCGATTCCGGCGAATGGCGGCGGTGCGCCGGTGGATGGCTGTGCAGGCCGGGGTCTTGCCTCTGACTTCTCATGGCTTCCGCCTTCAGGCGGAAGGCTCTATGCGTCGGTGTTCGTGCGCGGTCCGATCAGCGACCCGAGCAGCTCGATAGCTTCATCGATCCTGAATCGAGAATAACCGCAAGGCCCGCTTTTACCGTCTAACACGAGACGGGCGCAAGCAATTGCAGGCCAAGACCCGAGGCTGGGAACAGACGGCGGCCATCATCGGACGATTCTTTGCGGTGAAAGCAGAAGATCTGAAATGAGAGCGCGCTCAGGCGATTCATCAATCGGCCAGGTTCCTGGGCAACGCAATAAGACGAAGAGCGATTGCGGGCGGAAATTGAGGAGCATCTCGCTCTTCAAACTGCCGAAAATGTTCGAGCCGGCTTGTCGGCCGCCGAAGCGCGACGTCAGGCCATACTGAGATTCGGAGCTGTGGAAGCAATGAAGGACAGATACCAGAACCAAAGAGGACTACAGTTTCTGGATACGCTGTTACAGGATGCGCGCCAGGCGCTGCGACGCTTGCGAATGGCCCCCGCGTTCACTATTGCCACATTGCCACGATCCTGACGCTGGCGCTGGGCATTGGCGCAACGACGTCAATCTTCACGTTGGTGCATGCCGTTCTGCTGAAGCCGCTACCGGTCGCAAATCCCGGGGAATTGTACCGCATAGGAAAAGAAACCCGTTGCTGCTACCTGAGTGGGTACAGTCAGGACCAAGAGTTCTCCCTCGTCTCGTACGATCTATACAAATATTTGAGAGACCACACCAAAGGCTTTTCCGAATTAGCCGCCTTTCCGTCGGCTCAGCATCTCTTTGGTGTCCGGCGCTCGGGCAGCTCACAGGAAACCCAAAGCTATCCCGGCGAGTTCGTCTCCGGCAATTCCTTCACGATGTTCGGCATACGAGCGTATGCCGGGCGCACGCTAACGGCCGAGGATGATCGACCCGGCGCTCCGCCGGTGGCCGTCATGAGCTATCGCTTATGGGAGCAAAGCTATGGGTCGGATCCGTCCGTTGTCGGCAGCGTGTTCAAGCTGAATGACCGGGCATTTACGATGGTGGGAATCACCCCGCCGGGTTTCTTTGGCGACACGCTGCGCGGCACTCCCCCTGATTTCTTTCTACCGCTGAACACCGAACCGTTCGTCGAGAGCGCTGCCGATCTCCAGAAGTACGACACTCACTGGTTAGCCTTGATCGGCCGCATCCAGCCAGATGCGAGGCCTGCATCTATCGAGGCGGAAATGCGGGTCGCGCTCAAGCAGTGGCTACGTTCGCACTGGGATGAAATGAGCGCCAACGATCGCGCGAAATTTCCCGAGCAAACCTTGTTCCTGAGCCCTGGAGGCGCTGGCATCACCAGCATGCGCGAACAATACGAGCACTGGCTGCTGATTCTGATGATGGTTTCAGGATTTGTGCTGTTGATTGTCTGTGCCAACGTCGCCAATCTCATGCTCGTTCGAGGCATGGAACGGCGGCGGCAGACGGCATTGAGCATGGCGCTGGGGGCGCGAGCCTCGCGGGTCGTGAGGCTCGCGCTTACGGAAAGCCTCCTACTCTCCTTGTTTGGTGGCGCGGCTGGCCTGGCCATCGCATTTGCGGGGACGCGGCTGATTCTGCATTTCGCATTCCCCTCGTTGCCCGGATCCGCCGGCGTGCCGATCGACGCATCGCCTTCCGTGCCGGTGCTACTGTTTGCCTTTGTCACGTCGCTGTTGACGGGCGTCGCGTTCGGCCTCGCTCCCGCGTGGATGACCACGCGCGTCGACCCGATCGAAGCGCTCCGCGGAGCCAGTCGCTCTACCACTCGTGCGGGCTTGCTCCCAAAGAAGGCACTCGTAGTATCTCAAGTGGCACTCTCGCTTGTCTTACTATCAGTCTCAGGACTCCTCACAGCCGCTTTGCAGAGCCTCGAGAATCAAAATTTCGGATTCGAACAGGACCAGCGCTTCGTGGCGACCATAGATCCGCGGCTTGCCGGATATCGAACAGACCAACTCTCGCCGCTCTACCGTCGCATCCATGATGCAATCGCAAGCATGCCGGCCGTATCTTCGGTGGCTCTCTGCCTATACTCACCGCAGGGCCGCGGGGGTTGGGGTGCTGGCGTCTGGGTAGATGGCCATCTCCCTCCAGGGCCCAAGGATGACAACTCCGCTTCGTGGGATCGAGTTACAGCTGGATACTTTGACGTCATCGGGACCCCTATCATCAAAGGCCGCGGCATTTCTGAGCAGGATACCGCGATTTCACGAAATGTAGCCGTCATTGATCAGGCATTCGCGCGGACTTTTTCAGAAACGAAGATCCGATTGGCAAACACTTCGGCCGGAAGCCGGGAGCCAGCCGTGAATTCGAGGTGGTTGGCATCGCCAAAGATGCACGCTATTTGACACACGACCTGGATCAGCCTGGGCGCCCCTTCTTTTTTGTGCCCGAAGCACAAGCGGAATACACGCAGACCAACCTGGGCTCACTTTTCCTGCACGACGTTGTCATTCGGACCAGGCCAGGGGCTAACCTGTCGATTGCGGCGGTGCGCCAAGCCGTGGCTTCCGTAGACCCGGGCATGCCGCTCATTTCGATTCGCACGCTGAGAGAGCAAGTCGACAGTCAGTTCACCCAGCAGCGACTCATCGCACGCCTTACCTCGTTCTTCGGGGTTCTTTCGCTTGTCTTGGCTTCGATCGGGCTGTACGGAGTGACTGCCCATAATGCGGGACGCCGCGCCAGCGAGATCGGCGTGCGTATGGCGTTGGGCGCAAATCGGGGAGACGTTGTCCGGCTGGTCGTTCGAGGCGCATTCGGACTGATTCTCGTTGGCCTGCTAATTGGGTTGCCGTTGACGTTTGCCGCAGGGCGATTCCTGAGCACTCAACTTTACGGCATGAATCCATACAATCCCGTGGTGATCCTGGAAGCGGTCGTCGCGCTCGGATTGTCAGCGCTGGGCGCCTCGTTTGTGCCAGCGTTTCGAGCGAGCTTGATCTCGCCGTTAGATGCGTTGCGGGCCGAGTAAGGCCGACTGTGGTCGCACGAGGGTCAGCCATTCCGACACGCGGTCGCTCGATTGAAGCAGGTCCTACCTGACGCCGCACTGTTTATCGATTTGTGCGGAGCTCGCCAGTGATCAATTGCGGCCGACAATCGTCAGCGTTCCTCCGGCTACACCCATGGCATCGGTCGCGAGCGCATGTGACAAGGCAGTGGCGACGACCGCGCCCATCCTCGCCGGCGCGCCACGGCGCTGATGTCATGGGAGGCGAGCGGGGCGTCGGCATCGGCTTGACGATCGTTCGGGAGCTCGTGGAAGCCTACGGCGGATCGGTGCGCGGCAAAAGCGACGGGCTTGGCCACGGCACGAAGACGATCGTCCAGTTGCCGATCTGCGGGACGCCCGCTACCGATCCTCTTTGACCTTCTTGTTGTACGCCTTGGCGAGAACTTTGAATCGTCGCTTCTGTTCGATTTGCGCCCGCTGGTCCTGCTGCCGCGCGCGGAATGCCTGCTCCTGCTGCAGCTTGTGATAGCTCTCGAGTCGCCCGGCCGCGAGCGTTCCGTCACTCACCGCCGCAATGACGGCGCACCCCGGCTCCGCCGCGTGCCGGCAATCGCGGAAGCGGCATCCCGCGGCCAGCGTTTCGATATCGCCAAACGCGCCCGCGAGCGCCTCGCCGGTGTCCCAGAGCTGCAGCTCGCGCATGCCGGGTGTATCGATCAGGATCCCGTCGTGACCAAGCAGCACCAGTTGCCGGTTCGAGCTCGTATGGCGTCCGCGGCTGTCGCTTTCGCGCACTTCGCGCGTCCGCAGGCGCTCTTCGCCGATGAGCGCGTTCGCAATGGACGACTTCCCCACGCCGGATGAACCGAGCAGGGCCGCCGTGCGCCCGCGACCGAGATGTTCGCGCAGTATCTCGACGGATTCCGGCCGCTTCGCGGACATTGTGACGATGACAGCGCCTTGCGCGACCGGCGTCACCTCGTCGACAAAGGGCGCGACGTCTTCGACGAGATCAGCCTTGTTCAACACGATGACGGGCGACGCACCGCTGTCCCACGCCGTCAGCACGTAGCGTTCGATGCGCCGCGGGTTGAAGTCCTGATCGAGACCAGAGACGAGAAACACGACGTCGATGTTGGCGGCGACGACCTGCTCCTCCGTCGGATTACCCGCCGCGCGACGCGAGAAGTGTGAGAAGCGCGGCAGGATCGCGCGGATGCGCGCGTCGCCGCCGCCGCCAGGCGCGTCGATCGCGACCCAGTCGCCCACCGCCGGATAGTCCCCACGGCCGCTGGCCTCGTGCCGCAGACGCCCGGCAATGCGCGCCAGTCGCTCGCCTTCGGGCGACAGCACGCGGTAGACGTGCGTGTGCTCGAGGCTGACGCGCGCCGCCGCCAGCCCGGCCACGCGGTGCGGCTCGAACGCCGCAGCGAAGCGCGGCGACCAGCCGAGGTCTTCGAGCGCGAGGTTCATACTTTACATTGCAAAGTCAGTCTGCTACCCTGCATCGATGCATCGCATCACCGCGTCTCTCGTCGCCGTGCTGTCCGCCGGTTGCCTGGCGGAGGCGCCGGCGCGTTTTACCACGCTGGCGATCGCCGCCCGCACGGGCGACCTCGCTACGATGCACCGTCTGCTTGCGTCGGGTGTCAGTCCGAATGTCGTTGATCCAGGCGGCAATCGCTGGACACCGCTCCTCCACGCCATCCACAAGGAGCAGCTCGCGTCTGTCGATCTGCTGTTGCGCTCGGGCGCAGATCCCAAGCTCTCGGTCAACAACCTGCAGCCGCTGTTGATGGCGGTCGCCACAGGCAACGCTCCGATAGTGCGACGGCTAATCCAGGCCGGAGCGGACCCCCGAAGCGACGACAATATTTTTCTCACCGCCGTCTCCGGCGGCGCGCTGAGCGATCTCGACAATCCGCTGCTCGGCCGCTGCAACGGCGAGGTG
>Ga0209686_1001564_pt1 | contig 11211 bp, 8 predicted proteins | sample GraSoiAngelo_126_FD_185883 | JGI IMG/M metagenome (GOLD analysis project Ga0209686, IMG submission 185883) | Grasslands soil microbial communities from the Angelo Coastal Reserve, California, USA - 14_0927_09_20cm (SPAdes) (version 2) | ecosystem: Environmental > Terrestrial > Soil > Grasslands ...
CAGCGGGTCGTCTGTCCCACCTGCAAAGAGCGCGTGCAGGACGACTTCATCCTTTGCCCGACGTGCCGCACGCGGCTCAAGCGCGTGTGCCCGTCGTGCGGGAAGCTCATCCGTCCCGAGTGGAACATCTGCCCCTTCTGCGCGAAGGACTTCGACGAGCGCGACTGGACGGTGCATCCGGGCGGCAAGGCCGAGGGTGAGCGCGTAGGCACCACCTAGCGCCCCGCGCCTACCCGCCTGGGGCCCGCCGTTCGACGACGGCTCGAGATCTGCGGCTATGTCGAGGTCGTGATGCCCGTCCTAGCCACTTCGCTCCGTGCCCATTCGACGAGACGCTCACAGCGGCGGACGGCGTCGGTCGCATCGGAGCGGCTGGCGGGCTTGTCCTCGTACTCGACCCGGTTCTTCTGTCGAATCAGCGCTCGCAGCTGGGCCACCTTCTCCCGGATAGGTGGCGAGTCCTTGGCGATTTCTTCGAGAAGGTCGCCCGCCCTGAGATGATCGGGGTCCTTTGAGCGACGGCCGTCGAGCGCGATGCAGACCGCATCAGCGCTATTGATGCCAGCGTGCACCGCACAAAGCAACGCGGCGTCGAACCGTTCAGATCCGATCGCCTCTGTCGCGGCGAGGCAGAACTGCTCGGCCTTGCGCAGGTAGCCGGACGCGTGACTCTTCGGCACGAGGACGACCTCGACCTTAGGCACCCTGCGGCCCCAGGGGAAGAAGCTTCTTCCCCTCGCGCTCAATGCGCGCCCAGAGGTCTCGGCCGGGCCGCCGCGACCGCGCGCGTTGAGCCGCAAGCGCGTCACTCACGACGATGTTGAGTTCGGTCCCGAAGCGCTGACGGATCTCGTCGGCTAGCGGTCCGAGAGCCGCGTCGACGTCCTCGACGCTCATCGCGGGCGCGACGATCGCCAGGTCGACATCGCTTTCTGCGCGTGCGTCTCCGCGCGCGACACTTCCAAAGATGTACGCCTCCGCGATCCAGTCGATCGAGCGCAGCCTCTTGCGGAGCAGTTCCGCGAGGTCTCCCGTCAGCGTGGCCTCGCGCGCGAAGAGTGCATGCAGCGGCGTGTAGAGGACGTGCTTCCGGTTTATCTGATAGAGATCGGAGCGTCCGACACGGTGGACGGTCAGGATGCGCCCGCCTGCGAGGTCGCTCAGGATGCGCAGGACACGCGAATGGGCCAAACCCGCTCGACGCGCAAGGTCCCGTGCGCTCACCTCCAGCCCAGCTGGGACCGCGTCGGCGGCGCGCAGGATCCGGAGGTGTCCCCGGCTGGCGATGATGTCATCGAGCGCGGTCTGTGCACGCATATGGTCACTATAACGACCATTCGGTCACTTTAGAGACCATGGGCGAACCGGCAAAGTTGGAAACGGGCCGTGCCGCATGGTTAGCCTCGTGGCGTCGGGCCGCCAAGCGCCGCTGACACCGTGGGGTTCTGGCTCGGCCGTGGTGTGGCGGCGCCCGAGCGCACGAGCGGTCCCGCCGGTCCGCCTGCGCGAGCGGCGCGGTCGGGGCCTCAGCGCGCTAACGGAGTTACCCGCGCCAAGCCATATCCGGTAGCAACGGCGGCTCCGATCATCTTGCCGGCGCGGAATCCGCGCTAACTCGACCGCTCGGGCGTTATCGTTCGACGCGGGTCGCGATGGCCCGTGGAAGGGACCACTAGCTGCTCGATTCGCTCTTCGGCATGGTCTCCCGCGACATCGGCGTGGACCTTGGGACCGCAAACACCCTGGTACACGTGCGCGGGCGGGGGATCGTCATCAGCGAGCCGTCGGTCGTCGCGAAGGACACCCGCACCGGTGCGATCCTCGCCATCGGCGCAGAGGCCAAGCGGATGGTCGGGCGTACGCCTGCCTCGATCACCGCGGTGCGTCCCCTCAAGGACGGCGTTATCAGCGACTTCGACATCACCGAGCAGATGCTTCGCTACTTCATCCACAAGGTGCACAACGGCGTCGCGCTCCTGCCGCGGCCGCGCGTGATCATCGGGATCCCCTCGGGCGTAACGGAAGTCGAGAAGCGAGCGGTGCAGGATGCTGCGATCTCGGCGGGCGCGCGGTGGGCGCGGCTCGTCGAGGAGCCGATGGCCGCCGCGATCGGCGCCGGTCTTCCGGTGAACGAGCCCTCCGGATCGATGATCGTCGACATCGGCGGCGGGACCACCGAGGTCGCGGTCACCTCGCTCGGCGGCATCGTCGTTTCGCGCTCGATCCGCATCGGCGGTGACGAGATGGACCAGGACATCGTTTCGTACGCGCGTCGCGAGTTCAACCTCCTCATGGGCGAGCGCACCGCGGAGGACATCAAGATCGCGATCGGGTCCGCATATCCGCTCGACGAGGAGGTCACCACCTTCTTCCGCGGTCGCGACCTCCTCACCGGTCTGCCGCGCTCGATCGAGGTCACGAGCGCGCAGATCCGCGAGGCGCTCGACCCTTCCATCGAGCAGATCGTCGACGCCATCAAGGACACCATCGAGGAGACGCCACCGGAGTTGGTCGCGGACGTCATGGACCAGGGCATCTACCTGGCCGGCGGCGGCGCGCTCCTGCGCGGGCTCGACACGCGCGTCGCCGAGGCCACCCAGATGGCCGTCCACGTGGCCGACGACCCGCTCACCTGCGTGGTCCGCGGCTGCGGCAAGATCCTCGAGGAGCTCGACAGTTACGAGCGAAGTCTCGTAGTAGAGACATACGCGGCGTTACCCCGGTAGAACTAGAGACAATCGAGCCCTCGCCGCGTTAAATAGCCGCGAATGGCCAGCTTCGGTCGCGCGCGGCGCGCCCCCGGTCCCTCTTCGGCCCTAGGAAGGCCATTCATCGCCCTTCTCGCGGCGAGTCTCCTGCTCCTCCTGGCGCGCGACACCGCGGTCGTGCGGGGCGCGTCGACGTTCGCGACCGAGCTCTTGGTCCCGTCCTCGGCCAGATCGGCGCCCCGGTCGGCCGCGCGTGGCAGGCCATCGCCGAGATCGAGACGCTGCGCAGCGACAACGAAAGCTTGCGCACTCAGGTCGACCGCCTGACGCTCGACAACGTCCAGCTCACCGAGCAGCTCATCGCCGCGCAGCAAGCGGCGAAGCTCGGGGCTACCGCGGCCGCTCTTCCATTCAAGACCGTGCAAGCGCCCGTCGTCGCCGCGGACCCGTCGGGCGTCGTGCACTCGATCGTGCTCGGCGTCGGAACCGGTGATGGCGTGCATCTCGACGACATCGTCGTTTCGGAAACCGGCGTGGTCGGCAGAGTGAGTGAGGTCGGAGCGAACTACAGCAAGGTCGTTCTCGTGACCGACTCCGCGTCAACTGTCTCCGCGCTAGTGCAAGGTTCGCGCGCCGCGGGCATCGTGCGCGGCCAATTCGGCGACACCTTGGTCATGGATTGGATCCTCCAGACGGAGGATGTGAAGATCGGCGACATCGTCATCACCGCTGGTCTTGCGATCGGCGGAGACGTACGCTCTCTCTATCCAAAGGGTCTCGTTCTAGGCAAGGTCGTCGAGGTCACGAAGGGCGACACTGGTACGTTCCAGCGCGCCATCCTCGTCCCAGCGGTCGACCTGCGGCACCTCGAGAACGTTCTGGTGGTGCATACGGCGTCATAGGGCGCGGCCCGGTTTCGTTGAGGCTGATGAGGATGAAGGGAAGGATCACCGCGGCGGTAGTGACTGCGCTCGTTCTGTTGACGAGCGGTGGATCGCTTGCTCGTGCAGCAAGCGATGGTCCGAGCGTGCTCGTTCGGTTCGCTGCTCAGGCCACGGCGTCCCAGCGCGCGCTCGCGCTGCAGGCGATTGGTGCGACCGTCGATGGAACGATCGGCGTGCTCGGCGTCACGCGCGTTCGCGCCGCGGCCGGTTTCGACGCCGACTCCGCGGCAGCGATCCTTGCGGCTGAACCCGGCGTCAGCCAGGCCGAGCCTGACCGATCGCTTCACCTCGCGCTCGTCGCCAACGATCCGCTCTATCTGCGCGATCCCTATTCCGGCCTCGGTCAGTGGGGACTGCGCGTGGCCTCAGTGGACCGCGCGTGGGATCTCGGCATGGGCTCGCCCTCAGTGATCGTTGCGACGATCGACACCGGCGTCGATCCAAACCACCCCGACCTCGCGGGCGATCTGCTCCCGCCGGTCGGCATGCTCAGCGCCGCGAATCCGGGCTGCGGTCTCTCGGCGATCGATGACAACTCGCACGGCACGCACATCGCCGGGATCATCGCCGCGGTCGCCAACAACGGCTTCGGTGTCGCCGGCGTCGCATCCGGAGTGAAGGTGCTCCCGATCAAGGCGCTCGATTGCACCGGCAGCGGCGACATCTCCGACATCTCGCGCGGGATCGTGTACGCGGCGGATCACGGGGCGCGGATCGTGAACCTCTCACTCGGATCGCCCGACGACAGCTTCACGCTTCGCGACGCGGTGCGCTACGCGCAGAGCAAAGGCGCGCTGGTCATCGCGGCGGCGGGCAACTGCGGACAGGGCGGCACCAACTGCAATGCGGTAAATGACGTCTGGTACCCGGCCGCATATCCGGGCGTCCTCGCCGTCGGCGCGACGAACCCGGACGACACCCGCGCGCCGTTCTCGACGCAAGCGAGCTACGTCGCGCTGAGCGCGCCGGGCGTGCGGATCGTGAGCACCACGCCGACCTATGCGACGTATCTCTCGGGCAAGGGACTGACGCAGAGCTACGGGATCCTCAGCGGGACCTCGCAGGCTTCGCCGTTCGTCGCAGGCGTCGCGGCCCTGACGCTGAGCCAGGATCCGTCGTTGACGGCCCAGGCCCTCGCGGATCGGCTTCGCGCGACGGCCGACGATCTCGGCATCCCCGGGACCGATCCGGCGTTCGGGATCGGTCGCGTCGACGCGCTGCGCGCGGCGAGCTCGCCCACCGGTGTGTTCGGCGCGGTGTACGACGCCTCCGGCGCGCCGCGGACGATCGCCGCGGGTGCGAGCGCGAGCGTCTTCGTGAAGCTCACCAACACCTCGGCCTTCGCGTGGGGCGCCAACGGCGCCGTGCGGCTCTCCTATCACTGGGTCGACCCGGCCGGCAAGACGGTGATCTGGGATGGGCTACGCACCGCGGTGCCGGCCGTGCTTCCCATCAACGGGTCGATCATGCTGCCGACGCAGGTCCTCGCGCCGAGCACGCCCGGCTCCTACAAGCTGCGCTTCGACGTCGTCGACGAAGGCGTGACCTGGTTCTCGGGCACCGGCGTGCGGACCGGCGATGTCGCCGTCGCGGTCGCCGGTCCGTGGAGCGCGACGTACGCGACGCCCGCGGTGGCGAGCGTCGTCGGCGGCGCGCAGCAGATGTTGGCGGTGACGGTCACCAACACCGGATCGGTGCCCTGGCCGGCCAGCGGCGCGCGGCCGGTCCACCTCAGCTACCACTGGCTCGTGCCAGATGGGCACGTGCTCGTGTGGGACGGCGCGCGCGCGTCGCTCGCGGCCGATCTCGCACCGGGCGCGAGCGCCACGCTGTCGTTGCCGGTGAGCGTCCCCGCGATCGGCGGGGGCTTCGTCCTGCGTCTCGATCTGGTGCAAGAGGGCGTGAGCTGGTTCTCCGCTCAGGGTGTCGCGCCCGATGACCTCAACCTCCTGATCGCGGGAGCTCGTTGAGGCCACTCCTCGTCGTCCTCGCCGCGGTCGCGCTTCTTTGCGGGGGGACGAGCGCCCTCGCCGCTCCGGCCGGCACGCTTCGCGCCACGTACGACGCCGCGCCGCCCACCCAGATCCCCGCCGGATCCGCGTTCACCGTCGCCGTCACCGTGAGCAACGTCGGGACCGACAGCTGGAGCGTGAGTGGCGCGTCGCCCATCAACCTGAGCTATCACTGGATCGACGGCGGTGGCGCGAGCATCGTGTGGGACGGCGTCCGCACACCGCTGGGCGCCGACGTCGCACCGGGCGCGCAGCGCACCGTGCAGGCACAGGTGCTCTCGCCGGCGACCCCGGGCTCGTACTTCCTGCTCCTCGCGCTGGTGCAGGAAGGTGTGGGGTGGCTCCCGCCGAGCACGCCGTATCCGCTCGCCGCGATCACCGCGTACCAGGCGACCTTCGGTCAGGTGACGCTGCCATCGTTCGTCAGCGGAGGCTCGTACCAGGTCACCGTTCCGGTCACCAACACCGGGACGGTGTCATGGCCGGCGCAGCCGATCTCCACCGCGACGACCTCCACGCCGCAGGTCACGCTCAGCTATCACTGGACCGACGGCACGGGCAAGGTCGTCGTCTGGGACGGTCGGCGCTCGCAGCTCCCATCGACCGTCGACCCGCAGAGCTCGGTGAACGTGACCGCGACCGTCGTCGCGCCGTCGACGCCGTGCGGTTGCGTGCTCACGTTCGATCTCGTGCGCGAAGGGGTCGCGTGGTTCGGGACGCTCGGGAGCGTTCCGCTCCGGCTCGCGGCGTTCGTCGCGCCGGTGACCTATGCGGCGGTGTTCGGCGCGCCCGCGAGCATCGCGGCGTACTTCGGCGAGCCGAAGACGGTGCCGCTCACGATCACCAACGCGGGGAACATCCCCTGGAACGCGAACGGTCCCAACCCGATCGACCTGAGCTATCACCTCTTCGATCCATCGGGGAAGGTCGTCGTCTGGGACGGCCCGCGCACGCCGCTCGGCAGCGACGTCGCTCCGGGCACATCGGTGAATTTGACGTTGAGCTACGTCGCGCCGAACACCGCGGGGACCTACACGCTCGTCGTCGATCTCGTCCGCGAGGGCGTGTCATGGTTCCAGTTCCTCGGCTCGGCGCCGTTCCGGCAGAGCATCGTCGTGACGAGCGGCCTCAACGCCGGCTACGGCGCGACGACGACGCCGCAGCAGGCGACGATCAGCGCGACGCTGCAGCTGAGCGTCGACGTCACGAACTACGGCCAGCGCACCTGGACGCCGGGACTGTTCTCGCTCAGCTACCACGTGTTCAGCGCGAACGGCAGCACGATCCTCTGGGACGGCGCGCGGGGCGCGCTGCCGACCGCGGTCTCGCCCGGCACGACCGTGAGCGTGCCGATCAACGTCGCGCTGCCGGGCACGACCGGCGACTACGTCCTCGCGTGGGACATGGTCCAGGAAGGCGTCGCGTGGTTCAGCCAGCTCGGCGTGCAGCGCAAGGCCGAGGCGTTCTCGATCGTGCCCGGCGTGACCTTCTACGGCTCGGGCTTCGGGCACGGCCTCGGGCTGAGCCAGTACGGCGCGAACGGCTGGGCGACCGGCGTGACCGGGGTGCCGCTCACCGGCGAGCAGATCATCGCGAAGTACTACCCGGGGACGGCGCTGCAGTTCGTCGACCCCTCGCGCGGCTTCAACCGCGTGCTCCTCTCAGCGCCGTCGTCGCAGGGGCGCTTCGTGTGCGGCAACAACACATACTTCGCCGGCACGCTCGCGGACCTCTCATCGAGCGGCGGCATGCGCGTGCTCAACGAGGGCAACGCGAACACGGTCATCGCGCAGAGCGGTGGCGGACAGAACTTCCAGATCATCGCCGCGAACGGTGTGGTGCAGGTGTGGTCGAACTGGTCGCCGGTGACGATCGTCTACCAGGGCCCCGGGCCGGTCACGGTCACGCCGATCGATCCGAACCAGCCGATCACCTTCCAGCAGAAGGGCGGCGCCTACCGCGGCAATCTGCGCTTCACCAATCTCGGCGGCACGCTGCGCGTCGTGAACGCGCTGAGCTACGACGACTACACCCGCGGCGTGATCTCGCTCGAGATGCCGACGTCATGGCATCCCGAGGCGCTCAAGGCGCAGGCCTATGCGGCGCGGACGTATGCGTACGCCTCATATAAAGGAGGCTCGCGCGATTACGACGTGAGCGACGACCAGTCGGACCAGTGCTACGGGGGCGTGCGCGTCGAGGTGCCGGCGGCGAATCTCGCGGTCGCGGCGAGCGCCGGCCGCGTGGTCACGTACAACGGCGCAGCGATCAAGGCGTACTTTGCGAGCTCGAACGGGGGCTACTCGCTCTCCGACGGTTGCTGGATGAACAACGTGGTCCGCAGCGGCGGGTCGTGGGTGTGCTCCTCGAACGGCTCGCCGTATCTCGCGCCCGTGGCCGATCCCGCGGACCGCCTTGTGAAGAGTCCCGCGAACCCGCGTGCGAGCTGGACGGTGACGTTTACGAGCGATCAGATCCGCTCGGCCGTGATGCGCTGTGGCGGCCCCGATATTGGTTCGCTGCAGGGCGTGGATCTCTCGAACCAGGCGCCGCCCGGCGGACACGTGATCTCGGTGCGGCTCTTTGGCTCGTTCGCCAACACCGACCTGCGCGCCGACGATCTGCTGCGCACCTGCCTCGGCCTGCGCTCGACGATGGTGAGGTTGAATCCCTTCTAACGCTTCCTGAGGGCGAGGCCGCCATCTTCGCATGGGGTTGCCAATGTCACCAGTTCGCGGTGTAATATTTCGCCTGTCCGAAAATCAGACAGTGCTGTCCAAAAATCAGACCGACAGTCGGCCTATCCGCGTAACTTGACAGGCCCAGTCAGAGAATCGCTCGCGGAATCGCCGGTCGTGGCGATCGTCGGCGCCCGACAGGTCGGAAAGAGCACCCTCGTCAAAGAGCTCATCCAGAAAGGACATCAGGCCGAGTACATCACCTTTGACGATCCGGCGACTCGAGAGTTCGCCACAGCCGAACCGCGGGCCTTCCTCGAGCGGTTCGAGGGGAACGTCGCGTTGGATGAGGTCCAGCTGGTGCCTGAGTTGATGCGGGCGATCAAGATCAGCGTTGACCGCGACCGTCGTCCCGGCCGTTTCCTTCTTACCGGTTCGGCAAACGTCCTCACCATCCCTCGTGTCGCGGAGTCGCTGGCCGGCCGGATGGAACTCCACACGCTCTGGCCACTCTCGCAGGGCGAACTGGAGCGACGCCGAGAGACATTCATCGATCGGATTTTCGATGCCAAGACTCTGCAGTACGGCGAGCACGCGGCGATACGCGACGACGTAGTAACCCGCGCACTGATCGGTGGTTATCCGGAAGCAGTGGCCAGATCACCGCGCCCACGAATGCGATGGTTCCGGTCGTACCTCGACACGGTCATCCAGCGGACAGCGCGCGAGATAAGGGAGATCGAGCGCACAGCCGAACTGCCGCGGATCCTCGGTGCGCTCGCGGGCAGGCCTGGTTCGATCCTGAATCGGGCCGAGCTTTCGCGCGTGCTGGGCATCAACGTTAAGACCCTTGACCGTTACCTCACTCTCCTTGATCAGATCTTTCTCGTGCGCCTGCTGCCAGCGTGGCAGCAGAACATCGGAAAGCGGTTGGTAAAGCACCCAAAGGTCCTCCTCGACGACACGGGCCTGCTCGGTTTCCTGTCTGGGATCTCTGCGGATCGGTTCAAGGTCGACCCAGCCTTCGCTGGCCCAGTTCTCGAGAACTTTGTCGGCCTTGAGCTGTTGAAGCAGATCGGCTGGTCCACCGATGCTCCCAACCTCTATCACTTTCGCAGCCACGAGGGTGATGAGGTCGATTTCGTGTTGGAACGCCGTGAGGGGACCCTCGTCGGGATCGAGGTCAAGGCGGGACCAAATATCCAGTCCGCGGATTTCAAGGGCCTGGCCGCTTTACTCGCGGCTCGTCCGAAGAAAGTTGTGCGCGGGGTACTCCTCTATACCGGGTCTACGACCGTGCCGCACGGACCGGGCCTGCTGGCGCTCCCAATGACCGCTCTCTGGCGCATGTAGTCGGGCCGAGCGGCAATTTCTTGAGTGCAAGAAATGAACAGTTACGGTGAATATCCCGTAGCCTCGATCTGGGATGAGCGCCATCGCTGCGTTCGCGAAGCTGCGCGCGATCGGCTATCCCTACCTCACGACCCGCGAGGCCGCCGCGGAACTGCGGGCCTCCGCCAGCTCGGCGAGCCGTACCCTGCGGACGCTGTCCGCGCACGGGCTCACCGAGCGTGTCCGACACGGTCTTTAGCGGTTCGCCGAGCAAAGCCCCGATGCACGGCTGGTTGCTGCGGAGGTGACGCGACCGTATCCGGCCTATATCTCGTTTGCCTCGGCGTTGGCCGCGCACGGAGCGATCGACCAGATCCCGCGGGAGACCTCACTCGCATCGTTGAGCCGGCCGAAGCGGGTGCGGACTGCTCGGGGGAACTTCGTGGTTCACCGGCTTGCGCCAGAGGTCTTTGGAGGTTTCGAGGTCAAGGATGATGTGGCTTCCTGAGCTCGATCTGCCCGCCTCGCTCTCCCGACGACAGGTCGACGCCTGGACTAAACGGATTAGTTCACCTCGACTACGTCGGCTAGTCGCGGACCGGATCGCGAAGACGCTGGAGCACGCGGAATTCGAGGACGCCGTCAGCGCCAAGCGGCGCTGACGCCCGGCTGCGCGCCTGCTGTTTGTGGCGGGCACGACCGAGACCTCGCGGTAACGATGCGCGCACCTCCTCGTTCGACCATGTGACACGTCGCCTCGCTCGAGTGCACAATGACGAACGCACTGGGGAGGTGACGGAAGAGAAGGGGGACCTCGAACTTGCCCCACGTGCGCCATCCGCGACGACTCGTCCTCCTGATCGGGCTCTTCCTGCTCGCGCTCTTTCCCTTCGCCGGTCCGCCTGCCGTGGCATCGCCGCGCGCGAGCGGCATCACCGTCGCCACCGAGAAGACCTTCGCCGCCCCGGCGGTGAACGCTCCACTCACGCGCGAAGGTGGCGGCAACCCGAGCCGCGCCGAGGTTGCCTCAGACGTCGGCCAAACAGGGCCAGACACGCTCCTCTACACATCCGACGTCGTCGACGCGGGACAGCTGTTCGACCGCATCGGCGTGCACTGGCGCGCCGCGCCTGGAACCGAGAACAGCTTCTTCGTCGAGCTCCGCACATCGTCCAACGGGACGAACTGGACCGATTGGGCCCTCCTGACCGCCGACGAGGACATGGCCAACCCCGACACCAACGAGTGGTACGCCCCACCGCAGCTCGCCACCGACAACGCGCGCTACGCGCAGTACCGCGTCTGGCTCACCGACGGCGACCCCACGGACGTCGTGCGCGTCGGCATGACCTTCATGGACGTCGACGATCTCAACGCCGGCCCGATCGCGCGCTTCGTGAACGATTTCGTCGGCGCCGCGAAAGACGTCGCGCGCTCGTTCACCGAGCCCGCGGCCGCGAACGCGGCGGCGGTCGGCGCGACGAAGGTCCTCTCGCGCCAGGACTGGGGCGCCGACGAATCGCGCATGCAGTGGGTC
>Ga0209686_1001568_pt1 | contig 11200 bp, 8 predicted proteins | sample GraSoiAngelo_126_FD_185883 | JGI IMG/M metagenome (GOLD analysis project Ga0209686, IMG submission 185883) | Grasslands soil microbial communities from the Angelo Coastal Reserve, California, USA - 14_0927_09_20cm (SPAdes) (version 2) | ecosystem: Environmental > Terrestrial > Soil > Grasslands ...
TGCTGGGCAAGGTCGGGGTCGCGAGTTCGAGTCTCGTTTCCCGCTCCATCCTCACGCTTCGACACGCACGAGCGGCGCATCGCCGGTGATTGCGCCGATGGCTGCCGCGTGCGCGCAGCCGTGGCGTTGCAGAATTCTGATGACCTCGGGGGCCATCTCGGGCGCGCATGCGATCAAGAGTCCCCCCGAGGTCTGCGGATCGCACAGCAGCGCCTGATACGCGCCCTCCAGCTGCGGCGCCAGCCGCACCTCAGGCGCATACGAAGCCCAGTTACGGGCCGAGGCGCCGGTCACACAGCCGGCCTCGGCCATGGACAGCACGTTCTGCAGCAGCGGCACCTGCGCCATGCTCACTCGTGCGCCGAGGCGCGCGCCGCGGCACATCTCCAGCAGATGCCCGAGCAGGCCAAAGCCGGTGACGTCGGTCATCGCGTGGACTCCGGCGAGCTGCCCAAGCTCCGGGCCGGCGCGATTCAGGCGGGTGGTGGTGTCGATCATCGCCCGATAGTCGGCGGCGGGGAGCTGACCCTTCTTGAGCGCGGCCGAGAGGATGCCGACGCCGAGCGGCTTGCCCAGGATCAGCGCATCGCCAGCGCGCCCCGCCGAGTTGCGCTTAAGGTGCCGCGGGTCAACGAGCCCGAGGGCCGCGAGGCCGTAGATGGGCTCCACCGAGTCGATGCTGTGACCGCCTGCGACAGGGATGCCGGCTTCGGCACAGATCGCCTCACCGCCACGCAGGATCTCGCGGATGAGGTCCGCCGTCAGCACCTTGACCGGCACGGCGAGCAGCGCCAGCGCCAGGATCGGCGTACCACCCATCGCGTACACATCCGACAGTGCGTTCGCGGCCGCGATGCGGCCGAAGTCGAACGGATCATCGACGATCGGCATGAAGAAATCGGTGGTCGCCACCAGGGCCTGGTGCTCGCTGAGCTGATACACGGCGGCATCGTCGGCGCTCTCCAGACCGACCAGCAGCTGCGCGAACGGCGCCGCGGCAGCTGAGCCCTTGAGCAGATCGGCGAGCATGCCCGGCGCGATCTTGCAGCCGCAGCCACCGCCGTGGGACAGGGAGGTGAGCCGAGGGACCGCAGCGGCGGGGGTGATCATCGCGGTCATGGCGGAAGGCAGCAGGAGTCGAACCTACCAGGAAGCGTCTGGCGCCCCCTCCTGGGTTTGAAGCCCAGCCGCACCACCGGGTACGTGTGCCTTCCGCGTGTCATCTTCGGGCGCTCACGGCGCTGCTCACCCCGGAGGGTGTCGCTGCGGCCGGGCCGGTGGCGGGGCCGCTGGTCGATCGCCACGCGCTGTCGGGACGCAGGACATGCGCATCGCGCACGCGCCGCGTGTAGCCGACCCGGTCGAAGAACTCCAGGATCTGGATGGCGCGCTTGCGTCCCGTGCCGAGGGTATCGCGAAAGCGCGCGGCATTGACCCCGCCGTGCTCGCGCGTGGCCGCGCCGACGATCTCGGCCAGCTCCGCGATCCGCTCGCGATCGTAGAACAGATCGCGCACCACCTGGTAAACGCCGCCCTGCGTGACCTGCTTGCGCAGCACCTCGCGCACCCGCTCTTCGGGCTCGTGCACGCGGGCGGCGAGCTCGCGCACCCAGGGAGGATCGAAGCCTCCGGCCGCGATCAGCGGCTGCAGCTTGCGCGCCAGCGTCTGGTCGCTCGCCGAGAGCGTCACCGCGTGCTCCGGCAGATGCAGCCAGGCTCCGCTGAGAACCACCAGGCGCTCGCGCGCGAGCTCATCGACCAGGGAGCGCCACAGCGCGGCCGGCATTGCGGGGAGCGCGATGCGACGCAGCCTGCCGACATCCGGCCCGGGCTCGTCGGGGACGTCCGCATGAAAGCGCTGCAGGGCGCTCAGCGCGCTCGCGCGCAATGGCTGCCACCGGGCCGGCAGCAGCACCCAGTGCTCGCTGCCGGCGGCTATCGTGAGCGCCGCGGTGGGCAAGGGCAGGCGCTCCGGAGGGCACCCGGTGAGGCGCACCAGCTCCGAGATCGGCACGCCGAAGCGTGCCTGTTGCAGCAAGGGCGTGATGCCTTCCCCGGCGAGCATGCGCTCCAACGCCGCGAGAAACCCAAGACGCTCGACCGAGCGTCGCCGGCGCGCCGGCGCAAAGGGGTCGAGTACGCGACCGCCGCCGAGCGTGTGCCGGCCCTGCGCATCGCGGACGATGAGACGGTCGCCGGGCAGGGCGCACATCGGCGTGTCGAACACCAGCTGTACGCGCGCGGACTCGCCGCCCGGGCCGGGCGATTGCAGCGGCACGACGTGCGCCGGGCGGTGCGTCGTGCCGAGATGCACGTGCAGCGGCGCCCACGACGTGAGCTGCGCGCCGCTGTCCGCCAGCAGCGTGAGAAGCACATCGATACGCGTGCTCGGTGCCAGTGCGCGCGGATCGGCGAGCCAGTCGCCGCGCGAGATCGCGCTCTTGTCGACACCGGCCAGGTTGAGGGCGCAGCGCTCACCGGCGCGCCCAAGGTCCGCCGCACGATTCTGAGCGTGGAGGCTGCGTACCCGCGCCGTCAGACCCGCCGGCATGATGGCCACGGTCTCGCCCGTGCGGACCTGCCCGGCGAACACCGTTCCGGTCACCACCGTGCCGTGACCCGCGAGCGTGAAGACACGATCTACGGCCAGGCGAAACAGGCCCTCATCCGGGCGCGAGCGCGTCTGCGCCGCCATCTGGTGCAAATGCTCACGAAGGGCGGTCGTGCCGGGATGATCGGCGGCGGTTGCGTCGAGCGCAAAAAGCGGCGCCTCCTTCAGCGCCGTGGGCCCGAGCAGCCCCTTCACCTGCGCGGCCACTTCGCCCAGGCGCTGGCGCTCGACGCGATCGATCTTGGTCAGCGCCACGGCGCCGAGGAGCGCCAGGATCGCCACATGCTCGCGCGTCTGCGGCATCACCCCGTCGTCGGCCGCCACGACCAGCAGCGCGAAGTCGATGCCGCAGGCGCCCGCCACCATGGTATGCACCAGACGCTCGTGACCGGGTACGTCGATGAATCCGAGCACCTCGCCGTTCTCGAGCGGGGTGTAGGCGTAACCGAGCTCGATCGAGATACCGCGCGCCTTTTCTTCCTTCAGACGGTCGGTGTCCACACCGGTGAGCGCACGCACCAGTGTGGTCTTGCCGTGATCGATATGGCCGGCGGTGCCGATGATCATGGGCGCGGCCTTGAGATCATGGGCGCAGCGCGGCGAGCTGCGTGTCGAACGCCGCCTCGTCGCAGGCCTCGAGGCAGCGCAGATCGAGCCACAGGGTTTTCTCGGCCAGGCGGCCGATCACCGGCCGCGGCAGCGCGCGCAGCGCCGCATCCAGGCGCTCGAGACTGCCGCGCTTGCCCCTGGCGGCGCGGATGGCGAGCCCGTAGCTCGGCAGCTGCTCGATAGGAAGCGCGCCGCTGCCAATCTGACTGAGCATGGGCGCATCCGCCACCTGGTAAGCCTCGCCCACCGAGCGCTGCAGCAGCGGCCGCAGGCGTGCGGCCTGCGCCTGCATGTGTGCGGGCGCGCGCAGCAGCAGTCGCAGTGTCGGCAGTCGCTCGGCGAGGAACTCCGGTGCGCGATACAGCGCCAGCACGGCCTCCAGGGCGGCGAGTGTGAGCTTGCTCACCCGCAAGGCGCGCCTGAGCGGATCCTTGCGCAGCTTGGCGATCAGATCGGCGCGGCCGACGAGCAGCCCCGCCTGCGGTCCGCCGAGCAGCTTATCGCCGCTGAACGTCACCAGATCGGCCCCCGCCCCCACGGTCTCGCGCACCGTGGGTTCCCGCGGCAGTTGCCAGCGCGTCAGGTCGACCAGCGAACCGCTGCCCAGATCCACCGCTACCGGCACGGCGTGCGCGCGGCCGAGCTCGACGAGCTGCGCCAGCGTGACACTCGTGGTGAACCCGCAGATGGCGTAGTTACTGGTGTGGACCTTCATCAGCAGGGCGGAGCGCGGTCCCAGGGCTGCGGCGTAGTCCGGCAGGTGGGTGCGATTGGTCGCGCCTACCTCGACGAGCTTCGCGCCCGCGCGCCGCATGATGTCGGGGAGCCGGAACGAGCCGCCGATCTCGATCAGTTCCCCGCGCGAGACCAGCACCTCACGCCGATTCGCGAGCACGCCCAACATCAGCAGCACGGCGGCTGCATTGTTGTTCACCACCGTGGCCGCTTCGGCGCCGGTGAGCTCGCACAGCAGCCCCTCGACACCTGAGTCACGCTCGCCGCGCCGGCCGGATTGCAGATCGAACTCCAGATTCACCGGCGCGGTGAGCGCCCGGGCCACGGCGCGCACGGCCTCCTCGGGCAGCAGCGCGCGCCCCAGGTTGGTGTGCACCACCGTGCCGGTGAGATTGAACACCGGCCGGAGTCTCGGGCGCGCGGCCTCGGCCAGCGTCGTGTCTACGGCAGCGGCGATCACCTCATCGGTGAGGCTGGCGCGGGCCAGTGCACCTTCGAGCGCGGCGTGGCGCAGACTATCGAGGTGGGTGCGCAGCGCCGCGACGACCTGCGTGCGTCCGTGCTGCGCCAGGAGCTGCTGGAACGCGCGCGCGTTCAGCAGGCGATCGACCGAGGGAATCTCGGCCGGACCGGGCTCCACCGGATTGCGCATTTTGGCTGCGGGCATGGCTGTCGCGCCGTTCGTGCGCAGCACATTCACGTGCTCGGTTGCGAGTGTCAAGTCGCAGAGAAACTTTCCGCGCGCCGCTCTGCGGGAGTCTGCCACAGCAGCGGGTTGCCGCTGCCGCGGTGGTAACCGGCCTCGGACATCAGCAGATCGAGCGCGAGGCTCGCCAGATCATCCGCCACCGGCTCGACGTTCGGGTCCTTCTCCTGATAGAGAATCTTGCGGTAGGTGTGACACCCATCGCAAGACTCGGCGCGGATGGCCTCCGCGGCGCCCTCGATCGAGTGGTAGGCGATGTTCGCGGTGCCCTGGCACTGGCTGCAGGTGATGCGCACCAGGTGCCATTCGGTGGCGCACAGGGCGCAGTGAAGGTAGCGGTAGCCCTGAGAGCGCTCATCCGCACGCACGATGCTGGCGACCGGCAGCGTCCCGCACACCGGACACAGTCCGGACACTTCGAGCTCGACGACCTGCTCGGGCGCGAGGCGGCTCGCGAGGGCGACCCAGTAAACCTGCAGGGCCGCCATCAGGAACGGCGCGGCCGCCACCTCGATGGTGTCGGCGCACGCCGCGAGCAGCGCATCGGCCTGAGCCTCGAGTTGCGGCGGGGGCAGGGCGCGCAGGCGTTCGCACGCCTCCCGGGCGCCTGGCGGAACATCGCCCGCCGCGGCCACCGCAGCGCACATCTGCGCCACGAGCGCGCGCCATGTGCGCTCGCGCGGCCAGCTGCCGGCATGGATGAGCGGCATGCCGTGGGTGTGCGAGCGGGCCAGCTGCGTGTCGGTGGGCAGTGGTGGCTCGCAAGTTCCGAGCGCGGCCTGTTGAGCATCGGCAACCGCCGCCATCAAGTGCAGGTAGGCGCCGATGGCCTGGCCCGGCGCGCCGGGTGCGCCCTGCTGGCGCAAACGCCGGGCCCGTGCCGCGAACACAGTGGTCCGCTCGGGCAACCGCAGCCGGGGAATCGCCCCCTCGGCAAAGGCTTCAATCTGGCCGGGTTCGAGGATGCGCCGCATGGGTGATCTGGCGGAACCAGGCCCGATGATGCTTCCACGCCCAGCCCGGTGTCACGGTGCCCCGGAGCATGGCGTGCAGCGAGCCCTTCACCCAGATCGCGGCGTAGATGTGCAGCAGGATCGCGCAGATCAACACGAACGCGCACACGGCGTGCACCACCGAGGCGAGGCGAATCACGCCGATCGAGAAGTACAGCGAGAAATAGGCGCGCCAGATGACGAGGCCGGACAGCAGCAGCCCGATCATGCAGGCGCCGAGCACAAAGAACAGCAGCTTCTGTCCTGCGTTGTAGCGGCCGACCTCCGGGAGATGCTCCTCGCGGTTGTTCACCACGTCTTTCCACCGTCGCAGCCATTGCCAATCGGCCGCCTGCATGCGGTTGTCGCCCCAAAGGCTCGCCGCGAGCGGCAGGAACACGATCAGCATGAACAGTCCGATGAACGGGTGCAGGATCCGGGTCCAGGGGCCGCCGCCGAACAGTTCGCCGAGCCAGAAGAGGGCGGGATGAAACAGCGCAAGCCCCGACAGCGCCGCGAGCACGAAGGCGAGGGCGATCAGCCAGTGATTGGTGCGCTCGCCGGAGCTGTAGCGCGCCAGGGTCGCGCGGCGTTCGCTATCGCTCATGGGCGCTTCTCCGGTGGTTGAGCGCCGGGGCGCTGTGAAGCGTTGCGCTGTGGCGCGGCCTCGAGAGCCTGCCGCGCGGCCGCCTCGTCGCGCTCATCGATTTCGTTGCGGCCGACGCGCACGAAGTGGAAGAAGCCGGCCAGGACGGTGAAGGCCATGGCGGCGAGCGCGATCGGCTTGGAGACTCCCTTCCAGAGTCCGACGAGGGAGCTGATGTGCGGGTCCGCGGCGAGTCCAGCGTACAGCTCCGGCCGATCGGCGTGATGCAGCACGTACATGACGTGCGTGCCTCCGACGCCCGGTGGATCGTACAGACCCGCCTGCTCGAAGCCGCGTGACTTGAGGTCCTCCACCCGCTCGGCGGCGTGCTGCTGCATGTCTTCCTTGGTGCCGAACACCAGCGCACCCGTGGGACAGGCCTTGATGCAGGCTGGCTCGAGCCCGACCGCCACACGGTCGGAGCACAGCGTGCACTTGTAGGCCTTGTGGTCGCGCTTCGAGATGCGCGGGATGTCGAACGGGCAGCCGGCGATGCAGTACCCGCAGCCAATGCAGTTCTCTTCGTGAAAGTCCACGATACCGTTGGAGTACTGCACGATCGCGCCCGGCGCCGGGCAGGCTTTCAGGCACCCGGGGTCCGCGCAGTGCATGCAGCCGTCCTTGCGGATCAGCCACTCGAGATCGCCCTTGGGGTTCTCGTATTCGGTGAAGCGCATCAATGTCCAGGACTCGGCGGTCAGATCGCCCGGATTGTCGTACACGCCGACGTTGCTGCCGATCTCATCGCGCAGATCGTTCCATTCCATGCAAGCGACCTGGCAGGCCTTGCAGCCGATGCACTTGGTCGTGTCGATGAGCTTGGCGACCGTGCCGGTGTACGCTGCGCGCACGCCCGGCGAGGCCGTGGTGGTCGCCGAGCGCCGGACGATGTCGAGTGATTGAAGTGCCATGTCGTCCTCTTTGGACTCTTCGCGCTAGGCCCGTTCGACCTTGACGAGAAACGACTTGAACTCGGGCGTCTGCGAGTTGCCATCACCGACCACGGGCGTGAGTGTGTTGGCCAGGAAACCCGGCTTGGCGAGGCCGGTGAAGCCCCAGTGAATGGGAATGCCGACCGTGTGCACCGGCTTGCCGTCGGCCGGGAGCGTCCGCAGGCGCTTGGTGACTACCGCCACGGCCTTGATGAAGCCTCGATTCGAGGACACCTTCACGCGATCCCCCGAAGCGATACCGAGCTCTTTCGCCAGGCCTTCTCCGATTTCGACGAACTGCTCCGGCTGCAGAATCGCGTTCAACCGCACGTGCTTCGTCCAGTAATGGAAGTGCTCCGTGAGGCGGTAAGTGGTCGCGACGTGCGGGAACTCCGCGACCTTGCCGAACGCCGCGCGGTCGTCCTTGAACACGCGGGCAGCGGGGTTGCTGAGTGTCTGCTCCTGAGCGGGGCTCAGCGGGTTGCGGGCGAGCGGGGTCTCGAACGGCTCGTAGTGCTCGGGGAAGGGGCCTTCGGCCAGGTTCCCGCGCCCGAAGAAGCGCGCCACCCCCTCGGCGTTCATGATGAACGGACCCATGCCGAGTGAGGGATCCTCGTCTGCCTTGTAGTCGGGCACATCCGCACCGGTCCACGCCGTGCCATTCCAGGCGATGAGCTTGCGATCCGGATTGAAGGGCTTGCCGCTCGGGTCGCAGGAGGCGCGGTTGTACATCACGCGGCGGTTTGCCGGCCATGAATACGCCCAGTTGAGGGTCTGACCGATGCCGGTGGGGTCGGAGTTATCCCGCCGCGCCATGAGATTGCCGTTGGGTCCCCAGGCGCCGCAATAGAGCCAGCACCCGGAAAGCGTGCTGCCGTCGTCGCGTAGCTCGCCGAATCCTGCGAGCTGCTCGCCCGCCTTGCGTATCACCTGGGTCGGGTTCTTGGGGTCGGTGACGTCTTTCAGCGCACGACCGCTGTATTCCTTGGCGAGCTCTTCGGGGCTGGGGCTCTTCGCCACGGCGTACGGCCAGTAAAGGTTCACGATCGGATCGGGGAAGGCGCCGCCGCCACTCTTATAAAGAGCGCGCAGCCGCGTGAAGAGCTCGCCCATGATCTCGAGATCCGTGCGTGCCTCACCGGGTGGCTCGGCCCCTTTCCAGTGCCACTGCAGCCACCGGCCGGAGTTCACCAGCGCGCCGTCCTCCTCGGCGAAGCACGAGGTCGGGAGGCGGAAGATCTCGGTCTGGATCTTGGAGGGATCGACGTCGTTGTGCTCCCCGTAGTTGCGCCAGAACTCGCTCGTTTCGGTCGCGAGCGGGTCCATGATCACGAGGAATTTGAGCTTGGCGAGCCCGCCGGTCATCTTGGCCTTGTTGGGCGCCGCGGCCAGCGGATTAAAGCCCTGGCAGATGAAGCCGTTCATCTTGCCCTGGCTCATGAGCTCGAACGTCTGCAGCATGTCGTAGCCCTTGTCGAGCTTCGGCAGATAGTCGTAGGCCCAGTTGTTCTCCCTGGTCGCCGCATCCCCCCACCAGGCTTTCATGAGGCTGACGTGGAACTTGTTGTAATTCTGCCAGTAGCTCAGCTGGTTCGGCCGCAGGGGCTTGAAGGCGCGCGCCGCGATGTACTTGTCGTATTCCTGTTCCTTGTCGCCCGGCAGTGTCAGGTAGCCGGTCAACAGGTTGGACATCAGCCCGAGATCGGTGAGGCCCTGGATGTTGGAGTGTCCGCGCAGGGCGTTCATGCCGCCCCCGGACACGCCGATGTTGCCGAGGAGCAGCTGCATCATCGCCCCGGCGCGGATCATCTGGGTTCCGACCGAATGCTGCGTCCAGCCCAAGGCGTACATCACGGTCATGGCGCGGTTGGGCGGCGCCGTCGAGCCGATGATCTCGCACACCTGCAGGAATTTCTCCTTCGGCGTACCACAGACGCGCTCCACCATCTCCGGCGTGTAGCGGGCGTAGTGGCGCTTCATCAGCTGGTACACGCAGCGCGGATGCTCGAGCGTCGGGTCGGTCTTCACGTAACCGTCGTGCCCGAACTCGTAGTCCCAGGTGGATTTGTCGTAGCTGCGCTTCTCGGCGTTGTAGCCGGAGTAGAGCCCGTCGGTGAAGGCGAAGTCCTCGCGGACGATGAAGCTCAGGTCGGTATAGCTCCGAACGTACTCGTGCTGGATCTTGTCCTCGGTCAGAAGATATTTGATGACCCCGCCGAGGAAGGCGATGTCAGTGCCGGTGCGGATGGGCGCATAGACGTCTGCCACGGAGGCCGAGCGGGTGAAGCGCGGGTCGACGACGATGAGGCGCGCCTTGTTGTGCGCCTTCGCCTCGGTGACCCACTTGAAGCCGCAGGGATGGGCCTCGGCGGCGTTGCCGCCCATGATGAGAACGACGTCGGCATTCTTGATGTCGACCCAGTGATTCGTCATCGCTCCACGGCCAAACGTCGGGGCAAGACCTGCCACCGTCGGGCCGTGTCACACACGGGCCTGATTGTCGAAAGATAAGATGCCGAGGCTGCGGATCACCTTGTGCGTGAGATAGCCGACCTCGTTGCTGCTCGCCGAGGCCGCGAGCATGCCGGTGGTCAGCCACCGATTGACGGTCAGGCCCTCCGGCGTCTTCGCCACGAAATTCGCGTCGCGATCCTCCTTCATGAGCTTGGCGATGCGACCGAGGGCCTCGTCCCAGGAGATCGGCTGCCACTTGTCCGAGCCGGGCGCGCGGTACTCGGGACGCGTCAGGCGGCTCGGGCTGTGGATGAAGTCGATGAGCGCCGCACCCTTCGGGCAGAGCGTGCCGCGATTGACCGGGTGATCCGGATCGCCCTCGATGTGAAAGATGCTCGAGCGCGCGTTCTTGGCGCGATCGCCGAGGCTGTACATGAGAACGCCACACGCGACGGCGCAGTAAGGGCAGGTGTTGCGCGTTTCGGTGGCCCGCGCCAGCTTGAATTCGCGTACTTCGGCAAGCGCCGCGGTGGGGGAGAAGCCGAGCAGCACGAGGCTCGACCCCGCCAGGGAGGCGCCAGTCACCTTCAGGAACTCGCGCCGCGTCACGTCAGCCATGGCAATCCCCTCTTGCATGTCTGCAGACGGCCGAAGTCTATACCCCGCTGAGAGGGGGAGCTACAACGGAGGCCCTGCGCACGCTGCGCCGCGGCGCGTATGATCGCGGGGGGCGGCGACGCCGCGGGTGGCTTTTTGTTACGCTTGAGCTACCGCAGGATGGAGCCAAAGCCGCGCCGGGTCACGAGGCGCGGACGTGGTGCTGACGGCGCGTCGATCCCGCGGCCTCGGATCTCACCTCTTGGCTAGGTGGCAGAGTGGTCATGCAGCGGCCTGCAAAGCCGTCTACGCCGGTTCGATTCCGACCCTAGCCTCCAGAACCCTGTTTTCCGCTGTCCCACCGCGTCTCGCCGTGTCCTTTAATTCACTTAAGCTATTGATTAATAAGACTACATGTGTACAGCGTCGTCTAGTGGCGTCCAAGCCACCGTCGTTGGACTTGGGTCCTCCTATGGGGTACGTTAAACCTCATTGGGGTACGCGGGTGTTGGATGCCGAGTCTGAGCGACACAAAAGTTCGAGGCGCGAAACCGCGTGAGCGCCCCTACAAACTCTTCGATGAGCGTGGCTTGTACCTGCTGGTGACGCCCACCGGCGGCCGACTGTGGCGTCTCCGCTACCGCATGGGAGGACGCGAAAAGCTCATCTCGCTGGGCGCTTATCCGGACGTGCCGCTGAAGCGCGCACGCGAGAAGCGCGACGAGGCGCGCAGACTCATCGCGGATGACATCGATCCAAGCGCAGAGCGCCAGGCGAGGCGCGCGGCGCTTCTCGAGACCTTCGAGGGCGTGGCGAAGGAATGGCTCGAGCTGCAGAGCAAGTCGCTCGCCCCTGAGACCATATCCATTCTGGGCACGCGGCTGAAGAGCGCTCTCTACCCTTACCTCGGCAGCCGGC
>Ga0209686_1001570_pt1 | contig 11193 bp, 10 predicted proteins | sample GraSoiAngelo_126_FD_185883 | JGI IMG/M metagenome (GOLD analysis project Ga0209686, IMG submission 185883) | Grasslands soil microbial communities from the Angelo Coastal Reserve, California, USA - 14_0927_09_20cm (SPAdes) (version 2) | ecosystem: Environmental > Terrestrial > Soil > Grasslands ...
GGTGGAGCGAGTCGGTTTCAAGCCCCTTCGTCGCGCTCACGAGAATCGCGTTGCGCGCGACCACCGGCGCGGCATGCCTCAACACGTCGCGCATGCCATGTGATGGAACGGCGGCGATGACGATCGCGGCGCCTTTCAGAGCGGCTTCGACGGAAGACGTAACAGTGATGGCGCGCGAAAGCGGGACGCCCGGCAAGTATCGCGGGTTCTCGCGCGCCGCCCCGATCTCGCTCACGAGCGACGGATCGCGGCCCCACAGATGGACCTCGTGACCAACGCGAGCGCAGTGGTTGGCGAGAGCCGTGCCCCAGCTTCCGGCGCCGAGCACGCCGATCCGCTCGGTCATCGCTCGCGCTCGCCCATACGGCGTTCGGTGCCGCCTATCAATCGCCGCAGGTTCGCGCGATGGCGGAAGAGAATGAGCGCGCCGGTTCCGATCGCGGCGCCGAGGACCTGTGGCGGCGCACCCGAGATCATCGCGACAGACGGGAGGGTCACGGTGGCGGCAAGCGATCCCAGCGAGACGAGACGCGTGAACCAGACGATCGCGAGAAACATTCCGGCAGCCGCGCCCGCGGCGATCGGCGCGAGCACGCCGAAGACGCCGGCGGCGACTGCAACGCCCTTTCCGCCGTGGAACCGAAGCCACACGGGATAAATGTGTCCAACGATGGCCGCCGCGCCAGCCGCCGCCATCGCATCGATCGTGCCTGTAGCAGCGTGCGCCGCCCACACGGTTGCCGCCCCCTTTGAAATGTCGAGGGCCATCACCGCAACGCCAAGTGGCGCACCAGTCGTGCGCAGGACGTTCGCGGCGCCCACGTTGCCGCTGCCCGAGACGCGCACGTCGATGCCGGCGCGTCTCGCCAGCAGGAACGCAAATGGCACCGAGCCGAGCACGTAGCCGAACAGGATCCAGGTCAGCACAACAAAAGAGCGTACAACACTTCTTCCGCCTAAACGCGGAAGCCACGGGACGCGTTGTGGCTTCCGTCGTCAGGCGCGAGGGAACGGGAACCTTGTGGGAAAGGGAATCTTTGTGGCTTCCGCCTTTAGGCGGAAGATCCAGCCAGCTCTCCGTGAGCCATCACCTCGTACCGAGAACCCTTGGGCGAGAGATGACTGCGAAACAGCGTGACGCGCGTGATGAGACAGCTCGCATCCGGAGCGCTCAGTCCAGTGATCATCGCGCGCGCAGCTCGGGCCCCGGCATGCCGCACATCTTTTACGCGCGCGATCGTCAGATGCGCGCTGAACGGCCGTCGCTCGGGCTCGAACCCGAGCGGTTGCAGCCGGCGCACGACTTCCTGTTGCAGATGCCGGAGCGCCTCGGCTCCATCGGCCAGACCAATCCAGATCACGCGCGGTGGGCCCGACGGGGGAAATACGCCACACCGCCCGAGACGCAGTCGAAACGGCCTCTGCGCGAAAGGCTGGCCGAGGGCCGCGGCGAACGAGTCCGCGGATCGATCCTCGATCTGCCCGATGAACACGAGCGTCAGATGAAGATTGTCGAAGACGACCCAGCGCGCGTCCAGACCGGTTCGCCGCACCTGCTGCCGCAGGTCGTCGGCAGCGCGCGCCGCGGCCGCACGCACTGCTTCATCGAGCTCGACGGCGACAAAGAGGCGCATCAGGCGATCATCCGCCTCACGCGATCGAGCGCAGCTTGCGTCGACTGGAACTTCACCATGTCACGTCCGCCGAGAAATGAGTAGGTCCGCACGTATGCGGCGCGTTCGGGCGCGAGCACCGCGATTACCACCGTCCCGACCGGCTTCTCCGGCGTGCCGCCACCCGGACCGGCGATCCCTGTGATCGCGACGGCAACGTCGGCGCCTGTCAGCGCGCGGATGCCCTCGGCCATCGCGATCGCCACCGGCTCGCTCACCGCGCCGTGCTGCGCGATCAGCGCACGCGGCACGTCGAGCCACGCGATCTTCGCGTCGTTGTCGTACGCGACGATGCCGCCGTGCACGTAATCGGAGCTGCCCGGCACGTCCGTCAGCCGCGACAACAGCAGCCCGCCCGTGCAGGATTCCGCCGCGGCAAACGAATAGCCGCCGGTGCGCAGCAGATCGCCGACGACCTCCGGCATCATTCGCCCGTCGGTGCTGTAGACATCGTCGCCGAGCGCGCGTGCCAGCTCGTCACGCGCGCGCGAGACTTCGGCCGGGCCCTTCGCTCCGTCTGCCGCGCGCAACGAGAGGTGCAGCTCGATCTGCCCCATGGCCGCGAGAATGGTCGTCACGATCGGCGGCGTGGCGTCCCGCCATCTCGAGTAGATCGGCTGCACGGTCTGCTCGACATCCGATTCGGAGCGGCCGGTGATGAACAGGCTCGCGGTGTAGACCCGCTCGGCGCCCGCGCGCGCCGCGAGCGCGCCGGCGGCCAGCTTCTCGAACATCGGCTTCATCTCTCGCGGAGGCCCGGGCAGCAGCACCACGACACGATGGTCGTCATCGATGAGGAGGCCCGGCGCGGTCCCGTTGGGATTGTCGAGCACGGTCGCGCCACGCGGCACCTGCGCCTGGCGCCGATTGACGTCCGGCATCCGCATTCCGCGCCGCGTAAAGCGCGCGCGAATCTTCTCGACAATCGCTTCGTCGATGTCCATGGCGCGCCCGAGCACGTCGGCCACGACGTCCCGCGTCAGGTCGTCGTCGGTCGGACCGAGCCCGCCGGTGAAGACGATCAGATCCGATCGCGCGCGCGCTTCCCTGAAGACCTGCGCGAGCGTCGCGCGATGATCCCCGACCACGTGTTTCGTCAGGACCTCGATGCCCATCGAGGCGAGCTGCTCAGTGAGGAGAAGAGAATTCGTGTCGAGGCGCGCGGTCCCGAGCAGCTCCGAGCCGACCGCGATGATCTCGGCGGTGCGGAGCGGCGAGGCGGTGGACATGCCTCAATGAATCCACGAAGGCAGCAGCCAAATCAAGAGGCGCAGACTGATGTTCGCGTAGACCGCGGCCATCGCATCGTCGGCCATCACGCCGAGACCGCCGTGCAGCCGCTCGAGCCGGTCCGCGGGATAGGGCTTGATGACGTCGAAGACGCGGAACAGGAAGAACCCGGCCAGCGCCGCGGACCAGCCGATGGGCATGAACGCGAGCGTGATCAACATCCCGAGCACTTCGTCGATGACCACAGGACCGGGGTCGATGCCGCCGAAGTAGCGCTCCGCATGTGTGCCGGCCCACGCGCCGGCGCCGAAGACCAGCGCAATCAGTGCCGCTTCGATTGCCCGAGAACGCGCCCACCACACGATCAGGTAGACCACCAGACCGGCAGCGGACCCGACTGTGCCCGGCGCCACTGGAAAGTACCCGCAATAACCAACAGTGGCGACGAAAACGGCGAAACGAGTCACGCTTTCACGACGCGCGTGCCGGCGAGGCGATCGTGAAGCGCGCGGCGGTCACCGAAGAGCGCTGGCAGAAAGCCGAGCCCCACAGGCAGTGCAGAGACGAGGTAGCCGGTCGCGCGCACGATCGCATGGCCGAGCGACACGCGATCGAACGCATCGCCGTCAGAATCCCCCTGGACCACCCGAATGCGGGCGGCCATCTTCCCGATCGTCTGGCCTCCAGCCGCAACAAACGCCGCGAAGTACGCGCCGTTCATCAATAACAGGAAGGCGATGAAAGGGGCCACAGGCAGCGCCCTCACCTCGGCGAACGGCAGCTCGCAGATCTTCAGCGTGAAATACAGCACCGTGGCATCGATGGTTCCAAGAAGCAGCGCGTCGACTGTGGCCGCGCCCAGCCGCGCGATTGGCGACGCAAGACTCCCGGCCCCGACTGTCGGCGGCGCGATCTCCGCCGCTCTTGGCGGCGCTACGGGCACGGCGCGGTCCGCCACGATCGGGATTTCCGCTGTCTCGAGCGCGAGCTGCGGGTTAGAGGCGTCGCGTCTCGGGCGAGGCTTCGTCGCCACGCTCGTTCGCCGCACGGCCAGCGGCGCACGCGGCGAAGCGCCTGGCGTGACGAGCGGCGCATCCTCCCTCGCGGCGCGTTCCTTGAACAATGGCAAATCGAAGCTGCTCGTAATGGGGCGCGCGCCGGCCTGCGCGGCGGCGGTCGGCGAAAGGGACGCAAGCGGTGTGTCGCCCTCTTCTGCTTCCTGTTCTGACGGCGTAGCGGCGTCGTTCAGCGAGAAATCCGAGAGCGGCCCCATGGCCTCCGTGCCGTCCTGGATCGGCAGTTCCACCGGATCGACATCGTCGCTGAGCGAAAAGTCGTAGCCGCAGTTCCGGCAGCGTTCGCCGCTATCGAAGCTGATGTACTGGCACTTCGGACATCTCATCGTGAGGAGGAGCCCGGGGTAGCCGCGCGCGATCCCGTGCGAGCGGTTGCAAGCAGCTGACGCTGGATCGTGATGCGTAAATCGTCAGCCTGCGAGCGAAGGGGATCGCCGGGACGGATCGCGTCGAGCGCGGCAAGCGCGTCGCGGACGCGCCCCTTCGAATAGAAGATCCGCGCGCGCGAGAGAGAGACTTCTGCGGGCGATGGGACCGGCAGCGGCTCCAGCCTGGGACCACCAGCGCCAACCGCGTCAGGAGCCGACGATGGCCGCCATGGAAGATCGCGGCCGCTCCAGGCGATGACCACCAGCGCCCCGCTCAATGCGCCGATCGCCAATACGAGGAAGAGCGTCGCGGCGGAGATGCTTTCGCGCGCGGCAGCGCCCGCGTTCGTTGCCGTGCGCTCGCGGCCCGCAGGCGCCGTTTCGTCGCGTGTATCGCCCGCGGGCGCGAGCCGATCGAGGCGATCGAGCAGCGCGAACGCTTCGTCGGAGGAGATGCCCCGCTCCACCGCCGAGGTCAGCAGCCGCCGCGCATCCACGGCATCGCCGCGATCGAAGGCCGCGACACCGGTCTGCAGCAGCTCTTCCCCCTCGCGATGCCGCTCGGCGATCGCGCCGCGCGCGCGCTCGATGTACGCGCGGGCCCGCGCGTGGCTGCGGTCCAGGAACAGGACACGCGTCCACACGCTGATCGCCAGCTCGTGCTGACCGTTGAAATAATGATCGAGGCCGGCGAGGAGGAGTTCCTCGATGCGCGTTTCGCGTCCCGTCTCTGAGGCGAGCAGGTCCCCTTCATGGCGCAGCGGATCTGGCATTACAAGTAGCGCGATTATACTTCATCCAGTTGACGGAGGATGGAGGACGGAAGACGGCAAAACCGAAAAACCTTTGTCCGTACTCTTCTCCGTCCCCCGACAACCCCGACCGCCGACAACCATCCTCCTGCCTCCGCCGCGAAGCGGCTACGGCGGGCAAGCCGACAAACCACCTATGGCCATCATCGAGTGCATTCCAAATGTGAGCGAGGGTCGACGCTCGGACGTCGTCGATGCGATCGCTGCCGCTGTGCGCGCGGTGCCAGGCGTGCGCGTGCTCGACTATTCATCCGATGCGTCCCACAACCGATCGGTCTTCACGCTTGCGGGCGATGCCGCACCGCTGAAGACCGCGATGCTTGCGCTCTTCGAACGTGCCGTCGCAGCAATCGATCTCCGGACGCATAGGGGCGAACACCCGCGGCTCGGCGCCGTCGACGTTGTGCCCTTTGTTCCCATTGAAGGGGTCACGATGGACGCGTGCGTCACCCTCGCAAAGGAGCTCGCGCAAGCGGTGGCGTCGCGATTCGGCATTCCGATTTTCCTCTACGAGGAGGCCTCGTCGAATCCCGCGAGGAAGAACCTGGAAGACATCCGCCGTGGCGAGTACGAAGGACTGGCAGCGAAGATGAAAACGCCCGGGTGGATGCCCGATTACGGTCCAGCGGAGCCGCACTCGAGCGCGGGCGCCTCGGTGATCGGCGCCCGGATGCCGCTCATCGCGTACAACATCAACCTCAACACGGATCGCGTCGATATCGCGAAGAAGATCGCGGCCGCGGTCCGCCACAGCAGCGGCGGCCTGCGCTACGTCAAGGCGGCCGGCTTCATGCTGGAGGATCGGCGCATCGCGCAGGTTTCGATGAACCTCACGAACTATCAGAAGACGCCAATCTTCCGCGTATTCGAGATGGTGAAGCGTGAGGCCGAACGGCACGGGGTGTCGATTCTCGAGAGCGAGATCATCGGGTTGGTGCCCTCAGCCGCGCTGGTCGGGGCGGCGGAGTTCTATCTGCAGTTGGACCGATTCGGAGAGAATCAGATTCTGGAACACAAACTTCGCGCCGCCGAATAGGAACGGAGACCACGGAGCACCTTACTCAGAGGCCACGGAGGTCACAGCGCGGCTGCGCCGCAACCAAACCCGTGGCGCATCCGCGCTAGCGGCAGGACCCGTGGGCCCGCCGATCTAGTAGAACAAACGCATTCTTGTCAGGAAAACACGTTTTCGCGCGTTTGTTCTACAGAGAAATTCTCTTCTTTAAGAATTCTAATTCTTATGTCGTTCCCCTCCGTGGCCTCTAAGTAGAAGACAGCTCCGTGGCCTCTACACGGCCTCTTCCTCTCTCCGCGCGGGCGCGATCCCGAAGGCGCGCATCTTGCGATAGAGATTGCTGCGCTCCACGCCGAGGACTTCGGCGGTGCGGGAGATGTTGCCGTTCTGCGCCGCGAGCGCGCGCAGGATGTAGTCGCGCTCGAACCGCTCGCGCGCCTCGTGCAGCGGCAGTGGCGGCACGCTGGCTTCGTCGGCCGTAAGCGTCGCCGTTCCCTCGAGAAACGCGAGATCGGACAGCGCGATCGTATCCCCCGGCACCATGATCATCAATCGCTCGATCACGTTCCGCAGCTCTCGCACGTTGCCCGGCCACTTATAGCTCCGCAGCCCTGTCGTCGCGCCCGGATCGAGCCGCTTGGGCCGGCGGCCGTACTCGCGCGCGAAATCCGCCATGAAGTGCTCGGCCAGCAGTGGAATGTCCGCCTCGCGGTCGCGCAGCGGCGGCACGAAGATGGGGATGACGTTCAGCCGGAAGTACAGGTCCTCGCGGAATCGTCCGCCGCGGATCTCGAGCGGCAACTCCTTGTTCGTCGCGGCGATGACGCGTACGTCGACCTTGACGGTGCTGGTGCCGCCCACCGGTTCGACGACTTCCTCCTGCAGCGCGCGCAGCACCTTGGCCTGCGTCTTCAGGCTCATGTCGCCGATCTCGTCGAGGAACAACGTTCCGCCGTCGGCCGCCTCGAATTTGCCGCGGCGATCCGCCATCGCGCCCGTGAACGCGCCCTTCATGTGTCCGAACAGCTCGCTCTCGATCAGTTCCTCGGGAATCGCTGCGCAATTGACCTCGACAAACGGCCCGCCCCGCTTCCGGCTCAACATATGGATGTTGCGCGCCACGAGCTCCTTGCCCGTCCCGTTCTCCCCGTAAATCAGCACGCGCCCCTTTGTCGGCGCCGCCATCGCGATCTGCTCGCGGAGCTGCGCCATCACGTAGCTCTCGCCGATCATCGTCAGGCCCCGGTCGACGGTCGCGCGCAACGCACGGTTCTCCGCCTCGAGCCGCCGCTGCCGAAGCGCGTGGCTCACGACGAGCACTGTTTTTTCCAGCGACAGCGGCTTCTCGACGAAGTCGAACGCGCCGATCTTGATCGCGCGCACGGCTGATTCGATGTTGCCGTGACCCGAGATCATCACCACGGGCGCGTCAACGCGCCGTTCCTGCAGTCGCGCGAGCGTCGTCAGGCCGTCTATCCCCGGCAGCCAGATATCCAGCACGATTACGTCGTACAGAGCGCGCGTGACGCGATCGAGGCAGGCCTCGCCCGAGTCGACGGCATCGACCTGGTATCCCTCGTCGCGCAGCACGCCGCTGAGCGCCGTCCGGACGCCCGCCTCGTCGTCGACGATTAGGATGGTGGGTTTCATGTCTTACTTCGCTCGGTGGGGCGCCTTTAGATTCCCCACCTCCCCGCCTTCGCTCTCAGGCTTCATCGAGCTGCGGCGGGCAGGCCGCTGCGCAATGTCGACTCCAGCCGAAGGGTGTCCAGCCGAAGCGCTTTGCGCGAAGGCGGACGGCGCTCGCTTGCTTCGTGTTTGCAGTGGAAGCATCCAGCACCCGAGCCCTTAGCACCCTCGCGCCGAGCACCCACTGCGTCAGTTCCGTCAGCATGGAAGCTCGATCACGAACCGGCTCCCATGAGGACTATTGTCGCCTACTTCTATCGAGCCGCCGTGCTCGGCGACGATCCGGCGCACGATTGCGAGGCCGAGGCCGCTGCCGCGGCGTTTCGTCGAGTAATACGGCATGAACAGCTTTTCCCGGTCCGCCGGCGGCACGCCGGGACCGTTGTCGGACACGATGATCCGCGCGACCGCATTGGCGGCATCGTGCTGCGTCTCGATGCTGATGCACGGCGGCTCCGCATCGGGCCGCGGCACCGCATGGGTTTCGCCGACCGCCTCGATCGCGTTGTCGACAAGATTGATCACCACGCGCCGGATCTGTTCGACGTCGAGCCGGACGGGCGGCAGCACCGACGCGAACTGCCGATCGATGTGGATGTCGCGGAACAGCCCATTGTAGAGCGCCAGCGATTCAGCGAGGACGCCGTTCAAGTTCGACGGGACCGCGCGCGGCGCCGGCATCCGCGCGAACTGCGCGAACTCGTCCACCAGCGCTTTCAGTGATTCGACCTCGCCCACGATCGTCGTCGTGCATTCCTCGACGAGCTCCCGCACGGGCGACGGCGCGTTCCCGAAGTGACGCCGCATCCGCTCGGCGCACAGCTGGATCGGCGTCAACGGGTTCTTGATTTCGTGCGCGAGCCGACGGGCCACGTCGCGCCACGCCGCCACGCGCTGCGTCCGCACGAGCGGCGTCACATCGTCGAACACCAGCACGGCCCCTTCGAGCGCGCCCCCGCCGCTCTGCAGGGTCGTCGCGGCCGCAGCCAGATGAATCTCGCGCCCTTCGCGCGCGAGCGCAATCTCCTGTCCCGCGGGCTTCGCCAGACCCGCCGTCGCGGCGCGGACGAGCGCCGCGAGCGGCTGTAGATCCTCGCGCGCAAACACCTGTTCCGCCGGCATGCCGACGACGGCGGCGTCCATGTTGAGGAGGCGCAATGCCGCGGCGTTGATGGTGCTGACCGAGCCGTCAGGCGCCATCGAGACGACGCCCGTCGCGATGCGCTCGAGAACGGTCTCGATGTACCGCCGCCGCTCGTCGAGCTCCGAATTCTTTTTCTCGAGATCGTGGCGCGATCGTTCGAGGCGCCGCTGGCTTGTTGCCAACTCTCCCGCCATCGCGTTGAACGCCTCGACCAGCGAACCGAACTCGTCGCGCGTTTCCGGTTCGATACGGTGATCAAGATGGCCCGCACCGATTTCCCTGGCGCCGGCCGCGAGCATGTGCACCGGACGCGTGATCCGTTTCGCGAGATACAACCCGAGCCACGTCGCGCTGACCAGGATCAAGAGCGTCATCGACAGAAACAGTGACAGGTACACACCTTCGAGCGGACGCTTGAGGACGCGCAGCTGGTTGTAATCCTCGTACGCCTCCGCAATGCTCCGGGCATGACGCGCGAGATCGCTCGACAGGAAGTCGCTCGCGATGACGACGCCCACCGCAGTGCCGGACGCGTCGCGTGCGATCGCGCCGGCGCGCACCAGCTCGCCGCCCGCGTCGAGCGGCTCGTGCGCCTGTGTATCGGTGCTGCCGGCAGCGACGCGGGCCGCCAGCCGATCGGCTGACGCACGCAGGTGCCCGTGCCGCAGCGTCGGTGATTCGAGAGCGAACACGGGAGCCACCTCCGGCCGCGGGCCGCCTCCGGGCTGCAGCCGATAGATTTCAACCATGCTGACGCGCCCGTCCATGACGGGTGCGCTCACCGCGCTCTTCAGCGCGTCGAGATTTCCCCTGTTCAGCGCGTCGATCGGAAGCGTTTTCGCGATGCGGGATGCCTGCGCGGCAACCGAATCCTCGCGGTCGCGGTAGAACGCGCCGGCGATCGCGTTCGCCGACGTCAGGACATCGGACACCGGCTGGCTGAACCACCGGTCCGTGGTCTTGCGGATCAATTCGCTGCCGACGAGCAGCACCAGGACGGAGGGCACGATCGTCAGGCCCAGCAGCGCGGCGACGAGCTTCAGCCGGAAACGCGAGAACGGCAGGCCCCGCCGCCGTTCGACGAACAGCTTGACGACGTTGCGCGCCAGCACGAAGGCGAGCGCGACCAGCATCGTGGCGTCCGCAAGCGTGAGCGCGTAGAGGACTACCTCGCTGAGGAAGTCCGGGTTGAGCTGCGTCGACCGATCCGCCAGCGTGATCATCGCGACCAGGCTGACGAGCAGCAGGACGATCCCCGCGAGGATCAGCCGCGGGTTGTCGCGAAACGGCCGGCGCTCAGGCCGCGGGGACGGCGCGGGTGGACGCGGCGGCAGGGTCGGCCGATGCTTGAAATCGCGGACGGTAGTCATGGGCGATCACGTCGGGGCGCGGGGTGCGGGATCCGGGGTGCATCGGCGTGCGGGACCCGGGGTGCACGGTATGGGGCGCGCGGCGCGAGCCGCATCACGGATCCGAGGGACAGCATCCGTAGGTGCTCTCGATCGAGAGCAGACATTTTCCGCATCCTCCGCCTCCGCCGCGCAGCGGCTACGGCGTGACCTCGCCGTAGCGCGCCCGTGTTGTCACGCGCGCGGAGGCGGGCGCATCCCGCAACCCGCATCCCTAGACTCCCTATTACTCTTTCGTGTTGAGCAGGTCTTTGAGCTCGCTCATGAACTCGCCGATATCGCGAAAGTGACGATACACCGAAGCGAAGCGGACGTACGCGACCTTGTCGAGCCGGCGCAGCTCGTTCATCACGAAAGCGCCGATCTCTTCCGTGCTGATCTCCTTCTCGGGCTTGTCCTGCAGCGCCGACTCCACGCGGTCGGCGATCTTCTCGATCGAGGCTATGCTTACCGGACGCTTTTCGCAGGCCTTCAGGAGACCCGCGACGAGCTTCTGCCGTTCGAAGCGCTCCCGGCTGCCGTCCTTCTTGATCACCATGTACGGGATCTCGTCAATCCGTTCGTAACTGGTGAACCGGCGGCCGCACCCGAGACACTCGCGCCGGCGGCGGATCACTTCGCCTTCCTTGCTCTCGCGCGAGTCGACCACCTTGTCGCCAAGATGGGCGCAATACGGACACTTCATTGATCACTCCGCTCGGGCCGCCTCAGGCCCCAACGCTAACGCGTTGGGGGTCCTTGCGGCGGTCCCCTCCGGCCCTCGCTGGGAATCCCTCC
>Ga0209686_1001579_pt1 | contig 11173 bp, 11 predicted proteins | sample GraSoiAngelo_126_FD_185883 | JGI IMG/M metagenome (GOLD analysis project Ga0209686, IMG submission 185883) | Grasslands soil microbial communities from the Angelo Coastal Reserve, California, USA - 14_0927_09_20cm (SPAdes) (version 2) | ecosystem: Environmental > Terrestrial > Soil > Grasslands ...
CCGCCTCCGCGGCGCTGGTAAAGCGGACGTCGACCTCGGCCCGCGCGTGCGCGGGCACGACGTTGGGCCGGGTACCGCCGGTCAGCACCCCGACGTTGATCGTGGTGCCGCTGCGCGGATCGGCGAGCGCCTTCAGCGCCAGCACCTGGTGGGCGATCTCCTCGATGGCGCTCACGCCTTTTTCGGGCTCGACGCCGGCGTGGGCCGCGCGGCCATCGACCTCGAGGATGAAATCGGCGATGCCCTTGCGAGCCGTCTTGAGGGCGCCGCCGCTGGCGGCCGGTTCCAGCACAAGGACGGCCTCAGCCTGGCGTGCCGTCTCCTCGATCAATGTTCGCGAGCTGGTGCTCCCGATCTCTTCGTCGGAGGTCGACAGCACGATGACCGGCCGCGACGGCTTGGCGCCCTCGAGGGCGAAGGCTGCCTCCACGATGCCGGCCTTCATGTCGTAGCTCCCCGGACCGGTGACCCGATCGCCCTCGACCAAAAAGGGCAGTCGGGCGAGGGTGCCGGCCGGCCAGACCGTGTCGTGGTGGCAGAGGAGCACGATCGGCCGGACGCCGGACCCAACCCGGATCTCCAGGTGATCGCCCCGGTCGGGCCGCCGATGGCGGGTCGCGCGGGCGCCGGCACGCTGCGCAAAGAGCGCCGCCACCTCGTCGGCGCACGCGTCGCAGCGCGCCTTGTCCGGTGATGGCGACTCGGCGAGGACGAGGCGTTCGAGGGCGGCGAGCATGGCGGTCCGATCAGGCGTTTGCACCAGAGTGCCGTCCATGCTAAAACCTAGGGACCACAGGAGGGAGGTAGTCATGAGCGTTCACGCGCCCGAAGTCGCCAATCGGATCGTGCTCGACGAGAAGGAGATGCCGACCCGCTGGTACAACATCCAGGCGGACCTCCCGTTTCCCGGGAGCCCGCCGCTTCATCCCGCGACCCGCCAGCCGGTTGGCCCACAAGACCTGGCCCCGTTGTTCCCGATGGAGCTCATCAAGCAGGAGGTCTCCCAGGAACGCTACATCGACATCCCACAACCGGTCCAGGACGCGCTTCGGCTCTGGCGGCCGACGCCGCTGATGCGGGCGACCCGGCTGGAACGCGAGCTGAAGACGACCGCGAAGATCTACTACAAGTACGAAGGTGGCAGTCCGCCCGGATCGCACAAGCCGAACACGGCGGTCGCCCAGGCCTTTTACAACAAGGCGGAGGGTACCCGGCGGTTGACGACCGAGACCGGCGCCGGCCAGTGGGGAAGCGCCCTGGCCTTCGCCACGAAGCTCTTCGACCTCGAGTGCATGGTCTACATGGTGCGGATCAGCTACGAGCAGAAGCCGTATCGGAAAAGCATGATGCACGTCTGGGGCGCCGAGGTAGTGCCCAGCCCATCCGACCGGACCCAGGCGGGCCAACGCATCCGAGCGGAAAACCCCGAATCGACGGGCAGCTTGGGTATCGCGATTTCGGAAGCGATCGAAGATGCCGCCGGCAAAGACGACACCAAGTACTCGCTGGGCAGTGTCCTCAACCACGTGCTCATGCACCAGACGATCATCGGCCAGGAAGCGCTGACGCAAATGGAGCGGGCCGGCGCCATGCCCGACCTGGTGGTGGGCTGTGTTGGCGGCGGCAGCAACTTCTCCGGTCTGGCGTTTCCGTTCCTGCGCGACCGCTTGACCGGCCATAGCAAGACGCGGTTCCTGGCCGTCGAGCCGGCGGCCTGTCCATCGATGACGCGCGGCAAGTACGCCTACGACTTCGGCGATACGATCGGGATGACGCCGTTACTGGAGATGTACACCCTGGGCCACACATTCATCCCCGAAGGGATTCACGCCGGCGGACTGCGGTACCACGGCATGGCACCGCTCGTGTCAGCGCTGGCGAAGCACGGGTTTATCGAGCCGGTGGCGTACCCGCAGCGGGCCGTCTTCGACGCCGCGGTGCAGTTCGCCCGAACAGAAGGCACCATTCCCGCACCGGAGACCGCCCACGCGATTCGGGCAGTGATCGATGAGGCCGTCAAGGCGCGCGAGCGAGGCGAGTCGCCGGTGATCCTGTTCAACTTCAGTGGCCACGGTCTGCTCGACCTGGCGGCGTACGACAACTATTTCGCCGGGACGATGAGCGATGTCACGCTCTCGGAGGCGCGCATCCAGGAACTCGTCGGCGCACTCTAGCGTTTGAGGCGTGCGGGGAGGAACCGGTAAGGTTCCTTCCCGTGGTTCAGTGCTTGCCGCCCTCGCGGCCGATGGCCGCCATCCGGCTGCGGTCCTGGCTCGAGGCCTCACCGCCCTTCCGACCGGCTTCGCGCGCTTCCTCGGATGAGAACTCATGCGCTGAGCCTTTCTCGTGGGCCGCTTTGCCACCCTTGCTCCCGGCCTGCCGCGCTTCCTCGGTGCTGAATTCGTGGGCCGACCCTTTTAAGTGGGCTGCCTGACCGCCTTTGCTGGCGATCTCGCGCTGCTTTGCTTCATCCATGGAACCGAAGCCTCGCTTGCCGCTTGCTGGCATTTGCCGCCTCCTTTCAACCACGTTGCGCGGGAGTCTGCGAGAAGGAACCTCGGGCCCGCGAGCCGCCAGTTGCTAGCGCCGGTATCAATTTAGCTGACACGTTTGGCGGCGTGTCAAGCCTTCGGCTTGCGAGTCGCGCAAAAAACAGGGTCTCCGCGGAGACCCTGTGGTTCGAAAAACCGCGACGTGGGTTAGTAGCCGGCCGGCTCCCTGCCCGAAAAGAAGGCGCGCACCCGCTCGCCAAACGTCGACCGCGATCGGTAGGGCCTTGCCGCACGTGGCGCATCGGAGTCCGCTGGAGTCGAGGCTGGCTCCCGCGACGTCTCGTCACGGCTGGCGACCACTCCGCGATCCATGCCACGAAGCTCGCTGCGGACGCGGGCGTTTTCCTCACGCAACCGCTGGTTTTCTGCCTGCATGTCGTTGATCGCGGCCTCTCGGGTCGAGACCCGGCGGCGCATCGATCCGACCCGGACGCCATGAACCATGCCGGAGTACAGCATGTAGAGGAGGAAGAGCGCTCCGATCACGGCGGCTGTCAGCACCACCGGAACCCAGTCGGGAACCGCGGACCAATGCCATTGCCAGAGCGTGACGTCATGGGTCGCGGTGTTCTGGGCGGCATACACGGCGACCAGCGCCCCGGCAACGATCAGGAGTAGCAGGAACAGGATCATTGACAAATCCCTCCACGGGTTTTTTACGGATAATGTAGATATCACGTTACCTGACAGCCGATTGCCGGGTCAAGCCGCCAATTTGCCTTGCCGGCCCGCTGAGAGGGAGCCGGTCTAGCGGAGCGGGTCTCGCAGGTCGCGGACGGCGGCCGTGGCGAGGAAGCCGGTTGCCAGGGCCAGCGTCGCGAGACGGACCGAGGCGATGAGCCAGCCAGTCGACGGGGTGAGGCTGAGCGCCAACGCGGCGCACACGGAACTACAGAGACCGGCGATCAGCCAGTGAGGCCAGCGCCGGCGTCCGGGCCAGGCCAGCAGGATGCACAATAAGAAGGCGACCAGGATGAAACCCCCCACCATCCTGGTCGCCATTGGAGCGCCCCCCAGGTCGATTGGCGCCCCCACCGCGACAAGCCTAGCGGCGCTCGATGGGGGGCGGTATCCCCCGTGGTGATGAAAACGCGGCCGGCTCCAGTTCCAAGTGGGGGAGGCCGAATGGGGGAGAGGGGCGCGTTCTAGATCAGATTCTGTCGGGATGCGGCGGCGACGGCCTCGGCCCGGTTGCGCGCATTGAGCCGGCTCAGCAGATTCTCGACATAGGTCTTGATGGTGTTCTCGCTGAGGTGGAGGCGGCCGGCGATCATGGAGTTCGAGTACCCCTCCGATACCAGCTGAAGCACCTCCTGTTCCCGGCGCGAGAGCCGCACAGCCGGTTGCGCGTTGCCCACCGCCGGCTGGATGCCGACGCTCGATGCCTGGACCCCACCGACGACGATCCGGTCGTACGCCGCCAGGATGGCCCCGGCGACCGCCATGATCAGGCTCCAGAGCAGCACGTCCCGAGCGGCGAAATCCTGGTTGAATGCCGCCCCCAGCGCGGCATGCAAGGCAAGCATCCCCAGCACGAAGATGGCCACGCAGAGCATGGCCCCTTCCGCCCCGTCGTAGGCGACCATCCAGACGATGAGCAGGATGTAGGCCGCGTAGATGCTGGTGCTGGCACCGACGCCCCCAAACACGAACAAGACCAAGAAGTAGCTCACCGTGTCGATCAGCGTCAGCGCCCGGCCCACCCGCAGGATCGAGGTATCGTCCGCCCTGGAGATCGCGATCATGCCCCAGGCGTTATAAACCGCCACCCAGATGAGCAGCAATGCCAGACCCAGGGGGAGTTTTGGCGGAACGGCGAGCGACAGGACGGCGGCAAAGAGCAGGCCCGGCCAGCGGACGACCGTGCCGAGCTTGGCGAGCTGACGGATCGAGCTCGCGTTCAAACGCGGACGCTCGGCGGCATCGAGTCCCAGGATCGACAGCGTCCGCATTCCCCGACCTCCGCCCCGCCCCCACAGGGTGGCCCCATTCTACTGGCGGTCCACCATCCCGTCCAGCACGGCGGAATGGGCGTCACGCGAGCTGACTATGCTCAGGACATCGATGTCGACCAGGACCGTCTTGATCATCGACGGCGACGACACGTTGTGGGAGAACAACGTCTACTTCGAGCAGGCCATCGAGGATTTCATCGACTTTCTCGCCCACTCCACGCTCAGCCGGGAGCAAGTGCGGGCCACACTCGATGAAATCGAGCGGCTCAACAGCGAGGTTCACGGCTACGGCTCGGCCGCCTTTGCTCGCAACCTGCGTGAAACCTACGAGCGATTGGCGGAACGAGCCATCGAGACCCGCCACCTCGAGCACGTGATGAATCTCGGCCGGCGGATCGTGCAGGTCGAGCTCGACCTGCTGCCCGGCGTGGCGCCGACACTGGATTACCTGACGGCCCGGCACCGATTGCTTCTCTTTACCAAGGGCGAGCCGGAGGAGCAGACGCTCAAAGTGCAACGATCCGGCCTCGCGCCTCGCTTCGACCAGGTCGTCGTCACAAAAGAAAAAGACGTCGCCGCCTATCGAGAGCTCATCCGTGAACACGATGTGGACGCCGGCCAGGCATGGATGGTTGGAAATTCCCCGCGTTCCGACATCAACCCGGCGCTGGAGGCCGGCCTGGGCGCCGTGTTCATCCCGCACCCGCACACATGGCGATTGGAGCACGCCGATGTCCGACATGATCCGCGCCTGCTGGTCCTTCAGTCATTTGCGCAGCTCAGGGATTACTTCTAATCGCCAATCACGGTTCGGACCTCGCCGGACCGCCAGTCCGCCAGCGCGATTCGGTGGTTGTTCGTGTCGGCGATGTAGAGTCCGCCTACCCCGGCGCAGACGCCGCCCGGCTCACGGAACGATGCGGAAGCGGGCGGGCCGTCCGATCGGCCTGCGGCCCCGCGCCCCAGCCAGGTGGTCACGGCGCGCTGCCGCGGGTCCAACCGTTTGATCTTGTTGTTGTAGCTGTCTGCCAGGTAAAGAAGCCCGTCCCTCGCCGTGATCCCCAGCGGGTGCTGAAGACGGACGACGTTCCCCTCCCCGTCCTGGTCGCCAAACACAAAGAGGTCCTCGCCGACCAGCGTGGTGACGACCTTCGCTCGCAGCTCGATATCTCGAACGGCGCTCACCTCCGAATCGGCCACGTAGAGGTGGCCATCCGCCAGCGCCAGTCCACTCGATTGCGCGAACCACGTCTCGCGCAGAGGCCCATCGCGTAGGCCCTCGCGACCCGTGCCAGCAAACGGCGTCACCGTTTCATGATCGAGGTCGAGTGACCAGATCTGATGCGTGCCGGCCATCGCGATGTAGAGCGTGCGCCCATCGGCGGCGAGGTCCCACGGCGAACTCAACGGTGTGGAGCGCCCGGGACCGCCGAGACCGGCCCGCACTGCCTGCACGCCGGTGCCGGCAATCGCGATGTAGAGCGTGCGCCCATCGGCGGCGAGGTCCCACGGCGAACTCAACGGTGTGGAGCGCCCGGGACCGCCGAGACCGGCCCGCACTGCCTGCACGCCGGTGCCGGCAATCGTTCGAACCGCCCCCGACCCGAGGTTGACTTCGCGCACGGCGTGGTTTTCGGTGTCGGCGACGTAGAGCCTGCCGTCGATCACGGCCATGCCCTGGGGTTGCGCAAATGCGGCAACCCCGGCCGGCCCATCGAGCAGGGCCGGCTGGCCGCTGCCGAACCTACGCCGAATCGGTCCATCGGGGCCCGCCTCAACAATCTGATGGTGATTACTGTCCGCGATGAAAAGCGCCTCGTCGCATGCCAGCACTTTCCCTGGAAAGCTCAGCGTGTGTGAGGGTTCAGCAATCCCGTCCACGGCGATAGGGGACGCGCGCGGGTTGAGCACACCCCGTGCCTCGAAGTCCAGCAACATCCGGTCGACCAATGGGTCGAATTGCTCAAAGGGCAGCTCCCCTTCGTGCCTGTCGATGATGCGGCCTTCGGGGTCGACGAAGATGAGCGTGGGCCAGGCGCGACCGCCGAAACGCTGCCACACCTGGAAGTCACGATCGTTGACGACCGGGTGCTCGATCCGGTAGCGCAGCACCGCTTCGCGCAAGTTGGCGGTTTCGCGCTCGGCGGGAAACTTCGGCGAGTGGACCCCGACGACCACCACCTTGTCGCCGTATTTCTGCTCGATCTTCCGCAACTGCGGAAAGGTATGGATGCAGTTGATTCAGCAGAAGGTCCAGAAGTCGACGATCGCCAGCCGCCCACGAAGATCGGCGATGTGCAGTGGTCGGGCGACATTGAGCCAGTCGAGCCCCTCCGGGAAATCCGGGGCACGGACCAGACCGCTGAAGGAGGGAACCGCCACCGGATCAATGGTACCGGCGGGTTTCTCGAGCTTCGAACGTTACAATAGAGCTACCATCATGTCTGCTACCGCAAATGGGGGACGCAGCCGCGTCCCACGGTCGTCGCCGGCGTTCTGGCAGCGACAGACGCGCCGCGTTGCGCGGCTCCAATGGCAGCGCCGGCGCGCCCTGCTCGTCGTCGTCCTGATGGCCGGCGTCGGGCTCGGCAGTTCCGGGGTGAATGCCGTCAGTGCCGCGGGCGCGAGCCATGGGGTCCGCGCCCAGAGCGCCGAGGCGGCCACCATCAACGCCGACGCCGGCCGGCTGGCCTCGCAGTATCGAGGCAACCGGCAGGGGCTGCTGGAGGCGGGCCGCGCCGGACTCGCCGCTGGACGGAACGACGCGACCGTCGCCGAGTTCTTGAAACTCGGCTGGGCCCGCCGGCTCGATGCCGCGCTCGAGCGAAATGGCGCGATGCTCGACAGCGCCCATGACCAGCAGGTGGCGTTGGGGGTGGCCGGCGTTCGGTATTTCGCCTCACAAATCCACACCGGCCTGCTCCGTGCCGGCTCGGGTCAGCTGATCACCGTGTCGCTGAAAGCGCAGGAGTTGATCGCCTACGAGCGAGGTCGGGTGATCGTCGATACGCTGGTGACGACCGGCCGGCCGGCGCTGCCGACCGACATCGGCGCCATGCAGGTCCTGAGCAAGGACGCGCCCTGGACCATGAAGTCGCCCTGGCCCCGGGGGTCGGCCGAATGGTATCCGGATACACCGGTGCAGATGGTCGTGTGGTTCACGCAGAACGGCGAAGGTCTGCACGATGCCAGCTGGCAACCGAACAGCACGCTCGGACCTGGCTCCCAGAACGGGCCGTACGCGAGTCACGGCTGCATCCACGTGCCGCTGGCCGCCGTCAGACTCCTCTTCGACTGGGCCCCGATCGGGACGCCGGTCGTGGTCTATCCCGGTGACGGATCGCCCGTAGCAGATCAGGTTGCCCAGCAGTCAGTCGACGCGCAGGGGAACCCGACCTCGGGCGTGCGGGGCGACTGACCGGGCGGAACTTTTCGGGGGCTCCGGCGTCGTAATCCTCGAGGTCTTTTATGACATCACGCATTGTGTCGTTCGCCCTGGCCCTGACGATGGCGGCCTGCGGCACGCCGGCTGCCCAGCCCGGTACCGGGATCCAGGGAACCGTGCAGGCCGGGCCGACCTGCCCCGTCGAGCGCATCAATTCTCCCTGTCCTCCGCATCCGCTCGCCGCGACGGTGGTGGTGCGTGATGGGAGCGGGTCTGAGGTGAGCCGCTTCCACTCGGGGGCCGATGGCCACTTCAAGGTGGAGCTTGCGCCCGGCTCCTACACCGTGGTGGGGCTCAACATCGGGACTGGCTTCCTACCCCGACCGATCCCGACGTCGGTAACCGTGACGCCGGGAAACTACACGATGATCAACGTCGAGTACGACAGCGGCATCCGCTGAACCATGGCGCGGCCCGCGCCCCTAGTTGCCGAGGTGGGTGGCGGGAATCGTTCCCATCCGGCCGCGCCGGTAGTCGTCGACAGCCTGGGCAAGCTCTTCGTGCGTGTTCATCACGAACGGTCCGTACCACGCAACCGGCTCCCCGATGGGCTCACCGCCGAGGACGAGCACGTCGAGGTTGGGCGAACGGCTCTCCTGGGCGAGGTCGGCGGTGACGCTTATCAGGTCGCCCGCGCCGAAGGCCGCCAGCTGAGCGGTGCGGACGGGGGTTCGTCTTGAGCCGACCGTTCCCCGTCCGGCCAGCACGTAGACGAGGCCGTTGAACTCACGCCGCCAGGGAAGGCGAAGCTCCGCCCCGGGATTGATGCTCGCATGCACCAGGGTAATCGGCGTGTGGGTGACGCCGGGCCCGGCGTGACCCGCGATCTCGCCGGCAATCACGCGCACGAGCGCCCCACCATCGTGTGAGGACAGGAGGGTGACGCGCGCCGCCCCGATGTCCTGGTACCGAGGCGCGGTCCACTTTTGCTCCGCCGGCAGGTTGACCCAGAGCTGGATGCCGTGGAAAAGCCCGCCGCTGGCGATGAGCGCCTCCGGTGGCCGTTCGATGTGGAGTATCCCAGCGCCGGCTGTCATCCACTGCGTCGCACCGTTGGTGATGAGCCCGCCTCCGCCGGTTGAATCCTGATGCGCAAAGGTGCCGTCGATCATGTACGTGACGGTCTCGAAGCCGCGGTGCGGATGCCAGGCGGTGCCTTTCGGTTCGCCTGGGCCGTATTCGACCTCGCCCATCTGGTCCATGTGAATGAACGGATCGAGGTCGCGCTGATCGAGCCCATAGAACGCGCGGCGCACGGGAAAGCCCTCGCCCTCGACGCCCTGCGGGGCGGTGGTAATGGCGAGCAGGGGACGCTCGAGCGCCCCGACCGGACTGACGTCCGGAATGCGGAGAGTCAGAACGTTCTCGACCGTGACCGCCGGCATATCAGTAGTACTAACCGGGTCCGGCTGTTCGGTATTCCGTGGATTGCTACGGGATCGCATCGGTTAACGTCAACAGCCGTGAGGATCGGCGTGATGATCGAGGGTCAGGAGGGATTGACCTGGGACCGATGGTTCCGGATCGCCGACCGGGTCGAAACGCTCGGTCTCGACTCGCTCTGGCGCTCAGACCATTTCTTCAGCCTGATGGGCCACCCGGAGCGACCGGCGCTGGAATGCTGGTCCTCGCTGACCGCGCTGGCGCAACGGACGCAGCGGATTCGCTTCGGTCCGCTGGTCAGCCCGATGACGTTTCGCCATCCCGCCCTGCTGGCGCGGATGGCGGCTGCCGTCGACGGGCTCTCCAACGGCCGGCTCTCCCTCGGCGTCGGCGCGGGTTGGAACGAAGCTGAGCACGAAGCCTTTGGTATCTCGCTGCCACCGCTCAAGGAGCGGTTCGACCGGCTGGAGGAAGGGATCGCCGTCATCAAGGCGCTATGGACCGGCGGGCCGGTGGACATCGACGGCCACTACTACCGACTCCGGGGCGCTGCCGCGTTGCCCCGCCCCGTGCAACGACCGGCGCCCCCGCTGCTGATTGGCGGCGACGGCGAGAAGAGGCTGCTGCGCATCGTGGCGAAAGACGCCGACGAGTGGAACAGTCATGCCCCGGGACCGGAGGCGTATCGCGGGAAGCGCGCTCGACTCGAAGAACACTGCCGGGAGGTGGGACGGGACCCGGATGCGATTCATCGGTCGTGGATGGGCGGGATCGTGATCGGCCGCGACGCTGCAGAGGTTGCCGAGAAGGGGCGCTGGATGCAGTCGTTTCTGGCGGCGCTGTCCGGCGTCGCGCCCACGGCGGCCCTGGACGAGCTGCGGCGACGCCACTGGCTGGTCGGTACCGCGGACCAGGTCGGATCCGAGCTGGATGCCTGGTCGGCGGTCGGCGTGGAGCGCGTGATGCTCCAGTGGTACAACCTCGACGACCTGGACGGTCTCGGCTTGCTCGCCGAGTTGAATCGTGGCCAGCGTTAGGGACTGGTCGTCGCGGTCGCCGACGCGCTCGGAGTTGCGCTGGGGCTCGCCGACGGCGACGCGGTCGGGGTGGGCGTCGGTGCGGGCCCGGTCTTGGGCAACTGCTTGTTCGTGATGCTCCCGATCCGCGGCAGGTCGGCCTGCCCGGATGGCGTGGTTTGCGGAGCGTTCAGCAGACCGTAGGCGAGCACCACGGCGACCACGACCGCCAGGGCGCCCGGGATCACCGCGGCGCGACTCGGCCGCTCTGGTCGATCACCGGTGTTTTGCGCGGATCGCAAGTAGATCTTCCGCTGCGGAGTCAGCTGGATGCCCTCGGCCGCGAGGCTGGCCCAGGGCGCGCTGCCGAAGATCCATGCTTCGAAGAGCAACATGACCGCCAGGATGACGGTCGCAAGGGCCGGCGCCGCCAGGAGCATCACGACCGCCCCGACCAGCGCCAGGATGGCGAGCAGGGATTCGATGGCCGAGGACCGAATCGCCGGCCACAGTCGATTGCCACCCTCTTTCTGCTTGGGCGTGCGCAGGAACGCCGCCTGGCCGCTGAGCAGCCCGCGCACGACCGCCAGGGTATCGACCCAGCTTAGCGCGAACCAGATGGCGAGCGCCCTGAAGGCATCGCTCCAGCTACACCGCTCAGCCCGCCGCAACGCCCAGAGTCCTCGCAGTACGCCGGTGATCAAGAAGGCCAGGGGCACGACCAGGATCGGCCCGGTGAGCTCGCGGACCGGCAGTCGGTGATGCAGGGCGGCGGCGACGGCGGTCAGCAGCAGGAGGGCGGTGAAGCCAACCGTCAGCAAA
>Ga0209686_1001596_pt1 | contig 11098 bp, 8 predicted proteins | sample GraSoiAngelo_126_FD_185883 | JGI IMG/M metagenome (GOLD analysis project Ga0209686, IMG submission 185883) | Grasslands soil microbial communities from the Angelo Coastal Reserve, California, USA - 14_0927_09_20cm (SPAdes) (version 2) | ecosystem: Environmental > Terrestrial > Soil > Grasslands ...
CGCCGGTGAATACGCGGACCGCCCCTGAAGCCCCGACGATGCCCGGGTAAGCCTTGCCGGCCTGCGCCTCCCCCAGCACCGTGAAGGGGCCCTGCGCAAGATCGGCCGCGCGCACGCCGTAGCCGTCCATGGCCGAGGAGCGAAACGGGGGTTGCGAGCGCGCCGCCTGCAGCGTCTCCGCCAGAGTGCGGCCGATCGCGGCCGTGATGTCGACGGGCTCCGGGGTCAGCGGCCTCACCGCTGCGAGCATCTTCGCGCGTGCCGTCTCCACCGTGTCGGTGGCCGGTGCGGAAGCCGCTCGATCTTCGGGCATCGGGTCAGGTCCGCGCTAGCTTTCCTGAAAGCGGGGAATGACCTCGACGATCGAGCACGGCCGGTGGCGACTGTCGAGTTGCGGGCAGATCAACTTGTCCCAGCCGTCGCGGCACGCCCCGTTGGATCCTGGCAGCGCGTAGATCACGGTGCCCCCGGCGAGACCTGCGCAGGCTCGCGACTGCAGGGTGGAAACGCCGACGGTCTCGTAAGAGACGAGATGAAACAGCACGGAGAAGCCCTCGAGCTCCTTCTCGAACAGCTCGCGGACCGCCTCGGGCGTCACGTCGCGCCCCGTGAGCCCCGTGCCCCCGGTGCTGATGATCACGTCCACATCGCGGTCCCCGATCCAGCGGCGCAGCTGCTGCTGAATGTCGAGTTTGCTGTCTTTCACCAGGGCACGCGCCGCGAGCCGATGGCCCGCGGCACGGATGCGCTCGGCGAGCAGGTCGCCGGAGGTGTCGGTCCCCGGATTGCGCGAATCGGAAATCGTGAGTACCGCGATCCCGAGCGGCGTGAAGGTGAGCGTTGAATCGATCCGGCCGCCGGGCACAGCTAAGACCTCCAGCGATCCGGGCAGAGCTTGCGGGCTATCACGGTGCCTAGCTTACACGCGGCACCTCGCCCGGGCGCGGCTGCGTCCGGCTCAGGCGGGGTTTGAGGCTTCCTGGCGGCAGCGCTCGCGGGTAGAGCTCACGAGGTCGCGCAGGAACGCCTTCTCGTAGACCCGCAGGAGGTGCGGCTGATTGAGCTCCACGTAGGCGCCGACGCAGTCCCGGTCGGGTGCGACGGTGAGGAGATGGCGGAGCATCTGCGCATCCCATCGCCAGGGGAGCTCCAGCTCGGAGAAAGCGCGGTTGTAGGCCTCGAGCTCCGCGGCCAGCTCCTCGCTCGTCTTCACCGGATCGCTCACAGCTGCCATTTCCGCACTCCGTCTTCTCTTCACCGGCACTCACCCTACGCCCCGGACTACCAGAAGAAAAATTAAAGATTTCTATCGCGAGCATAAGTATTCCATAATACCTCGGGAGGGCTGACTCCCGAGGTCGCGATGCGCAATGTGACCCTGCGGCAGCTGCGGGTGTTCGCCACCGCGGCGCGCCACATGAATTTCTCCCGCGCCGCGGACGAGCTGCACCTGTCGCAGCCGGCAGTGTCGACGGTTCTCAAGCAGTTGGCGTCTCAGGTGGGCCTGCCGCTGTTCGAGCGGATCGGTCGCAGGACCTTCCTGACGCCGGCCGGCGGGGAGATGCTCGAGTGCGCCCGCGCGATCACCCAGCGCATGCGGGAGGCGGACGCCGCGCTCGCGAATCTCAAGGGCGTCACCGGCGGGAAGCTCAACGTCGCGGTCATCAGCGCCGGCGACTACTTCTTTCCGCGGGTGCTCGCGGCCTTCGGCGCCGCCCATCCCGGGATCACGTTCAACCTCACGGTCCACAATCGCGAGGGCCTGCTGCGCCAGCTCGCCGACAATCTCACCGATCTCGCGGTGATGGTCCGTCCGCCCGCCGACATGGACATCGTCGCGGTACCGTTCGCGCCCCATCCCTATGTGATCGTGGCGGCGCCGAGTCATGCGCTTGCCGGGGCGCGGCAGATTCCACGCACGGCGCTCAATCGCGAGCGCTTCGTGATGCGCGAGCCCGGATCCGATACCTGGAACTCGATGCGCGAGGTGTTCGGACGGCAGTTTGGGAAACTCAACATCGCGATGCAGATCGCGAGCACCGAGACCATCAAGCAGGCGGTGGTCGCCGGGATGGGAATCGCGTTCCTGTCCGCCCACACCATCGGCCTCGACCTGCTGGCCGGCAATCTGGTGGTGCTCGACGTGCAGGACTTCCCCGCGCGGCTGAACTGGTATCTGGTGCACAACCGCACCAAGCACCTGCCGCCGGTGGCCGCCGCCTTCAAGGATTTCCTGCTGCGGGAAGGGGCCGCGCTCATCGAGCGGCTGGTGCGCTTCGATTGGTCGGCGCCATCGCCGCGCGCACGCCCCGCCCCTGCCCCGCCGCCGCGCAGCCACCGTGCACGCAAGCCCCGAGCGCCCGAGGGGCGCGGCTAGCGGGCTGGACGGCGATCACTCGCAGCTCGCGTGATGCTTGATTTCCCGGAGTGCCCTAGTCCAGGAAGTCGCAGTACCGGTCAACGTGCGCGGCGAGGTCGAGCGTGTGCTGGCGCGTGAGGCGCTCGGCGAGCTCGGTGTCGCGCCGCTCGAGCGCCTCGATGATCCTCAGGTGCTCGATGATCGAGCGCGCGGCACGATTGTTCTGCGAGATCGTGGCCCGGCGGATGGCGCGCACGTGCAGGAAGAGATTCTTGGTCGCCTCCTCGATCAGTCGCGAGCCCCCGAGGCGGATGATCATCTGATGGAAGGCGATGTTGGCGTCGGAGTACTCGTCGATGTGCTCGGAGGGCGGCGAGTTCTGGAAAGAGTCGAACAGGTGGCGGAGCTTGCCGATCTCCGCATCGGGCGCGTTCAGCGTCGCGAGGCGCGCCGACATGCTCTCGAGCGCCGCCCACATCTGGATCATCTCGATGATCTCGCGCTTGGACCTGCGGACGATGAAGATGCCGCGGCGCGGGACCGTCCTGACGAAGCCCTCCTGCTCGAGAATGGACAGCGCCTCGCGCACCGGCGTGCGACTCACCCCGAGCGCCTTGACCAGCTCCCGCTCATCCAGCCGCAGCGGCTGGCGCTCGCTGTAGATGTCGGTGTTCGCGATCGCGTCCTTCAGCAACGCGTAAGCCTGATCGCGGAGACTGCGCGAGTTGAGCGGTGCCAGAGCGAGCTGTCCTGCCGCCGCCGCGCGGCTGCTCCGGAGTGTCGCGATTACGCTCATCGTGTCCCCCGTTTCTCCCCCCGGATTTTCCACGTCCCTCCCCACGGCCAGAGCCCGGGTGCCCGCGGGGCGCGCGCCCGCCCGCACCGGCAGGGCGCCCGGCGGCACCCAGGCTCCTGCCCCGACCGAGGACTCTGGATATATCACATACCACGGGAGCCTCGTCCTCACCAAATTGGTGCACCGCCGTGCGGGTTTACCCTCCGTAAGGTCGCATACGGGTCGGGTAGCAGCCATACTTCGCTTTCTCAGGGCGGTTGGGCGGCGTGTTGACAAGCCGGAGATATATCACCTATGGTCCCGCGCGTTCGGTCTGCGTCGGTCCAGCTGCACTGTTTCAGGGCTTCATCCGAGGGCGGCTGACCGAGTGAGGGATCGCCTATGACGCGGTCTGATTCCTTCTGTATGACGGCAGCGGAGAACAAGTCGAACGCTTGCTCGTATCACGAATCGCGGAAGTTCATACCAGCCGGCTGACGGTTCTTAAACCCAAAATCGAACAAGGGGGAACACCGATGGTTACCGATTCGACTTCTCAGACCCGTTCATTCTTCGCCCAACCGTGGACACAGCTGGTCATCGGCATCATCTGCATGGTGATGATCGCGAACCTGCAGTACGGCTGGACGCTGTTCGTCGGCCCGATCGGGGACAAATACCATTGGAGCAAGGCGGCCATTCAGGTCACTTTCACCATCTTCGTCCTGCTCGAGACCTGGCTGGTGCCGGCCGAGGGCTACCTGGTCGACCGCTTCGGGCCGAAGTGGATCGTCGTGATCGGCGGCGCGCTGTGCGGCGTCGCCTGGACCATCAACTCATTCGCCGAGTCGCTCGCGATGTTTTATTTCGCCGGCGCGATCGGTGGCGTCGGCGCGGGCGCGGTCTACGGTACCTGCATCGGCAACGCCGTGCGCTGGTTCCCGGGACGGCGGGGGCTCGCGGCGGGCCTGACCGCAGCGGGCTTCGGCATGGGTTCGGCGGCGACCATCATTCCGATCGCCCACATGATCAAGAACTCGGGCTACGAGCAGACCTTCCTCACCTTCGGCCTGTTCCAGGGGATCGTCGTGGTGGTGGTCGGCTCGCTGATCGCGGCGCCGGCCGTGGGCCTGATGGTAGCGCCCCCCAAGGTGGCGCCTGGGGCCAGCCGCTACCAGGCCAAGCCGCTCGAGATGCTCTCGACCCCGGTCTTCTGGGTCATGTATCTCATGTTCATCATGATGGCGGCGGGCGGTCTGATGGCGACCGCGCAGCTCGCGCCGATCGCCAAGGACTTCAAGATCGCCGACACTCCGGTGAGCCTCATTGGTCTCACCATGCCGGCGCTGACCTTCGCGTTGAGCATCGACCGCATCCTGAACGGCCTCACCCGGCCCTTCTTCGGATGGGTGTCCGACCAGATCGGGCGCGAGCAGACCATGTTCATCGCCTTCCTGCTCGAGGGCTTGGGGATCATCGCGCTCGCCAATCTCGGCACCGACCCGGTCATGTTCGTGCTGCTCTCGGGACTGGTGTTCTTCGCGTGGGGTGAGATCTACAGCCTCTTCCCCTCGACCGTGACCGACACCTTCGGCGCCACCTACGCGACGACCAACACCGGGCTCATGTATACCGCAAAGGGCACAGCATCGCTGCTGATACCCCTGACGAGTGTCATCGCGGCCAAGGGAAACTGGCATCCCGTATTCATGACGGCTGCCATCCTCAATATCGTGGCGGCGCTCGCGGCCGTCCTGATCCTGAAACCAATGCGGAGCGCATACACCAGCCGGACCGGCGCGATCGCTGCAACCCCGAACCTGGCAACGCGCTGAGGCCTGAGCGGCGCTCCTGCGGAAGACCCCGCAGGAGCGCCCGAGGATCACCGGGCCGCCGGGCTCGCAGCTGATTGTTATGGAGGCGTCAATGCAAGAGACGGCGACCAAGCCCGCGGAAACCCGGAGCACGACCACCGCGGAAGACACGCTCAAGCGCAAGAGCCGGGACGCCGGCCTCATCTCCGGCGGCCATCTGGTCGCGAGGGCCCTGAAGAACGAGGGCGTCGATACCATCTTCACGCTCTGCGGCGGCCACATCATCGACATCTACGACGGTTGCATCGATGAGGGCATCCGCATCATCGACGTGCGCCACGAGCAGGTCGCGGCGCATGCCGCGGACGGCTACGCCCGTCAGACCGGCAAGCTCGGCTGCGTGGTGACGACCGCGGGACCCGGCTGCACCAACGCCGTCACGGGGATCGCGACCGCGTTCCGCTCCGAGAGCCCCGTGCTGCACATCGGCGGCCAGGGCGCCCTCACCCAGCACAAGATGGGCTCGCTCCAGGACCTGCCGCACGTCGACATGATGTCCCCGATCACCAAGTTTGCCGCCACGGTGCCGAGCACCGAGCGCGTCGCCGACATGGTGTCGATGGCCGCGCGCGAGGCCTTCAACGGCGCGCCGGGCCCGGTGTATCTGGAAATTCCCCGCGATGTCCTCGACCGCGAGGTCGAGATCGGCAAGGCGGTCGTGCCGAAACCCGGTCACTACCGCGCCTCGACCCGCTCGCTCGCCGATCCCCGCGACATCGAGAAACTCGCCGATATCCTCATCAACTCGGAGCGCCCGGCGATTCTCTACGGTCAGCAAGTATGGACGGCGCGCGGCCACGAGGAAGCGATCGCGCTGCTCAGGGGCCTCGACATCCCGGGCTACTTCAATGGCGGCAGCCGCGGGCTTCTCCCGCCGGGCGATCCGCACCACTTCGATCGGACCCGCGGCAATGCCTTTGCCGACGCCGACGTCATCGTCATCGTGGGCACGCCCTTCGACTTTCGCATGGGCTACGGGCGGCGCATCAGCACGAAGCTCAAGCTCGTGCAGATCGACATGGACTACCGCACGGTCGGCAAGAACCGCGACATCGATCTCGGGCTGGTCGGACATCCGGGCGCGATCCTCGGCGCCGTGCTGCAGGCGGCCACGGGGCGCCTCAAGAGCGACAAGCGCCAGGCGCGGCAACAGTGGATGAGGAAGCTCGCCGAGGCGGAAGCGGCGGCCACCGAGAAGCTGATGCCGCTCTTCAAGTCCAACAACGTCCCGATCCACCCCTACCGGGTGGCCTGGGAGCTGAATGAGTTTCTCGCCGACAACACCGTGTACATCGGCGACGGCGGCGATGTGGTGACGATCTCCGCGCAGGCGGTGCGGCCGCGGCGGCCGGGGCAGTGGATGGACCCGGGAGCGCTCGGCTCGCTCGGCGTCGGCACCGGTTTCGCGATCGCCGCGGGCCTCGCGCACCCCGGCAAGGAAGTGCTGTGTTACTACGGAGACGGCTCCTTCGGCATGACCGCCTTCGACATGGAGACCGCCAATCGCTTCGGCGTGCCCTACATCGCCGTCATCGGCAACAACTCGGCGATGAATCAGATCCGTTACGGACAGCTCGCGAAGTATGGCGAGGAGCGCGGCAACGTCGGCAACCTTCTCGGCGATGTGCCGTTCGGCAAGTTCGCGGAGATGCTCGGCGGGTACGGCGAGGAGGTGCGCGACCCGGCCCTGATCGCCCCGGCGCTCAGGCGTGCCCGCGAATCGGTGGCGCGGTCGAAGCGCTCGGCGGTGATCAACATCTGGGTCGATCCGCGCGAGTACGCGCCCGGCACCAAGAACCAGACGATGTACAAGTAATCCGACCCGACACGAGTAAGGACTGACAGGCGACACGCGAATGGCCAAGGCATTGGAGGGCGTGCGTATCCTCGACTTTACGCACGTGCAATCGGGACCCACCTGCACGCAGCTGCTCGCCTGGCTGGGCGCCGACGTCATCAAGGTGGAAAAGACCGGCTCGGGCGACATCACGCGCGAGCAGCTGCGCGACATCCCCGGCGTCGACAGCCTCTACTTCACCATGCTGAATCACAACAAGCGCTCCCTCACCCTCGACACCAAGAGCGCCCGCGGCAAGGCGGTGCTCGAGCGCCTGGTGAAGCACTGCGACGTGCTGGTGGAGAATTTCGCGCCCGGAGCGCTCGACCGGATGGGCTTCACCTGGGAGCGGATCCAGCAGCTCAACCCGCGCATGATCGTCGCTTCGGTCAAGGGTTTCGGCCCCGGGCCGTACGAGGACTACAAGGTCTACGAGAACGTCGCGCAGTGCGCCGGCGGCTCGGCGTCCACCACCGGCTTCGACGACGGTCCGCCGCTCGTGACCGCCGCGCAGATCGGCGACAGCGGCACGGGTCTGCACCTGGCGCTCGGCATCGTAGCCGCGCTCTATCAGCGCAAGAGCACGGGCCGCGGACAGAAAGTGCTCGCCGCGATGCAGGACGGCGTGCTGAATCTCTGCCGCGTGAAGCTGCGCGATCAGCAGCGGCTCGCCCGCACCGGGGTCATGCAGGAATACCCGCAGTACCCGCACACCAAGTTCGGCAGCGCGGTGCCGCGCGCGGGCAACGCCTCCGGCGGCGGGCAGCCGGGCTGGATCCTCAAGTGCAAGGGCTGGGAGAAGGACCCCAACGCGTACCTCTACTTCATCGCCCAGGCGCCGGTGTGGAAGGAAATCTGCAAGGCGATCGGCAAGGAGGCCTGGATCACCGATCCCCACTACGCCACGCCCGATGCGCGGCTGCCGCGGCTCATGGAGGTGTTTGCCGAAGTGGAGCGCTGGACGCTCACCAAGACCAAGTTCGAGGCCATGGCGGAGCTCAACAAGCACGACATCCCCTGCGGCCCGATCCTGTCCATGGAAGAGCTGGCCGCGGAGCCGTCGCTCCGCGCCACCGGCACGGTAGTCGAGATCGATCATCCGACGCGCGGCAAGTACCTCTCGGTGGGCAATCCCATCAAGATGTCCGACAGCCCGACCGAGGTGAGGCGCTCGCCGCTGCTCGGCGAGCACTCCGATGAGGTGCTCAAGGAGATTGGGTTCGACGAGTCCGAGATCCGCGCGCTGCGCAACGAGAAGGTCATTTGAGGCGGGATACGCCGCCGGCTGCGCGCGGCGGCGGCGATGCAAGCTCAGGAGATGCAATGGGGTACGACAAGACTGCGGTTCGCAAGATTCTCGATGCAGCCAAGGCCGCAGGTCGCAGCGCGCTGACGGCGCCGGAAGCCAAAGGGCTCTGCGAGGCCTACGGCATCGCAGTGCCGAAAGAGGGCGTGGCGAGCACGGCCGCCGATGCCGCAAAGCTCGCCGCGAAGATCGGCTTCCCGGTCGTGATGAAGATTGTCTCACCGCAGATCCTGCACAAGACGGAAGCCGGCGGCGTGATGGTCGGCGTCAGGAGCGCGGAAGCGGCGCAGGACGCCTTCGCCACCATCGTCGCCAACGCACGCCGTCACGACCCGAACGCGACCATCGAGGGGGTGCAGGTCCAGCAGATGCTCTCCGGCGGCCAGGAGGTGCTCATCGGCGCGGTAACCGATCCGGCCTTCGGCAAGCTCGTGGCTTTCGGTCTCGGCGGCATCCTGGTCGAGGTGTTGAAGGACATCACGTTCCGACTCGCGCCGGCTACGCGTGAGGATGCGCTGTCGATGCTCGACGGCATCGCGGCAGCGGAGATACTGCGCGGGGTTCGCGGTGCGCCGTCCGTCGACCGCGAGGCCCTCGCGACGATGATCGTCAACGTCTCGCAGCTCGTGACGGATTTCCCGGAAGTGTCCGAGCTCGACTTGAATCCCGTGTTCGCGACCCCGCGCGGCGCCACCGCGGCCGACGTGCGCGTGGTGCTCGATTTCAAGCCGCCGGTGGCGCGCTACCGCCCGAGCCAGGAAGTGATCGTGCGGCAGATGAACCGCATCATGAAGCCCGATGCCGTCGCCGTGATCGGCGCCTCGGCCGAGAACGGCAAGATCGGCAACTCGGTCATGAAGAATCTCATCAACGGCGGCTACCAGGGCGCGATCTACCCGATCCACCCGAGCGCCACCGAGATCCTCGGCAAGAAGGCCTACAAGAGCGTCAAGGACGTGCCCGAAAGTGTCGACGTGGCGGTGTTCGCGATTCCCGCCAAGTTCGTCGCCCAGGCGCTGGTCGAATGCGGCGAGAAGAAGATCCCGGGCGCGGTGCTGATTCCGTCCGGATTCGCCGAGACCGGCAACGTCGCCGGCCAGGAAGAGGTCGTGGCGGTGGCGCGCAAGTACGACATCCGCCTCATGGGTCCCAACATCTATGGCTTCTACTACACGCCGAAGAATCTCTGCGCGACCTTCTGCACCGCCTACGACGTCAAGGGCACAGCCGCCCTCTCCTCGCAGTCGGGCGGCATCGGCATGGCGATCATCGGCTTCTCACGCTCGGCGAAGATGGGGGTGTCGGCCATCGTGGGCCTCGGCAACAAGTCCGACATCGACGAGGACGATCTGCTCACCTTCTTCGAGCAGGACGACAACACTCAGATCATCTGCCAGCACCTGGAGGATCTGAAGGACGGGCGGGCGTTCGCCGAGGTCGCCCGCAGGGTCTCGAAGAAAAAGCCGGTCGTGGTGCTGAAGGCCGGCCGCACCGCCGTGGGGGCACGGGCGGCGAGCTCGCACACCGGCGCGCTCGCCGGCAACGACAAGATCTACGACGACGTGTTCCGACAGGCGGGAGTGATCCGTGCGCGGACGCTGCGCGATCTGCTGGACTTCGCCCGTGGTATCCAGGTGCTGCCGACCCCCAAGGGCAACAACGTGGTGATCATCACCGGGGCCGGCGGATCGGGCGTGCTGCTCTCGGATGCGTGCGTCGACAACGGGCTGACGCTCATGGCGATGCCCCCGGATCTCGATGCCGCGTTCCGCAAGTTCATCCCGCCCTTTGGAGCCGCCGGCAATCCCGTCGACATCACCGGCGGGGAGCCGCCGACCACTTATCAGAACACCGTGCGGCTCGGGCTCGAGGATCCGCGCATTCACGCGCTCATCCTCGGCTACTGGCACACCATCATCACCCCGCCCATGGTGTTCGCGCGCCTCATGGTCGAGGTGGTGGAGGCCATGCGCGCCAAGGGCATCGACAAGCCGGTGGTCGCCTCGCTCGCCGGCGACGTCGAGGTCGAGGAGGCCGCGGAGTATCTCTATCAGCACCGCATCCCGGCCTACGCCTACTCGACCGAGATCCCGGTCGCGGTGCTCGGCGCCAAGTACCGCTGGGCGCGCGGCGCGGGACTCATTCCACCGCCTTAGAACTGCGGCCCACTCCAGGGGTAATGGGGGAAACACAAAAGCCGCGTACCACAGAACAGCGGCGGAACTCGCGCTGCGATCAGCGGCGAGTCACACCGAGCTGACAGTTGTCAATGAAGAAACGACCACAGCAAAATTTGGAGGGAGAATAGCTATGACGCTCCAGAAGACATCGATAGCGATTGCTGGGCGCGCGGCGCGGGACTCATTCCACCGCCTTAGAACTGCGGCCCACTCCAGGGGTAATGGGGGAAACACAAAAGCCGCGTACCACAGAACAGCGGCGGAACTCGCGCTGCGATCAGCGGCGCGAGTCACACCGAGCTGACAGTTGTCAATGAAGAAACGACCACAGCAAAATTTGGAGGGAGAATAGCTATGACGCTCCAGAAGACATCGATAGCGATTGCAGTTTCTCTTGCGCTCGGCTGTGTGGGTAATGCACACGCAGATCAGGCGTCCGACATGCAGGCAAAGTTGGACGCGTTGCAAAAGCAAGTTCAGGAATTGCAGGCACAAATGGCCGCACTCCGGAAAAAGCAGGAGCAAGCTGCGCCTGCGGCGGCCGCCGCTCCCGCCAAGGCTCCCGCCAATGAGGTGAAAGCCGGCAAGGACGTAATCTTCAAAGTCGGCGGCGGCGAGGTCCAGCTTTACGGCCACGCGGATGTGTCTTTGGATGATCAGACCAATGGCATGACCGGCTTCCTCCACAATGGTCTGCCAGTCACGGGCCACAATGGTTGGGTTCCCGATGTCTCCAGCAACCTGTCGTTCTTCGGGGTTCGTGGTAA
>Ga0209686_1001598_pt1 | contig 11086 bp, 15 predicted proteins | sample GraSoiAngelo_126_FD_185883 | JGI IMG/M metagenome (GOLD analysis project Ga0209686, IMG submission 185883) | Grasslands soil microbial communities from the Angelo Coastal Reserve, California, USA - 14_0927_09_20cm (SPAdes) (version 2) | ecosystem: Environmental > Terrestrial > Soil > Grasslands ...
ATCGACGATGTCATCGCGGCGGCGAAACCTCCCCCGATGCCAAGGGGCCAGGGTCCGCCGCCCGATTAGATCTCTTCCAGAAAAGGCTTAACTGAAAAGCCGGTCCTAAGAAATGGATTGCTGACGGCTGGAACTCGTCGCAATTCTCAGGAGCCATCATTGCGTAGTTAGGGCGAAAGTCCACTCCTCGGCTTAATTATCCCTCACCCCGCGCGGTCACTAGGGTCTTCTATCTCTTAGATAGTCACTCCTCACTCTCAAGTAACGAGGGGTCAAACGCAATTGCTTTTTCAGGTTCCGAGGCATAAATTACCTGGTGGTGATTCTTCAAGAGTGTCTCAACAAAATCCGTACGCTCTGATTTTTCTATCTCACTGAGATCATGTCTGCACATAAGCGAAAGATCAAGGCTCTTGAAGTTATCATGAAGTAACTGTTCATAGCTCAACTCTAGCTTCATGCCTTTAACCGACTTCTCGATTGGCACAAAATTGCGATAAAAGCGGTATGGAGGTCTCAGACCGATGGTAGACCCTCGGATCACCTTCTTGAGATTATCGTACGGGTTGCCTTCACTGATATCAGAACGTTTGATCGTGTATACACGTAGGAGGTTTCTTTGCTTGGAGGATTCTACATCTATTCCATTTTTAGATAATCTTCGCTCGATTTTTGTTGGGTCCTCGAACGTGAGATAGACACACGATTCTCCTCTTTCGAGTCCCTTCGATATGTAGTAAGACGTTACCAATTCCGCATATTTCTTATCGTCACAGAGAAGCACCGAATGACTCTTGGGCGGTAGGTTATCAAGGAACTTTATTGGTCCATAATCTTCTCCTTCAGAAAGCCTTGATTCCTTGTAATCCAAGTACTTCATGCCAATTTCGTGCACAAATCTGCTGATTCGTCTGTGGTCTTGCAGGAAATCCAAACCCTTTGCAGTAATTGAAATTGGTTCTCGAAGAATCAGTTCCTTGGCTGCCATTTCTCCGAGATAACGTGAAAATTTATCGTAGGCGAGATTACACCGTTGTTGTACTCGCGTAGGCTTTACCTCACCACTACTCCTCAATTCTTGCTCTATCCCTTTGAGAATATCGTTGTAAATTTCCATTCTACTGCGTTTAGGTTTTGGTAGCTGGGCTGAGTTGCTCGTGGCTATGGGCCTGCCTTTTTGTTGCGCGACGGCTTCTTCACTTTTAGCAAACACTCCCCTAGGGGCGTAACTGATTTTAATCTAATAAGAAAACTCCGAGTCATGAGGGCTCTAAGTCAACGGTCTCTCAAGACACCGCTCGTTCTATTGCTGATTTCATCTACCATAGTGGGCTCAGTTGCATACGCACTTTTCGCCCAAGCATTCACTTCAGCGGGAGCCTCAAACCTTACGGGAGTCAACAATTTTGCTATTCTCGCTAATACCTACACCAACACCGGTGCAGGAACCGTTCTTAATGGAGATCTTGGATACACTGTACCACCTGCAAATCCTCCGACAGTTACTGGTACAACTTTCACGTCTACTAGTCCTACTTATATTTCAGCAGAAGCAATTCAAGCCAAGCTCATCGCCTTCTTAAACGATCCAGCACAATCTGGAGCTTGTACAACAACACTTACTGCGGCAACTGTCCTCGACAGTCTTCCCCAACCACTAACACCTGGAGTCTATTGTATTGCAGGTGCTGTTTCTATAAACACAGTAACGACTCTTAGCGGTGATGGAGTTTACATCTTCCGATTGGGCGGTGCACTCAATACCGTAGCCGGCTCAATTGTAAAACTCGCCGGAAATGCAAAAGCCGACAATGTATCTTGGGTACCAGTAGGTGCAACAACACTTGGAGCAAACAGTGTTTTCGCAGGAAATGTCCTGAGTAATGCAGCTATTACAGTAGGTACAAAGGTAAGTTTGGATGGAAGAATCTTGTCAAATGGAGCAGTTACTACAGGACCTTTTGATGCAATTACAGCTCCAAAAGGTATCACACCACCGGTCGACACTACACCACCAGTAATTACTCTGCTAGGTGCTAATCCTCAAGTCATACAAGTCGGAGGTGTCTATAACGAGCTGGGTGCTACTGTAGCTGATCCAGACAATGTCGGATTAGTCGCAATAATAAATTCAAGTGCAGTTAACACAAGTGTGGTAGGCTCATACATAGTAACCTACAATGCAGTCGACCCTGCAGGAAATCAGGCAGCTCAAGTAACTAGAATTGTCAGCGTAGTTGCCATCATACCCCTTCCACTATCTGGCGTAGTTATTACATTATCCGGTCAAACATCATGTCATGCATTAGGCGGAACTTGGACTGATGCTAGCTCAACATGCACCGTCTCTACTCTGACAATTATCTCTGGCAATACGCTAGTTATCGCCTCTAATGTTACTCTTAGTAATACGGGTCTTATCACTGACTTGGGCACCATCACCAACAGCGGACCTGCAGCCAACTCTGGCACCATTACAATTGGTCCAACTGGCATTCTGACAACAACAAATACATTTGACAACACTGGTACGATCACATCATCTGGTACTATAACCAATAACGGCCCTGTTACAAACGGCCTTACGGGTACAATTACTAGCAGCGGCCTTATCACAAACACACTTACTGGTACAATAACAAACTTGGGTACAATCACCAACAGCGGACCTGTAACCAACGCTGGTACCATTGCAAATAGCGGCACACTTACCAACGGTCCGACCGGTGTCATTACAGACAGCGGCACTATAATCAACAAGAACGCAGGTATAATCACTACCTCTGGTACCATCACCTTACCAACCTCTGGCATTCTGACCAATGAGCTAGGGGGCACTGTTACCAACAGTCTCAACATCATCAACAGCGGTAGCATTACCAACTCTGGCGCCCTTGTAAGCAGCGGCCCTATTACTCAGAGTGCTACAGGTATCATCGTTAACACCGGAACCGGTCTTATCACCAATTCTGGTATCTTGACCAGCTCTGGTACTATTACGAACAGTGGCCCCATCACCAACAGTGGCCCTATTACCAACAGCGGCAGCATAACCAACTCTGCCGCAATCACTAACAGCGCTGTGATCACCAATTCGGGTAGCATCAGCGACTCGTGTGGTGGCTCTATTAGCGGCTTGGTTGTAGGTAATCCAATAGCAAATGCCTGCGTGCCATAACACTTTACTTCATGAAAAATCGCGATGGAAAATTAGGAAGCTTCCTCCTCATCTTACGGTGGACTCAATCTAATGCTCCTTGGCGGACTTCAACTCTCGTCGTCTTCAATGAGAATATCGGTTGAAGTGAAACTCACCCAATGTGTTTGTGGGAGAGGAGGGTGAGAATTGGAAGAGAAACCAAAATCGAAGTTGAGATTGAGTCGAACACGAACAATCATATTGGGGTTAATCGCCGTTGCCGCAGTCGGGGGCGTCGTTGCTTTCGTAACCTTCACGCAGTACTTCCCATCTGTGCCGACGGGAGCAGTCGCCGCAAACCTAGTAGCGAACTGTGGTGTATCCACCACGACTGCGTTGACCGTTACGCCAGCCACCGTAACAGCAGGGTCACCCTTTGCCTTGGTCTATAGTTGTTCATCAGGAACAGCCGCAATATCAGTAACAAACGGTCCTATCACCAAGATTCCAACAGAGGCACCAGCAATCGGCGCAGGTGGCATGCCTACAACCCTTAGTCTCATTGCTCCTGGTGCAACTTGTACAGCTTCAGCAGGAATAGCTCTTGCGCAAAGCACTGCTGTGAGCATTCCAACAGGCGACTACAACTATTGCGCCACTGGAACAACCGCTCCGGTAACCGGAGTCGTTAGCTTCACCGTAACTTGGGGTTAGACGATATCCCTAGGCACCTCGAACTCCCCCTTTCTCAGGACGATTATCTACCGCATCCGAATAAGTGCCGAAGAAAGATGACAACGGAAAAAATTGCGCTGGAAGGTCTTCCTCTGGTTGACAGAGAAGACTCATCCTAACTCGGAGCCCTAGATCATGCAACGATTAGACAACTTGGTTGAAACTCTCCGAAGAATCAGGAACGCCTTCAAGGCCGTGGTCCTAGTTGACCATATCAAAGAGAATAATTCGGAAAGAACAAAAGGACGCTTGACTTTCCCAGGGTCGATTTCGAGGCCCAAAGGGCCCGAAGAGATTCCAGGAGCGGAATAGACATTGGCCAAGTTCATCTTTTCCCTTGGAGACAGTTGCTTCGAAGCTGTCAAAGCCGAGGCTGAAGCAAGGGGCATCAATGTTCAACAACTTATCAGGGCCGTCATCATACCAGACTGGATAAGACAGAATCAAAGACAAGGCCTCTCGCCAAGGCATTCGAGCAGCGGCGAGAACTCTCCAATCTCAAAGTCTCCAGTTGGTAGATTATCCTCGAATGGCGGTAATATGCGGTCCAGGAGGAGTAATGGTGAATCAGCAATTGAGCCTTTACCAACAATGATCCGCGCTAGAAGATCCCTTCGACCCGTCCAAAGCCGAGAAGGGGAGCAGAAGGTTGCACCGCAACCGATGGATTGAGAAGGATGCAAGTCGAATCTTTACGAACCTCTCATCAAAGAACCTGAAAGCAGAAGAGGCCACGAATGGTTTCTAACGTAGGAACGCGTTACTCGTATCCTAAACAAATGGTAACGCTGCGGTCTAACATGGCCCCGAGACCCACCCTTTGTAGCCTTGCCTGTTTCCGAAAGAAGGCACAAGGTGGCCCGGGTCCTCACAACTGTGTTACTGGTCTTTCTGGTCGCAATTCCGGTCGAGGCCATGCCAGTTCTGGCCAAGTCCCATGGGGAGAACCATTCTAAACTAGTACCTAACTGCTTGGCCCTTCGATCCAGTCGGGCGACCGTTGTTGCTGGCGGTTCCGGAGGGATATTGTTCTCTTGCGGTGGCCGTGCTGCGCTTACAGTCGGGGAGTCTGTCCGGTTCCGACCCTTCTTCACGTTGCCTGCAGGATATACTGATCTGAAAATCGTGAATCATGATATCGGAAGTACCGACTGCGACGATGGATCAGTCCTAGTTTCGGGCCAGCCCTTTGACCTTGGTGGGCCAGGAAGCTTCGACTACTGCGCGGGCTATGCTAACGCTCCAAGCACTGGGCTAGCTTCATTCAAGGTGACATGGTCGAAGTGATCCGGACGCGCCGCATTGGAATGGGATTTCTACCTGTCCAGCAAGCCTAGAAGAAAGCTCTAGCCCGGTCCCATCTGAAGGCTAGTCCTGGACAAATTAGGAAAGGTCAAAATAAGCAGCGGAATGGATCTAGAGAGAATGAAAAAGTTTCAGGATCGTATAAGGTTCGGAAAAACAGCAACCCTTAACTGACAAAAAATTCGACGACGAATGGAGTACTTGTTTAGCATCGTAGCCGTGCCGGGCGCCAGACTCACCAACCATGGGCTGGAAATGACTGAGATGAACGAGGATTCTTCTCTGCAACGTAGAATATCGGCTTTTCAAAGGAGATACAATCAACGGGCCAAGCCGGAAGACATTGGACCGGACATGGGCGAGAGTCCAACAGACAAGGCGTTCCTAAAGAAATTCTACTCGATACGAGCCAAGGTTCGTTTCAGGCCACACTATCCACTGAGCATTTCTAACACTGACGATTTCAAGTCGCGACCCGACCAGAAAACCCCAAAGGGAAAACGTCAGAGACAAGCGTCAAAAAGATAACGTCAGCGAATCATCAACCCTATCACAAAACGAATAGGATATGGGACAATTAGAAGAAGTCTTGAGTTGAGAAAGTCGCTCAAGTCAGATTGCGCACCATTTTCTGAGATGACCTTGGCGAGTTCCCTGATGTAGGCCTTCTTGGATGGAGGTTTGTGATAATCGGGGAGAGGAAATCACCCTGACTAACGTTCTCTTGAGTTTGATGCGTATTTTGACGCTAAGTATTTCAGTTCGCATATACTCAACCTAACCAATACTCCTCTGGACCGCTAAACGGCGACTGGTATTCCATGTTTTCTGGGAGAAACATCCCAGGTGTCAGTGCCCTGAAGCTTGTGGCATCTGTGGCAGAGTGCAACCGAAGTTTTTCAGGGTTATCACAAGTAATCTCAAAGACATCCTGAGCTTGAACTTTCAATCCCGTCTAGAATGCCTCGGCCAGAGTCAGGCATTACCCTAGGAGATGTCGCCCCTAGTTCAGCACAAGGAAGAATCAGCGAAGTGATTTTCCCCTACTAATGTCATTCCCAGTGAGTCTCAAAAACAATTTCAGATGCCTCTTTGAGACAAGTCGATCCTTACCCGGTTGGAGCCCTACGGCGCCCGCTTGTGTTCAACCCAGGACCCAGACACTTGGTAACACAATACTTGTTGCCAGCGGAAGCCCTCAAAGCGTGAGATTCCCATGATAGCCGACGAAGGCTCCGGAGGCCGAGAATTGGCCGTGGAACAGATCGAGGTCGAGCCGAGTGTTGAGCGAGCCAATCCGTCCAATCTCTTGAATCTTCTCTCAAAATTCTTACAAACCCCGGGAAACGTCCTTCTCGTTCAGGGACAACCCGGTACCGGAAAGACGACTCTGGCCTTCGAACTTCTTAGGAGGATTGAAGGACCGCGTATTGGTCGGCGTACAGTTCCCCCAAACAGGCTGTACGTGTCCAGCCGAGTCTCACCTACCAAGCTCAGAAAGCATTTTCCCTGGATACACGAGGTCGTAGACTCCATGTCCGGCAGAACAGCAACAGGCAGCTGGGCGGAGGGACTTCACGACCTGCGAGTGTCGAAAGCCGACGATGTCCTCAGCAAGGTCCTCGCGGCCAAGCGGTCCCTACAAAAGGGGCTCCTGGTCATAGACAGTTGGGAAGGGGCGCTAAGGAACACAACAGAAGAGGGACGGCGTATGCTTGAGTCCGTCATCCTATCAGACCCAGACGAGAGCAAAGTGGGCGTTATACTCGTGAGCGAAAGTGGAGACATTGGTAGCCTTTCTTACTTGGTAGACGGCATCGTCACACTTTCCTCGTCTGATCATGAAGGCCGACAAACCAGAATGCTCGTCGTGAACAAGCTTCGAGGGCTTAGGGTCCAGGACAGGCGAGGACTCTTCTCCCTGGAGAAAGGCAGATTCACATTCTTGCCGGGAGCCGAATTCCCCGATAGCTCTTCGACCAGTCTGAAAATCCCTGCACCGATTCCGCATTCCGCAACCCTGTTTTCCACTGGCAGTCCAGACCTCGACATGATGTTGAATGGTGGCATCAGGAAGGGGTCCTCTCTCCTAATAGATGTCAACGGCACTGTCCCACCTGAGGCCGTCACGCTTCTCCTCAACATCGTTAGGGCAAATTTCGTTAATCTCGGAGGGTCATGCTTTATCCTTCCCCCCACCACCTACAGCTCGGAGAACGTCGCCGATTCCCTCTTGCCATTTGTGGGAAGAGAGGGCCTAGAGGAAAGGATCCGAATAGCAGAGTTTAACCAGGCTCTCGCCCCCGAGAAATGGAGAATGAGCCTCAAAGGCAACGCGAAAGAAGACGTTGCCATATTGAATGATTACTGGAACAAGGGCAAAGCCGTCCCCTCCTCAAGATTGCTGACCTACGACTTCGACAAGGTGGAACAGGTTTATGGAGACGGGCTGACATTTCCAGGACTGAGTGAGATCGGAGCCAGCATTCGGGATTCCAAAGCTCTCAGCATCGGGATAGCCTACCGGCCAACCAAGGTCAGGGAGGAGTTTCTGAGAATAGCCGACTACTACTTTAAAGTGGAGAACCTGAGCGGCTCGCTGCTCCTCTACGGAGTCAAACCCTTCACCAACATTCACGGAGTAGAGTTTGCCTTCGAAAGAGGCATCCCATCTGTAAGACTGACTGAAATAGTCTGACTCAGCCCATGCTTCCCGGTCTATCACTGATAGGGGAAAAACCAAAAAATGAACTGCCCCCTATGCGGGAAAGAGATGAAGCAGGCCGCGGATGAGGAAGGAAAGTACGGGCTATGGCAATGCCCTGATGAGCAATGTGAAATGTGCGTCTGCGACACCGAAGTTATCTTCGCGTTACAGAAGAAGAAGATGGACTCATAGGGCGATCGGGCTGGAGCCCTCATCGTTTTTCAGATTAGGCCCGTTTGAGCCTTACGCGTCACTAAGTCTTCTGTCTTCTTGGATAGTCACTGCTCGCTCTCAAGTAATGAAGGGTCAAACGCAATTGCCTTTTCGGGTTCCGAGGCATAAATTACCTGGTTGTGGCTCTTCAAGAGTGTCTCAACAAAATCCGTACGCTCTGATTTGTCTATCTCACTGAGATCATGTCTGCACATAAGCGAAAGATCAAGACTCTTGAAGTGCTCATGAAGCAACCGTTCGTAGACCAACTCTAGCTTCATGCCCTTAACCGACTTCTCGATTGGTACAAAATTGCGATAAAAGCGGAATGGAGGTCTCAGACCGATGGTAGACTCTAGGATCACCTTTCTGAGATTGTCGTACGGGTTCCCTTCATTGACATCGGAATGTTTGATCGTGTGTACACGTAGGAGGTTTCTTTGCTTGAAGGATTCTACATTTATTCCACTCTTAGACAATATTCCCTCGACTTTTTCCGGACGTTCGAGCGTGAGGTAGACACACGTTTCTCCTCTTTCGAGTCCCTTCAATATGAAGTAAGACGTTACCAATTCCGCATATTTCTTATCGTCACAGAGAAGCACCGAATGACTTTTCGGCGGTAGGTTGTCAAGGAACTTTATTGGTCCATAATCTTCTCTTTCATCACGTGTTGATTCTTTGTAGCCCAAGTACTTTATTCCAATTTCGTGCACAAATCTGCTGATTCGTCTGTGGTCTTGCAGGAAATCCAAACCCTTTGCGGTAATCGAAATTGGTTCTCGATGAATTAGTCCCTTGGTTGCCATTTCTCCTAAATAACGTGAAAATTTGTCGTAGGCAAGGTTACACCGTTGCTGTACTCGCGTAGGCTTTACCTCACGACTACTCCTCAATTCTTTGTCTATCCCCTCGAGAATGTCATTGTAGATTTCCATTTTACTGTGGTTAGGTCTCGACGATATACCTGAGTCGTTCATAGGGGCATGCGCCTGCTTCCTCTGTTGCGCAACGGGTTCCTTACTCTTAGCAAACACTCCCCAAGGGGAGTAACAGGTCTTCGCACTCTACTGGAAGCCTGGAAGAAGGTTCCAGCCCAGTCCCATCTCGGAAGGCGAGTCCTAGACAAATCAGGAAGGGTCATAATACGCGGCCGAATGAATATAGAGAGAACGAAAAATCTTCCGTATGGTATAAGGTTCGGAAAAACAGCAACCTTCAACTTAGACTCCTTGCAGGGGTCGGAGAATACCTTCTGGGATGCGCTAACACTATGAGAGAACTTGGCGGGTTCGGAACGATACGATAAACTTGAAGACCATTCCAAACGTCAAGAGTTTGCGAAGTTCGCAACCCCTTAACAGAACCGCAACGCTAGTTCTACGCGGTTGCGGGCCGCGATCCTAGCGCGAGAAACAACATGAGCGATTCTAAGTCTTCTGGAAAAGGCGAACCCTTAACTGAAGGATATTTTCCCGGGGCGTCTGCTCCGGTAGTATAGACCGGTCTGCACATGGCCGAAAGTATGCCGGACTCTCGATCCGGCGACCCGGGTTCAAAAGCTTCCGTAGGGCGGAGAGTCCCGGCCGGAGCACCAGAACAAACCTTGCCCAAGATCATCATTGTGACTGGAACGCCGGGAGTTGGAAAGACGGCCGTCGGCAAACTTCTAGCCAAGAGGATCGGATCTGAATTTCTTAGCTTGGGCGACCTGGTGAAGACACAGGGACTTCACAAGGGATTCGATCGTAGAGCCCGATCCTACATGATCAATGAGCGGGCCGTAGAATGGATGCTCAAAGGCTATCTCAAGGATCACAGAGAGAAAAGAATCGTCTTTGAGACACACTCATTCAATTCAATCCTTCATAAGACCCATGGAATGGTCGCCGTTGTTCTACGTCTTGACCCGCTAGTTCTGATCAGGCGTCTGAAGGGGAGGAATTGGCCGAAGTTGAAGATCTGGGAAAATGTGGAAGCGGAACTTATCGATCTTTCTCTCTACGATTCGTTGAAGGTCTTAGGAAAGCGGAGGGTCTACGAGATCGACGCGACCGCGAAGAGTCCAGGTAACCTCGTCAGAGAAATTCTGATCGTGTTGCATAACGGCAAGGGATGGAGTATGAAGTCCTTACCGAATTGGCTTGGAAAGTACGACCCCGTCTTGCTCTCCAGGAGGATTCTATGATCGATCGATACATTGTTGCGGAATGTCCACGCTGCGGAGCCTTTCTTGTGGCGGACTCTCGTTACAAGAGCAAGACATGCCCCAAGTGCAATGCGAGAATACCTGCCAATGAACTCAAGGTGATACGGACGGCGAAGGATTCGCGCGAGGCGAGGATGATAGTGTCAGAAGCGAAGGCTCGGCGAGGTGGGTTGGACCAAAGATGATATAGCGGGTCCCGGAATCCGACCGAAGGTAGCCAAGTTGTCTTCGACTGCCGGCCGCAAGTTCATGGAAGAACTCTCCAACCTTCTGCAAAAGCATGTTAGCATCGTCACGAGCCAAGGGAAGACATACGTGGGGACTCTTACCGGCGTCGACACTGAGCATCTTAGCGTCTGCTTGACGAACGCGAAGGGAGAGCAGGGGGACATTCACAAGCTCTTCCTCAATGGCAGCGTTATTCTCCAGATTTCGAGTTTTGAGAAACCCTTCGATCTCCAGAGCTTGGGTGAGAGGCTTGAGCGAGTCTTCCCCCGGATGGTCCGAGTCATGGACGATGCAGGTGTGATTGTTGTGATGGATAGGATCCGGGTCAACGAGAAGGGAATTATGGAAGGATCCGGGCCTGCGGCGGAGAGAGTCCAACGGGTGTTCGACGAGTTCATTCGCGAGAAGGGCCTCAAAGTAGCCTAAGACGCCAAGAATGAGTTTTCAGGTTCACTGCAAAGATCTTCTCGGACGAATCGGGACCATCAACACCAAGAGCGGAGCCTTCGCTACTCCGCACATGTTTCCCGTACTGGACCCGCATCACCTA